>Ga0180301_10000171_pt1 | contig 48184 bp, 52 predicted proteins | sample GuaBasSediGuay16_FD_121797 | JGI IMG/M metagenome (GOLD analysis project Ga0180301, IMG submission 121797) | Subseafloor sediment microbial communities from Guaymas Basin, Gulf of California, Mexico - Guay16, Core 4569-2, 12-15 cm | ecosystem: Environmental > Aquatic > Marine > Hydrothermal... | reverse complement strand
ATCGCGTTTTTCTTCGTATCTTCATTAAAGCTGTCAATATGGTCTTGAATAAACTCTGTCAAGAATGAAAGTTGCTTATCTATAATGTTGCTAAAGAACACTTCTATTATATCGAGTAACGTAGAGGTAGTTGCATATAGTTTTCTTTTACCAGCTCTCCCCACCCTCCTGACAATCCCCCAGTTCTCCAGCTTCGATAAACATATGCTCACGATGCTTGGACTATACTCGGTTAGCTCTGAGATCTCCTTCTGGGAAAGGGGGACACCGGCTAGCATTAGTGCCCCCAGTACTCTTCCTGCAGCCTCCCCAAGCCCTATACTTGAGGTAAAGAGGGACATTAAGTTCAATAATTCCTTCTCAGGTTTCCCGAAAGAGATGTCCATAATATTTTTATACTTTCGAAAATTATAAAACTTATGCCTGTACTCACCTTCAAGAAAACTTCATTGACCAAGGGTTGGTTTCTCATTAAGGCTTTAAGGATATCCGAGTGGAGAGCATACATAGGTTTAAGCATATATGGTGTGGCTTTATCCTCAGGGAATTTGTTTAGTTTTATAAGCAATGTTCTACGGCTACTACCATTAATGTTCATATACGTGTCTACGGCATACCTGGCTAACAATATCTATGACGCTAAGGGAGACTACTTTAACCAACGTAAGAGGGAAAGAAACCCTATTTCGGTTGGGTGTCTTTCCCCACGGGAGGCAACCATAGTCCTGGTGATTCTGATTGCACTCGGGTTAACATCCATCATCTTCCTGAACTTTCTTCAGTTCACTGTATATATTGTTGGATTATTTCTGGCTTTAGCATACTCCGTTCCGCCGTTAAGGCTGAAGGAAAAGCCTCCACTCGACCTGATTTCCCACGCTTTTTTCTTCGGAATAATCCCGTTTCTGACGGGATTTCTCATGAATTTTACTGTGTCTTACCCCGATCCAATGTTACTGGCGTCTATCGCCGTCTACTCCATGTTCCTTGAATTAAGAAACGAAGTAGAGGACTTCCACCCGGATAGAGAAGCCGGCTACAATACCACGGCAACATGTATCGGCTATCGGAATAGCATCAGATCCCTCAGCTTCCTCTCAATGATATTTATAGTGGCATCTTACGTGATCGCTTGGAGCCGGGAAACCTACGTTTTCTCAGCTATAACCGCCTTTACACTTGCATCCAATCTAATACCTTTAAGGCATGAGACCAAAATGCGGATAATGGACGCATACGCTGTAACATTTTATTTGCTGATCCTTTTGGCAGATATTCTAAGGTAGGTTGTTTAAACTAGAATAGAAAGGGCTCCTCTATACGGTATTCTCTTACAAGCATTTCAAATACCTCATTGAAGCTTCCCCTGAAAGCCTCTATAGTGTAAACGACTGTAGATATCATGCCTTCCTTTATTCGGGTTGCCGGTAGAAAATGCAATTCTATTTCCCCGAACTTTAGTTGCGAACCTTCGGGCCCCGAATTATAGGATTGAACGGCACCTTTAGGTCCCCTTGGATCGGCTTTAGCTACGTCGAGACACTCTTTCTGGCTTCTTGGCAGGTGCTTGCTTTTCATACATATGATGTTCCATAGACCTTCTCCATCCTCCCTAACATATATTATTGAGGCTTCACCTTCTCTAGGTAGATCCTCGGGACGTATCCCAAGCTTCGTAACCTTCAACCCATCTATCCTAAAGGATACATGGTTTTCCGAGACTCTAAGCCTGTCCTCAGGTATTTTACCAAAGTAGTGTACTGGTTGGGTGCCTTTTTTTACTGGAATTAATACTGTACCTGGTTTTCCAGCTCCCGGGGGGACCTGTATAAGGGCCCATAGGTTGACTAAAGTTCCTGTAAAATTATCTGTTAAAAGGCTCTCCCTAACATTTATCTTCAAAATACCTCGTTTACCCTTGTCCACCCCAATATCCCTTCTAATGACCCCGGTTAACCAGCCTTTATTCACGAAATCGTATGTCTTAAAGTAGCATTCAAGTGAAACCATTCTCTGATCTTCAGCGATAAACCTGTAGTTGCCTGGATCAAGCCCCTCCGGGCAAAACCACTCCTCAAAGCTTGCAGGCTTCATGTAGAAGAAGTTTCTTTCAGGGGAGATCCAGACCCTAGCTCCACCGATGTTCCAGCCCCTGGTTTTAAGAACATTTTCTAAATCCGGGTTTACCCACAGGAGGTTTGGGGAGTCACTGTAAAACACGCCTATTATCCTAGCCCCATACTCCGATACAATTACGTTCCCGTAATCCTCCTCTAGGATAGCGATATTGGTGTTTCTCCCAAGGGTTTCAGCCAGACTTTTAAAAGTAACTTTCATGGCAATAAAATAGCGTAAATTCTCCTTTTAACCTTTAAGTAGGGATGAATCCAGTAGTTCTATAGTAGCTTGCCTCAATGGTTAAAGAAGCATTTATTTTCATGCGCCTGTCCTAGAATGTTATAACATAAGACATATATACAATAATTGTATTACTATTGCTATGAGTACTGTAATTACTGTGAGGATCCCGGAGGAAATGAAAAAGGAGATGAAGAGATTTAAGAACGTTAACTGGAGCCAGGTTGTTAGGGAAGCAATAGCGAGGAAAATCAGGGAAGAGAAGATTAAGTATGCTCTCAAAGTCATGGAAAACATATCGTCAAAAGCGAAGCTCGAGAAACCTGCATGGAAGATCATTCGAGAATCTAGGGATACTTTATGAAAGTCGTTTTCGACACCAGTGCTGTTATAAAATGGTTTTTAAAAGAAAAGGACTCGGAAAAATGTCGTGAAATAAGGAATTTACATATTGAGGGTAAAGTTGAGATCCATAGTGTAGATTTTATGCTTGTCGAGCTTTCAAATGTCCTCAGATACGCCAAGGGGATATCGAAACAAGATGTCGTTGAAGCTATAGAAGCTATAAGGGCTTTGGACATAAAGTTAGTATCGATGCAAAAGCTGTTGAAGGATGCTATAGACCGGTCGTTCACCTATAACCTCACCGTGTACGATGCCCTTTACGTAGCCTTATCCGAAAAACTTGAAGCACCCTTAATAACATATGATATGGAGATTCTACAGGCGTTTGAGAAGGCCATTAAGGCATCGGAGTATCTTACACTAGTGTCCAAGAAGCTGAGACGTGAATAAAGCTGAACAACTTTACCCTTCACAAAATGCTCTGCAACCCTTTTTACAAGACATGGATTCCATTTAATCTGAAGTTTCAAGGAATAGAAGTTAGGTCAAACTTTTTATCATGTTACTGCTTACCTTTAGCAAGAAATTTTATTTTTGTTAATTGTTTTACTTGTATTTAGTTATAAATGACCGTGTATATTAATCAAATTAATGAAATATAATGATTTTAAGCTTTCTGGACGGTAGATAAGGCAGGTTAAGGAGCGTATGGGGGAGAAACTCTTCAAAGTAAGCTACGATGATTTCAACAGACTGGTTGAAAAGCTTTTAACAGAATATAGAGTCATCGCCCCTGTAGCGGGAAACGGTAAACCATTCTTCGCCGAAATATCCAGCCCGGGGGAAGTATTCCTTAAATACAAGGGACATGTTTTAATCCCACCGAAACGCTTTTTCTTCCCGGAAAAAGAAACACTTTTTAAATATTTTCTGGACGGCGACAAGGTTGAGATCCACGATGAACTGGAGAAGGTAAAGAAATCTAAAAATATTATACTAGGTTTAAGGCCATGTGACTTAAAGGGTATACTGTTCCTCGATAAAGTTTTCACAAAGAAGTACAAGGATCCATATTATCTGGCAAGAAGAGAGAATACAGTTATAGTTGCATTAACCTGTAACGAGCCGGAAGAATACTGTTTCTGCGTGTTTACCGGTAGTGGACCCTACTTTAAGGAGGGGGCAGATCTTCTCTTGACTGATCTTGGAGATGGATTCCTAGTGGAAGTCGTCAGTGAAAAAGGTTCTGAGATAGTAAAGTTTAACAGTGATTTATTCAAGAAAGCCGGAGAAGACGCTGAAAGTAGGAGAAAGTCTATTTTAAGGAAGGTTAGGGAGGAGATTGAAAGACAAAGGTTGCCAGACTTTGAAAAAGTGCATTCTGTTCTAAGAGAAGAATTTTCTAACCCTGTTTGGGAGACGTACGGTAATATTTGTTTGTCATGTGGTAAATGCAATTTCGTCTGTCCTACCTGCCACTGCTTTAACGTGTACGATGAACCGGGTCTCGATCTTAAGACCGGTGAAAGGGTTAGGGTCTGGGATTCATGCCACTACTTGACCTTCACTAAGGTTGCCAGCGGGGAGATATTTCGGAAAGAGAGGCCCTCCAGGCTTAAGCAGAGGATATACCATAAATTACTGTATACGGTTGACGAGTTCGGTGTAATCTCATGTGTTGGATGTGGTAGATGTATCGAGGTGTGTAGTGCAGGAATAGATATACGTAAAGTAGTTATGGATGTTACAGGTGGTGGGAGATGACCGGCAACCCGTATATACCTAAGCTAGCTGTGATAAAGGACATTAAAGATGAAGCCCCTAACGTAAAAACATTTACGCTACAGATTCAGGATGGGGGAAAGTTTTCCTTTGAGTCAGGGCAGTTTGTCGAGCTAACGGTTTTCATGTACGGGGAAGCTCCCTTCTCCATCTCGTCTTCCCCCCTCATAGAAGACTCCTTCCAGCTTACCATAAGGAAGATGGGGAACGTTACCACAGCACTTTTCAGGAAAAAGGAGGGAGATGTTGTCGGTATTAGGGGGCCGTTTGGAAGAGGATGGCCTCTCTCCGAAGCCACTGGAATGAACATACTGCTTGTTGGAGGTGGCATAGGGTTAGCCCCCCTGAGGTCAGCTATACTCTACATGCTCGAGGAAAGGAGGAAGTATGGTGACATTACTCTACTCTACGGTGCAAGAACCCCCCGGGATCTCCTCTATAAAGATGAATTCGATGAATGGCGTAAGGGCATCGACGTGCATTTAACAGTCGACCGAGGGGAACCCGGCTGGAAGGGTAGGGTGGGTGTGGTAACCGTGCTTTTCGATGAGGTGGATTTAAACCCTAAGGAGACGATATGTCTCCAGTGCGGGCCGCCCATAATGATGTACTTTGTAACGAAAAAACTGCTTGAACTAGGGTTCCCTGAAGACCATATCATACTTTCCCTCGAAAGGTTGATGAAATGCGGCATGGGTTTCTGCGGCCACTGTACCATAAGCGGGAGGTATGTTTGTATGGATGGGCCGGTCTTCAAATATAGTGAAATTAAAGGTTTCCTCGAGAGAGCTGTTTAAGGTGAAGGATATGGAGGCTTCCTCATCCCGTAAACTTCGGGTAGGGATCTTCAGTTTATCATCATGTGAAGGTTGTTTAGTCGAGATACTGGGCATAGAGGACGTCTTCATGGATCTACTGGAGTTGATCGAGGTTTCGGATAGCAGGTTGCTTGGCGTAAAGGAGGGAGAAGGCAACTTGGATGTAGCTATAGTGGAGGGGGCTGTAATAACCAGTGAAGATAGAAGTAAACTTGAGAAGATACGGAGGAAAAGCAAAATACTTGTGGCATTAGGGGACTGTGCATGCTATGGAGGCAAGTTCATTATGAAGGATTTCGATGGAAAGGAGGTTAACTCGCAGCCCCTAGAAAATTTCGTTAAAGTCGACTACAAGATATATGGTTGCCCCGCCACCCGTGAGAATTTCGTGAAATTCATGAAACATATGTTGATCTCGAGGAGCTTTGAAGAGCCTTCCATCAACGTTTGCGGAGAATGCCTTCTTCGGGGAGCTGAATGCCTGCTGGAGAAAGGCATTCTATGTTTGGGTCCAATAACTAGGGCTGGCTGTAACGCCCTCTGTCCAAGCGTGAATTCCCCGTGCATTGGATGCAGGGGTCTAAGCATGGATGCAAACCTCAAGGCTTTTCTAGAGATCCTTGAAAAAAAGGGGATAAGCATACCCCCGTATTTGGCTAAACTAGCTGAGAAAACATGTAAGGAGGAGAGGTGAAGGATAATGCCTACGGTTAGGATGGTTTTAAAGGAGATCCCCCGTATCGAGGGGCATCTAAACCTTACAATACACGTGTATGAGGATGGAGGCATTAAGGTTAGGGCTGAGGCGGCAGAGGGAGTAAGGATACTTGAAAACATTTTAAGGGGGATGGATGCAACAGATGTCCCCGACATAACCTCGAGGATGTGTGGTGTATGCCATGCTATACATAAATTGACTTCACTGAAGGCTGTTGAAAACGCATTGAATATAGAGTTGCCTGAAGGTCTCTCCGACTTAAGGGAGCTTCTAGCTATAGTAGGGCTTCTACAAAGCCACGTCCTACACCTGTTTCTATTTACGCTTCCAGACGTATTGGGCAAAGACAGCATACTGGAGCTTGTTAAAGCCGATGCCGGAACCGTTAAGAACATCCTGTATTTAAAGAAGCTTACAAACACTTTGGTGAGAAACCTTAGTGGAAGATCAGTCCACATGATAACCCCCTGCATAGGGGGGTTCACTAAGATACCCTCAAAAAACGACTTTGAGAGGGCATCTAGAATCCTAAACGATTTCAAGGAGACCGTTAAACAATCTCTAGAAAGGATCCTTAGTGCAGAATACCCTGACCTCCATGTAGCAGTTGAAAACCTCGCTTTAAAAGACAGAAACCTGCCTTTACTTGAAGGAAATATAGGTGATCTTCAAGGAGAAGTCCATCCCCCCGAAAAGTATGCTTCGTTGATTAAACCGATAGCGGAGGATTACTCGACTGCACGACACTACGTTTTGAAGAAGAATGGAGGCCCCTATATGGTGGGTGCTCTAGCCCGCTTAAACGTTAATAAAGATAACCTCCCATCCGAGGTCAAATCGCTGTTAAGGGACTTAGGGTTGAAGCTACCTTCACTAAACCCGTTCCATAACAACCTTGCTCAAGCAGTTGAACTAATATACTTTGCAGAAAAAGGTATACGGCTTGCGGAAAAGCTTGCTGAAAAGCCTCCGAAAACCGCCAGAATATCGTTTAAACGGAAAAAGGGGTCTGGTGTTGCTGTCACAGAAGCGCCACGGGGGACCCTCATACACCACTATGTTTTAGATGAAGATGGACGGGTAACTGAAGCCAACATAGTGACACCTACAGCACAAAACTATAAGACAATTGAGAAAGCGGTCGAAAAATACGTTTCCCTGCTCCTGGACAAAGGTGTAGATAACCCACTTCAACTGAAAAATCTCGTGGAAAAGCTTGTCAGATCCTTCGACCCCTGTGTATCCTGTTCATCCAGATTTCTTAAACAGGGTAAATATGTAAGCTAAAAGAACACCCACTATTACGCCAACAAAGAAGAACAACAACCAAATGTTTTCCATAAGCATTGCCCATATGTGGGAAAAGGTTTTTGTCTCCTCCTCCTGGTTTAGGGGAATTGTATAGAAGTTTTTGCCGTTTACCCTAACAAGGATCTTGAACACCCCTTTAATGCTGTGGAATCTTGCTTTAACAGTCCTATATGTTATAACCTGCAGTGAAGGACCGGTCCACCGTAGTACCTTTAAATCCAGTATTAACTGGTTTTCCTGAACTTGGCTACCCACCAGCTTAACCGAGTAACCAGAGTTCCTGAACGCGAAACGCAGTTCTATTTCAACCGTACCATTGCCAAACTTGACAACACTCCATTTAGAAAACTCTTCTCTTGTAGGTGTATACGGTATCCACTTCTCCGGTCCCGAAGCCTCCACTTCTATGAGTAGATCATTTTCCATCCCATGGAAGGGTTTACTCGCTTTCTTTAACACCGTACCGTTAAACGCGCCTGCTAAAGCCTCTACCTGACTTTCGAAACCCACCATGAAGACCTCTGAGGGAGGCGGGACGAAGGAGGCCCTTATCTTCCAGTCTTCGGGTAGGTTTCTCGTCACAAAAGTCACCTCTGCGATACACTGCTTAGAGTAACCTTCCTCCAGGAACCTTCCCGTAGCCATGGCGTAAAGTGTTCTAAAGCCACCTTTACTGAGGGGAACAAGATACCAGTAGACTACCGTTATGTTGAACTTGTCTGGAGGCTTTGCTAGGCTCCAGGCTATAACAGGGTAGTCCCCTAGAATGGTACTATACTTCTGGGAGGTTACATTCCAATATAGTTTTCTTTTGCCTAATAGAACGGTGATGTTTCCCCTTAAAGCCTCAGGAGGAACCGGGAAAAACATTGTAATATTCTCGTATCCCTTATTAATAAAGGGGTAGAGGCCTATTACAGTAACATTCAACTGTGCTTCATCATACATATCCAGGATAACTGTAATATACTCCCTTTCCATAATCAGCGTCGGTACAGGTATTGGATTGGCCTCAAGGATTAAAAACATCTTGGGGAAACATAACATTAAAAATATAGATACAACAACTATGATTAACCTCTTTCGCAAACCATATACACCAACAATACTCCATAAAAGATGTAAATTAACCTTACCATGTACAGTTTTTAGAACAATCTTCTAAGAACCAGAAGCTCCGCCTTATTGAAGATGAAGTCTTTAAAATGTCGCGCACAAAGACTCTGAAGACATGAAACTGAATGTAAAAACTCAGATAAGGCATTGAAGGATACGTTAGAGTACTCTAGAGGAGATCAATAAAATGGATATACATGTTTTGACCATGGACACTGACTATTATAACCCTGGTATAGGATTTTTCCTTAGAAAAACGAGTGCTTTTCTAAGGAAAAATACCCCAGCAGATAACAATATAATGGTGTATATTAGAAGCACAGTAAGTGGGTATATTGGTTCAAAGAAGCCTACACGTCGTAGTAATGCATCTCTACAAACTTCTAAAACATAAGTTTGAGGGAGAAGATAACTTATGAACCTGATGTTTTCAGGGATTACTTCTATTGGGAAATACACTCCACTAAAGACGCCTCCTAGTGTTGAAACAATCCATAACATTGGATCAATCCCCCTCCAGGGGCCTATTATGAAAACCAAGCTAGCAGATATGAATCCTATACCTAGTGAAGCGAGAACACCCAGTATTACAGCAATTATTGCTAGGAGATAGTTGGCGTTATATTCGAGTTTAAAGCCAAGAAGGTATCCGGCAACCAGGTAAATAACGATCGTTACTACTTCATCCACCCAGGAATCCAATATCTGGCCTATAATTACCGCGGACATCGGGTCGCCTGACAACATTATATGATCCATGAGTGATATGGTTTGTCTACCGCTACTCATTCCGCTCATGAATAACCTCATAACTTTGGAAGAAGGGGCACGCATCGTGCTAACTAGGAGTGAATTAACCACCATTCCTATGAGAATATAGGCAAGGAAGTTCCCGCCATAAGGTTTTAAGAAGGGACTTTTAGCACCAAAGGTTTGGGCATAGTATATGTAGCTTAACACACCGAGAAGGATGTTTGTGAACTGGAATGGTAGAGCCCATTTAAGCCGTAATTTTTTAACGCGCATTCCTTGAATGAAATGCTTTTTAATAGTCCTTAAATAAATTGTCAGTCTAGTCTTTCCTTTCATTTCCGCCCCCTGAAAGCTTAGTGAACTTGATGAAAACCTCTTCAAGCGTGGGTTTATGAACTTTAACGAAACGTACTTTACCCCCAGACTTCACTACCCTGTCGATGAGTGGGGGGAGGAGTTCCCTGCTATCCTTTGTTGTTAAATAGGCTTTTAGTAAATCATTGGTGTAGTTGAGTGGTTCTATCCTCACCTTAGATTCACCTGGTAAAGCTCTTTCAATATTCTCTCTAAATACACCTATATTGATGCCTTCTACCTCTATTTCTACGATCTCCTCCTTGATTTTCTCCACCAATTCTTCAGGTGTCCCTATAGCCATAATCCTTCCTTTATTCAATATGGCAACTCTATCAGCTATTCTCTCAGCTTCCTCTATGCTGTTTGTTGCGTAAAGGATAGAGCTACCAGCCTTACGTAAATTCTTTATGTAACCTAGTAGATCAACGACTATCTCCCTTGAAAGCCCGGTCATCGGCTCATCCATAAGGTAGATTCCACTCTCTTTGAGGAGGCCGGAGGCGAGGACAAGTCTGGCGTGTATGCCCGACGATAAAGCTGCTGCTTTTACATTCTTAATCTCACTTAAACCGGTTATCTCAAGCGCCCACTCGATCCTACCTTTATCCAGATTTAGGAGTTCGGCATAGTTCCTGAGGTTCTCTTTTAGGGTAAAGAACCCGTTTATCCAAGCACCACCAAGGAGTAGGCCAGGAATATATGTAACTCGTCTAGCTATCTCTTCACAAGTTAAATTCAATATATCAATACCATCGATAAGTACCTTTCCTGAAGTTGGGAGAAGAAGCCCAGCAATTATTTTCAAAAGGGTGGTTTTGCCGGAACCATTGGGGCCAAGCAAACATAATATCTCCCCCCTACGTAAAGTAAGATTTATCCTGTCCAGAGCTTTTATTGTAATCCTATTTCCCTTTTTAAAGTACTCGTAATAAAGTTTGGTAAGAAAACCGGCTGGAGTACCTGGAAAATTGGATATAGAAACATGCGTAGGAAGGGTGAATATACGGGTCAGATCGATGACCTTAACCGGATCCATGTTCATAATATATAATGTTTTTCCGTATATAATGTTTTCATAAAATGTTACTTCATTCTTTATTTTAAATGATAACCCTAAAATTTATTTTTAACTATATGAAATTATTGCCGTCACCGGAAGCCGGAATCTGATAATATTTATAAATGCAATGTGATTAATTTAGATAGAGTCGTGTATGAAGAGGCTTTATAGATCCAGGAAAGAAAGGATTCTAGGAGGAGTCTGTGGAGGATTAGGGAAGTACTTTAACGTGGATCCAAATATCATAAGGTTGCTGTGGATAGCATTCACCCTTTTTTATGGTATAGGTGTTCTGCTCTATATCCTAGCCTGGATAATCATACCAGAGGAGCCTGGCGAGGAAGCGGAGAGTGAAGGTGGATCAGGGAGACTCTTAATTCTCGCTATTCTAATCGTGTTACTGGTGATTTTAGCGTTCAAGATATTGCTACCTCTTGCTACTATATTAAGTATCGGCCATATTATCGGAATGTTTTCCATGATGGGGCGCTTGGTTCTCCCCCCGGCAATACTGTTTTTCGTTATAGGTCTAGTTGGAACATTCATTCTTATTATTCTACTTTTGGTGTTCCTTGCCCGCGCTGTCTTATAGGTAATTTTATTGAGGGAAGTATTTTATTGGGTGCTGGAATCTAAGTATATTTGGGGGCGATGATAGGAAGGGACCTCGCCGATGGCTGAGGACGCTAGTTTGCATTGAGCCGCCCTAAATTCTCCTGGAAGAAAACATGCGGTTCCACAGCCTGGATAAACCATGGTTTAAGGGTAGGTAAAGTTATTTTGTTGTGGTTGTTTTCAATGGTTGTGTGAGTTTATGGGAGAAGCGGATATTAAGGTGGTTGAAGAAAAGATTCTTAGTTTAGCGTCTTCGTTAAGGGTGCGGATCTACAGCGACGGAGACTGGGATGGGATTCTAGCCTCAGCTATACTTTTACGCTGGCTTAGAAGCAGGGTTCGTTCCGTCGACTTAGATTGGGTTTACTTTCCACAGCCAGGGAGAATCTCCGGCATGAAGGTGGAAGACGCCATTATAATCGAGCTTCCTCCCTCAAGGGGATACGAGGTAGCTGGCACTTGTATACTCTTCGACCACCATGCATTCACTGGTGTCATGGAGCTGTCTAAGGGAGGCTTATCCAGAAAGCTATTGGTTCTGGATAAGCATTTTCCAAGTGTTTCAAGGCTGGTTGCAGATGTGTTGAAGGCTTGGACGTTGATAGAGGATTTAAGGGAAATAGTGGATGCCGTGGACCTTATCGATGAAGGGAGGAGCATGGCTGATGAGAAAGCATGGTTGATGCATAGGGCGTATTTAGCTAGGAAAGATGACTCAGGGTATCGTCGCCGGCTATTAGAGCTACTATATAATGGAGAAAAAGATGAATTGATGAGGCTCATAGAAGAGGATGCGCGTAAATACGATGAGGCGAGGAAGAGGGTTTTCCCCAAGATGCTTGAGAGATGTGTCACAGCTGGTGGAGTGGCGTTTACATGGTATCTTCTATCAAGCACCGAGGAGAGGATGGTGTTCCGTGAGGTAATGATGAGGCTTGAAGAAGACAACCCTGTGGTGGTTGTAGCAGGGGTAAGGGAGGATGGCACCATAGATAGACTACATCTCGCATCGAGGAAGATAAACGTTGGAGACTATGTGGAGAAGGTGTTGAGGTTCCTGAGAGAGAAGGGGGTTACAGGAGGCGGGAAACGTAGCGCAGGCGGAATACAGTTTCCCCTGCTTGTCCTCAGGTTGGAGGATAAAGAGAAAATTTTGGAGATGTTCAGGAATCTTTATGGTGAAGCAGATACTTGTCTATAAACGATTGTATTCTCGCCTGCATGTCAAGCCTGTTTTCCGGTTTCGAGATTATATGCCATTCACCTCTATAGATCTTGTATTCAAACCTTTTACCCAATTGTCTTAACCTCCGTATAAGCATTTTGGCTTGGGAAACAGGGACCACGGTGTCAGCGTCCCCATGTATTATGAGGAGAGGTGCGTTCAGTTTATCCAGATAGTGTATTGGAGAACATTTTCTCCATAGCTCCCGGTCTTCCCCCATTTCCGCTCGAATAAGTTTTCTCGCAAACCTGTCTGCCTCCCTGGTGTAGGACTCCATGTCAACTATACCGGCGATCTCCACGCCCATGCAAAAATCCCTGGGCATATGTGTTAACGCTACCAGAACACCGTAGCCGCCTGCACTAGCACCATATACCCCTATTCTCTGTGCATCTACATATCCCAGAGATTTAAGGTAGTTTAGACAAGCCCCCAGATCCTCCACTAGGATCCTACACCATCTACCATGCAAAGCATAGTGGAATCCTCTTCCAAACCCACTGCTACCAGTATAATTCAATTCGACCACCACTATACCCCTGTAAACCAGTTTCTGTAGTGAAGGCTTCCAGCTTCTCAGGTATTGCATATTTGGGCCCCCATGAAGGAATATGATTGCTGGCAGTTTACCTTGAAACCTGGGGGGAGGTCTGTATAGGAGAAGGTTTACCTTCCTCCCATGAACTTTAAGGTAGACCACCTCGGGTTTAACTATCTTGTGGAAGGGGGCTCCAATAGGCCTGGTGTCGACTATACATTCAACAGTGTCTCTTATGGAGTCATAAACGTATAGTGAGGGTGGATGGCTGGGGGACTGGTGGATGAAGGCTAGGAAGCGGCCATCAGGAGACCATTTCAGCTGGCTGTTCACACCATCCATTAACACCCGTTTTCCACCGGTGTTAAGGTCGAGTATAACTAGCTTTTTATCGCAGTCGACGTTTACTGTTAAAGCCACCAGGTTTCCCTTCGGCGAAAAAACATACTCTTCTACATCATGTTTTAACTCCGTTAGCTTCGTCTCGACTCCGTTTAAATCCAGAGTGTAAATGTTGTAGAAGCCATCTCTATCGGAAAGAAATGCGATAGAATCTCTGCCGGGAATCCATCTCACCTTGATATCAGAGCTTCCGTCAAGTTCGGTCAACATCTGAACTTTCTTTGAGTTGGTCTCAATAACGCCTATGCTGGATTCGTGCCACGGGTAGTCTTCCCTGGGATAGGCCGCAAATGCTATCTTGCTTCCATCCATGGACCACGTGGGGGCTGTAAAGGAGTATCTTTCATCCGATAAAATGGCCTCCAGGGATTTTTCCTTAAGGTCACATACATATAGTTCTTCATCGCCCTCCATGTTCATTACGAAGCATATTTTCGTGTCGTCTGGGGACCATGCTGGACTAGTATGAACGCCGGGGCCTCCGGTAGCCTTAAACCCCTTTCCTTTAGTGAGATCGTATATCCAGATCTTTTTGTCTGAAGCTAGGTACGCTAGCCTGCCACCGTCCCGTGACACGCTCATCCTCCAGCCTAAGGGGGATTCGTAGAGCGGTGCTAGGCTTTTTTCAAGGAAAATCTCTCTCGGGAAATCCTTCAAGCCTTTAATTAAATTGAGGCGGCCTCTCCAAAAGAATATCAAGCCCTTACCCTTATACACCCATTCAGGCGAATATACTCCGCTGATACCGGCTAGGCGATCTACGAGATGCAGTTCATCTTCCATGGAAAACGAAAAAACGTTACATTAATAACCTTTTACTTTTCAACCACCTTGCTTATCTTCTACTTTCCCAACCCTTGAAATTACAATAAACCCTATCACAGTGGCTGGTAATCCGCTTGATGTTCCAATGGATATAAAGATGCGTGGAGGGCCGACAGCTGGCATTACTGAAACTATTTTTTCGCCGTCTTCCTCCAGTTTTTCGAGAAAACGTCCTAGAGCTTCTAGATCATCTGGGAAGTTGTCGACCTTCATGTATCTTATCCTCCAGGTCTTACCTTTAAATACCATTCTAGCTCTTTTTGAAGGGACTCTTGGCTTCTGGAACTTAAGCTTCCTAGCTAGATAAATTATGGCATCCTCTCTTTTTGGTGCAACATAATAGTATCTTAGTTCTTTAACTGTAGCTTCTATCATCTTCTCGAGTTCCTCCTCCGAATACCTCTCCCTCAACTTACGGTAAGCCTCATCAACGTCCATCAAATCCCTCTCCAACCTCTTCACCCTATATATTAGCATCACCTTATTTGATTAAGTTAACGGAAATGAATTACAGTAAATTAAGCTAAATGATTATACCTTCACCATATGGACTTCTACCAGTCGAACAGTAAAAACAGTATGAGAGAAAGAAGATTGACTCTTGTCCCTCGTGCTCGTGCTTACATTTAACCTCCATTTAATTGCATTAAGCAGGGTTTGGAGGGGTTTGGGGTGAACAGCAAATATTTTGGAAAAATCACTAGTATTTTAAATTAAAAATTAAAATCTTTTAAATAATATCATGGTATAGCCTGGTGCTGGCAGCCATGTTCGTAAGGTATGTTCCCTGGATGATCTATGCTGGAGACAGAGACATCTATGAAGTATACTTTACTGTAATTAACAGGCCAGGGGAGCTACGTAATGCACTAGAAGTATTCGCTAAATACAAGGTGAACATCTTGAACATCAGTGCTCATTCCTCCGAAGGCTTGGAACGAGCCCCTGTTTTCACTTTTGTAGAATTGACAGATAAGAGTATAAATATAGAAGAGGTGAAAAAAGAGTTAGAAAGGGTTACAGGTAGTGAAGTGTACCTTAAAAGCTCTCCCGTTAAAGGATTCATGATGGACGAACTAGCCTTCCCCCTCTACGTGTTTCCTGGTGTAAGATCCATAATTATGCTGGAAAACGATTTTACTATGATGGTTAAAGGCCTATACGAGAGGTTAGGGTACATAGCTGCAACCTTCCTTTACCATCTAGCCTTCTCCGGCGGAAGGTTTATGGCCGAGTATTTGTCCAGGAAGCTTGGACTTAAGGGGAAAACGTTGCTCCTAGAGATCCTAAAGTTCTACCAGGCTGGGGGCTGGGGCAGAGTAGAGTTGGTTGAATATAGGCCGGAAAATTTCGAAATAACATTGAGGCTACACGACTCTATTGAATGTAAGATCTTTAGGGATGGGGGTAAACCTTCAAGCCACTTCATTAGGGGGCATCTCAGCGGGCTTCTCTCAAAGTTCCTAAACGCGGAAATAAGGATGATGGAGTCCAAATGTATTGCAGCAGGAGACCCGTTCTGTGAATTCTATACAGAGAAAATTAGGGGAAGAAACCTTTAAGTATTTCAAATTGTATCATTTTGTGTCGGAGAGTAGTGGATGACGGAAAGACTACTACCACCGAGGGAAGCGTGTAAGCGTCTTGGTATTAGCTTCATTACTTTAAAGAGGTGGATTTACTCAGGTAAGATTAGAGCAGTCAAGACTCCTACTGGTAGATGGATGATACCAGAAAGTGAGATAGAGAGGATAGTGAGTGGAAAAGAGAGAGTAAAAGAGGTAAGAGCAGTAATTTATGCTCGTATAAGCTCTAGCGACCAGAAGAGTGATTTAGAGAGACAGATAAAATATCTTACACAGTACTGTACTGCTAAAGGATATAGAATAGTAGATGTTCTGAGCGATATTGCTAGTGGGCTAAAGACTAATCGTAGAGGACTAATGAAGCTATTCAAGTATGTGGTGGATAGGCAAGTAGATGTAGTAGTTATTACCTATAAGGATAGGCTTACGAGGTTCGGCTTCGAGTACTTAGAGTACTTCTTCAAACAGCATGGTGTATGTATAGAAGTTGTCTATGGGGAAGAACCTAGAGACGCTTACCAAGAACTAGTAGAGGACTTACTAGCAGTAGTTAAATCGTTCGCTGATAAGCTCTATGGTATGAGGAGTCGTAGGAAAAAGAAGCTCGTTCAAGGCTTCAAGGAGCTATTAGAGGAGGTTGAGAAGAATAACTAGAGTGACTAGAACTGTCATAGTGAAAAGCGTGAAGCTACCGAGGAAGGTGTAGTATAGGCGGAGAGCTGTGGCACCGTGACGTAGTCGCTGTCTGGAATCTCCTCTTCAAGGCCCTGCGGGGCTTGGAGCATGGCTCCCATTACTCCGCAGGGCATGCCACCCTAGATGGGAGGCCCGTGCCGTTGGTCTCGACCGCCACCCATGACCCCATAGGGATAAGCAAGTCTCTGTGGCGAGGTGGAAGTCCCTACTACAAATACAAAAAGCAACAGTTTTAAATAAAATGAAGCGGTAGGGACAAACGGAAGATTCTCAAAATCAGGCGGAAGCATAAGATTTATTTAAGATCCATTGTAGTCGGCTTTTCAAGGTTTTCTCTTGAACCGGCACTCTTCCTCACGTTATTTCTTAGGGTATTGAAACCTCGATTCCATAGTATATTGTAGTAAGGTAATATGTGAAGACTGTGAATCCAGCTGCAAGAAAAAGATTGTTAACGGTTTTCGAGCTTGATTTAAATAACCTGAGGGAGACTTCAAGACTATAGAAAGGCCAGAGAGGGTTAAACGGCATGTAGGTTAATAGGTCTCCAAGTAGATGACATAACACGCCACCCAAACCTCCTATGAATCCAGGGATAAAACCGATTCCAGCATACATTGTTATGAAGCCGAAGCATACTCCAGCTACTAGACCCGCCGAAATATTGTGAGTGTATCTCCTGTGGGGAATCTCCCATTTAAGGTCGACGTCCGGCAAGGTGGATAAAATAACTATAAACAATGCTGTCAAGAGGGATGTGGAGTCCTTGAGGTTAAAAAAGTAGAGTATTGCTGAAGTAATGAGAAGAGTTAAGCCGATGTGTCCATTCCTGTTCATCCCGTATCCCCATGATCAATCTATTTTATGTGTATAATTAAGGCTACGATTTCGTTCAACCTAAACACACTAGATCCGGTAACCTGAGCACCAACCTGTACTTCTCCACGAGCACAATGTCTTCTTCTACCTCCCTTAAGCTGACTACAAACGGTAGTATGTCGTCTTTTATGTAGGCTTCCACCGTGCCCGCAACAATGGGTGTCACTGGTTTGAAAACAATTTCACCCTGTAGCACCCCCTTCCTAGCAGATAACTCCAATATCCCTGTTTTCGAGCCATCTAGGTTGTAGTGTATTTGAATGGGACTTACTATTAGTTTAAAGTCAAATGAAGCTGCCAGGTCAAACACCAGTTTCATTAACTCGTCTCCCTGCGGTTTAACCATCCAGGCAGATAGTATGAAGAAACCGGGATCCACTCTGCCTTCAAGATCAAGCCTCACACCAAAAGAATACTTTACTTCCTCTTCAAAGATCCTCCTGTAGGCTTTAATCTTCCACTCTAGAAACTCCTCCATGTATTCTGGCCAGGAAGGAAAGGCCCCTACTACACGTGCTCCAGGTGGAGGCACGATCCTAAGCTTACAGCCTGTTATGTCGATGCTGGAAGTTAAGTATGCAATACAGTTCTTAAACCCCCATCGATCCAAATCTATCTCAACTATCTTCAACAACTCTACTTTTCTAGGCAAGTCCACCCACACCTAGTTAAACTAGATTAATACCTTGCAATATTACTTATAAATCCTCGATAACTCTTAGTTACTGGTGTAAAAATGGTTTTTCTTCTAGGCAAACTGTCGTGGCCGGAGGTTGCCGAAATATTAGAAAAAACGGATTTCGTGATTATTCCGGTGGGGTCTCTGGAACAGCATGGGAGACACCTTCCCTTAGACAACGATACTCACACAGCTTTCGAGGTTTCAGTACGTCTAGCCAAGCATCTAGAGGGAAGGCTGAACATCTTGGTTGCACCGCCTATTCCCTACGGTGTTAGCGGCCACCATATGGATTTCCCGGGTACAGTTACCATTGGCAGTGAGACATTAACCAAAATCATTGTGGAGGTCTGTTTGAGTCTGCATAAACATGGGTTCAAGAGATTCCTTATACTAAATGGTCATGGCGGAAACACATGTGCGTTGAGATTGGCCGTCAGAAAACTGGTTTTAGAGCACGGTGTGGAAGCATATGCGGTCAACTGGTGGGAGACCGTAAAGGACGTTGTAACGGAAATCTATGGGGTGCCGATAACCCATGCTGATGAAGGCGAAACGGCTGTAGCCTACGCGTTGAACCAGAGGGTGGTCGCCGAGGAAGCTAGAGGGTCGGGAACATACGGTAAGAAAACACAGGTATATACCGTTAAACCCATGAAGGAATACACGTCCACAGGGTCTTTAGGCCATCCAGAGAAAGCTACTAAAAAACATGGTGAAAAGATCGTCAGTATAGCTGTGGAGAGGTTAGCTCAAGAACTAATTAAAATAACAGGGAAATAGCTTCATAAGGCTAAATTTACGGGTGATTATGGTTTCTTTTAAGAAAATTACAGTACATAGTCATTTTTATATTAACATGGAACTTTAAAGTAACTAAGGATTTAAGCGGGAGGGAGAGCATGGGAAAAGGGGTCGTTGTCTTCGACTCCGTAACCAAGAGGTTTGGGGAAGTAACTGCATTGGATAAAATTTCCTTTACATTGAGGAGAGGCTTGAATTTTCTTGTGGGCCCTAATGGTTCTGGTAAAAGCACAGCCATAAACATAATGCTTGGATTGATGAAACAGGATGCGGGGTTCGTTGAGGTTATGGGCGAGGAGCCGAGAAAGGTGGTTGAGAAAGGTCTTGTTGGAGCTTTACCCGAGAAATATCACTTCTATGACTTCATGACTGGAGTCGAGTATCTTTCGCTGGTAGCTGAGATAAAGGGTGCTTCAAGAGACGATGTGAAGGAGTTGATAGATGCACTTTCGCTAGGAGACTATGTCAATAAGGTCATTAGAGGGTACTCTAAGGGCACCCTCCAGAAGGTGGCTATAGTACAGGCATTGTTAGGCGATCCCCCATTACTGATCCTAGATGAACCGTTCGCTAACCTGGATTTCTGGACCTCGAGGAAATTGATCGATATTTTAAGGGATAAAGCAAAGAAAAATGTAAGTGTAGTTCTAAGCACGCATGCTTTAAGCCACATCAAGGGTTTAAACGGATACACTGTTGTGGTCAGAAAGGGTAGGATTGTTAAAGTAGGCTACGCCGATGAAGTTCTTGGTAAACTCTGGAGAACCGCAGTCGTTAAGACAAGTGAGCCGGAGAAAATAGTCAACCGGCTGGTTAAACTGGGCTTAAAAGCCAGGCTCAGTAAAAGAGGGCTAGTTGTGGTGGTGCTTGAAGACGAGGAAGAGAGGACGAAGCTCTGGGAGACCGTCAAAGATCTGGGGTTACTTGAAAGCGTGGAGATAAGTTACGGGGTCCTCGATGAGGACGAAGCCTTTGACATGGTGATGCAGGTTGATTAAACTGGTTTTAGCGGAACTTAGAGAATTAACCAGGTTTCCTTTAATCGACATATGCCTTACAGCTACGCTCATCATGGTTTCTCTAGGGATGCTTTGGATGATTCCTGTAGCCGAACCTTCTGCATCCCAGTCCATCGTCGATACTCTGCTGAAGCAGGTATTGTTCTATGGCTTCAATTCAGCGCAAATATTTATAGCATTTCTGCTTGCCATCACATCCTCGCTTTCCATTGCAAGGGACTATGAGATGGGGAAAATGCATGTACTTCTCACCCTTCCGGTTTCCCGGAAAAGCTATCTCCTAAGTAAAATCATTTCAAGTCTAATATTGTCTCTGGTAGCTTCAGCCTTTTCGCTGGCTGTTGGCGTTATACCAAACTTTTACTTTAACTTGGGTAAGTTGCCGTCACCTTACATCCAGACCCTTACGGCGATAGTTTTACTGTCCATGTTCTATATGTCGATTTTCCTTCCCATAACCCTCATACTAAAGAAAACTTTACCTTCAATATTGACGTCTATAGCGGTGGCGCTGGCCATCGAGGCAGGTTCCAAGCTTATCGGCGAACAATATGGATTTCTACCCACCCTCTGCTACTCCAAGCTAGCATATTATCTTCTGGGTTTAGGTAGCCTAGACACATGGGTGTTCATTGCCTCTATACTGTATCCGATACCCTTCCTTCTAGCCGGTATATGGTATTTTGATAAAAGGTTCGAGGTGGGCAAGTGATGATGAAGGTGGCTAGGTTGGGTTTTATTCTCCTAGCCTTATCGCTGGTCTTCTACTTGGGTGCTATAAAGGGTAGCTTCAACGTCATGAGAACAGCGATCCGCTATCCTACTACAACATACTGGATTTACTTATCACCGGTTAAAGGCTACGTGAACTTAACGCTAGGTGTTTTCCCCGGTGGTCCGGGGAGGGGTGTTGTGGTTTCGAGGGAGAGTGTATGGGTGGAGATCTACGATCCTTACGGCCAACTTCTCGTAAACACATCCCTAAATCTACCCTACTCTATAAGTCTTCAACCCGACGTTAGAGGACTCTACAAGCTGGTTTTATACAATGTTTCTCCATCAAACTCTAGTATACCCATACTCATTGAAGCAAGAGGAATAGAATCCGATAAACTTCTAGCAGCTGAGGTAAGCCTCCTCATGGGAGCCATGATGGTTCTCCTACAGCCTATCTTAACAGCCATATCTAGAAGGCTTCACCATGCTAAAATGACGACTACAAATAAAGAGGAGTAGCCCTGTTAGCAAGCCTTTTTAGCATGCTTATCTTATAGGATGCCTCGGGAGAGGGGACAGGCCATGGGGGTTTCTTTCAGGGAAATCGCAACTGGAACCATAATACTTTTGCTGATATTTTCCTGTAGTGTCATGCCACTAGGACTCCTGGATGTTTATGGCGTCAAAAGGATGTTTCAGCAGCCTTTAGCAAACACAAGGTATTCTTTGAACACGGTTTCGGTGAACCTGACAGGGGTGGCGTGGGATCACACCATACTTTCAGTTGTAGTGATCACCGACCCCTCCATACCCAGCAACTATGTTGAAGCCGTAGCAGAAGCCTTCCATGTATGGGATGAAGCTCTAGAGGCCTTTGCAAACGAATACGGGTACACGTACCTGAAATCCTTCAAGTTTACAATAGAATATTCATCGACCGTGCTTCCAAGAGACATTATAGTGTATTTCAGTGACACCCCAGCTACACCGGGAGGAGAGTTGGGGGTGGCTGAAACCACCTTTTCCCAGAGCACTAAAAAGATAGTCCACGTGGATATAACCATCCACACGCAATATGCTACAGGCTCAGGCTCCATTCACACACTTTCTTCCACGGACATATTTAATATAGCTGTACATGAAATAGGCCATGCCCTGGGGCTAGGCCACGCGAACACGATGACCGTGAATAACGAGGGACGCGAGTTGATGTACCCTGAATATGCCCCCGGCTCCCCTAAAATGTATCCATCCACGCTTGATGCCTATGGCCTAGCCGTCGTATACTCGTGGTTGGATGAAGGGGTTTTCTCGGCCCCCTCCACCATTACGGTCACCTTACCTGCCAGCATACCCTACCGTATTCTCCTAACCTATAGGGTTAACGTTTTCTCCCAGTATGGTAATGTTTCGGGTGGAGGGGTGTATTTAAGGGGCTCCGAAATCGAGGTAAGTGTCTCAAACACCATAGTATACCTTAATGAAGGCACTAGGGCTGTTTTTAAGGGATGGACGGGTGACGTATACTCCGAGAACCCAGTCATCAACATAACGGTTACACGGGACATAAGTATCTACGCTATATGGGAGGTACAACACTACGTTTCAATAGACGGAGTCTATGCGGATACAAATGTCACCTCTGGATGGTATAAGGATGGATCCATGTTGGTTGTAGGTGTGTTAAAGACCATGGTGGATCACGGCAACGGGACTAGGAGGATTTTCATTGGCTGGGGGTGGAACAGTTGCTACAGAGGAAACTGTGATAAAAGTAGCGGTAAATGAACCTATACGGTTGACGGCCCTATGGGAAACCCAGTATTTCGTTGAAGTTAAAGGCGTTTACTCGGACACAAACTTTACCTCGGGATGGGTGTCCAGGGGTGTGGAATTGAACGTGAAGCTCATGGAAGAGGAAATAGTGATGGATAATAAGACTAGGCTGGTTTTCATCGGATGGAATGGAAGTCTCAGAGAAAATCCCCTCAAAATACAGGTGAATAAACCACTGCTCCTCGTGGCCGAATGGATGGTGCAGTACTGGGTGGAGGTTACAGACCCTTTAGGCATAATCGACTTGACAAGCGGCTGGTACAATAAATCCTCGGAAATAAATGTGGCTCCAAGCAGGATCAAGGTCGATTACGGTAACGGTACAAGAAAAGTCTTCGAAAAATGGCTTGTAGGCAACCAAACCTTAGAGTCACTAAGATTGGGAATAAAAGTGGATAAACCCTTAACCATAGCCTACAGCTGGTATACAGAACACTTGCTCGAGATCCACCTCCATGATACAGAAGGTGAACCCCTTGAAGGTGAAGTACATCTAAGTTTATCGGGCTTAGAATACGGTTTCCAGGCGTTTTTCAACGGGACCAGAGTATGGTTGAGAGAAGGAGTCTGGAATATAGGTAAAACACTATACTGGGTGTTCGACCCCGAGACCGGTGAAAGGCTGCGTGAACTAGAAGCCTCCTCAGTTAATATCACCCTCAACGCACTTAACCCTAGAACCGTTAACATAGTATTGCGGGTGTATAAAGTCGAATTCGCTACAGTCGATTACCTAGGTGTACCCGTTCCATGGGCTTCGGTGACAATACCATTGGTAAACAAAAGCTGGGTTTCGACGCCCACCGGGTATGTAGTTTCACTGAAGCTTCCCGAGGGGAGAATAGAGGTCAAAATAAACTTCATGGGATTAGAATACACCGATTATATCGATGTGAAGGGGGAGGAAAAAGTGTTCATAAGGATACCTTGCAGTGCATATACTTTGGTAGCAGGCCTGATTACAGGGGCTGTGGTAGCGGTGTTGGCTAAAAGAAAGATAAAGGTTAAAAAAGAAGACGAATCCGAGGATGAGTTTAGATAATACCGGTAATCTTCTTCTTTAATATTGTGTGGAGGGTGTCCCTGAAACACTGGTTTAACTTTAATGCACCGTAAAATACGAGAAGGGTTCCGGTTACGGCGAAGGCTACTTTAACCCAGGAACGTTCAACGATTCCTTCGTTGAACTCCACTACCGGCTCATATTTTATGGTTAACATTCCATTACTATAGTTTAGTGACAGTATTTTCCTGTCCTTCATGCTCCACAAGCTTTCAGTTAAACCTAGCTTGCGGAGGGTTGCGGTAATAACTACAGTAAGGTTGTCTCCCTCCTTTATGCTCAACTTATCTTCTATAGGGGATAGTCCTATCCCTAGGCTGTATTTTTCGCCTACTTTAATCGACTCCCAAGAGGATTCGTTTTCAAAGTGTTTATAAAAGTCTACAAAACCGTTTACTGCAAACGGATAATTGTTATAGTCTATTACCAGTACCTGTATTTCTACCTCACCTTTCTTTAGCTCGGATGAGAAGTAGTATTCTGTTGTATTGGCTGTGGCTGTAGGCCAGCTCATACCATCGACCTTAATGTTTTTAGCTAAAACTATCACCATACTTGTTTTCCTGGTGCCGATCTGGACTATGAGTGCAGAGAAAATTAATACTAGTCCTAGCATGAATACTGTGTAGTGTAGATGTTTCCTCTTAAACTTTCTTCTAAATAAGCCAACTGTAATAAAGAGTATTGTAGCGGCTAGCAGGGCTTTCGCATAGATCCTCGACCTGTTTAAAACTGCGGGTGGAATAGTGTATGTTTTAAATTGTAGGATGATATGTGGATCCCAGGAGCCTATACTCGCGTTAACTACCTCCATATCCCTATAGAATACTTGAGTCTTCAGAAACTCGTGTTCCGTAGTATATGTTTCTATGGACCATCCGTTGAAAACCTCTAGAAGCAGGGTACCCTTCAGGATTAGGGTGAAGCTACCGGTTTCCAGTCCAGTCAAATTATAGACCAATGGTAGAAGCTCGCTTACACTAAACTTCTTGAACTCTATTGAACTATAAAGGTCCTTTGCAAGCCGATAAAATTCATTTAACCTGAAGTAGAGGGATTGAGGTTTAATTAAGAGACCGTTTAGAGAGCCCTGGAGCCCCTTTAAATCCCTTATAACACCGATATCGTCCACATATATTTCTTTGGACCCTACATCCAGGTATCTTCTGACTATTAGGGTGCTGGCCACCACTAATGGAGGTTTTCCATCGGGGGATTCTACGAGAAACCCGAAGCTCAGGTCATCTCCTATATAGAAGTCTCCCTGTACGAATCCTCCCTCATGGGGGAGTGTTTCGTTGCCATGCTTCAGCCCAACATGAAGTGCGAGTTTTAGGGAGGAATCTACGTGGCCTTTCGCTACGAGAGGTTCAAGAGTAAAGAACGCTGAGGACAGAATCAACGCCAGTAAAATGATCCAGTATGCCGGGATCCTGATCTTATCTCACCTATATATTATAGACACTTGAATAAATATATGTTTTACTTTTCAGGACTGTTCTACGGGCCGTTTAAAGTCAGCAGTATACTACCTTTTGATCAGCTCTAGGGAACTAGGGTTTTGTTTCCAAAGTTACAAAATATCAAGGAACCGGAACAGGTGAACCCTGAGGATTTTATTGAGAATTTTTGCTCCGCGGTTAAGGAGAAGCTCGTTGAGAAGGTTGAATTAGAAAGATTGATAGAGGATGAAGTCGACAGTAAAGGTAATACTTATATGATTTTTCTTACAATTTATAATATGTGGTAAAAATGAGTATTGTAAAACTATCATCAAAAGGGCAGATCGTTATCCCAGCAAAAATAAGGAAAGAGCTGGATCTTTCGAAGGGAGATAAACTATTGCTCGAGAGAAGAGGGAATGAAATAATCTTGAAACCTATAGTTAAGTTGTCAAGGTTGAGGGGTGTTGACAAGATAGAGGGAGCGTCAGAGGAAATTGAAAACATGAGGAAGGAGTGGGATAAGGAGTTCAAGGCTAGACAATGAAGTATCTATTCGACACTAAAGCATTGATTGCATTCTTCAATGATGAGGATGGAGCGGAATTTGTATATGATCTTTTGAAAGGAGTTGACGAGGATAAGATAGAGGGGTTCATAAGCTCCATAACACTAACGGAGATTTACTATCTTTATAGGAGGAAGGTTGGAGAAAAAATAGCTAGAAAGAGGGTGGAGCAAATAAGGTTATCAAACCTGAAGATTGTTCCAATAGACGAGGAAATAGCATTAAAAGCAGGAGAATACAAGGTGAAAGCAATTCCAATAGCCGATGCCCTGATAGCTGCAACCGCTTATTCTATCGGCGCTAAGGTTGTAACCGACGACAAACACTTCGAAGGACTAGACATTAAAGTAGTGAAGTTCAGGTAACCGCTAACCCTATACTGTAGAAGGGATATGAGAAAAATCACTATGCCTACCATATGGCGTGACGGCTTCTTCAAATAAATATAAAGAAGATTTAATGGTTACATGTTTACTCTAGATCATCAATTAAGTGGAGAGAAGTTGAAGGTGCCGGGGGTAACCTTAAAATTATGAGAAGCATCAGTATATCGGCTGTCAGTGAATATATAATCAAGACAGTGGTTTTTATACTATCCTTTGGCTACTGCTCATTTAGTATAATATACCTATTATTATAATATATCTTGAGAAAGGTTTCTAGGGGGTGGATGACCGTGTTTAGTGCTGTGGCTTTAGGGGAAATATTGGTGGATCTGATTCCATTTGAGGTTGGAGACTATGTTCATGTAACCGGCTTCTCCAAAAATTTTGGTGGAGCCCCATTCAATTACGCGGTGGCCTTAGCCAAGCTGGGGCATAGAGTCGGCGCTGTATGTGCTGTGGGAAACGATCCCTTTGGATCGTTTCTCTTGGAAACCCTTAAGACCAATAACGTGGATACAGGCGGTGTTGTAGTTAAAGACGCTAGAACGACACTGGCTTTCGTGGTTAGGAAGCCCGGCGGTGAAAGAGAATTCTTCTTCTATAGGAAGCCTTGGACAGAGACAGCGGATTCTCTACTTTCACCTGAGGACATCGACGAAAAGTACGTCCGTAACGCAAGGATACTGCATTTATCGGGCGTTATTTTCAGCACTGAGCCGGCGAGAAGTGCTGCTTTCAGGGCTATAGAGGTTGCTAAGAAGGGTAAACTATTGGTATCATTTGACCTCAATGTAAGGCTAGATCTCTGGAGGAATAAAGAGGAGTTAAAGCAAGTTTACCGGAAAGTGATGAAGGAATCTGACATAATATTGTTGTCAAGCGATGAAACGGAAGTATTGTTTGGCACAAGTAATCCACATGCAGTCATAGAGGCATGTGCAAGGGAGTTCGATCCAAGGATAATTGCGGTTAAACTGGGTGGTGAAGGGGCTCTGGTATACCGTGGGGACGGAACATATGTTGAGGAGAAGGCTTTCAGGGTGCCTGTCGTCGACACTACTGGTGCGGGAGACGCCTGGGCTGCCGGTTTTGAGGCTATGTTGCTTGAAGGAAAAAGCTTACGGGAATGCGTTATAGTAGCCAATGCTGTAGCCGCCTTAACTGTCACCAAAATAGGTGCCATCACCGCCCTACCCATCCGAGACGAACTTAAAAGGTTCCTAGAGGAGAGGAATATTAGCATAGATCTGTAGGATGGGGGTGGAGTTTTTGAAGGCTCTGGTGATAGAAAAGCCTGGCCATGTAACGGTAAAGGAGGTTGAGGATCCAGAACCGGGGAGAAGAGAGGTTCTAGTTAAGGTGAAGGCTTGCGGGATATGCGGAACAGACATGCATATTTTCCGTGGGGAATTAAAGGTAAAGTACCCTGTTATACCTGGACACGAGATTTCAGGAGAAGTAGTGTCCCTGGGAAGGGATGTAGCATCCTTTAAGACTGGAGACAGGGTTGCTATCGACCCCAATATTTCCTGCGGCGAGTGCCACTACTGTAGGAACGGTATGCCGCACTTCTGTGAAAACTGGGAGGCTATAGGAATCCATAGGCCAGGTGGCTACGCGGAGTATGTTGTGGCTCCTGTAAAGAACGTCTACAAAATACCTTCAGGCCTCTCCCTAGAGGCGGCGGCTTTAGCAGAGCCGGTGGCATGTTGCATCCATGGACAAGACCTCCTGGACATAAAGTTCGGCGATATCGTAGCTATCTTCGGCTTGGGACCCATAGGATTAATACATTTACAGCTGGCTAGAAGTAGGGGTGCCTCCAAGATCATTGGAATAGACCTTGTCGAAGATAGGTTGCAGATGGCGTTGGAGCTGGGTGTAGACCATGTCATTAATGGAGGCGACCCCCATCTAGCCGATAAGGTGAACGAAATCACCGGTGGAAGGGGGGTGGATAAGGTCGTAGAGGCTACTGGAAACCCCATGGTATTGAAACAGGCTATCAGGGTGTCTGGGTATGGCTCCAAGATACTGGTCTTCGGGGTGGCGCCGGAACACTCTGTAACAGAAGTTGAACCGTTTTTAATATACAGGAAGGAGTTAACAATAATAGGTTCATTCGTCAACCCCTTTACCATGCAGAGAGCATTGAAAACCCTGGCCTCCCGGATTGTCGACGCCGACAAGATAATAACACATAAAATAGGTTTAAACGAGGCTCCAGAATACTTTAAGGGGAGACTGGCGATCAGAAAGGCCCTTAAGATTCTGGTTGTAGAACGTTAGCTGAAACCGCATGGTTTTCCACGACACTATAGGTTTTTAACAACCCTAGAGTTAAATGTAACCATGCCTAGGAAACTTAGGATAGTTCTCGGCATAACGGGTGCTAGCGGCGTCATCTATGGTATCAGGCTACTCGAGACACTTGTAAGCTTCGGGCACGAAGTATACGTTATCGTCTCCTCGGCGGCTTTAAAGGTCATGGAGCTCGAGACAGAATACACTATGGATTACATACATCAGCTCGCAACCAAGGTTTATGGACAAGACGATCTTACAGCCCCATTAACGAGCGGTAGCTTCAAGTTCGATGTCATGGTCATAGCCCCATGCAGTATGAACACCCTTGCAGCAATAGCGCATGGACTTGAAAGCAACCTCATTTTAAGAACAGCTTCAGTAGCCTTAAAAGAAAAAAGAAAGTTAATCCTGGTGCCTAGGGAAACCCCCTTAAGCATAATACACCTAGAAAACATGTTGGCTGTAGCTAGGGCGGGGGCAGTAGTCCTACCAGCATCCCCCGGATTCTACCATAAACCAACCAAACTAATGGACCTGGTGGACCACATTGTAGGGAAAATACTGGATCAACTCGGCATAGAACATAATTTATATAGGAGATGGGAGGGTGGATAAGTCAGCTGGGGAGACATAAAGGTTTATCCACTGTTACTTCATCGTATTCCAGGCACATAAAGGAAGATTATGGAACATTCTCCGTAGAATACACCCTACTTTACTAATAGTTATAAATCTTTAGTACTATTCTATATTGGTGTTTCCTTGGAGGATGTAAACGTGTTTCCTGACTGGGTTGAAGGACTTGTTGAACGGTATTCAAGTGAGGCAGAGTTTCTTGATGTAAGGATATCTTATGGTAGAAACCTGTTTTTAAGCACCGAGAACGGTAAGTTGAGGTCTCTGGATCAAAGGAGGGGTGTTAGTTTAGGAGTCAGGGTTCTCAGAAACGGTTTCTGGGGGATCGCGTCAACGGATATCCTGGAGAAGGATAGAGTTGAGGAGGCGTTTCGAAAAGCTATTAGTGTAGCGGGGGCAGGTGGCAAGGTTTTTCCAGGAAAGGTTAATTTATCATGTGAGAAGGCCTATAGGGATAGAAAAAGGGTTCATGTCAAGAAGTCGTTTGACCAGATGAATATCGAGGATAAACAGAGGATGATTCTAGAGCTTGATAGAAGAATAGGTGGCGTCGATAAAAGGATAATTACTACAAGGGTCGTGTATAGCGAAGGTTTTTCACGTAGAATATACTTGAACAGTGAAGGAGCTTTTATAGAACAGGTTATCCCTGGCATACATGTATTGCTTTTCTCCATTGCAAGGGAGGCTATGAACATGCAGATGTACTACGCCTCCCTTGGAGGAGAGAAGGGTCTCGAGCTTCTGGATGAAGCCGATTTATACACAATGGCCGAGAACGTCGGTAGGGAAGCTGTGAACATGCTTGCAGCCAAGAGTATTAAAGGAGGCTTCATGCCCGTGATCATGGACGGCAGGGTTGCAGGAACATTCGCCCACGAGGTTTTCGGGCATGCGGCCGAGGCAGATAATGTGGTTAACGCTAAATCCTTTCTAAGTGGACTGGTGGGCAGGAAGATAGGGTCAGACGAGATAACGATAGTCGACGACGCAACTATTGAAGGAGCATATGGATCTTACTTTTACGACGATGAAGGCGTACCCTCCCAAAGAAAAGTCTTGTTGGAGAAGGGTGTGTTGAAAGGATACATGCATAGCCGGGAAACGGCAGGGGTATTCGGCGTTAAATCTACTGGGAATGCCAGGGCGCAGGGCAGTTCAAGTAGAATATACGTCAGGATGTCGAATACCTTCATTGAACCCGGGGACTGGACCCTCGAGGAGATGGTGGAGGACATAGACTATGGGGTTTACGTAACAGGGGCTATGGGAGGTATGGAGGATCCCATTGGGGGCGGATTCCAGGTTTCAGCACTTAAAGCCGTTTTGATAGAGAAAGGGGAGATGAAGCACTTGCTGAAAGCGGTGACCATTTCTGGCAAAGCCCTGGAAATCCTGAAAAACGTGGATGCTGTGGGAAAGGATTTCACCCTGGAGCCGGGTTTATGTGGCAAAGGATATAGTGGAGACAGGGTTCCCGTCACGACCGGCGGGCCTTCTGTAAGGGTTAAAAAAATGCTTGTGGGAGTAAGCAGGTGAAAGCCATGTCTTTCGGATATGCAAGGAAAGCCATTAGAGAGGCTATTAACCGGGGCGCCGACCAGGTGGAGGTAAGAATATACCTTACGAGGGGGAGAAGAATGCTCCTAGAGAACAATAGACTGACATACTTTGAGGCCCCTGAATACTCAAACGCCGTCATCATGGCTGTAGGCTCCAAGAAGATAGGTGTAGCCAGGTGCAATGGCTTGAACGAGAAAATAATCCTCGATACGGTGGATAAAGCCGTTGCATCCATGAAGGCGGCTGCACCCGATCCGGACTTCGAGACCCTTCTACAGTACAGTGGACCCTACCCTACAGTCGAGGTATACGATAAAAGGGTGGTGGAGGTGTCCAGCGAAGAGCTCGTTGAAATATGCCGTGAAGCCGTGGAAACCGTGAAGGAGAACCATGGGACAATAGCTCAGGGAGAAATATACCTGGGGGAGAGGGAGGAAATCCTATTGAACAGTGAAGGTGTTGAGGCTAAGGGTAGATCAACACGCATAGACTTCAATATAACCCTCTACGTTTCATCGGATACAAGCTCATCTGAAGGGTTTATTAGGCGGGGACGCAGGTTCCTGGAAGACCTTAACCTAAGAGAAGACTTGGAAAAACTCTTGGAGCAGACCAGGTTAACCCTAAATCCTAGAAAGGTGGAGGGAGGGGTTGTCGACGTCATACTGGGGCCAGATGCCGTAGAAGACCTTTTCCTGGGTCCTTTATCCGTGGCGATAAATGGGGACAACATCAGGAAAGGTAGATCTGCGTTTCTAGGCAAAATCGGAGCTGAAGTAGCCTCTGCAGGCTTCACCTTGATCGACGACGGACTCCTAAACCGTGGCTACAGGTCTTCACCCTTCGATGGAGAAGGATATCCTTGCAGAAGGAAAATCGTCATCGAAAAAGGGGTGTTCAAGGAAATGCTTTTAGACAACTACACCGCACTGAAGCTCGGTAGAAGCTCCACTGGAAACGCAGGACTCACACGTCCACCCCCCTCGGTAACGCCAACCAACCTTATAGTAGCACCGGGTACAGCAACATTAGAAGAAATGATTAGGGAGGTAAGGAAGGGAATATACCTGCCTAGGGCGACCGCGACCTTCGTAAACCCTGTTACGGGAGCGTTTTCGGCGGAGCTTAGACAAGCCCTGAAAATAGAGAACGGTGAGATAAGGGGGCCGGTAAGGTGGGGAATGCTGTCTGGAAACGTCTTTGAAATGCTGAAGAAAATATACTTGATAGGCAAGAAACAGGAAAAACTATCGGATACGATAACCCCACCTATCCTGGTGAAAGGAGTAGCAGTAGAGGCGTAAATCCCGGCGCCCTCGACGAGTGGATGCAAGGAGAGTTTAAGGGTAACTGTTACACGAGTTTTTGTAGTGCATGTTTTAGCGTTGGGTCGGTTATAGTATAGTATATGTTTCTGCCTTCTACAATCCTGTCTATATAAGATGATTTCAACAGAGTTTTTAATGTACGGTTGAGCGTCATATCCGGTATCGACCTTTTCTCTACTCTTTCAAGGTAGCTCTTTATTTTTGTCCATGTGTTTTGTCCACGTGCTATGGCTTTAGCCGTTTCAAGTATTCTCCTGTCTGCCGGTACATGTTTCTTAGTGAATCTCATAAACTCTACCAGAGATAGTCTACCTGCCTCCTCTACAATTTCTCCAACTATACCTTCTCCCCCCTTTCTTTCAATATACTTTAATCCAAAGTATACGAGCCAGCCTACTATTCCATCCAATTTTTCCACAGCGTTCCCCAACATTTCCTCCGACACCGTAACGTTATACTGTCCAAAACCTTTTTCCAGGAAATCTACGCTTTCCTCCCTGGTGAATGGTTTAAGTTTTATTTCTTTAAAATACCTGCCATATAGCGGTGCTTTAGGGTTTTCCACTCCAAGGAAGTCGTAGAGTAACCCGACTTCTGAGCCGCTTAACACGATCTTCAACTCAGAATGATCATAAAGATACGCCAGCGTTTCTGCGAGTTCCTTCCCTATCGGACCTCTCGCATACTGTACTTCATCGAAGACCAGAACTACACCGTATTCTTCAAGGCTTTTCAAAAGCGCCGCTAGATCCGCCCTTTTTCTGCCCCATGAAAGATAGACTCCTATACCCAATACCTCTACTCCACTGATTGCCCTTATCTTTTCACGTATCTTTTTCCGCAGATTCTTATAGCGTTTAAAGAACTGGTTTAAAGCAAATTCTATTCTCTTGTAGAGAGCCGCCCTAGACTGGGAGACCCCCCTTAAGTCTACTATAACACTTGGTCTCCCGGTTAACCCTACTAAAATAAGGGAAGTTTTACCTAGACGTCTAATACCTGTAACGACCGTTAAAGGCGACGACTCAATAGCTAGCTTAAACTCCCTTAACTCTTCTTCTCGGTTGTATAAGTCTTCTCTACGCGTCTTAGGTTTAGGGTCAAAGTATATAACTAACACCCCGTTAGTAAACTAACACCCCGTTAGCTATATTTCTTCCGCAAACTTCTAGAACTATATATCCTTTAAAACAAGTAATTTAGCCAGTTTTTTCAGGTTCTCAGGCACCTCCATGCCTTTATCGTTCAGCCACTTTAGGTAGGCTTCATCCACGTTCTTAGATTCAATAATGTAATCGAACATGTAGGATACATAGTTTTTAACGGTGTCTTGACTTAAGGTTTCGAGAGATAACTTCTCTGTAGGTGGTATGGGATACTTCCAGACATCTATGACCTCTACGCCATGGATCTTAGGCTGGACCGAGGAGAAGGTGACGTACCCTTCCCTCAGGGGGATCTTTATCTCGGTTTTGAGGATCCTCCTCCAGGACTCTAGATCCACCTTCCCGGTCACCCTAACCCTGAAAACCAGCTTTAAAATCTCTCCAGTTAATTGGAATAGCTCCATGGTTGAAGGACCATAACATCTTACGTCGAAGCCAGCTCCAAGCTCGTGGAGGAGCCTAAGTTTCCCTAGGAGAGGCTCCTCTATCCACGCCCATGACCTAACATAAGACATGCCAGCTCGTTTCACCTTTTCAAGCAACCTTCTCCATTCAATTATACCGTACACGAAATCCCTTACATGCTCCTCAATATCCCTTGGATAAGGCAACAACACACCTCTACTCTTCCCCGCAAATCCGGATAAAGCCGTTCCAGCTAGAAACCTGGCAATCCTTAGCCGGGGTGCCACAAGCACCCAGGCTATCATACTAAAATATAGCTATACCTACTTCTATTAAAATACATCCCCAGTGCATTTTTCTTCCTGAGAGGAACCAGTTCCCTACAATAATTTATGGAAAAAGTAGCCTCTAAATTAAAGGTGAGTAGCATAGTAGTAGTACCTCCTACCTATCTTCTCCTTCGCTATCAACCCTCTTTCTTCCAGTTTTTTTAATAGATCTCTAATTCTTCTTTCCGTCAACCCTACTAGTGTTACTATTTCGTCCACCGACCTCTTTTTATGTAGAATTTCCAGTATTTTTTTCTCGCTTTCGGTTAAAAGCTCCTCCCATTTTTGTAAAGTAAGATACGTGAAGCCTTGTTCCACCCGCCATATTGGTTGAGGAAGTCTAGCCTTACGACACGCATCTATTATTCTTAGCGTCCCTGTACCCCATTCCTCAAACAGCCCGTAGTAATAGAATGTCTTTGCAAGTAGCGGGTTTCTGGGTATTGATGGATGATCTTTATACAGGTCTTCCACATCCAACTGCTTTGGTAATGTTCCGGGATTATATATCGTCAAGCTATAGTCTTCTAGTCTAATGAAGATTGGGGATGTAATGTAGTAGTCCCGGTGTATTAAGGCGTTCACTATCCCCTCCCTTACAGCCTCTAAGGGATACTCCCATACTTCCCTTCTCTCGAGGCCAGTTACCTCCCACCCCTTAAAGAAATACTGTTTTAAAGTGGCCAATGTCTCCCTTAATTGAGTTATGAGGGGACCTTCTATTACCCTCTCATCGATGACTACACCTCTCCGCGTAACCATAATCTTTATTTTAGCATGTGGAAACATTGTTGAGGCATCTGGTGAAAACAGAAGAGCCTGTGCATTTTTCCCCCATACTCCAAGCTTTTTTAGTACATCTTCCAGCGTGGTGTAGCTTATCCTCATTCTTCTGTACGTTGAAGCCTTCTCTACAACTTCCCTTACTAATCTCTCCTCCACTTCAACTTTTTCTTCGAGAGGAAGCATATCAAATGGTCTTCGAATGTTTTTAGCTAATTCAAGTATCTCATCTCTAGCCATTATCCTATTAGTTGCATCAACTCTGATGAAAGCTCTACCTTTAAAGAAATATGGTTTATCGGATCCTTCAGGTACCTCAACTAATATTATTATTTTATTATTTATTGCCTTCAAGTTTATTGAAATCAGAGGTTTAGGTTTAATTGTTTCCAAAAGAAAATTGGAGAGACGTTCTAGGGTTCTTATGCCTATTTCAACACCCAAGATCCTCCCCTCATCACTTACCCCTACTAAAACGATTCCTCCCCTTTTGTTCAGGAAAGCGCATACAGTCTCACCTATCTCCTTTAGCTCGCCAAGTGAACTCTTAAATTCAATGCTCTCTCCCTCGCCCAGCGATATTAACTCTGAAATTTCATGAAATTTCATAGTATACATGTTCTCTCCCGCTTAAATAAGTCTTTCGAAACCCCTACTATAGCATTTCATGCCGAACATATTGTAATTTCATGAAATTTCATATTTAGAAGTTCTTTTAATGTTCAAGATAAGGGTTTTGGAAATACTTGTAATGGGCTACCAGATGTCCTGAACCGCTATGTACCCTGCCCTAGCCTCGCTCCTTTTTGCAAAGAATTTTTCAAGCTCGTTTTTAACATCTCTTTACCTTTATTGGTAGTTTCTTCAAGACCTTTTAAGGGATCCCCATTTTCATGAATACCATCCGTAATAGGTTAACCATCCTATGATTCCACTCAGCTACTCCACGGCCTTTTTAATAGATCGTCACCGACTATTAATCCAACCCGTCTAAAACCCTTTTTAAGGAAATCTAAGGCTTTATTTTTGCCCGATCTCTCTGTTTTAATTGTAACAAATGGTCTAATTGGTTATGCGACTTCGATGATTTCTTCGTTTTTTATGAATCTTCTGTACCAGGAGGTGAACTTCTCTGGTGTTGCTATATGGAGTTCCACAGGAGCCTTAGTTTCTTTGTAGACCTCAACCATCATCCTATGTTTTTCTTTGATTTTCTCCGTTACCACGAGTATATATGTCGCTTGCAGCTGTATATTTTCCTTTAACCACCGACCCGAATACGTAGACCCGTGCATTTGGGTCTACTTTCTTTACGATTTCCTTAACTTTACGTGCTATCTTCATGTAGTTTTGCAAGTATTCCAATAAGGTGTCTTCATAGCTTCTCGACATATCGTTTAAACACCTTTACAACGAACCTATAGAGATCCACGACCTCCTTCTCCTCGTAGATGTAGGGCAAGTATCTTGACGTAATATACACCCCCTCGAGCCTAGCAATATAGTGGAGATATTTTCATCTTCCACAAGCTCCAGCATCTCAGGGGTTTTCTGGCCTAGAATACGTATCAGTGTTCTAAGGGAATAGGTTCTAGGATAGCTTCCTCTCGCGATTAATAGCTTATACTTGAGTATTAGTTGGCAATATTGTTCAAGATTGAATACAGCGAGATCCCACTCCCTCTCAACTATAAGTCTTTCTGCATTGCGCAGAAATGCTTCAGCTCTTCTCCTAATGATTTCAACTTCCTCGAGAGACCGATGTACCACCGAGTCGGAGCCACTATTATCTAAACTAGTTTCTCGTTCTTAAGCCTAACGAAGCCAAAAGCTCGGAAGCCTAAAAGCCACATGAATTATCCTTCAAGGTTTAAGGTAACAGAAGACTGGCTTCAAAACTTTTAATGAAGTTTAATGTAAAAATGTAATGCTCAAGGAGGTTTCATGATGTTTGGAGAAGCTTATGAAGGATCATCCACTCCCCAAATCCCTTAGCAAACCTATTTCTGAGCCGCTTAAACCACAGTTATGCTCCAGAAACAATTTAACGATGTTTCCCGTTTTCCTAGTACCTGTGACAACCACCAGTACTCTCCACGTTCAATCACTTTACCGCGAACAATAAGCTTCATTTATCATCAAAAACCTCTTCCTAGATGAGTAGGTCTCAAATCAAATACCAAGTTCTATACTGGAACCTGTAGACATTTAAGCAAATATTTTACTTAAGCTTCAGCAAAACATTGACATGGAAAATGATATTATGCATTTTAATTGCATAGTGGTTATAAAGGTCTGTGCAGTTTATGTACATATGGAGAGGTATAATCCCTGGTGGTTTGGGGAGGTAGATCCGTTATACGAGGAGTGGTTGGACTATAAGGTGAAGTGGGTACCTAGGGTCATTAACGAGATTTCTGTCAGGCCTTTTGCTCTTCATTTTCTTGTGGGTCCTAGACAGGTGGGAAAGACTACTGTACTTAAGATACTGATTTATAGGTTGCTTGCCGAGGGACGCGATCCTCGGTCGATCTTCTATTATTCGTGTGACGAGCTTCGCGACTATAGGGAGCTTGGGGAGGTTCTCGACAACTATCTGAAGTCGCGGAGAGCATGGGGTGTGAAGAGTTCTTTTATTGTGTTGGATGAAGTCACTTTCGTAGAAGAATGGTATCGGGCGTTAAAGTCGAGGATCGATTCCAGGCTCTTCAAAAACGATGTAATCGTGGTTTCTGGTTCCGCGAGCCTTGAGCTTCTTGCAGGGAAAGAGAGGTTTCCGGGGAGGCGGGGGAAAGGTAGGGACATCTACATGTATCCTCTCTCCTTTGGAGAATACGTGAAGTTGATTGGTGGGCTGAGACTCGAGGAGGCGGTGCTCGAAGATATTGAGGGCTTTGAGAGAAGTCTAGCAGCTAACTCAATTTTCTCTGGAAGGTTGTCGGAGCTATTCGAAAAATACTTGGAGACCGGAGGATACCCGATACCCATTAGAGAACTCTTCGAACGCGGGAGGGTAACATATGTGTCTCGAAAAGCGTATCTTGACTGGCTTATAGCGGACTGGCTTAGGGCTGGCAAAAACATAAATCTCATGAAGGAAGTGGTTTCCTACCTGCTTGAAGTCATGCCAAGCCCCGTGAGCTGGCATAGCATAGCCCGACACACGTCACTCGCGTCGCCGCATACATCAAGGGAGTACGTAACAACACTCGAGCTACTTATGGTCGCTAAGATTGTGCACTGGGCATCCCCCGACGGAAAACCCGACTACAGAAAGGAAAAGAAAATAGTATTCACAGACCCCTTTATTACAAAAGTACTCTCAGAATACACGGGGATACAAGTCGAGGAAGCAGCTGTCGTCGAGGCCACCGTCACATCGCATTTAGCCAGAAAATATCCTGTATACTACTGGAAGGACTCCACGGAAGTCGATGTCCTGGCAACGGTAGACAGCTTTGTCGCAGGCTTCGAGGTCAAATGGAGACATAGACCTCGAAGAAAAGCAAAACCGCTAAAGACGAGAATTCTCGACAAGCAGGAAATACCCGTCTTTCTGGCAAGCCTAGCCGTATAAACCTCAAGTCTCCGGCTTTTTACAGATACAATGTTATACGTTTCTGGCCACAGCTGAGAGACGGCATGTGTTTATTGTAGATAAGTGATAAATATGGGCACCCTCCGTAATGGAGGTATGTCCATCGGGCTGGTGGCACAGCCCCTGCTTCTAAGGTGGGATGGATATAGGTGTGAGCCTAAAAAGGCTATGAACACCCAAAGAATGAAAACCTTAGAAGCAAGAATCCCCCGCTTAAGTAGGGGGAGTGTCAAAGGATACAAGGATTCATTCCCTGTCTTTAGTGGCCACCGTCAGTCATCGCAAAATATATTTTATGGGCTAGCGAACATTAAGACCGGGAGTCGGTATGCCGACCATAATAGTTGAGGGGCCTAAAATAGATGTGGAGAAAAAGAGGGAGCTTGTAAGAAGATTGACTGAGGTTGCTGAGGAAATCTATGGCATCAAACACATAGTCGTGTTGATCAAGGAGAACCCGCCCGAAAACGTCGGTGTGAAAGGCAAGCTACTCATAGACAGGGTAAAATAACTGTTTTTGAGAACAAACTGAAGAGGCAGCCAGCACCATATCGATGGCTTTAGCGTCACTTTACATGCTTGAGGCAGGAATCCACATACCTAAAACTAATCTAACGCTGTCGTAGGTATTAAAAAACGCTGGAAATCCTGAAAAGGGTTCTCGAAGGCCTGGAGCTCTCCCCGGGCTTTCCCGCAGGAGAGGGGTGCCATGAGACCGGAGTGGGAGTTTACTCTCCAGCGTGACAACAAAGGGTATCTGGTTTATGGCTTAATACTGCTCTTCATCTGCATGATCCTAATGTTTCCTCTTATAATCGACTACGGCTTACACGTTCACGTGTTAATTCCCATATTAATGGCATTGTCACCGCTACTGGTGCCATCCATACTCCTTATATCCCTCTATTTTACGCTTCCCAGAGATACTATTACAGTCAAGGGTGATACCCTATACTTAACTAGAGGAAACAAGAGGCTGGTAATCCCCTTCTCGAGAATAGCTTCAGTACACGTAGTCTACGCCTACTCCCTGACCAGTCTTGGATTAAAAAGCAATTTACACCACGTAACAATAAAGTATAGAGAAGATGCATCGTACTCTAAAACCACAACCCTCAAAATAGGCGTTCTCTCCTGGGGCGAAGAAAACGTCTCAGAACTATACCGCTACCTAAACCTCCTCCGCAACAGATACAAGTACGAAGTTAAAACGATCAAAACACTCCTACCCTTCATATATTAATCAAAAATAAAGAGATATTGTCTCGTCCTCTTCTTCATATACATTATTTACAGTAATGATAACCACGGGAACTTCAAAATATTCTGGTAATGATTTTAAGTCCTTCATATAATATACAAGACCCTAGGTACGGTATTATTCACTCGCTGATATGCTTAGCCTCAACTATGCTAAGGGTGAGTGATAGCGGGGAACTGGAGGGAATGCTCAACTATCTTCAAAATACCATGAAGGATCCCACTAGAACTGGAAAAATCCCTTGGGGACGTCTACTAGAAGTTAAAAATAGCACAAGAATAGTTCTAGAATCTGGATTTCAGCCTAAAATAAGAAATCCTCCTTTATTCCAGTGGAAGATTACAGCCCAAAATAGTTTCACCTATATTCTAAGTAGTTTAATTGAGGAGGAAGGCAAAGAGATTTCATCGGGGGTGATGAACCGCGTGCAAGAGCTTACCGCCACCCCTAAGGCGGGATGGCTGTAAGACTAACCGCTGACCCACCCCCTCAAAATAGTAGTGCACCATCCGAAATATATATTTTTATTTACTTTTACCTGCGCTCTACCTTCAAGTTTTATCTCGAGAACTTCAGGCATTTCGGTGAATCTGCCTTGAAATTAACTATATGGAGATGTAGAACCAGACTAGTGCCTTATAGCCGTATCTTCGTTCTCAGTACGGGAATTCGGAGACATGATATACCTCAATTGGCGGATTCTTACGTTTAACTCTATTTATAAAGTCTCTCTCGTCTAGAGACACTAGTATAACTCTTGTATCCAGTGCTACCTTCAAGTACAAAGCATCTACAGAGTATATGTTGTACTCATGGCATAGAGAGTAGGCTGCTTTACAGAAACTACTACTGCATTCAAACACTAGCCTTGGATGCAACATTGAGTCTAGGAGTTTTTCGGCTTTACGGGCTACGTCTATGCCAACTCTTCTAGCTAGTGTCCCGCAGACTTCTTGGTATACTATACTGGGTTCGGCCATAACGAACTTGCCCGGCAACTTACGGAGAATATCGGCACATTCTTCGCTGTACTCTTCATCAGCCTTCAACGCCGCTATGAATACATTAGCATCCAACGTTAGAATTTTCAGCCTCATGACGCCTAGCTCTCCTAATCTCTTCTAATACTGTTCCCTCGCCCCATTTCTCTGTCACAATCTCCCTTAGCTCTAGGAACCCATCGACGCTCTCTCTCATTCTTTCTATATCCTCCTCTCCTATGAACACTACTCCTCTCGATTTAAGCCTAACGAGTTTTTCTAGAAGTTCGGCCCATGTTTTACAGTTAAGCTCGACTTTCAGCCTCCTTAATTCCCTCATAAGATCCTCGGGCACGTTCTTCACAAGAAGCGTGGGCATGGATATCCATTATTATCTAAATATCCTAGGATATAAATATTTCCTTTGATATCCGAATATTCTCTCCCATAATATATACTATCCTCCCTAGTGGAGCTCTAGTAGTGCAAGATGATTTCTTATAGTCTTTATTTTGATTGAAAAATGTTAGTAGGTTATGATTTCTAATCCCGGTATCCGGGGGAAGTGTTTAGTGTTTCTTGTTACCAGCTTTAGACAGTACGTTATAGCCGTAGTAGCTATTATTACGTCGCTCAAGCTCAGAGGCTTGTCTCTTTTAAACAGGTAGGCCAATATTTCGGCTGTTTTCTCGCTATATCTGCAGTATAAGGGAGAACATCGAATCCGGATAACTCTGCTCCAGCTTTCTTTAACATTTCCCTTAATTTTTCCTTATTCTCCCAGTGGGACAAGAATACACAAACAGGAAAAATATAATCGTATTTTTATCGTTCAGCAGAGTATAGACGTTAGTTAGCGTGTTAGCGCGAAGTTTTGATTAAGGTTGCTAGTTTTTTGTTGAGGTATCTTCCAATAGTGTTTTTACCTGAAGGATGGTATGTGAATAGGATTTGGGTTTCTATTCCACATAGGCGGGCTTTAGGAATCTCATAGACTCCCTTCACCACAGTTTCCAATTCCCTCCATATAGCCTCCATCCATACTTCACTGATTTTTCCCCTTTTGTAGTCTTCGAAGAGTCTGGTAAACCATTTATATTCGCTTTCAAAACCCTGTATCCCGTTCTCGATTTGCCTTAGAAACCATTTTCCAGCCAGTGCCCCCCATACAGACAATCAGTCTGGGCCTAAGCGCTTTTACTTCTTTACACAAATGCTTGTTAGCACAAGCATTTACACTCAGCCTTCCCTCCAAGAAAGATGTTTCCTTCATCTGGGATTTTTTCATTCTAATATTTCCAGGACACTTTATGAAATGCGTCCAGTAAAACTTTCTGAAAGGATAATGAGCGTCCTCAGGGTTAAAGTCCTTTAAAAACTCTCCTCCAAACATTTCATCCATCAAAGGAACAATACCCTTACTCTTATTTTCCTGACATTCTTTAAGATAATTCCAAATGCATTCATAGGGGTCTTTCGGTTGCTCAGTAACTATCATTACTTCAGGAGACTTTTCGGAACACGGGAGAACTACAGGCTTTATGTAGCTATGTTTAAGCCCCCAACACAATCCATCCTTTCCTTAACACCCCTACACTTCCTTATCGCACAAAAAACATCAGACAAAGAAATCACCTTCCAATATAAATGCCCACTTCCTTACTTATAAATTCTCTACATAAGTTTTAAAAGCCAGTATTTTAGGATCAACAGACCCCTAACCCCAAAATCAACCTTCAACCTCATGCACAATTAGCTAAGTTCCAAGCTGTGAGGACTACATGTATGAATTTATATGGAGGTGTCAAGCGAAGTGTATATTTATTAGGTCATACATGTAGAGCTTAGGTTCTCCGTAACGCTTTGAATACTTTGGTGGATACAAGAATTTATATTTGGTGGTGTAGTAGGTGGTGAAGTTTACCATTAGAGGTAGGATCTATGATATCACGAGAGAGGATATTATTAATGCTATTAGAGATGTTGAGCCTGAACCTCTTACTGGTAAAAGGAAGTACTACATTGAAATTAATGGCAAACAGTATCCCATAAAGCAGGTTGTAGGCCTCGTGACGAGATTACCGAGAATAGCGTTTACAGCAATGGATGCTTATAGAATTCTAACTAAACTTGGATTTGAAGTTAAAGAGATAAAATAATACTTCTTGATAGCAACTATGGAGGCATTAATATGAGGAAGAGGTTAAGTTGCCGAGAAGCCGTTAAGAAAGCTATTCTTGAGCTCGGTGGCGGACCTGTTACTGCTGAAGAATTATTTAGTAAAGTTAAAGCAATGGGTAGTTGGAGTGATGATACCATATGGCAACACCTAATGAGCCTAGTTATCAACCTACCGCCAGCCTATAAACATTGGCCTAATACTCCAGAAAGATTTCTATTCCTTAGAGACGACGGTAAATACGAAATATACGATCCAGATAAGCACGGAATATATAGTGAAGGAGTTAAGATAAAGGAGTGTTCTAATAAAGAATACGACGCAATACTAAAGAGGTATGTTTTACTCTCGGAAAAACTTAAGTCATATATAAGAAAATTATTTGTAACAAATACCATTAACATAACCGAAGTAACCACAGAGTATAGGGATAAGTCTGGAGTATACGTGTTCTTTAATAACGAACAGACAGACTATGTGGGCTCAACAAATAACCTTTATAGACGTTTAAGACACGATCTATGGGCTAATCTAGGTCAATCTCAACAACCACACGTGTTCGGAAGAAAACTTATAAAGAACTTTCATAGCTTAAGGAAGGCAAAAGAATATTTAGAAAAACTAAAGCTTAAGATAATAAAGACTGAAAATCCTGAAACTGCAAAAATACTTGAACAAATTCTAATATATTTACTGAAACCTAGGTATAACAACTAAGGTACATAGAATCGATAATATCATTTATATGGCAAACAGCCTCAGTGATCTATATAATATGTGTATGCTCTTCAAGACTCAGATTTTGTGGGCTAATGTTAACAAGTATATAATATTACAGAAATAAACTTGCTGTTAATAAGTTAACTTCAAAGACCTTGTGATGCTATCAAAGGGGATCTTGTATCTCCAAGAGTTTAACCTACTTACATCGTTTAGTAACCTCTCGAGACACGTTTTACCGGCAACACTGTATCAGCGCCCTATAGATAAGTCCTTAATATTTTTCATATAATCCTTCACATAAGATTATAGGATGAAATGGATTTTGAGATCTTATTAGGTGGAAATGGAGATTATTCGAAATGATTAAAGTTCATTGAAAATTTATTAATCCTTTTTAAGTTTATATTTTACGGTGTTAACATTGAATTCCTTCCTTGTTTGGAAGGTTGCTTGGAGCTCTTGTGGTTACCGTGGTTGGGATCCCACTGAGTATAAGAAATGGTTATCTAGCAGATCTTCTAGCTTTGGATATGTGAAGAATTATGGATTTGGCCATGAGTGGTGGAACTTTTTTGAGGGCTTCAGTGACGAGTACTACTATGGCTATGCACCGCCACTCCACGCCATGAAACCCAGCCGTTTTAGGAAAGGTGTAATTTTCTTTATTTCAAGGAAACCCGGGTACAAGGGTGGCTGGTTTCTCATAGGGGTTTATGGTCGAGCAGAGCTTCTTCAAGAACCATTTGATCCCGGGTACTCCCTTTGGGATACCATACCACCAGAGTATAGAGGAGAGATCCGTGAGGTCACGAGAAAGGAGTTAATTGGAGGGAGTGCGTCCACCTATTCCCCGCCTTCCCTATTTTTGCTTAGAGCCAGAAAAGAATATTCAACTCCCATGCCAGCACCCATGCCGCTATCGCTTCACTTCGATGTAGGGGTCAAGGGTCTAGGTAACGCTTTCTTTACCTACATAGAGGAAGATAAGGCAATTCACCTGCTTGAAAAAGCGGTTGGATTTATTGAGAATCTGGTTCGTGCTCGTAGTACGTCTAGCTGGGTGGATCCCCACGTGGCGGCTAAGAAACTTCGGCGATTACTGAATGAGATTGTAAGGGAAGTCCCTCAAAAGAGAGGAATTTCTCCATCATTCTGTCCTTCTATCGGAGGTCTGCCTAATATGCCGGGTAGAGGAAAAGTTGAGGTTAAGGAGCTTCTGAAAGCTCATCGTCTCTTTGAATTGAAGTACGGTAACAAGCTCTATAATACTGCTCTAAGCGTGTGTAGGAGAGGGGAGATTGAGGAAAAGAGCATTGCCATTCTCTCGTTCCTCTTACACTACAATGGTGTCTGGTATACACAGTCTGAGAAAGGTAGAAAGGCTTTCAGCGATCTCGAGAAACATTTCTCTGACATATATGAGCTTCTAAGTTCTGTTCATCCAATTATCAGGGAGCTGAAGGACAAAACATTGCTGAACGTAGACTTAGAGGATCCCGTTGTAACCAATTCTATTGTAACTCTCTACAACAGGTTTTCAGGGGTTCTTGACGCTACAGGAGCATCTAAGGCTCTTCACTTACTGCATCCAAAGCTGTTCATCATGTGGGATGACAGCATTAGGAAAAGCTACGGTATACATATTCCCGATGGGGATAATTATCTAGAGTTTCTTAGAACGACAAAGAGGGAACTGTCTAGAGTGGTCGAAGACTACGCAAACAAGCGTGGATTAAGTATGAAGGAAGCCGAAGAATACATTGTAAGAAACACTGGCGTGGAATTGACAAAGCTTCTAGATGAGTACAATTACCTTAAATATACCCGTAGAGAGCTTCGAGAATAAGTCTCTTTTAACTTCAATCTATGAAACGTTCTTGGATACATTTTGTGGAATCTAAAATCCCATACCACCTACAAGATCTAGATGTGAGTCTTTTATCTGTGAGAAATTGTTATTATGGAAAAAGAGTTTTCCATTATTAACAGATGCATTCAGATATATGCCTATAGCCAAGCGTTCAGAGCTATCATCTCAAAATTAATCAAAATTTTGGTTAACAATAAAGAATTTTATGCAAGTCCCCCTAGCTTTAGTTTCCTTGGAATACTTATAAGGTTTGGAGTGGCGTTTTAATATATGGGTGATTAACCTGTTGAGGGCAAATGTTTTGGATCTTAATTTATTTTTTAATATGGTTATTTCTTCGATGAAGCTTGCTATTCTTTTAAACGCATTTTCTTTATCCAGCACCGTGTGGACGAGGGCGATGTGTCCGAAAACATTCAACCCTATTAGGATTGCGGTTATAAAAGACGTCGCAAAGAATGCGACTTTGCGGTGTAGGTAAGCTGCCGGTAGCTTAAAGTACTGGGAAGCTGGAATGATTGCTAAAAGCATACCGAAAGTCAGCACTGTTAAGGATAGTGTGAATATTTTGTAAAAGTTTGCTGCAAACTGAGACATTTCCTCGGGGGATAGTGCCATAAACAGGCCTCCTAGAAGGGGGGATATATGCGTATAATAAAGCAGTGGATAAAAGGTAATCCATTTCCGTGTCAATGGCCTGCCATATTTTATAGATGAACAACGCCATAACACTCATGAAAATACTGGTCACAAGAAGTTTTCTAAATCTTCTCTTTTTCTCACGGCGAATGTTTCGCTCACCATAAAAAGAAAAAGTTACTGCTATCGGGGTAACGGTTGCCGCAGCACCGTAGAAGTTTTCAAAAAATCAAAAAGCCTCAGTAATGCCTCTTTTTGAATATTCCTATACATTAAGTATGATATAGAGCCAGTTATTATGATTGTTGAAAGAAAGAACCAGCAGATAAGAATTTTCCAACCCCACAATACCCATTTAGAAAACTTCCTTCTACCCTTTCTCCCAGACATCTCACTAAAAGATTAAACCAAAGATAAATATATACTATGCAGGGAACTCGGATCCAAACACATAAAATGAGAAGTATACAGAAAATGCAAAACAAGTTTTAACTGACAAAGAATTCTCTCCAAAGTTTCTCTCTAATCTATTTATTAAATAATAAAAAATTATTGCATCATCAGCTTTTTCAATAATTCTCTTGTTTTCTTCCAGGTCTTGTACTCTCTGGCCATTTTTGAAATTCTTCGAATATCTTCTTTCAGTTTTTCCCGATCTATGCAGTTCTTGTACTCCTCGTGAACTAGGTCTATACTTAAGACCTTCAAAACTAAATATGTGAATAGGCCATTAAGGTTTGCAAAACTGTAAAGATACGAAAATAGTTCTTCAGGAACAGGTTCAAGTTCAATCCAATCCCTATCTGTTACGATACGTGAACCTATCTCAGAAAATCTAGGATGTACCCTATGCGTATGCTTAGATAACTCAGTATAGTATTCAGTAGCTTCTCGGAAAAGTTCATCATCGATTATACCCCACATCATTAGTTGTTTGAGAAGCCCAATAAAAGAGGCTCTAGGGTTGAAATTCTTCAACTCCTCATCCATTATGCCAAAGATCTCGATGGAGAGATTGGGCCTTCTATCACCTAACTTTTTCTCAAGTAATTTAAGTAGCTCTAGAAACCCTTCATCCCCCTTAAACCCCTTAATTTTCTGCAACTCTGTGGTCTCTTTACGATATTCAGGTATAGCTAATAGATCAAACACGGCGCCCCGAACTATACTCTCCATAGCGCTACGTAGCTCGCTAAACGCCACACTATAGTACCCTATAAGTGCTGACAATAATGAATGTCTGATTAGCATCAAAGCATCATAGTGATAGGACATTAATACAGTGTGCAGATTCCAAAATTCTTTATATTTATCTTCACAACCCTTTTTATCAGAAGGCAATATCCTTATTATTAATCCTGCTAACTCGTTCATGGAATCCATAACCTCGTCCACAAGCATGGCTATCCCTGTTGTACTAAAGGTACCTGGAAGTGATTCCATATTTTTGCAAAGCATATCAAGGTGCTCGCTAATCGTTTTAACAAGGTATACCATAAAGTCTACTACATGCGCTACTGCAGCAAGCTCATTAACGGTATTCTTCTCATTAAGGTCAGACATAGACATACTACTCACAAATACTATTAGTTATATATTATATATAATTAATGGTATTCCTGATCTTGCGAGAGTCAACTTGTTAACATAGCTACGACAGGTGCGTGGCTTCATCAGAGAGACTCTCATATCATATTTATGAAAGATCAAAGAGTTAGACGGCAATACCCGTTCACCTCGGACAAATAGATGAAGTTGAGTCCCATGAGAACAATAAATTAGGAAAGCTGGGTTAATTAAAGGAATACTTCGGGCTGCTTAAAGAAGAATGTTAAGCCTAGGACTCTTAACTCTACACCAACCTGCAACTTTATAGTTTAAAAATATCTATATATTGAACTGTCTTCGGGTTTTAGCAGAAAAGATAAAAAATGTTGGAAGAGAATTAGATTATGGTTATGTTTAGTCGTGTCTTTGAGGGTAGGTGGATTATATTTACATTCCTAGTGTTGTATGTTATGACGTTTATGGTGTCTGTGGCTTTTCTCGTGTTCTTCGGTTTCTTGAGGCTTGTGGTTCCCTGGATTCCGCCGGCAGTTAGTTTGTCGAATTGGCCGTCGTTTATATGGTTCTCCCTGGTTTTCTCCCTTGGATTCTCGCTTACTGCAGTCGTTATATCGATTGTGTGGATGAAGAAAAGGAAAACGGTGGATGACTACATAAGGGAGACATTAAATTAGAAAGGGAAGCAACGTTCAGGCATGATTTAATTGTTTGACGACCGAGGCTCCTCAAAGTAGCTGTGTGTCTCCTGGACTAATGTTCTTGTTAATTATGGTTAACAATGTTTTATAAAATGCTTGTTTACTCTGATTAACATTCCTTTATACAGAATGTTTCATAGGTTCCGGATTATCGTTCTGAAGGGTTGTACCTAGGGCTCGGCTAAGGATAGGCTCTTTATGGCCTTAGATGTAGCGATATTTTCTTATACAATATATACCGGGCCAATGCCACTT
>Ga0180301_10000170_pt1 | contig 48219 bp, 48 predicted proteins | sample GuaBasSediGuay16_FD_121797 | JGI IMG/M metagenome (GOLD analysis project Ga0180301, IMG submission 121797) | Subseafloor sediment microbial communities from Guaymas Basin, Gulf of California, Mexico - Guay16, Core 4569-2, 12-15 cm | ecosystem: Environmental > Aquatic > Marine > Hydrothermal... | reverse complement strand
CCCTGGAATGGTCATCGCCTGCCACGACCCTCGCCTCTGCTATCCGTGCTGTAGCCAGGATTATGGAGTCGGCCATTCCACATCCCTTCACCCTACGCTTTCTCTTAACGTCTATCTCGCCTGCGAGCTCTGCGATCTCCTTGGTCAGATCGACTACCATCGTTGCTGCCATAAAGGAGAGCGTGGCTGGACTAGCTGAGGATGTGAAGGCTATCAAGGAAAGCATAGCTGCACTAAGTGGACAGTTAGGTGCTCTGACTGCTGTGGTCATAGAGGCGATAGTCATAATAATACTGGCAGTAGTACTCTTCGTAGTAGCACGTAGGAGGTCGTAAACTTATAATAAATTCATAAAAATTCTTTTAATTTTCTTTTTCTTCATTACTTTACTTCTAGATTTTCTATTTTCGATACCATCCATATTCATGTACTGCCTCATACATGGCTGCTATATTTTCTGGAGGTACCTCTGGCTGTATGTTATGAACTTGGCAGAATACAAAGCCTCCTCCTGGCGCCAGATCCTCAATCCTCTTCTTAACTTCCTTCCTTACATCCTCTGGAGTTCCAAAGGGCAATATCTTCTGGGTATCGCATCCACCTCCCCAGAAGGTTACCTCATCACCAAACTCCTTCTTAAGCCTCTTGGTATCCATGTCCTTAGCTGACACCTGGATGGGATTAAGTATGTCCACTCCTATCTCTATGAGGTCTTCTATGAAGACATAGATCGAGCCACAGGTGTGGAGGAATATCTTGGCTCCACCAGACTCTTTCTTTATGAACTCATAGAGCTCTGCATGTCTCGGCTTTATGTACTCCCTATATAGCTTTAATGACATTATAGGACCATTCTGCTGACCTAGGTCATCACCTACTTGAACTATCTGTATGTAGCCCTTCACTCTTCTTATGATCTCTCTGAAGTTATGCTTGAAAATCTCAAGAAGCTTATCCATTATGAATTCAGCCATTCTTGGCCTACGTCTTAAGTCTATAAGGAACTCTGCAAATCCTCTCAAATACCACGAGGTCTCAAATATGTTGCCTCCAAAGTTAAGCATTAGTGCATAATCAGTCTCGTGATATAGCTTCTTACATCTCTCAGCCATCTCATCAAGTGTCTCCCAATATGGTGACACATAGTTCTTGACTAATAGCCTATCCCAGTCGTACTTTTTCAAGTCCTCCACGTTGCTTGCATCTGATAGTGGGTGCTTTATTATGTCGAAGTAATATCCCTTAGGAGGCATCCTAATGACAGCTCCTGGAGGTATCCAAGCAACGCCATCTCTGATTATGTACGAACCATCAGGCATCCTCTCAGGATTGAAGTCATAAGGTACTTCACACGTACTTCCATCCGCTAGTGTCCATAGTTTCCACTTCTTGGGCTCTCTGAGTATGGGCAGCACATCAGCCCAAGCAAAGTCGAGGATCTCCTTTTCAGGCTTTGCTAGGAACTGTACAGGGTCTATAATTCTTGTTGCACCACCCTTTATGCCTAGATATCTCTTCAACCTATTATACGCTATCGCAGTTATGCCTGTTGATAGCATGCCTCCTAAGTCAATAGGAACTCTATCTGGCTCCTTGTGCTCAATAGCCTCCATGACTCTTCTCCTTGACGTGTAACCACTCTTCACCTTGGAATACCCCCAAATATAAAAATAGAAATGCTTTCGACTTAATGCATTTTCTTCCCTCTATCTCCTCATCACCAGCTCTTGGATGGCTTCCACCTTTCTCTCACTCAAGATAACTATCGCCTCTACTACTTCCTCAGGAGGACATGAACGACATATGGCCTTGAGGAGTAGCTCCATTGGTCCTGAGTAGGCTAAAAACACTTGCTCTCCTTCTGTGATGTTCCTCCTTATGGCGCTCCATAGCTCCTCGCTTGGCCTCCCAGCTATGATGCATACTAGCTTCTCACCTTGAAACACTAGTGTTATTGGAAGGAATCCACACGACTTCTCAAATATTATATCACATAACATATCATAGACCTTCCTCTCCTCATCCAGCGCTATATTGTGAAACGTGATGTCCCCGACTCCTAGCTTCTCTCTTAACTCCCTCTCGATGGAGTTCATCACCTCGGGGCTTGAGTATATTATCGCTCGTAGCCTAGGCTGAAGGAGCATGTGCAGATAGATGAGCGAGATCATCACGATAAAGGCTATGGAGACGAGGCCAATAGTCATCAACTTCCTTCTCAAGGATATCCCCATCGAAAGTTTTACCTCTTGTCCGCTTGATAAACCTTAATGTCATGTAAACAAAGAAAAGCCTCTATGCAAAAAGTTTTGCTTAAATTAGGGAAAGCGATCACATAGCTAGGGGCGCCATATGCTTCGCTGCTCACTCATCCTACTGCTCCCCCTGCTCCTCGTCACATATGTAGTGCTGAACGCTTGTGTCATCAAGGCTACAGAGGAGGAGCTTGCGAATTATCACTATGTAGTCTATGGAAGTGATCTCTGCCCTGAGTGTGTGAAGTTCAAGAAGGAGCTCAAGGCGGCTCTCCTTGACTTTGAATATCGTCCTCTTGAGAACGAGACCTATCAACATCAGCTTCTAGCCATAGCTCAGGTGCTAGGCCTTAATGAAACGCCCACCATACCCTTCATCATCATAATGACCAGTGACCTCGATAATCTAGTAGCTCTGGGCACTGTACTGAGCCTACATGATCTCGAGGTACTCATAGACCAGTACGCCAAGGAGAATAGGCCTATCTTCAGGACTATTAGAGGGCAGGTCATAACCCTCAGTAATGATGTGGAGAGGAAGATAATAGCTATAGTGAAGGGCTCTGCAATTCCAGCTCTCGAGGAGAGACCTTCGGAGGAGATACAGCTAGGTAGATATCGAATCATAATGTTCTCAGTTCCCCTCTGCCACGCTTGTGAAGAGGCGAAGAAAGTTTTTACCAGCAAGGATATTCAAGTGGAGGAATACGATATCTCTAAGCCTAGGAACCTTGACATATTCTACACTATAAAACGCATAATAAACTCTCCTTCACTAGAGGAGGTTCCTCTAAGCATTATGTTCGCAGAGGACAAGCTCATAGCTATAATTGATGGAAAGGTGGAATCTTCAGTACTTGACCTCATACTGAGTGAAAGCGAACACAAGGGCGTGAGATATTATCGCCTAGGGGAGCTTAGAGAACTACCTCATGAACAAGTAGAGCTAGTGCTCAAAGCCCTGAGAGGAGAGTATATCATAAGAGAGCATCCGAACGTGGGCTATCTAGTGGCTTTAGCTCTATCAGATAGCATAAATCCATGCACCTTCCTTGTCTATACGGCCTTCCTTATACTGCTTAATCTAAGATATGGCAAAGGATGGAAAGTGCTTGGCTCTGGTCTTTCCTTCATCCTTGGAATAATAGTTGGTTACATGAGCTTAGGCATAGCTATGTATCACGCCATAGTGTTCATACCCAAGGTCATTGTAGTCATGATAGGAGTAGGTTTTGGTCTCTACTCTATAGTAACAGGTGCCCTTGAGAAGCCAAAGCTCATAGCACCTAAGAGGTCCTTTAGACTCCTATACAGAGCCTTGGGCATCATTGCAGCGTTCGGCATAGGGCTCATGATCTCCTTCTCATTATTGCCATGTAGTGCAGGTCCATACCTAGTAGCTATTAAAACTCTGGCCAGCTTGAGCCTTCAAGAGGCCCTGCCCTACTTGATATTGTACAATGTCATATTCGTCGTACCTCTCTTCCTGATACTGATTTCAGCGTATGTGGGCCTCAGTGTGGCCAGGGCTAGGGAGCTGGTGGCCAAGTACTACAGACATCTTTCGATCATAGCAGGAGCGCTATTGATCATGCTTAGCATCATGCTAATCCTCTGATGCTCTACATCAAGCCCTTATTTTATCCTTAAATAATCCCCTTAGTATGAATCCTATACTGTGATGTTCGCTAAGATGGCTTATGAAAGCCCTAGAGAAATGGTCTTTGGAAGAGCGAAAAAGCCTCTCAAGTACGGTCTCGACCTAGAAGTAGGCAATGGAGAGGTAGTGCCTGAGGTGAAGTACTGGCCTTATAGGGAGCATGAGAATGATGAGGAAAAGCTCCTTAGAGAGTACGAGGATATAACGAACAAGCTCCTCGATAGAGCTGTGAATCTGGGCATGTCTTCACTCCAGCTCGAGACTGAGCTCAGCTTCTTCATAACGCTTAGGCCTAGGCTTGCAGAGGAGATAGTGAACAAGCAGAGAGAGATTCTAGAGAAGTACCATAATAGATATGGCATAAGGTTAGCTCTTCGCGTAACCCCTGCTGATATCCGCGGTCTTAGAGGTATTGACTTTGACAAGGCCATGAGCATGATCTTGGAGACCACTGAGGCTGTATGTAGAGCTGGAGCTGATGTGATATCGGTCGAATCCATAGGGGGCAAGGAGGTCTTCGATTATGCTCTGATCAGAGGAGATGTAGAGGGCATAGTGCTCTCACTAGCTGTCCTAGCGCCAAGAGATATGAGACGATTATGGAGGGAAATAGTTAGAATATGTAGACGCCATGATGTGTTGCCCGGAGGAGACACAGCTTGTGGCTTCGCCAACACAGCCATGATCTTGGCGGGAGGCATGGTAAATAGGTCGATACCCCACGTCATGGCTGCGATGATCAGAGCCATGAGCATCTCGAGGTCACTTATAGCTTACGAGGAAGGAGCTATAGGTCCTGGGAAGGATTGCGCCTATGAAAACGTAGCGATAAAAGCCATAACAGGCTACCCCATGTCCCTTGAAGGAAAGACAAGCGCTGTCGCTCATAGTAGCCTAGTTGGGAATATAGTTGCTGCAGTATGTGACCTATGGTCAAATGAGCAGATAGAGAACATCAAGGTCTTCAGTGGTACAGCACCTCAGGCAATTCTCGAGATCCTCCACTATGACGTTAAACTCATGAACATCGCCCTGAGGAAAGGCGAGGAGTTCATCTTAAGAGACCTGCTCGTCGAGTCCGATAAATTCGAAGATCCTCAAGCATTCATCCTCTCACCAGATATAGCATGGGAGCTTGGAGTTGAGGTCATCAAGCAGAGAAACATATACGAGAGGACAGTAGCCGTAGCCATGAAAGCGCTCACACTCATAAATGAAGCTCATAGGAACAAGGTGATCAAGTTAAGCACGCCTGAGGTTAGATATCTTGAGAGGCTCCTTACACTATTGAACGTGGTGCCTAAAGAAGAGGACGAGCTGATCGATAAGACCATCAGTAGATACAAATCAAAGATTAAGGAATTCAATCCATCGAACTATGACCTCTAGACCTCGAGAAGACATTGAGAGACCTCATATGACAACAAGCCCTCCTGCGACATAATGATGACTACGACCTCAGCTCACAAGGTGAGATTGTGTTTCAGAATGAAAAGAAGAGAATGGTCTAATCTATGGTGCGGCCGCCGGGATTTGAACCCGGGATTACCGGCTCGGGAGGCCGGCGTCCTACCAGGCTAGACGACGGCCGCTTGAAGCCACAGTTCACTAATATGATACTTTCAACGAGTTTAAATTCTTATCTCAAATGCCTACCGCCAAGCATCTGATCAAATACTGGACTTGTCGTTCTCCCAACATATTCTTCTTCATTCAATAATTTGATATTGCTTTAACACAATTTTTCACTTGACATATTGTCATTTTGTACAAATGACTTATATGTAGTAGATATGGTTAAAAACCCATCTTATTATATTACACTTATGAAGCATACAAGGCTCAAATATGGAGGCTGAAGAAGTGATGAAAACACGGGCAAGAAAGCTGACACACTACGCACTAGGCGTGGCAATGATAGCTAGCATAGTCGCAGTCCTCCTCATATATTTCATATTACTGAACCTCTACATTAGGGAAGAGGAGGAAGTTGTAGTTGTTGGGGCTGAGAATGTAGAGATAGACCTAGAGCGAGTCTTGAAGAGAGTCAAAGTAGAGACAGAGGAAGGCGTAGTCGAGATAACACCTGAGGAGGCTAACAGAACTGCAGCTCTATTGATCGAAAGAGCTATTGAAGGGGATCAAGATGCCATAGAGAGGGTCAATGGCACTTACTTTGTTCTAAAAATGAAGAGGACTGATGTAAAATTCGAGAAAGAATTCGCAGGACCGATAATCCCCACCTCGCACTCCTACGTAAAAAGAATGGCATTTTATCCTCCTCTCCCTACAAAGCTTCGTGTTAACGATACTGAATATTACTTTGCAATAAAGTTCTCCTATAAGGCCCCTTATGATGCCTGTGCGGTTATAGTAGTTTTCAAAGAAACCATCGAAGACGCTCCTTCCTATAATGCGATAGGGTTTGCGCCATGGGGAGACGGTTACACTGTATGGTCAAATTTCAATATAGTAATAAAGTGGCATAAACACACTTTTGTATCTGACGTAACACATCTTGTCCTTATCCCAAAGAGATACCATGATCTCCATGTACTAGGGGTCATTGTGGATTCAGGATTCCTCTCCGGTGTCATTGAAGAACTTGAGGTACTATATGTGGGTGAACGTCATGTGTAAGTATATCGTAGCACTTGCAGTGACAGTGCTCCTACTCTCTCATCTCCTTCTCTTAACTCTTCTACCTTCGGTTATCTGTCTAAGCCATGGAAACGTTTCCGTAGTTAAGTCTAACGTGTCTCGTCATGCAAAATACCTACTTGCTCTTAGGGGGAACTATAGATGTAACGTTGGCTTCGGTGGAAAGGCTATACTTAGGATGAGGTTTCATGACTTACTTTTTAGTCAAGAGGTATACTGCGATTATGTAGGAGGACCATGGGGCAAGAGTAAACTCGTCGTAGTGAAGTATGCTCCTCTTAAGAACGTTGAAGTATTCTCTCTATTCAAATATATCTCCTCGCACTCAAATGCACGTTACGTAGTGAGCAAAGCGGAAGGAGTTCATCAGGGAAAAGGCTTGTTGCATGTGGAGAGGTATGACCTCTTCTATTTGAGGGCTAGCTCTGGTAGGTTCGAATTAGTTAAGGGTAATGGCTGGGGCCTTTCCTATAGGAGGGTAGATCCCATTAAGCCTATTATTGAGGCCTATGCCTTTCCTCAACATTACCCCATGTATGGCGAGAACTATGTGAGGATCATCAGCTGTAGCGTGAAGCTAGTTGATTTCACTAGATATATCAAGATAGAGGTGGTGGATGACAATGGTAGCCCACTAAAGAGTATCGTCGTGGGCACCTTATCGAATATCGTGGACAATGATGGCGATGGCAAGGGGGAGACTAGCGTGCAGATGAGACATGGTACGAAGGTCTTCTTCGTATGGCGTGGAGGGTATGAGATGACTGTTCGCCCCTGGATATTTGTCGAGGGTGTTCAGTACGAGCTCTATGATGTCCAGGCTATTGCTGGCCTCAGGCTCACACAGCTCTCAGCTAGGCGCTATAGGCTCAAGGTAATGGATGATGGTGTTCTTCGCATAATCTATAGGGCGAAGCTGGAGCCTCCCTCTCCACCACCTACTCCCCCACCTCCGCCTCCACCTCCTGAGCCTAGAAGGGTGCCTAGGAAGCATATACTCCATGTGCGTAGCAATCCTAAGGGGATTAGCATAAAATGTTATAGCGAAATATTCGATGTCCCCTTTGTGTTTAAGAGAACTCCATTTGACCTTATAAACAAGTCTCCTTTTGATGTAACCCTTGTTGCTCCTATGCAGCATGGCAACTTAAGATTTCTCTACTGGATAGTTGATGGTAAGCGTATCAATGGCCGTACGTTGAATCTAAGAGTCGTTGGCGAGATGACTGCTATGGCTATATATGGTCGTAAGCCTTCTAAGGGCAAGTATGCTTCCATACTACAAGTAGTCTCTTATCCAGTAAGTTCTGTTAAAGTGAAAGTATGCTCTAGTACATTTCACGATAAAGGCTGGCTCATCTACTGGCGTACCTACACAACGCCCTTCGAAATAGTCAAGAAGGGCTCTATTACCAATTTCCGAGCAAGGCTAAAAGTACCTTTAAGAGTTGAGCAGGAAGGAGTACCATATAGGTTTAGTGGATATGAGCTACGTGTGCTAAAAGGTAGGGTGTATCAAAGGGATGAAGGAGTCAGTGGTGATTTCAAGGTCCTCTATTACTCGTTACTCCATAACTCCCATGCTCTCATCATCCTTAAGTACGAGCCCATCAAAGTTACTAAGAAGTACGAGGAGAAGCAAGGATTGCCTATATTTCCCGGCTCCATAATACCTCTCAAGATAGATGTGGTCAGGCTATCTGAGGGCCTTATAAAGCCTGGAGACCATGTAGCCCTACGCATATTCTCTCCTTTGAAGTGGATTCGTCTCTTTAATCTCTCCATGGGTTCCTCTCTCGTCGAGTCCTCTATGGCTGCAAGTGAGCTTCACCTCATAGTTCCAGAGGATGGCGTGATCAAGCTACCCAGCGAAAGTTTAGACCATGGTTTGGTTGCTCTACTCTATGGTCCTGGGCTATACGAAAAAGCTTTACACGACTGGATTGCTATGAGGGATAGGATCACGTACATGCTCATCAACATAACCTCTTATGCAGATGCCATGTGCTCTTTGCTCATTAATGTAACCCTTCTGATAGGCGAGCTAGATGTTGAGAGGTTCATATATGAATACAGGATGGGTGAGGTCTCCATAGGCTTCAAGCTCTCATTTAAATTCCAAGGCAGGTACTACAACTTGTCGGACTTCTCTAAGCTCTACGACTATGCATGGCTGATAGGTAGGATAGCTGTGTGGAGAAATGATATATCGTCATATAAGGCCATGAATGAGGAGTTCATATGCCAGGCCAACTTATCATGGAGTTCACTTGAGGAGTACGTGCGTGAACAAGCATCATGTCCAGCATCTATAACATTTGTGAAGCTACTACGTCTCAAAGGCCATACTCTACTTCCTCTGGGATATCACTTCAAGGTCAGTGGCATTGTGACAAGAGGCTATCTCGTCGTGAGCGATTTCGACATGGTTAAGGGTGATATCATCAGAATGAAGGTCTTCTTCATAGGTGAATATGATCACGCTACTCCTCATATAGGGGCTAGTGTTCTCCTAGTTTCTAATGGCACTATTCACGGTATTATAAAGGATGAATACGACGGCACTATGGATGGCTTGATACACGTGGACATCCCTACTAGAGGCTATGAGCTTCTTCCCATCCCAGGCACCCCCATAGAGGCTAAGCGCAAGCTGATAATAACAATACCCTACTGGTGGCTTAGCGAATCATCCTCCTAAAACTTATATAACGAACTGTATAGCTATCTATCATGGTGATCCTGTGAGCGTGGAGGAACATCCCCGCATTCAATGTCCATGTGGAAGATTCATAGATTCACCTGCTGAATACAAGCTACTGTATCTAAAGAAGGAGATGAATGAGATAGATATACTCTGTCCAAATGACACATGTTATCTCAGAGAGCTAGGGTATGTCAAGTTCAAGCTTGAAGGAGGGAAGCTAGTGTTTGAAAGTGCAACCTTCTATCCTCCATTCGTTACGTGGAATGCTGCTAGGCTGGGAGCTGAAGTTGCACACAAGCTTCTAAAGGAACACCTCAAGGAGATAGTCGTAAGGAGAATAGACTGGGCTAGAATTAGGGACGATATAGTGAAGAGGCTAGAGGAGGAGCGGGCTAAAAAAGAAGCTAAAGAGGAGACGAGTTCAACCTCTAGTACGTAATCTTTATTAATTTCTCAAGACTCTATGCGGGTTGTGAGGGCTAGTCCATGGTGCAGTTGACCGAGTCAAGACAGCCCAGAAAGCAACGGAAAGCATACTTCAACGCTCCACTTCACATTAGGCATAAGTTCATGACAGCCCCTCTATCTCCTGAGCTTCGAAGAAAATATGGTATAAGGAACCTCCCCATTAGGAAGGGAGATACTGTCATGATCATGAGAGGAGACTTCAAGGGCATAGAAGGCAAAGTGATACGAGTAGACCTCAAAAAGATTCGCATATATGTAGAGGGCGCTACAAGGAGAAAGGCTGATGGTACCCAAGTCAATGTACCCATTCATCCATCTAATGTCATGATAACCAAGCTCGACCTGTCAGACCCTCGAAGAAAGGAGGTTATTGAGAGAAAACAGAGAACTAAGCAGGCTGTGGTCAAGGAGGTGGAGAAGAGTGCCTAAGAGGGTTACTGGAAGTAAACATCACCTTAAAAGACTTGCTGCACCTCCGTTTTGGCCCATAACTAGGAAGGGGTTTAAATGGGCAGTAAAGCCATCTCCTGGCCCTCACCCCATTGACCAGTGCATTCCTCTGTTAGTTATTGTACGAGATGTTCTAGGCTATGCGAAAACCGCAAGAGAAGCTCGTAAGCTCATAGGGGAAGGTCACTTTAAGGTTGATGGCAGAGTTAGAAGAGATTATAAGTTTCCAGTAGGGCTCATGGATGTTCTAGAAGTGGCTGGAGCTGATGAGTACTACAGAGTGGTTCCTCATCCTGTAAGAGTGCTGACTCTTCACCCTATAAGCAAGGAGGAGGCCACCTTTAAGCTATGTAGAATAGAGAACAAGACAATGGTTAAGAATGGCCACATTCAATTAAACCTACATGATGGGAGAAATCACCTCATAAAGGTCTCTGATCCCATGAATCCTGTTGAGGATGTGTTCTCTACATACGATGTCGTGAAGCTAGCAATACCTCAGCAGGAGATCATGGATCACATAAAGTTCGAGAAGGGAGTACTTGCGGTAACCATCGGTGGAAAGAACGTAGGTCGTGTAGGCAAGGTGATTGATGTAAGGCAGGTGTTCAAGAAGAGAGATGCTGTTGTGACTTTAGTCACTGACAAGGGGGAGGAGTTTCGAACAAACCTTAAGTATGTCTTCCCTATAGGAAAAGATAAACCCCTAATATCGCTTCCGGAGGAGTGTTTTGAATGAGTGAGAATAAGGATAATCCCATGAGAAAAATAGTGATCGGAAAAGTAGTTTTAAATATATGTGTAGGCTCATCAATTGAACGCCTAGAGAAAGCGGCTAAGGTGCTTGAGATGTTAACTGGTCAAAAGCCATGCTTCAGGAAGGCCAAGAGGACCATAAAGGAGTTCGGTATTAGAAAAGGGGAGAGTATAGCCTGCATAGTGACGCTGAGGGGCAAGAAAGCATATGAGTTCCTAGATAGGGCTTTTGAAGCTGTAGGCAGGACGTTGAAGGCAACAAGCATAGACAGATTTGGCAACTTCTCCTTCGGCATCAAGGAGCACATACAGATCCCAGGGGTTAAGTATGACCCAAAGATAGGGATTTTTGGCATGGATGTATGCGTTTCACTTGAGCGTCCAGGCTTTAGAGTTATGAGGAGAAGACGAAGAAGAGCTGGTGTTGGAAAGAATCACCGAGTTACAAGAGAGGAGGCGATAAAGTTTTTAGAAGAGGTCTTCAATGTAAAGGTTGTCAGGTGATGCTCACATGGGCAAATATAGACCTCCTAAGGAGAGGAAATTTGGAAAGGGGGCACGCCGCTGTATCATCTGTGGCACTCATGAGGCTCTCATCAGGAAATATAACCTCAATATATGCCGTAGATGCTTTAGAGAGGTAGCTGAGAAGATAGGCTTCAAGAAGTATATGTAGGGGGTAGAGCGCATGGTAATGATGGATACCTTAGCGAATGCTCTCGCGACGATAATGAACAATGAGATGCGTGGCCATAAGGAGTGCATAGTATATCCCGCCTCTAAACTCATAGCAAGAGTGCTCAGGGTAATGCAACAGTATGGTTACATAGGTGAATTTGAGTACATAGACGATAAGAGGTCAGGGAAGTTCAGAGTGCAACTGCTTGGCAGAATAAATAAATGTGGAGTTATAAAGCCTCGATTCCCTGTCAAGTGGAAGGATATTGAGAAGTGGGAACGTGAGTTCCTTCCTGCAAGAGACATAGGCATATTAATCGTATCTACCCCAAGAGGGGTTATGTCACATCATGAGGCGAAGAAGCTTAGAATAGGAGGTGTTCTCTTAGCCTACGTCTATTAGCAGGAGGTGTTGTCATGAGCTCTTCTACTAGCAAGGTTAGGCCTAAGTTAACTCAAGAAGAGGAGAGGCTGTTAAGAATAAGAGAGCTGCTTTCTCGATATAGGCCAAGGTTCATGAGAATTGACGCTTGGCGTTTCAAGAGAGTTAGTGAAGGCTGGCGCAAGCCCAGAGGACTTGATAACAAGATAAGGCTTGAGATTAAGGGCTATCCGGCTAAGGTCAAGATTGGCTATCGTGGGCCAAAGGAGGTTAGAGGGCTTCATCCTAGTGGATTTGAAGAAGTCATAGTCCACAATCCTGATGAGCTTATAGGCCTAGACCCTCGAAGACACGCCGTGAGAATAGCTGCTAGTGTCAGTAGGAAGAAGAGGGCTGAGATCGTCAAAAGAGCCATGGAGTTAGGCCTTAAAGTATTGAATCCTTGTAGGGTAGGGGAGGTAGGCTAGCTATGGTGACTCAGCAACTTAAATCAGTTAGAAGAATGGCAGCTGAGATATTAGGAGTAGGTATTCACAGAATATGGATAGACCCTGAGAGAATGGACGAGGCTATGGAGGCTATAACTCGAGAGGACGTCAAAAGACTTATAAAGGAAGGTGTTATAAAGGCACGACCAATAAAAGGTACAAGCAGAGTAAGGGCAAGGATAAGGCATGAACAGAGGAGGAAAGGAAGAAGGAGGGGGCCTGGAACTAAAAAGGGCTCTAGGATTGATGAAAAGGAGCAGTGGGTCAGGAGGATAAGGGCTATAAGAAGATTTCTCAGGTATCTAAGGAAGAGGAGAATCATAACTCCAAAGGCATATAGAATGCTATATCGAATGGCCAAGGGAGGAGCATTTCATAGTATAGCTCACGTGAAGATGTACATAAAGGAGCATGGTCTCGTGAGGAGATGAACATGGCCAGAGGCCCCAGATATAGAGTTCCCTTCAGAAGGAGGAGGGAAGGAGTTACAAACTACTATAAGCGAAGAAAGATGATACTATCGGGCAAACCAAGATTTGTTGTAAGAAGAACCATAAATCATATCATAGTACAGATAGTTGAGGCTAAGCCCATTGGGGATATAGTCCTTGTCTCAGCCCACTCAAATGAGCTTCGCAGAGATTTTGGATGGCTTGCTGACACTAATAACATCCCTGCTGCATATCTGACGGGACTACTAGCAGGCCTTAAGGCTTTAAAGCTTGGAATAAAAGAAGCCATCCCTGATATAGGCCTACACCGTCCTATCAAGGGTACTAGGGTCTTTGCTGCTATAAAGGGAGGCATAGATGCTGGCCTTAAAATACCGTGTAGCCCAGAGATGTTTCCTCCTGAGGATAGGCTTAAGGGAATGCACATAGCCAATTATGCAAAGATGTTGAGAGAAAGCGATCCATCTCTCTATGAGTCTCGCTTCTCTAAGTATCTCAAGAGAGGACTTGAGCCTGAGAATCTTCCAAGCCACTTTGAGAGAGTTAGAGGCATAATACTGGCTAGGTTTGGGAAGGCGCAATACATTTAAACAGGATCAAATACTAATGATGAGGTGTTCCTATGGCCTCAACATATCTAGAGGAATGGATACCGCGAACACGTGTAGGCATGCTAGTCAAGGAAGGCAAGATTACATCGATAGATAGGCTCTTTGAGCTGAACCTCCCAATAAGAGAAGTTGAAATAGTGGATTATCTCTTGCCTGGCATAAAACATGAAATAGTTAACGTGAACCTTGTCCAAAAGCAGACTGATGCCGGTGAGATAAGCCGTTTTCAAGTCATGGTTGTAGTAGGGGATGAAAATGGTCATGTTGGCATAGGAATAGGCAAGGCCAGACAGATTAGAATGGCTATAGAGAAGGCCATAGTTGATGCAAAGCTAAACATAATCCCAGTAAGAAGAGGTTGTGGAAGCTGGGAGTGTTCATGTAGTGAGCCTCACAGCGTTCCCTTCAAAGTTACTGGAAAGGCTGGTAGTGTGAGAGTTACTCTACTACCAGCTCCAAAAGGAGTAGGGCTTGTGGCAGGAGAGGCAGCTAAGGTAGTCCTCAGATTAGCTGGCATTAGAGACGTCTGGACTAGAACAAAAGGAGAGACCAGGACAACTATAAACTTTGTAAAGGCGGTCTACAATGCTCTCAAGAACACCTATAGATTCAAGCATCCACGTGAGTGGTGAGGTAAATGTCAACTTCCTCAAGGAAACTATTAGCAGTCATAAGGATACGAGGAACTGCAGGCGTGCCTAAAGACGTGGAAGATACTCTTAAAATGCTTCGTCTTGTGAGAAAGCATCATTGTGTAATAATCGACAACAGGCCTAGCTACCTTGGCATGTTACAGAAAGTCAAGGACTATGTTACATGGGGTGAAATAGACGCTGAGACATTAGCCCTCTTACTGAGAAGAAGAGGAAGGCTGCGAGGAAACACTAGGCTGACTGACGATCATGTGAAAAAGCTAGGCTATGAGAATATAGAGCAGTTCGCAAAAGCAGTTCTTGAAGGGAAAGCTCGCCTGGATGATATACCTGGGCTTAAGCCGGTCTTTAGACTAGCTCCTCCAAGCGGAGGCTTCAAGGGCACGATAAAGAAACCCTATAAGGCTGGAGGTGAGCTAGGTTATAGGGGCTCTGCAATAAACGACCTGTTAAAGAGGATGGCATAGGTGATGAGGATGGTAGTCAGAAGGAAGAAGAAGTCCCGGTACATGAGAGGAACAAGAACCTGCGGGTGGGGAAGAACAGGCCAGCACAGGAAGAGTGGGCTTAGGGGTGGAGTAGGTCATGCTGGTATGCACAAGCATATGTGGACCTGGGTCATCAAGTACTGTCCCGATTACTTTGGAAAACATGGTTTTACAAGGCCTCCTGAACTTATACCTAAAGTGAACTCCATAAATGTTGGTACTCTATGTGCCGAGGCTGAATCCCTCCTTAGAAGAGGACTTGCAGAGATGAAGGAGGGAAAGATACTCATAGATGTAAGAAAGCTTGGTTACAACAAGGTTCTTGGAGGAGGCAGAGTTGATAAACCACTGATCGTAGTTGCCCCTAGTTTCTCAAAGTCTGCCATAGAAAAAATTAAAGCTAGTGGGGGAGAGGCTATAACTGTAAGGTAGAAGGGTGAGAAGCCTTGGCTTCGAAGTTCTTAGAGGCGCTTGAGCCTGTGCTTAGAGTACTCCCTGAGGTATCTCGTCCTAGAAGGCCTGTGAGCTTTAGAGAAAAGCTCTTCTGGACAGGCCTCGTCCTCACTCTATACATGGTCATGGGCCAGATCCCCCTCTATCCCCTCACCGTGAGAGAAGGAGTGTATGAGCCCCTCTTCCTTCTTCGCTTAATATTCGCTTCACGTAGGGGGACACTTCTTGAGCTAGGTATAGGCCCCATAGTCACTGCTGGCCTAATATTCCAGCTCCTCGTAGGAAGCAAGATAATAACAGTTGACTTCAGAGATCCTCGAGATAGAGCCCTGTACACAGGAGCTCAAAAATTCTTTGCCATCGTATTCACTGCAGTAGAGGCTCTTGCATATATCCTCGGTGGGGCATACGGCGAGCTACCTCTCTGGGCTAACATTCTGATATTCGTGCAGCTCATGGCAGCTGGCGTCATTATAATACTCCTAGACGAGCTAGTACAGAAGGGTTGGGGCTTTGGAAGTGGAGTTAGCTTATTCATAGCAGCAGGAGTTGCTCAGCAGATATTCTGGCTTAGCCTCTCCCCCTTCATAATGGAGGACAATCTCCCTCTAGGAGCTCTTCTAGCATTCTTTGCTGCACTTCAGAACGCCATAGTTACGGGTGACACCTCCGCCCTCATGGCAGCCTTTAGTAGACGTGGCCTTCCCGATATGACAGGCTTTCTTACGATGATCGCAGTCTTCCTGATAATAGCATACCTGGAAGGCATACGAGTTGACGTACCCGTGGTACACGTGAGATATGGTGGTATACGTGGGACTCTACCCTTTAAGCTATTGTACGTATCAAACGTACCAGTTATCCTTGCTGGTGCCTTGCTCGCTAATCTACATCTATTCTCAAGAATAGCTTGGATGAGACTAGGCGAGGATAGCTGGTGGCTTAGGTATATCGCAGTCTATGAGATCCGTGAGAGGAATCTTGAGCTTGTAGGGGGCCTTCTCTACTACCTCACCTCGCCCAGAAGTTTAGCTGAGGCTATAAGTGATCCTGTAAGGTCGGCAATCTACGTGGCACTATTCACCTTGATCTGCACCTTCTTCGCTAAGGCTTGGGTTGAGACCTCAGGAATGGATCCGCGTACACAAGCTCAACAACTGGTTGATGCAGGCCTTCAAGTTCCTGGCTTTCGTAGGTCGCCCAAGATAATAGCCATCATACTTGAGCGATACATACCTTCATTTACTCTGTTGAGTGGTATAATAGTTGGCCTCATAGCAGCTGTAGCAGACATGCTAGGTGCTTTAGGCTCAGGCATGGGAATACTCCTCTTAATAGACATAATGATGCAGTACAAGGCCATAATGGACCGTGAGCGCATCATGGAAAGGTATCCTGGAATAGCGCGATTATTGGGCATGGGCAGAGCTTAGACTCAGGAAGTTCAAGGCCATCTATTTTATGCCAACTTCATACCTCCTCTCTGTACTTTACTCATAAATCGGGGGCAAAGTCAGGTCGTAAAGCTTATTTTACGTATTCACTATAGACACCACTGGTGAGGTCTTTGCCGCGTAGAGTAACCAACAGAATAATAGAGAGGAAGAAGGCAATATATGAACTATTAAAGAATAGAGGTGAGATGCCTACCTCTGAGATAGTTAAGGAAACTGGCTTAACTCACTCACAGACATTCTATGTCCTAAGGCTTCTCCTAAGGGAGGGGAAGGTAGAGGAGATAAAGAAAGGTAAGGTAGCATACTGGCGTGCCAAATAGGACTCACTCTACGTGCTATACTTTTTGAACAACCCCATCCTATCACTAGAAATATCTTTTAGGAAGAGGAACATGAATATACTGGAGGGGGATTGATCGTGGGTGGGCGTCAAAGAACTACTCTGCTACAAGTAGGCGTATCTGGAGGCTCTGAGAAAGCTGCAAGAAAAGGAAAGGCTAAGAAGAAGACGAAGCGGTGAACATGCAAGGGCTTTGGTTCCCACCTAAGCTCCCCTTTAGGCTGTATGTGGCCATACCTTCTAACATTCTCTCAGAGGAGTCAAGCCTTAGAGAAAAGACCATGAAGTTAGGCATTATTGCAAGAGCACTCGCTATATTCAGAGCCTCTAGAGTACTGATATATCGCCGCACTCCTGATGAAAGTCTTCTAATAAGAGATATCCTGAGATACCATCTTACTCCTCCATACCTGAAGAAATACATACCACTTAGGCCCTTTTTAAGATACGTAGGTCTTTTGCCTCCTCTAAGAGCTCCCTCTCATGATGTACCTGATAAACTAAGTGAGGCTCTAAAAATCAGGTATAGAGAAGGCTTTGTCACTAAGGTCTTAGAGGAAAGAGGTCTTGTTATGGTTGACATAGGCTTGAAGGAGAAGGGTATTATGGCGACTGAACACCCAGAAGCCTATAGAAGGAGAAGATTCGTGCTCGTTAAGCTTCGAGGGGTCACAAGCCAAGGTGTTCTTCTGACAGAGGTTGACGTCGATGATATCCCCTTCTACTGGCGTCCTTTTCTAGAGGAGAGAATTTTCACCTCCCTCTATGCTTTGCTCAATGAGTTCAAAGGTCTCAAGATAGCCACTTCAAGATATGGTAGAAGCATAGAGAGCGTTTTCGACTCTCTAAGAGAGAAACTTCTGTCTTCTAATGAAGTTCTCATAGTGTTTGGTGCGCCTTACGAAGGTCTATACGACATAGCTAAGGATGAGGGCTTCAGCTTAGATGAGGTGGTAGACTTCTCCATAAACTTCATTCCTGAGCAAGGAGTAGCAACTGTTAGAAGCGAGGAAGCCATGTTCGCTGTTCTTTCAATACTAAACCTCATGAAGGTAATGCAGAGGTAAAGTATTTTAAAGAGACCACATTACTTTCTCTGGCTAAGAGGGCTAAGCCATGGGCGCTAGACCTAAGAGAGCTCCCAAAAGAGGAAGCTGGGGTTTCTGGCCTAGGGTACGTGCTAGAAGGATCGTTGCAAGGATAAGGAGATGGCCAAGTATAGTTTCCGATAAACCTAAACTACTTGGCTTCGCTGGATATAAAGTAGGCATGCTTCACCTCGTAATGGTAGAAGACCGTGTTGGTAGTCCCTTCTATGGCAGAGAGGTAGTTAAGGCAGCTACTGTTATAGAGTGTCCTCCACTGCTAGTTCTAGGCTTCAGAGCCTATGCTAAGACAGAGCAAGGTCTTAAGTCAATTGGAGAGGTATGGGCTTCTGATCCTCCCAGGGACCTAGAACGAGTCTTCACCACACCTGAGAAGTTCAACACAGAGGAGCAGCTCAAGAAGATTGAGGATAATCTAGAGAGGGTAGAGGAAATACGCTTAATAGTAGCTACTCAGCCAAGGAGGAGTGGTCTAGGCAAGAAGAAGCCAGAGGTATTTGAAGTGAAGATTGATGGAGGCACTATGAAAGACAGACTCGAATACGCAAAGAGTCTTCTAGGTAAGGAAGTCAGAGTAACTGAAGTATTTGAAGAAGGTCAGTATATAGACGTAGTAGCTGTGACGAAGGGTAAAGGTACTCAAGGTCCAGTCAAAAGATTTGGCGTTAAGATACTCCCAAGATGGCACAAACATAGAAAAGGCTATAGGAAGGTAGGAACAGCCGGTCCTCAACATCCAAGCGTCATGTTCACTATACCAAGGGCTGGACAAATGGGATTTCACCAAAGAACTGAATATAACAAACGCATACTCGTCATAGGGACGAAGGCTGAGGAGATAAATCCCAAGGGTGGCTGGAAGCACTATGGCATAGTCAGGAGTGACTTCATAGTTATTGAAGGCTCCATACCCGGTCCGGCTAAGAGGCTCATCAGGATGAGATTCCCCATAAGGCCCCCTCAAGTACAGCATTCTGGAAAGCCGAAGATCGTATGGATTAGCGTAAAGCCCATTATGGCCGAGGTGAGGTAGAGTGCCTAGGGTAGTGAATGTATATGGCCTTGAAGGTACTCCTGTCGAGAAGCTCGAGCTTCCCTCTATCTTTGAAACTCCTGTAAGGCCCGACTTAATAAGAAGAGCTGTCATATCATCCATAACCGCACGTATACAACCCCAAGGAAGAGATAGACTTGCAGGCAAGAGGACTACAGCAGAGAGCTGGGGGCCAGGATATGGCGTGGCCAGAGTCCCTAGGATAAAGGGCTCGAGTAGAGCTGCCCTTGCCCCAATGACAGTAGGTGGCTATAGACCTCATCCTCCAAGAGTGGAAAAAGTAGTTCATGAGGAGATAAATAAGAAGGAGCGTAGGCTTGCAATAAGAAGCGCTATTGCTGCTACAGCTATCAAGGAGTTCATTGAGCGAAGAGGTCATGTAATAAGCAAAGTCCCAGAGCTTCCAATTGTAGTATCTGATGAGTTTCAGAATCTGAAGAAGACAAAGGAAGTAAGAGAGGTACTGAAAAGGCTTGGACTATGGGATGATGTAGAGAGGGCTAAGGAAGGGAAGAAAGTGCGAGCTGGCAAAGGAAAGATGAGAGGACGAAGGTATGTAAGGCCCAAGAGCCTTCTCATTGTAATAGCCAAGGATAATGGCATATTCAAGGCTGCCAGGAACCTACCAGGAGTGGATGTGTGTCATGTAAGGAATCTTAATGCAGAGGTTCTTGCTCCAGGGGGGGTTCCTGGCAGGCTTACTCTATGGACTAAATCGGCCATACTAGAGCTCGCCAAGGGACTATTCACCTAGAAGGAGGTGATGTATGATGGATGTGGACCCCTATGAGGTGATACTATACCCTGTAGTCACTGAAAAGGCTGTTGAATTAATTGAGCGAGAAAACAAGCTTGTCTTCATAGTAAAAAGGGACGCTACCAAGCATCAGATCAAGAGAGCTGTTGAGAAGCTATTTGACGTCAAAGTAGTCAAGGTCAATACCCTCATAACGCCTAGAGGTGAGAAAAAAGCTTATGTAAAGCTATCCCCTGAATATAGTGCAGTCGATATAGCCATAAGGTTAGGCATATTCTAGCCAGGAGGTGATGGAGTATGGGTAAAAGAATACTCGTACAGAGAATGGGTCGTGGTAGTCCTACGTTTATCTCTCCATCTTGGAGAAGAGAAGGTCCTGCTAGATATCCCTTGCTAACTAAGGAACAGTTGATGGGACTGATAAGAGGTAGAGTTGTTGAGATATTCCATGATTCTGGCTGTAATACTCCAAGAGCAAGAATTGCACTTGAGAATGGTGTTGAGTTCATTATGATAGCTCCTGAAGGCCTTATAGTAGGCCAAACCATAGAGATAGGAGCCAAGGCCTCCATAATGCCTGGTAATATACTTCCCATAGGAGCAATACCTGAAGGAACCATGGTATGTAACGTTGAGTTGAGACCAGGAGATGGAGGTAAAATAGCCAGATCAAGCGGAACTTACGTCACAGTATTAACTCACACTAATGGTAGGACCATAATACAGCTCCCTAGCAGAAAAACTAAGGCGATACCTAATGAGTGCCTAGCAACCATAGGCATATGTGCTGGTGGTGGCCGTATAGACAAGCCTATGTTAAAGGCAGGCAAGGCCTATCACAAGTGGAAGGCTAGGGCAAGGAAATGGCCAAGAGTAAGAGGAAAGGCTATGGGAGCCTATGCACATCCACATGGTGGCGGTTCACATCCCAAAGGAGCTCCTCCCGTATCAAGGCATGCACCGCCTGGAGCTAAGGTTGGCCACATAGCATCCAGGAGAACTGGTAGGCGTAAAGGATAGCTTGATTAAGAGGAGCTTGATAGTAGTGCGTACACTGCTCACCCTAGCCCTATGTCTTTCAATGGCCTCCTTGATTATGACCTCATCTTCCCCTGGAGAGAGTAGTAAACTCGTTGTAGTCACGTCCATCGCACCCTTATCACTAATAGCTAGGGAAATAGGCGGCTCCTTTGTTGAAACATACATCATTCTTCCTCCAAAGGCTGATCCTCATGAGTTCTATCCATCTATTCACACAATAGAGCTTGTTAAAAGAGCCAAGCTTTTTGTCCATACAGGTCACTTCGATTTCGAGCGTGAAATACTCAGGGCTGTTGATATCAAGGATGTTGGCAAGAGACACTACAAGGAATATGGTCTGAAGTTCGTGTATTATCCTTCATCCCTAGATGTCAACATCCATGGCTACTGGCTTGATCCTGATAATGCTATAGCAATAGCTAAAGCAATAGAGGAAGCACTTGAGGAAGTAGACCCTGATCATGCTGAATACTATAGGTCGAAGCTGGCAGAATTTATCAGTAAGATGAGGCATTTCAAGGAGATAGCCAAGGAATTGGTTGATGAAATTGATTTGAGGGACATAAGTGTTGTAATCACACTACCCATAGAAGAATACTTCGTGGCAAGCCTTGGAGTAGAGGTCAAGGAGGTTATTATGAAGTATGACATAGAGCCCAGTGCCAGGAAAATGGAAGAGCTCGTAGAGATCCTTGAGGAGAATAAATGCTTGGTCACAATGTGCGAACTAGCTCTAGAGACAAAGGCGTCCAAGTATGCGTATGAGCTCATCTCAAGATCGAAGAAGCCCTTGGCACTGCTTCGTGTGATTCACGTTGAAGATTTCGACACCTTCTCATCACTTCTCTACTATAATCTTGGCTCCTTGACTACAGCTGCCTCTATGATTCATGAAAAGGAAGTTTCGCCTTCCTATCTCCTCCTATCCCCACAGCTTTATAATGCTCTGATAATAGCCCTCCTCATCATAGCAATAGCTGAGTTCCTCCTCATACTACGACTCGCAAGAGCATAAGCTCTACCTATAGCTGCTGTTTAGCCATAAACGTGAACGCACTCCTTAGGTCTTCATAGATCTTAACAAAGATCCTGTAGTAGTGTTCATATATCGCTGAGCTCTCTTTGCAAGGAGCTATCCTGTGGAGATCTCGGCATAGACCCCTGGCTATAGCTTTTAGGCTTCGTGACCCATCAAGAACTCTAAGAAGTATACAGAAAAGGCCTAGATTAGATGCCTCCTCATCAATGGAACACTTTATCAAAGGCGCTTTAAGTATGTCACTAATGATTCTTAACCACAACTTTGACCTAGCTCCGCCTCCTCCGCATGCAATCTCCTCCACCTTAATCCCATTCTCCTCAAGCGCCTCCTTTATTACTCTCAAGAGATAACCTATGCCCTCAAGAGCTGCTCTGAAGATGTGATGCCTGCTATGACTATATTTTAAGCCTATTATGGTCCCTCTAGCATGAGGGTCTCTAAATGGGAATCTCTCGCCTGCTAGGAATGGGAAGAATAATAGCCCATCTGAGCCTGGAGGAACCTTGGATGCCATTTTCATCATATAGTCGTAGGCGCTCTCTCCTGTCATCTTAGATACTGCCTCCTCCACTCTAGCTATCGTATCTCTAAGCCACCTCAGTAATGAGCCTCCGTTGTTAAGTGCACCTCCGACAGCCCAATGTCCATCAGCAGCATAGTATGCAAAGATCCTCATCCTGGGGTCTTGGTCAAGTATAGGCTCCTTAGTTAGCGCTCTAAGCACTGCTGTAGAGCCTAGGTTGAGGGCTAGCCTTGTTTCAAAAGCTGCCAGTCCTATGCTCTGAGCTGCTCCATCGAAGGTTCCAGGCACAAGGATGACACCCTTTTCTAGACCCATCTCCTTCGCCACATGATCCCTTATAGTATCGAGCTCCTTAGCACCTTCAACTGGCACTGCAAGCTGCTCTTCCTCTACTTCAGCGATTTCTAAAGCGAGGTCGTCCCACTTCAGGTCATTTATGTTAAAGAGCTGAGTTCCTGAGGCTATACCATAATCGACATATGGCTTACCTATGAGCCTCATTATGAGATAGTCCTTAAGAAACATATAGTATCTTATCCTATTCAACAAGTCCCTCCTTCTATGTCTCAACCATAGCATCTTGATGAGGGGATAGACGAAGATTGGAGGACAGCCCGTTCTCTCATATATCTCCCTCTCCTTATCTCTGAGTAGCTTCTCCATGCCTGCAGCCCTTAGGTCTAAGTGAGTCATGACGTTGAGAACTACCTTGCCTCTGTTATCCATAGCCATCAGGCCATGCATATATGTACTGAGACACAGTCCTGTGACCTTACTGCCAACTCCTCTTGTAGCCGATTTAACACATTTGACAACATTTCTCCAGAGCTCTTCTGGGTAGTGTTCTGCAGCATTAGTCTCAGGACGTGAGATGTTGTTTTCACAAGTGCTTGTCCTAACTACATTTCCTTCCTCATCAAACAGTATCGCTTTGGTGGTAGTGGTTCCTACATCCACGGTGATTACATAGTTTACCAATACGCTAACCTCCTGAAGGCTCCAGCTTTGAATATATCCTCTCAACTACTCCAAGTACCTTATTGAACCTGTCAAATATTTCCTCATATCGCCTTATAAGTTCCGTGCTGGGCTTTATCTCTTCAAATGTAAGCTTAAAGCTTCTGAAGACCTCCTCATAGCTCTTATAATAGCCAAGGGCTACATAAGCTATCATAGCATCTCCAATGAGCCCCATCTCTATATGCTCAGCTCTTTTAACAGTCTTGCCGAGGACATTAGCGATGATCTCAAGCCACAGCCTTGACTTAGCTCCTCCCCCTCCCACTCTTAGTTCCTTGTACTCCAGACCATTCTCCTCCAGTGCTAGGCTGAATATCTTAAGAAGGAATGCCGTGCTCTCGATAAGGGCTCTTAGAATGTGCGCCTTTGTATGCTTTAGCGTAAGACCCCATATGAGTGCTCCAGCTCTTCCTCTTATCGACGTCAATCTCTCGCTTGTAAAGAATGGAATGCAGATTAATCCCTCCGCTCCAGGAGGAACTTTCTCAGCCATCTTCACCATGATCTCAAATACATTGATGCCTGTAAGCTCAGCAAGCTCCTTCTCTACTTGGCATAGGCTGTCTCTGGCCCATAACAAGGTCAGGCCTGAATTGTTTATAGCGCCGCCAGGCACCCAACGTCCTCTCATGAGATAGTAGGTCTGTAGCCTCATGCTCTCGCTTTTATCCAATACAGGGCTCCTTGAGATGACTCTAACCATGGCGCTGCTGCCTAGGTGTGTATAAGCAATGTCTTCCTTAAGCCCTCCTAAGCCTACGATAAAGGCTGCACCATCATATACGCTGGGCACAAGGGGTAGCTTGTCTCTGAGCCCTAGCTCTTTAGCTACATTATCTTTTACGTAATCTAGGATCTTATCACTATCGACCAAGTTAGGAAACACTCTCTCGTCTACATCGGCCAGCTCAAGAGCCATTGGCTCCCATCGAAGGGAGTGGATGTTCAGCATCTGAGTGGCTGAAGCTGTTGAGAATTCTGTATATGGAGTCCCAAGCAGCTTTGAAATTATATAGTCCTTACTATTCAGTAGATAGTATCTTCCTCCGAAGACCTCAGGTCTTCTAGCCTTAAGCCAAATAATTTTGGGCAACATGTATACATGAAGAGGTGGGCATCCTGTTCTTCTGTAGAGCTCACTAACATCAGCTCTCCTCCTAACATCCTCCAGAGCTTCTGCACATCGTGTATCCATCCACGTCATGATGTTGGTCCTCTCCTTCCCCTCATGGTCTACAACTACTAGCCCAAAGAGGTATGATGAAATGGATATGGCATGTATACTGTTCTCATACCCTCTAATGACGTGCTTTATGTTCCTTACAACGCAGTTCCAGAGCTCTCTAGGGTTGTGCTCAACAGCCCCTGGCTCAGGACTATGGAGCTTGACTTCTTCTGAGCTAATTCTAAGGACTCTTCCTTGCTCATCCACTAAGCCAGCCTTCACTACTGTAGTGCCTACGTCAAGAGTGAGCACCAGCGCCTCATGTCTTCCTTCATGGAAGCTTTCTAACTCCTCTCTTGAAGACTTCCTCATTAACAGTCCCCTCTGGATGTCTGCCCTCAATAATGTCCAGTATCGCCTTAACCACTGCATCATCCATGCCCCTCAGGGCTTGATAGGTAAAGGCAGCTATGTGCGGTGTTATTATGACGTTGTCATATTTGAGGAGTTCATGTTTTTCATCTATGGGCTCCCCCTCTACTACATCTAGGGCTACAGCACCAACTATGCCTTCCTCAATAGCTTGCACTAGAGCTCTAGTGTCTATGATCTCACCTCTCGCAGTGTTAACTATGACTACCCCTCTTTTCATCTTCTTGAAAGCCTCTTGATTCAGCATATGATATGTCTCCTCGGTCAGTACAGCATGTATTGTTATGGCATCTGATTTCCTAAGCAAGGTATCGAAGTCAACAGGCTCTGCCCCCAGACTGCGCACTCTCTCCTTCGGGACATATGGATCATAGACTAGGATGTGAGCACCTAGGGCTCTTAAGAGCTCTACAACTCTACTGCCTATGTTGCCACATCCTATGACTCCTATTGTGCTGTTTTTTAGCTCAAAACTTATGAACTTACCTCTATCCTTCCACCTTCCCTTCTTAACAGCGAAGTAGGCTTGAGGTATCCTCCTGATGGCTGCTAGGAGGAGTCCTATCGTGTGTTCAGCAACAGCTTCCCTCTCATAGTAGCCAGGCACTCTTGTAACAACCACACCTGCCTCCGTAGCCGCTTTCACATCTATGTTATCGTATCCTATGCCATGCCTAGCTATGAGGACTACGTCATCATTAAAATTGAAGAATTCTCTATTGTATTTAGGGGTGACGCTAGCCACTACAAAGTGGAAGCCCCTCAGTTTCTCTGCTAGGAGCTTGCCATCAATATCTTTTGGTACCTCCATTCTGACAACATGGCCTATCCTCCTAAGCCTATCTACAGCATCAGTATATACTCCAAAAGTTTTTGAGTTGACTATGGCTATGCGGTATCTCACTCTATCACCCTAGCCGAGCACGTCTCCAAGGTCTCTCTTAAGTTCTTCAAGCTCCTCCTTATCCAAGCTCTCTCTTAGAGGAAACCTTACTGTACCAAATCTTCTACCAAGTAGCTTTATAGCCTCATAGTATGTTGTCCAATGTGTATATCTCCTAAGGATGCTGCGTAGTCTCAGTATCTTGAACTGAAGTTTACGAGCTTTATCATAATCCTTGGCCATACATGCGTTGTAGAGCTCAACAAGGAGTTCTGGGAAGACATTAGCCATTCCTGAGATAACTCCCCTAGCTCCTATGACCAAGGCAGGGAAGATTATGGAATCTGAGCCGCATATGACTGCGAACTCCTTGCCTTCAGTCCTCATCAAGTACTCAGTCAGCTGTGCAATGTTTCCTGAGCTATCCTTTATCCCTACTATGAATGGAAGCTCTTCAATCATCCTACTAACCACGTCAGGAGACAGGTTTATGCCTGTAGCAGATGGCAGATTATACAGCATCAGAGGCAGCTGAGAGACTTCATGTATTCTGCTATAATACTTGATTAGAGCTTTATAGTCTACTCTATGATAGTAGTAGGGAGTTATGGCGGAGAGAACCTCCACACCCTTCTTGCTACAGTACTTAGCGAACTCAAGCACATCCCTCATGACTATGCTGCCTACCTGTGGTATTATGAGAACCTTTCCTCTAGCTACTTCCATGACGCTATCAAGAACCTTCACTCTCTCTTCATAGCTCATTAGAGGTCCCATGCCTGCTGAGCCACATACATAAAGGCCATGAACACCTGCCTTGATGAGGTACTCCACATGCTCTTTCAACACTTCCTCCCAGATTGAGTCATTCTTGAAAGGAGTGAAGACTGCTGGTATGACCCCATGGATCCTTTTTATGACTTCAAATTCCATATCTTCACCTCATGCAATATTATGGTCTAATCTCAGACTATATATTCCTAAAGCTACATCATAGATCGAAGATACATCAGCACCTGCTAATCAAGACCATTGATACTTTCTTAGGTCATTTAAGGCCCATCATACTGTAGACTGTAAGCCTTGGCTGGTGTTGATGAGGATGAAGTAAAGACCTTGGGTTGACGGCTAATAAGCAGATGAACAAGGGTTATGAGATTTATGGTGGACCGGCCGGGATTTGAACCCGGGACCTCCGCCGTTCTCGGGGTTCCTTGCGAGGGCGGCGCTCTACCAGGCTGAGCTACCGGCCCTTCTCTTAGTGATATTTCCTCCAAAAGCTTTTATGAAGTTTTCCTAATGACTCTTACCCTGGTCAATATCTTGAGGATCTAGGATTGAAACGTAGTATAGCACATATACCGCCAAAGGTCTTGATGAGCATCTCTCCTTCTTCAGTGTTGGGGGATATGAGCTCAACTCTGGCTCCCATCTTGGTAGCTTCCTCAATCAGCTCCTCTATCAGAAGTCTCTCCTCAAGCACTTTTACAGGTCCCTTACAGTGTGGACATCTAAGCTCATACTTTTCCTTCTCACTTCTAACTCTGGCCTTAAATCTTTTCCTGCAACTAGTACACTCCGCCTTCACTATCTTGTCACTGAGAGCCTCTGATAACATCAAAACCTCTACAGCACCAAGCCTGATCATTTCTCTTACTTCCTTCTCACCATAAGCTACAAGCTCACTTCTTCTCGCCAGGTAGTCAAGAAACCTTTGCATGATAGCTCTCTCCCTGACATATCTAGCATCTCTAAGCAGTGAATCAGCTCTCTTCACAAGCTCGTAGATGCCTTCCTCACCTGAGTAGCCTATGTCAACAAGACCTAACACCTTACCCTTTAGCCTATAGTCGAGGTAATCTCCCTCAAAGAACTCATTCTTGGTAGGACCTGGCCCTCCTATCACAATCCCCTTTAGTTCAGGGACGGTGAGGAATATCCTCTTTGCATACTCCCCTACCCTCTTATAGTACTCGTGGGCTAGTTGCTCTATGATCCTCTGAAATCTTCTAGCTGACTGTCCTCCTTTGTGGTGTTTACTTGGAACGCCAGACGTTATGGACTCGACTATCTCGATATTAGTGCCTCTGAGTATGGCAAAGGTAGCCTCACTTCTGTCTATGACAAGCAGCCCATACACATCCTTCTCTCGAATCATGTCTTCCAATATCTCCGTATAGAATCGTGAGTCACATCTATAGAGCCAAGTCTTTACTGGCTCTGGAGGCTCTAGGAGGTGAATCTCCAACTCCTCACGACCAGGTATGCCTATGTCGACATAACCGCAGAAGACGACAAGTCCATTAGGAGGTGCTTTAGGACCAAGCATTTTAAGGCGTTGCATTATGGTCGTGAGGGCATCTAACACGTGATGTCTTGTGGTTCTGTCCTTTATGTTGGAGGCTTGAGCATATTCTTGCCTAAGCATGCTCACAACTTCATCGAGCCTTTTACCAGCTGGTATATAGAGTGTGACGAGCTCGGTACCTCTCCCTTTCTTGGACTTGAGCTCCTTTATCAGCCTATCCAGTCTGAATCTCTCAAGGTCACTCATTTTACTCATTGCATCCACCGTACACGAGAGTTATATATGCTCCTAGATAAGTTTATGCTTGGCGTGAAGAATGAGGCTTGTGCTTAAAATAGGCGGGCATGTACTCTTCAGAGATAACATGAGTCCTAACGTGGAACTCCTTGATAGTTATGCTAATCTAGTAAGGGAACTCAAAGAGAAGAGCATTGACATACACGTCGTTGTAGGAGGAGGAACTCCTGCAAGAGCATATATCGAGGCTGCTAAGACTCCTTCTGCTACACAAGCCGAACTAGACCATATAGGAATTTTAGTCTCTCAGCTGAATGCTTACCTCCTGGCTATTCGTCTGAAGCCTATAGCTCACTTGCCTATTCCAACTAGCTTTAGGGAACTATCACAGGCCCTCAATACTGGCAAGGTCATTGTATGTGGAGGGCTTGTGCCTGGTCAATCAACCATGGCAGTTGCTGCATTAATAGCTGAGCTAGTCAAGGCTGATTATCTCATCAACGCCACAGATGTTGATGGTGTGTACACAGATGATCCAAAGAGGAATCCCAATGCTAGGCTCATAGAGGTCATAAGCGTGGACAAGCTACGTCAGCTTTTAAGAACAAAGAGCTACGCTGGAACGTATCCTCTATTCGATGAGGTCTCCTTAGGCATAATAGAGAGATCAAGGATTAAGACTGTGGTTCTGAATGGCATGGAGGTTGATAACATCAAGAAGCTAGTACTAGGAGAACATGTAGGAACGCTTATCTTGGCAGAAACTTAATAAGAACATGGAGCAGGTATAATATTGGCCCATGCGGGGGTGCCCGAGCCAGGACGAAGGGGCCGGACAGGCCTCTCTAGGCCTCCGGAATCAAGATCCGGTGGGGGCAGCCCCGTCCGGGGTTCAAATCCCCGCCCCCGCACCATAAACTTTACAATCCTTGTTTATTATTAAAATTATGGGCGAAGGACAATTTCATCTTCATCTGGAGCTTGACCCCTCGTCTTCTCTTCCCTTGTCGAACTTCCTGTCCTCTTAGGACTATAAGTTTGGCATTCTACTCAGAGAACTCTAGTGCTGGGACGAGCTCTGCTCTTGATGAACCTTTCCACCTCCTCTATCGTAGGCAGCCCTGTAATGGCTCCTACATGCATACACTTTATCGCTGCAACGGCATTAGCAAGTCTCAGCATATCCTCCAGATCGAGCTTCCTTAAGTATCCATATATGATGCCCGCATTCCAAGCATCTCCTGCACCCACGGTATCCTTTACCTCAACTTGGTAGGGCTCCATGAACACGGCCTTCTCTCCATCATAGAGCAGAGCACCTTTGGCTCCCATTTTCAGGCCAAATAGTTCGATGCCTACATTAGCAACCTCATTTAGAATCTCCTTGACCTTCTTGACTTTAAATAGAACCTCGCATTCTCTCAAGGTGGCCAGCAATAGGTTGACTTTGCCTAAAACCTTTGCATATACCTTTCTAGCCTCATCAATACTCCTCCACACATCAGGCCTGAAGGTAGGGTCTAGTGATACCTTAACATCGCCCTCCATGGCCCAGTCAAGGGCCTTGAATATCTCTGATCTGGCAGGCTCTTGAGATAGAGCAAAGCCTGATATGTGTAAAATCTTTGAGGACAATATGTACTCTCGATCTTCACCACCCAGCGCAAGCTCAGTATCTGCTGTTACTGACCAAGGTCTTCTATAGAAGAAGAACTCTCTTTCACCTTCAGGCAATTTTACAACAAAGGCTAGAGTAGTTCTTCTGCCTTTAGCTACTCTTACCCTCCTTGTGTCTACTCCATGAGCCTTAAGGGTCTCTAGAAGAAATCTTCCAAAGGCATCCTCTCCTATAGAGGTTATGACTCCTACCTTCAAGCCTAGTCTTGAACATGCTATAGCACAGTTCATAGGTGCTCCTCCAAAACATGCCTGATAAGTCATGTCATTTATCGGTATGAAGTCAACTATGATTTCGCCCATGGAGACCAGATCTAGGCCCATATTCCCCTTGTGATATACGTCAGAGAAGGATTAAAGGATATTTCGTCACTAATCCAAGCGGAGCTCACTCATCATCCGCAGCGAACTCTAAAATACTCAAGCTAGTATTTATACCTTGATGAGGATCGAGCGCATAAGAGAGAGCATAATTGATCTTCACGTCCACATACCTCATGATGAGCCCTCATGGAGAGCTAAATATGTGAAGGACCTGACTATGAAGCTAAGGAGAACTTGCCCAGGAGGAGCTGTTCTGAAGAGCCCTTCTTTTCCTACTGTCCTTTTAGCACAGCTCCTTAGTGAAATATGTGATATGAAGGTGCATGGCAGCTTAGTGCTAAACGAGTCTATAGGTGGTATTAACGTAAAGGCTGTTGAGAAGGCTCTAAAGGAAGGTGCTAAGGTCATATGGATGCCCACTCTTGATGCTTGGAACCATAGGCGCTATCAGGGACAGAGCGGGGGTCTCACCATTTTCAACCCCCGAGGGGAGGTTCTTCTTGAAGTCGAGGAGATACTTAGCCTTATTGCTGATCATCATGCCGTGCTCGGGACAGGGCATCTCTCCCCTGGCGAAGTCAATGTATTGCTCGATGAGGCAAGAAGTTTAGGTGTAAATAGAATCTTCATCTCTCATGTAACGTGGGGGCCCACCTTCATGACCATCAAGCAACAGAAGAAGCTCGTTGGGAGAGATGTGTTCTTTGAGTATCCCCTTGAACTCTTCATCAAGGAGAAGGAGTTAAGAGAGCAAGTAGTCTCTGCCATTAGAGAAGTGGGAGTAGAGTACTGTATAATTACCAGTTCCGCTGAGTTCACATGTACTCCGCTAGATGAGGTCTGGGATAAAGGTCTCATGATGCTACTTGAAGCTGGCTTCACAGTTGAGGAGATCTATACAATGGCTGTCGAAAATCCCAAGCGATTGATAGAAGGCTAGTCACTTGACCTTGACCTTTACCTTCTTCTCCTTGCTCAATCTCATCCTCACGGCAAGATATCTATAAAGTATGTATAGAGTCCATAAGGGAGGAAGATCTATGAGAGGCAGAGCATCAAGAAAAGTTATGAGAAAAGCCCATACATCGACGTGACCCATTATTATCGATATCAGAAAGGCCAGGAATATATCGAAGAATGTCTCATATGGCTGAGTCAGTTTACCTATTACATCAAGTGCATCATTAATTACGGCCAGTGTGAAGAGCAGGAGGAAGCTTCCCTCTCTTCTCAAACTCATCACTTCACAAGATTCTCACAATACTCATTATTTATCTATTTGCTTCCTTTTCAGACAGTTCGGTAGATTTATGTGCATGAAGACCTTAGCGTCGACTCTATTCATTAGATGAAGGCCTCACTTAAGATGCATTTATATTCTGGCGGATCTTCTGAGCTTGCTTTCAAGCTTCAGAGTCTCTCCATGACTTCAACTGGAGTTGGCAGGAAGGGAGCCAACATCTGAAGATAAGTCTCCTGTATCACTTGGCTTACGTGCTTATGTGGAGTGTAGATATTCCTCCACTAGAGACTTTATGAGTCAGATATTAATCTCTGGGAAGGCTACTCAGATAATCGGTGAGCGTGATTGCCTATTGAATGTATAAGACCCGGATGCTCAGCCACTACATTTATGTGTCTTAGCGCATCATATGTGAAGGATGATTATTTGACCGTAAGACCTCTAAAGCTCTTCACAAGCCCCATATCCGTTATCAGGATGAACCTATCACATGAGATGTACATGAATACTTTCTTCTTGACGAGATACATCCGAAGGCCTCGCTACATACTCACTGGAGCAGCCAGTGGAGGAGCTCTTCACCTCTCCTTCGCTCTTGGTGCCCCCATCCTTCCCTGTAATGTCCTGAAGATAGTGTTGAGAGGCCCTCTTGGTCTTCCCTTTCCTAAGGACCCTGATGACATAGGCTCATATGTTAAAGGAGCTTTTAAGCTGGCTAAGCGCATTGTTGAGAATAATCGTGGTCTACGCCTCGTGATACACTATGATCCGGTCCATGACAGACCTCTACTGCGGTACGCCTATACCATTCGCCTCCACTTGACTGATCTACCTCGCTCATATGCAATATTCATAGAGCGCTACCTTAAGACACTTGAAGCTGTTGTATTGCTTAATATTAAGCACAGCTGGCCACAGCTAAGGCTCAGAGATAATGTATATCTTCAGGTTGGTGGAGCTAACTCCTTAAGTCCTCAGGAGTTCCTAGAGGGCTCCTCTCGTCTTCAGTCGTGGCTCGAGAGTGAAGGCGGTAAGCCCTTCTGGGAGGGGGATATCCTTCAGAGCTATTCTATTGAGAACATGCCTGAGAGCGAGTGGAGTGTTCAGCAGGAGTATGTAGACTCGGTTATCAATTTCTGTGAGCGGTCCAGCATTAGACTTGTCTATGTGGAGGTGGAGAACTATTATGAGACTAATAAGCTAGGCTCTTACATATTCAAGGAGCTGTATGAAGAGGCAGATTTAGAGCCTCGTGGCCTATGCGTCGAGGTATACACAGCTTCAGCTTCAACAACGATCCCTAAGATGGGCCTTATTCCTATATGGGCAGTATTCATGACCAAGGAGAGCTTAGAGAGGACTGTTCATACGCTAAAAGAAATGAACACTGGCTCATTAAAGGAGATACTATTCATACCCTATCCGTACGGGCTTAGAGAGCAAGGAGTAAAATGGCCGGATGCTGTGTCTATCGATGAGTGGTTGAAGGCTCTAGCTTCAATAGCAAGAGTCAAGATGCCTATAGAGGAAAGATATCTTAGGAGGACGGGCCTCTTTCTTCTTAAGGCGATAAATAAAGTATATGAGAACTCTTGGAGGATGGGAGCGAAGATGAGCTTACCCAAGGTCAAGGTACCATTGCTTGATGAGGTGATCAAGTCACTAAGGCAAGCTGGTTTTAAAGTTAAAGAGTTAGCTTGATGTCTAAATGTAGGCAAATACATTTAGAATCACAGTGAGGACTCCATAGGCTATTACGAAGTAGTGGATAGGAGCTCTTTTTGCCAGCTTGATCATGCTCTTCATTGTCATGACTCCCATCAGAGCACATGTGATACAGCTCATCATGAGCTGAAGAGGTTCCATGTACTCTCCAGTGGTGAGCTGGTAGAGCGATGCTAGAAGTAGCACTGGAATTGCCATAAGGAAGGACACCTTGAGAGCCAGACTGGGAGGATAGCCTAGAATCATCAGAACTGATGTCGTGACACCTGATCTGCTAAGCCCAGGAAGGACAGTAAACCCTTGAACTATGCCTATCAGAATGAGGTCTTTTTTAGCAACTCTATCTCGACACCTCATGCGTATCCATCTTGCAGTGAGCATGAATAGGCCTGTGACGACCAACAATACACCTACTAGCAACATGCCCCACTCATGGCTAGTAGCTGGAATCAGAGAGGAGTACATGGCATAAACTAAATAGGCTATTGGCAGGGAGGTCATGGTTGGAACTAACATGATCTTCATGTTTTCATCAAGCTCTCTTCTCATCAAGCTCCAGAAGGATTTCCTGAGCTCGTCTGTATAGCATATCATAGCCGCAAGTCCACTCCCCAGGTGAAGTGCAAGAGATAGCCTGTACGCATCGATGAGACTGAAGTTCATGATCTTAGTGAGAAGGATCATCACTTGCCCTGAGCTACTAACGGGCAGCCACTCAAGCACTCCTTGGAGCATGGAGAAGAATACTATGTCGATTATTCTCAGAGCCTGTTTAGTCATGGAGCATACTAAAGTTCTCACCAGTTTATTATTCCTTGATTCTTCCCTTCTAAAGTGTTCTCTATAGTGACTACATGTTAAACATAGATTTTTATATAATTGTATAGCAATATTAGGTGGTGATGCCCTTGGCAAGAGGCTTTCTAAGACGAATTCAGCTCACGGGTGGATCTACCTATATAGTATCTCTGCCCAAGGAATGGATAAAGAGCTTGGGGATGAATCGAGGTGATTATGTTGTCATACAGCCTCAGCCTGATGGCTCGCTTAGAATAGTCCCTTCCAAGGGGCGAAGAAGAGGACCCTTTGAAGCCTCTATGGTCATCAGAGAGGATATGACTCCCAGCATGGTAATGCGCGATTTCATCTCAAGGTATTTAGCAGGCTATGACATCATTAAGGTCAAGTTTGTTCCTCATGCTCTTCATTTGAGAGATGTAATAAAGGATGTTATTCAGAGGAAGGTTGTTGGAATGGAGGTAATAGAGGAATCTGCAGACGAACTAGTGATACAATGCCTAGCTAAGCACTCTGAGCTTCCTGTTAGAGTAGCGCTTAGGAGAATGGCTAACATAACTCAGTTCATGTTAGACGATCTCCTCAAGGCCATAGAGACTGGCAATAGGAAAACCTTAGAAGATATTCCTCTAAGGGATGATAGCGTTGATAAATTCTATATATTCATACTTCGACAGTTGAAGATGGTCATGTCTGGCCTTTTAGCACCTAGTGATATAGAGGCTCACGATTTGAGAGAATGTCTAGGACTTCGCCTAGTCATAAAGAGTATTGAGAGGATAGCTGACCATATAGCTAGCTCAGCTCAGCATCTTCTCGCCATAAAGGATATTCCTAACACTATACGAGGCAGTTTGCTAATGTTAGGTAAGGAGTCTAAAGAACTCTACATAAGGGCTATTGACTCATTCTTCAAAGGTGATGCTGTTTCTGCGCATAGAGTTGCCGATGAGGTGACAAGGATAAGAGACATGGAAGCCAAGGTAGTAGAGGATATTCTTGGGCTAGTCTCAGCAGAGGAGGCTATAGAGCTTAGGCTATCCGCTGAGAGCTTCAGAAGAATAGCTGAATATAGCACTGATATCTCCGAGATAACGATAAACCTAGCCGTGCCCGTGCCTACTCTGCTTAGAAAGTAGCCTTGTAATAAGCTCCTCGACTATTTCCTCAAATGAAGCTCCTCCCACTATCTTCAGCTCATATTTTACCCTGACTACTTCAATGTCGATATCAAGGTACTCCTCTAGCCTGGCAGGAGATGCTATCACTAATGCATCTGGACTTGCCCTCTCTATGGTTCTTCTAAGATCAGCTATGTGCTCAGGGCAATATCCTAAACTTGGCAGCACAGGCCCTATGTGCTTGTACTTCTCATAGATCTTCTTGATGATGCCCACAGCGTAAGGCCTAGGGTCTATCACGTGAGCATCATATCTTAGAGCTGCTTTGTAGCCCGCACCATACTTAGCACCGCCGTGAGTTATCGTAGGTGCATCTTCTATCACTAATACTTTCCTACCTTTTATGAGATCGGGTTTGTCCACTTCGACATCAAAGTCTGCATACAGTATTTTTGCATGTCTATTTAGCTCCCTGATAGCATCCTCTATTCTTTCTAACTCATCTACTCCTACTTCGCCAATCTTGGTTATTACTATGCAGTCAGCTCTTCTAACATTCACCTCACCAGGGTAGCTCTTTATGAATTGTGGTCTTGTGGCGTCTACCAGCGTAAACTGATAGTCAGCCACTACAAAAGGCCAGTCATTATTGCCTCCATCCCATAGAATAATATCTCCAAGCCTTTCCGCCTCCCTTAATATCATAGCATAGTCCACTCCAGCCAAGACAGGTATCTTCTCTCTAATGTATGGCTCATATTCCTCCCTCTCCTCCAAAGTCAGCTCATACTTCAATAGATCCCTTTCATCTTCAAACTTTTGTACAGCTATTGAGGCAAGATCCTTGGAGTACGCCATGGGATGTCTTATCACTGCTACCCTTAGTCCTCGCTTCTTAATCTCTCTGGCTATGGCTCTGGAGAAACTACTTTTACCTGACCCCGTCTTGACAGCCGTTACCGCTATGACTGGCTTAGATGATTTTACGGACGTGTCTCTAGGTCCTAGTATCATGAAGTTAGCTCCTGATGCTAATACCCTCGATACTTTCTCTAGGAACTCCTCTGCGCTGAGATCACTATAGGCAAGCACGACTAGATCTATGTTATATCTCTCTATGAGCTCTTCTAACTTATCTTCAGGATATATGGGGATTCCTTCCTCATATAGGTCTCCAGCTAGCTCTCGAGGGTATCTTCTATTCTCTATCCCTGGTATCTGTGATGCTGTAAAGCAGACTACTTCATATTCTTCATTATCTCTAAAGAACACATTGAAGTTATGGAAATCTCTTCCGCCTGCTCCCATTATGAGAACTCGTTTTCGTCTCACATAATCCCCCTTGGAGTGAATAGGAGGACTCAGAGATAAGCTTTAAGATTGAGCTCTAGGCCTCTTGGGAGCTCACGATTATAGTGCTTCAACACCTATTCATATAGGTGGCAGGCCACAAAGTGTCCTTTCTCGACTTCTATAAGCCTTGGCTCAACCTTCGAGCATACAGGCCTTCTATAGGGGCATCTTGGATGGAATCTGCAGCCTGGTGGTGGGCTTATTAGATTTGGAGGCTCACCAGGCACTACTTCCCTCTCTTTAAATCTATTGCTAGGATCAGGCTCAGGTATGGCAGCGATCAGAGCTTGAGTATAGGGGTGAAGTGGGCTTCTCACTATCTCCTTGAAGTCTCCCATCTCTACGAGCTTCCCGGCATACATAACCGCTATCTTATGGGATATGTATTTCGCTGTCGACATATCGTGAGTTATATACAACATAGCTATGTTCTTTCTTTCCTGCAGTTCCTTCAATAGCATCAATATCTCCACTCTTACCGAGGCATCAAGCATGGAGACAGGCTCATCGGCTACTATAAAATCCGGCTCTAGAATGAGAGCTCTTGCTATAGCTACCCTCTGCCTCTGCCCTCCACTCAGCATGTGGGGATATTTAGTGAGGAAATCCTCAGGAGGGGTGAGCTTGACCTCCTCAAGCGCCTTACACACCCTCTCATATCTCTCCTCTCTACTTCCCATGTTGTGAACTATAAGAGGTTCTTCAAGGGTGTAGAGTATGGTGTGCATAGGATCGAGGCTTGAATAGGGATCTTGGAAGATCATCTGAGCTCTCTTTCTGAACCACTTTAGTTTACTCTCAGGAACCTTAGTTATGTCCTTGCCATCGAATATAACTCTGCCTGCAACTGGCTCCACTAACCTTAGCGCAGTCTTGCCTAATGTGGTCTTTCCACAGCCTGATTCTCCTACAAGCGCTATTATCTCTCCTCTGTTAAGCTCAAGGGTTACTCCATCAACAGCTCGCACGTAGAGTTTTCCACCTAACATACCCTTCCTTATGATGTACCAAGTCCTGACCTTGTCTAGCACCAGTAGCGGCATGCCGTTATATACTGAGGAGAGAGGTTATTAATTTTTTGGCTAGAAAGCGCATAATCTACGCCTAACGATAACTTTACCTAGTTAAGGCTACTCTTGAAAAGCTTTTAAACCCTAGCCTATCAAGTTAGAGTGCGAGGGCTGAGTATGAATAGTAGTAGAGTATTGACTATAGTGCTGCTAGGAATGCTTATAACGGCCATACTAGCGACTTCGATGGCTGGAGTCATTGCGCAGGAAGCCCCTAGAGGCCCCTATCTCGATGAAGTAATCTATAAGGAGGAGCCTGACACCTCTAAGGCTATAAGGCTGATCGACAAGGGAGAATTACACCTTCAGCTCTGGTACACGACTAAGGCAGAGGATATAAAGTTCATTGAGGAATCCCCAAGAGTAGGCATGATCCCTGGATATGGTGGTGTCTTCAACCTATTCCTTAATCCGCTATTCACAGATCCTGAGAAGTATGGCTTCAACCCCTTCTCAATAAAGAAGGTCAGAGAAGCTTTGAACTATCTAATAGATAGAGAGTACATAGTTAAGGAAATACTACATGGTTATGGTATTCCACAGGTAACCGTCTTCAGGCCCATGACTCCAGACTACGCAAGAGAAGTAGATTTCATGATGTCTATGGAGACCAAGTACAAGTACAACCCGGACCTAGGCAAGTCAATGATATTTGAAGCTCTATATGAGGCTGGTTGTGAGTATAAGGAAGGCAAGTGGTATTACAAGGGCAAGCCCATAAAGGTGAAGATATTCATAAGGATAGAGGATGAGAGGAAGACCATAGGAGAGTATGTGGCTAGCATCCTAGAGGATCTAGGATTTGAAGTGGAGAAGATATATGGTGATGCCTACAAGGCATGGCTTACTGTCTATGGAGGTGATCCAAGAACTGGTGAATGGCATGCCTACACCGAGGGCTGGGCCTTCACTGCCATATCTGCTTATGAAGACGATCTCCCTGAGTTCATGTATGTTTCACCATGGAGCGGTGCTGTGTTCGAGTACTACAAGCCCTCGCCTGTCCTCGTTGATCTAGCCGAGAAGCTCACAGGTGCTGAGTACAAGTCCCTTGAGGAGAGGTCTGAGTGGGTTAGGAAGCTTACTGAGCTATGTTTAGCGGACTCCACCAGAATATGGCTCGTAGTACAGAGCCTAGTATTCCCCGTGTCTGCTGACCTTGAGAACATAGTGTATGACCTCGTGGGAGGCCCCTACTCACTGTTCACCATAAGAGCCCTTAAGTTCAAGGGCAGGATAGGAGGCTCCATAATTGTAGGCAACAGGAGAATGTTCATCAGCGCATGGAACCCAATAGGTGGTGAGAAGTGGCTTTATGACACTCTAGTCACTAGACAAATAGTGGATCCTGCCCTATGGCCACATCCACACACTGGAAGATACATACCTGTTAGAGTGAAGTTCAAGGTAGTCACTAAGGGGCCTGAAGGAAAGCTACCTGTTCCAGAGGATGCTTTGAAGTTCGACCCCAAGACGTTAGACTGGGTGCCTGTAGGGCCTGGAGTTAATGCAACCAGCGCTGTAGAGATGGAGTTCATATATGGAAAGTGGCACCATGGCGCTGAGATGGATATAGCCGACATAATGATAAGCATCTCAGAGCTCTTCAGGCTTCTGAACCCTGAGGACCCAATATACGATGAAGCTTCAGTTGGACCTACGGGCAGAGCTTTTGTCGAGAAGTTCAAGGGCATAAAAATACTTGCCGATAACAAGGCTGTAGTCTACGTAGACTACTGGCATCCCGATGAGACTTACATAGCCAGCTTCGGTGTGGTATGGGCAACCATACCATGGGAGGTAGTAGCTCTGATGAACGAGGCGGTCAAGAATAGAGAGCTTGCCTTCTCTGACACAAGAGCTGGTGAGTGGGGCGTTGAGTGGCTGGATCTGTCAAAGGGGCCAAGCCTTGATATACTGAAGAAGTATCTAGACAAGCTCAAGGCTGAGAACTACATACCCAAGGAGATCAGCAAGTGGGTAACCCCTGAGGAGGCCAAGGCAAGATGGGAAGCCCTAACAAAGTGGTATGAGGAGATAGGGCACTTCTATGTAAGTAACGGTCCCTTCTACATAGCCAAGGTTGACCCCGCCGCTAAGATGTGTGTGATCAAGGCCTTCCGTGAGTATATATTCACTGCTGATGCATGGAATGAACTGGTCAAGGTTAAGAAGCCAGAGATAGGACTGCCTGCTCCACCCACAGTAGTCCCAGGCCTTGAGGCAAAGATCGCTGTATCCTCAACCTTTGAAGGAGCACCCTATGACAAAGTTGACATAGTAGGCCTGGTGGTTGACCCAGCCACAGGACTTGCCGTGATAAAAGCTCTCGCCGAGCATGTAGGGCCCGGCAGGTTTGAGATAGCTCTATCATCTGAGGACACTGCCAAGCTAAAGCCTGGAATATATAAGTTGACAGTAGTAGCCATAGGAAGAGAGGCTTCAATACCAGTGATAAAGTCCATAGATCTAACAGTCATGCCTGAGACCCTGTACTTCGAAAAGACGGCTCGTGAGCTGGAGATGACTCTACGTGGCGAGATCTCAGCATTGAGAACAGAGCTTGAAGGTAGGATCGAGGAGCTAGGAAGTGCTGTTGAGGGAGTTAAGGGGACTTTGAATACAGCGATGATGCTAGCTGGCGTAGCTCTGCTGGTAGGTATAATAGGCATAGCGGTTGGTGCCATAGCTGCGGCGAGGGCAGGCAAGAAGTAGCGCTACTCATCAGCCTTTCGAAAATTTTACTTTATTTTCTACGCTTCTTTCCTCTAGCTTCCTGAGCTTCTCTGCCTCCCTCCTCATGATCGTGATGAATAACATCGCTATGGCTGCTAGGGAAAAGGCATATGAGAGTAGAGCCAGAAGAGCATAAGGCTTCACGATCTTGTACACAACGATCTTCAGATACACCTTCACAGCACTCCCGCTCTTATTGAGTATGAGTAACGCCTCAGGAGATATGGCGTGAGCCACTACACGCCCCTTGTATCCCTCTTCAGGGATCTCACCTCTCGACATGAAATCCTCCAGCTCTCGTCTATTGAGAAGATATAGGTACACATGTTCTGGAAGGTCTGCTATTACTTCTACCTTGCCCTCGTACTCAAGCTTCATTAACAGGTAGCCGGGCTCTATCATGAGCTCCTCATCTCTGGTCTCGGTCATCTCCTCTATCGTATAGTTAGCTGTACATAGCAAGAGTAGACTGATGCCTATCAGGCTGATGAATAGTAGTAGTTGCTTCTTTTCAAACATGGTATCTTGGCTTTTAGATTAATTTGGAAATATTTATATACTTTCCTAAGTGTAAATCCGCTACGGTACTATGTAATGAACTGGTGAGATGTATGAATAAAGCTGGCAAACAAAGGAGGTTGATGAGAAAGATCAATATACCTGGCTACCTGAGGTTCCTAGCCAAGAGAGCTATCTTCCTCCTGCTCACTCTGATGATAGCTACGTATTTAACTATAATAATAGCCAACTTTGGAGGCTACATAGATGAGATTCTAAAAAGTCAGATAGAGTGGGAAGTATCTTGGGAATTAAGTCGAGATCCTGCTTTTAGAAAACTACCTGAGGAGGAGCAGGAGAGGATAAGATTGCGTATGATCGAGGATAGGATCAAGGCTAGAGGCCTTGATAAGCCATTCATCCTGAGATCCATCATATATCTTCGTGATGCCCTGACGTTGTCTCTCGGAAGAGCCATGTACTTAAGAAGTGCTGGGGGCTCTAGCAGAGTTGCTGATATAATATTGGAGAGATTACCTTGGTCAGTTCTACTATTCACCACAGGCACTATACTTAGCGCTCTAGTAGGCATATACGTGGGCTTGTACATGGCCAAACGAGCCTTAGGCGTATTTGACCGTTCCATGATGGTCACCGCAATATTGACATCATCAATCCCTGCCTGGTTCTTCGGCATAATATTCCTCCTCGTCTTCTCAATACAGCTCGGTATATTCCCTCCTGGAGGCCTAGTCAGTAGGCCACATACTGAGCTATTCGCCTATATCATCGATGTGCTCTATCATCTGGCCCTCCCATTGATAACTTGGGTGTTTGCTTCATTCGGAGGGTGGGCATATGTGACAAGGAACATAGTCATACAGATAATGAGAGAGGACTTCGTCATGGCTGCAAGAGCGAAAGGCCTCCCAGAGAGGAGGATACTCTACAAGTACGTCCTAAGACCAGCAGCCCCTCCCATAGTCACCATGCTTGCATTAGCCATCATAGCCTCCTGGACAGGAGCTATAATAACTGAAACAGTTTTCTCATGGCCTGGACTTGGAACACTGTACTGGGAGGCCATCGGAGTCATGGATGCTCCTGTGATAATAGGCCTCACTGTGATTTACGCCTATTTATATGTGATAACGATCTTCATACTTGACCTAGTGTATGCTTTACTCGACCCAAGAGTTAGAACCCTAGGAGGTTGATAGTAGTGAGTGCGCCTCCTGTTGGTGCTAAAGCAATCCTCAAGGAGGTCTTGAGGACCAAGAGTGGGATCATAGCCATAGCCATTTTAGCCTTCCTCGTATGCGTTGTGGTGATAGTACCTCTTTATGCTCCATATGATGTTGTCAAGAAGTGGAATGACCCACGTGCTTGGCTCGATAATCCTAGATGCGCAGCGCCTGAATGGGTAGAGCTGATGGTAGGCAAGAAGTTACCTAGGACGATAAAGATATCCATGGAGGACTTTAGAGCCACGAAGTATAGCACTGTGCTATCACATGGTAATCTGACCATAAAGTTGATCAGAATGATGGCCTACTTTGACTATGACTATGACGACTTTCCATCAGAATTTGGTATAATGGCAAATATGACCTGTCTAAAGGGCATGAAGGTCGATATCAAACTGATAAGACCTGATGGTGATGAAATACTGCTGTTATCCAAGGTCTTCAGCTCTGGAGAGTCCTCCTTCATGCTATCCAGCGGCGATTCAGAGGTGAAGCTCATCGCGTCCAATTATGTGGCTGAAGTGACTGGGATATCACCTTCACTTAGGCTACCTCAAGTAATACTCTTCGCTGAGAAGAGTGAAGACATGTGGAATCCATCCAAGGCTAAGGTATTGAAGGGAAGATACAAGATAGTGCTTGAAGCTACGTCCTTCACTCCAGAGGACGACATAGACCTGGAGGTGATCATATACGGCAAGGTCTTTGGAGTCTTTGGAACTGATTCCTTAAGAAGAGACCTTCTCGTGGGCTTACTATGGGGTGCGCCTGTAGCTCTAGCCTTCGCACTTACTGCAGCTACAGCTGTGACTCTCATACAAACCTTCCTTGGCATCGTAAGCGGCTATTTTGGAGGCAAAGTGGACGAGATCATACAGCGCTTTACCGACCTGATGATGATAATACCAGTGCTGCCTATTTTAATACTAATATCATTCCTATATAGAATAGGCATATGGCTTCTCCTAGTGATAATTGTAGGCTTCAGTATTGTTGGAAGCACCACTAAGGTAGTGAGGAGCATGGTGCTTCAGATAAAGGAGGAGCAGTATATATTAGCAGCTGTCTCGTATGGAGCTAGCTCATGGAGAATCATCTTTAGGCATATATTCCCAAGAGTTCTACCATACACATTCTCTCTGATAGCCCTCGCAGTCCCCTCTTACATATTCCTTGAAGCAGCTCTTAGCTTTCTTGGACTAGGAGATCCAGTGCTTCCCACATGGGGCAAGATCCTAGGAGAGGCACATGCAGAGGGAGCAGCCTACTATGGATACTGGTGGTGGATCCTAATACCTGCTGGATTCATAGCTCTCACAGCCATAGCCTTCGCCCTGCTAGGCTATGCCATAGACAAGATAGTCAATCCAAGACTTAGGGAGATATAGGAGGTGAATGATGTGCCTCTTCTTGAGGTCAAGGATCTATACCTCTATTATAGAACCACGCGAGGTCCTGTAAAAGCAGTTGACGATGTAAGCTTCTTTGTCCCTGAAGGCGAAACTCTAGCTCTTGTGGGAGAGTCTGGATGTGGCAAGACATCCATAGGTATAGCGATTCTAAGAGTTCTGCCTGTTAACGTGCACCTATATAAAGGCACCATATTGTTCGAAGGAAATGATATAATGAAGCTTAATGACGAGGAATTCCGAAGAACCATAAGATGGCGTAAAATATCCATGGTGTTCCAAGGGGCGATGAACGCGCTAAATCCAGTAATACCCGTGGGGCTACAGGTAGCTGAGCCATTGATAATCCACGAGGGCATGGATAAGGATGAGGCACTGAAGATAGCCATGGAGGCACTTGAGAGTGTAGGGCTTCCAAAGATAGTAGCACGTCGTTATCCTCATGAGCTAAGTGGAGGTATGAAGCAGAGAGTGGTCATAGCCATGGCCCTGATCATGAAACCTCGCCTCATAATACTTGATGAACCTACATCAGCACTCGACATAATAACACAAGCAAACATCATGAACCTTCTAAAGAGGCTTAAGAGAGAGCATAAGCTTTCCTACATATTCATAACACACGATCTAGCTCTAGCTAGTGAAATAGCTGATAGAGTGGCAGTCATGTATGCTGGAGAGATAGTTGAGCTTGGAACAGCTGAGCAGGTATATCTAAGCCCTAAGCATCCTTATACGCAGAAGCTCATAGCTGCTGTACCAACGCTGAGAACTGAGAAGAAGCTAGAGTTCATTCCAGGAGAAGTTCCAAGCCTCATAAACCCTCCCCCTGGCTGTAGATTTCATCCAAGATGCCCATATAAGAAGCCTGTATGCTCAAAGGTAAGGCCAAAGCTAATAGAAGTCGAGAAGGACCATCTCGTCGCTTGTCATTTATATGAATAGCCTAGTCAACTGCTTACTTTACAGCTGATCGCTCTTGCTTCAATGACCTTTTTATCTATGAACTTCCTAACCTTCCTATCAGCTATGGTCGTCACAGTGTCTACTATGAGCTTTAACAGCATCTTAGCTCCAAGGGGCATTCCTACCGAATACTCCTTGGCTAGTATTTTCATCCATTTTACATCATGTTCCCATATCGCTCTGAATAGTTCCCAGTAGGCTGGCGTAGCATCCTCAATAAGCCTTCTAGGTCTACAGCCAGGCACCTCGGTGAAGGGCACAAAGAGCAAAGGTACTATGAAGCTCTTATAGCCCCTTAGCCTATCCACTAGCTCCACAGTCTTGAGCACATCGTCCTCGGTCTCTCCTGGAAGGTTTAGTATGAGGGTGGCACAAGGTATCATGTAGTTATCAACTGATATGCCAAAGGCCTGCTCGACTACGTCAGGCCAATCCTCAGGCCTGAATGGGTATGGCTTATACCTCATTAGCTCCTTTACGAGCCTGACGCTTCCAGTCTCTATTCCCGTTTGATAGCCCATCCAACATCTCTCGGTAAGGCCAATGATGTAACTTATCTTCTCAACCAGCTCAGGCATCTCTGCAATTGAGGCTAGGCTTATGTGACTGACTCCAACCCTCCTTACTCCTGGCACTTTTCTCACTCTACTGAAGAGTTTGATCACAGCTTCAGGCTTTTTCCTGAAGGGCGTGCCCCCGTATTGAAGTATGTCTTCTGCATGAAGACATATGTTGCATTTGCCGAACTTCACATTAACTTCCACATCCTTCAGTATGTCCTCCAGCCTTCTGTTCCTTAAGGCTCTTAATGTTGGTGAGCAGAACTTACACCCTCTTCCACATCCTCTCGAGACCTCCACTAGCCCTCCTATCGTAGCTCCTCTGAGGATGGGTATCTCGCTAGCTCTAGGGACTTTATCCTGTGGCACAACTATCTTCATGGGCTTGGATGGTCTCCATCCATTGAGTATCTCGCTGATCAGCTCTGGAACTATCTTCTCCCCTTCACCCACGATGACTATATCTATACCATAATCATACATAACATCCTCAGTTACCTGCCAAGCTCCAGGACCACCAACCATGAGCACAGCCCCTCTACGCCTTGCAGCTTGAATCACATCACTACACACTAACTCTCTAAATCTCCACTTATTCAATGGTTCATAATGCCTTACTCCCCAGGGGCCTGCGAAGGTGGTTGAGGCTGGGCCCATGCCTAGAGGGTCTACAGCGCTGACGAGTATGACCTGAGTATTTTCTCCTACAACCCCCTTCAGCATTTTAGGATGAACTGTTATCAGCTCATCCTCCTCCACCACTCCTGCCTCCAAGAGAGCTGCCTCAATGCGCCTTAGACCATGAGGAGCAAGCAAGGCCTCTCCTCTGGGACCGAAGGGCACAGGCTTTATTATGAATTTGAAGAGAAGGCATGGTGGAACGAAGCCTTTCCTAGGAGCACATGATAGAAAGCCTAGAAAGAGATATCCTGCGTAATCACTCATCATGGTTTCATCTGCTGTCAGAACTACCTTGTAACCTCGCACCACCTGGCATCCCACCTCTTGCTGTTAGAAAGGTAAGATAGTTGTCGCATATTTAAACTTTCGGAAAATTCCGAAGCACAAGGAAGATGTCTTCTCTTCCTGATCTCCATGACTCGCAATATACAATCAATCCCCGAGTAATGGCTTCACATGACGATAAGCTCTAAGCCCCTCATACTACGTTAATCTTATGGCTGATGATATCGCGAGGTGCTGAGGTGTGATGAGGGGTGCTGGCTGACATTCCTCTACATTTCTCGATCACTTAAATCCACTTGAAGCTATACTCTCCATGGGGATGCTGTTGGTGGAGACTATAAAAATAGAGGTCTTAGAGAGATGGAGAGTTGTGTATAAGGAGGATGAGAAGTGGCAATGTGGCATATATTCACCAGAGTTCTCATCAAAAGAAGAAGTGAGCTATCTTGAGAGGCATAATGCACCTGAGCTATTCCTCCTGATAAGAGGAGAAGTAGTACTCCTCTTAAGCAAAGATGGCAAAGAGGTAGAGGAGGTAAGAATGAAACCTGGCATTATATACATAGTTGAGGAATGGCACAACGCCTACAGTCCAAAACGTGATGGTGTAGTTCTAGTCATAGAGCGGCCGGATATTAAAACTGAGTACATTAGGCTAAGCTAGATGATCAGCCTCTTCTCAAAGAATACAATGCCTTGGGTGCTTCCCATGGGCCTCAGGTTTAAAGAGGATTGGAGTGAAGTCGAGAACAGGTTCTCTGCATGGTGGGAGGGGGAACTTAGAGAACCGCTTATACAGATAATAGCATCAAGGAAAGGACGGCTTGAGGACTTGTTCTGGAGGGATTCGTGGGGCTTTGCCAAGGATCCTCATCATCCTGAGAGAACTATTCAAAGTTTCATGAAATGGTGCAATAATGTATTATTTTTAGGCGATGCCTATCCTAATCTATGGGTTAATCTTGGCCCAGGTATCATGGCTGGATACCTAGGCGCTAAAGTTGTCGTTAGGGAGGACACTGTATGGTTTGGCGCATCAGCTGATGAGAATGAAGCTAGAGATTGGGAGGATGTTATTGAAATGCTATATTTCAATGACAAAAGTTTCTGGTGGAATGTAACTCTCAAGATAACTGAGGCCTGTCTAGTTCATGGCGTAGGAAGCTATATAACAGGCCTGACTGACCTTGGTGGCATACACGACATATTGGCCTCTCTCAGAGGTATGCTAAATCTCCTAAAGGATCTGCACCTCAACCCTAGCAAGGTGGAGGAGGCTTCCTGGAAGATCCTCGATCTTTGGCATATCTACTATGAAAGACTTTATCATCTATGCCAACAGCATATGCGTGGTACATCAGCTTGGATGGGATTATGGAGTCCGAAAAGATGGTACCCTATACAGTGCGACTTCTCAGCTTTGATATCTCCAAAGCACTTCAAGAGGTTCGTATTGCCTATCATAGCTGAGCAGTGTGAAAGACTTGATCACATAATATATCATCTTGATGGCCCAGGTGAAATACCACATCTGGACTATTTATTGAAAGTAGATAACCTACACGGCATACAGTGGGTTCCTGGAGCTAGAATGGACGCAGTTGGTAAACATTGCGGCTCAGAGTACTGGTTGCCTATGTACCGAAAGATATTGAAAGCTGGCAAGAGACTGGTCATAGCTGTTCCATACAGCCATGTAATATCCATACTAAGGGCACTTCCTACTACACGTGGTGTGCTGATCCAGACTATGTGTGTAGATAGGTCAAGGGCTGAGGAACTCCTGGAACATGCGAAGTCTATAGCTCATTGAGAGTAGGCAACATTAGGTGAACTCAGCCCTGGCCACTTACAGTCATCACTCATCCTCTAAGGGTATCCTCATCATCAAGTTGAAAAATAGTCTTTGAGTTTCTAAAAATTTTCTCATCATCTCCATGAGATGGACTAAGTCAATAGCTCAGCCACTGAGCTACCAAACGTATTGAGTGATGCTATG
>Ga0180301_10000169_pt1 | contig 48247 bp, 45 predicted proteins | sample GuaBasSediGuay16_FD_121797 | JGI IMG/M metagenome (GOLD analysis project Ga0180301, IMG submission 121797) | Subseafloor sediment microbial communities from Guaymas Basin, Gulf of California, Mexico - Guay16, Core 4569-2, 12-15 cm | ecosystem: Environmental > Aquatic > Marine > Hydrothermal... | reverse complement strand
GTTGCTCCACCTATGTACTTGACGGGGACAATGTTCGGCACGGCCTTTGCTCAGATCTATCATTTCGGCCTGAAGACAGAGCTGAAAACATCCGCCGAATTGGCGAGATGATCAAACTGTTCGTGGATGCCGGCATTATTGTCCTGACCGCTTTTATCTCGCCGTATCGTCGGGATCGTCAGAAGGTCCGGTCCCTGATAGGGGACGGACAGTTTCTGGAAGTCTATGTGGCGTGCCCTGCAGAGGTTTGTGCCACACGGGACAAGAAGGGCATATACGCCAAAGCTAAATCCGGGTTGATTAAGGAATTTACCGGAATTTCCGCCCCCTACGAGGCCCCAGAAAATCCTGACCTGGTCATCCACTCTTACAAGGAGGATGCTTTGCAAGCCACAAAACGGGTGCTCAATCTGATAGAACAGCGCAACCTGATATACTCGCCTTCCAGCGGGTAAGATGAATTGCCTGATGTATCGATAGAAGAAGGACTCGACGTGGAAAACGGTGTCTCTTGAGCACCTGTGCCTTTTCCGCGCCACGCTATATACGCTAGCGTCATCACAGAAAAGAGATTTATTGCCTCTGCCAGAAGGGAAAAAGACTTTGAACCACAAAAGCGAGCGCATTCTCCACAGGAGAGCTAACGCTGCCCCTGCAGGTTCTGCCTGACGGCAGTGCTTTGCGGGCTGCAGGGAGCTTCAATGTGACATTGGTGAAAACTGAGGAGTAAAATATGAACAGCTTAAACGCCACTAAAGTCCCTTGTGTTGCTGTCATCGGTTCTGGTTACTGGGGTAAGAACCTTGTGCGCAACTTTTACCAGCTGGGGGCTTTGAAACTCGTTTGTGACAAGAACGAAGTCCTCCTGGGCCAGTTTAAAAAGCAGTACCCCGAAGTGGAAGTCTGTTTGGCACTCCCCGATGTGCTCGGTCGAGAAGAGGTCCAAGGCGTGGTCATTGCCACACCTGCTGAAACCCATTTCACTTTTGCTCGCAAAGCCCTTCTGGCTGGAAAGCACGTATTTGTGGAAAAACCCCTTTCTTTAACCGTCAATGAGGGACAGGAACTGGTCGAACTGGCCGGGCAAAAACAACTCACCCTTATGGTAGGCCACATCCTCCACTATCATCCGGCAGTGGTCAAGCTCAAAGAACTCATTGATGTTGGAGAGTTAGGGAGGATACAATACCTCTATTCAAATCGCCTCAATATTGGCAAGATCAGGGCTGAGGAAAATATCCTCTGGAGTTTTGCTCCCCATGACATCTCAGTCATCCTGATGCTTCTCGGAGAGATGCCTGACACTGTCTATGCCACGGGAGGCAGCTATTTGCAACCCCAGATCCCAGACACCACCCTGACAACCCTTGATTTCCCCAGTGGTGTGAAAGGGCACATCTTTGTTTCCTGGCTCCACCCATTCAAGGAGCAGAAATTAGTCGTGGTAGGCGACAAAAAAATGGCCGTCTTTGATGATGTAAGCCAGGAAAAACTCCTGCTGTATTCCCATAAAATCCAGTGGCTGAAACGCATGCCTGTTGCCTCTAAAGCGGATGCAGAGGTGGTAATGGTTGATATGAAAGAGCCGCTCAATGCAGAATGCCGACATTTTCTATCGTGCATTGCAAAGGGAGAGAGACCAAAGACCGATGGCCAAGAGGGGCTCCGAGTTTTGCAGGTACTCCAAGCCTTACAGGCATCTTTAAATCGGAATGGCTTCAAGATTCGACTGGATCAAACGTCAAAAGCAAAACCGACCAACCGGGAATCACTTTCCTCTGAACCGGACAGGGGGCATGAGCCGAGAGCTAAAGACTACTTTGTGCACGAATCTGCATACATTGATGATGGGGTAAGGATCGGTGCAGGAACCAAGATCTGGCATTTTTCCCATATCCTCTTTGGATCGCGTATTGGTGAAAATTGCAATATCGGGCAGAACGTGACAATTGGCCCGCACGTGACTATAGGCAATGGCTGCAAGATTCAGAACAATGTAAACGTGTACAAAGGGGTGACCCTTGAGGACAGCGTCTTCTGCGGCCCGTCCATGGTTTTTACCAATGTTTACAATCCCCGGGCAGAAATCCGCAAGATGGATCAGGTCCGGCCTACGCTGGTTAAAAAGGGCGCTACCATCGGGGCCAATGCCACGATCATCTGCGGTACAACCCTTGGGCAATACAGCTTCATTGGTGCCGGGGCAGTGGTGACAAAAGATGTTCCTGATCATGCTCTGGTGGTAGATAATCCTGCAAGGCAAATTGGCTGGGTGTGTCGATGTGGGGAGCGGCTTTCTGATGAGCTTGAATGTGCTTCTTGCGGCAAGAGATATCAAAATATGGGGGATGGCATTGAGGAAAAATGTTCATAGACATTTCCCTTACCGGGCGCATAAGCCTGCGAAGCAAACCCCCTCCCTGTGATGGGGGGCTTCACAAGCCTTTAGCCATAAAGGTTTTTTTGATGCTTTTTGTCTTAATATTTGCATATGGTTCCATGGCCACAGCTGGAATCCTGAGGATCAAGGCCCAGGCAACGGTAAAGACAGAGCATGATCGACTGCAGGTCACCGTAAAAGTACGCAATATAGGCAATGTACCCGCTCATAACGTGCGGGCAAATATTGTTTTCCTGAAAGAACGGTTAATAGGCCCTGTCAAAACATTGCTTGGTGTGGATCAATCTGAGGCCTTTGACTTTGAAAAAGTCATTTCCGGGATCAACAAGGGGAGGTATCCTCTAACCGTTATGGTCGATTTTCACGATGCCAATCAATATCCCTTTTCAGCCCTTTTCGGAACAGCCTTTTATTTCAAAGAAAACGTTAATGCTAATCTTCTGTGTCTGGCTGACAACATCACCATGGAGAACAAAGGGAAACTGCGGTTTGTTATAACCCATATTCCGGAAAAAAATTTAATTAATGAGCGATGTTCAATAGTTACAAAGTGCATTTTATGGGCTACACTATTTTGCGGATGAATATATTGGTTTGAATTTGATGGAGCTTTCGGAAACAATGCCTTGCAGAACAGCTCTTTGCTTTTCAGAAAGAGGAATAATATCCTTTTTTGTGAGGCCTGCTAAGGTTTCCAGAAGAGTCACCAGCTTACAACTTTTAAGGGGTGCATAGAGCTGTTTTGAGTTCAGGTAGTCTTTGCCTTCCGACTCTTTTCTTTTTCGTGAAAGGTAACAGTTGATAAAGTAAGAAAGAACACAGATCGTATAGACTGCCTTTACGTGCTCCTCCTTGTTGACAAAGAACGGCCTAATCTTGACGAATGACTTTATATTTTTGAAGGCATCTTCTATTTGGGTTTTCTCCCGGTAGGCTTCAATGATACGCTTAGCCGATAATAAATACGTCCCATGCTGCTTTTCCACATGGTTAGTAACAAATACACAAAGGCCATCAGTGAGTTTTTCTTTAGCTATCTTTTTTTTGTTCTCTTTTACCGTCACCTGAAAGCTTCTGACTTCTTTTCGTTCACCGCCTTTTAAGGTAACATTAACATAGATTTCTTCAAGCTGTGGATCTTGGTAATATTTTTTGATTTTTAATCGCTTTAACTCATTCAATACTTTGTCTCTGGCAGGATCAGCTTTGCGGTCTCTTTTAGCCTTTTTCAAGGACTTATTTGTTTGGGCAATGAAGCGCCGGAAACATTCCATCTTCTCTTTGCGGATTTTTCTATCTTGGATGAATCTTTCCGGGTTAATGCCCAAGATGTATCGTCTTTTTCCTTCAACACCGAGATCTTGATAATAAAGAGATGAGTCAAACTCGGTGAACTCCGGTAATTCGGGGATTAACTCGATGGCTGTATTGGGATCCAGGTCTTTGAAGATCTTAAGGTCAATATTGGGAACGTTTGGGATTTGATCTCTATCTAAGGCCGTGATGTATTTTAGTTCCTTTTCTTCTACAAGATTCAGGTTTTCTTCTGAGACCAGACCTCTATCGAAGACCATTGAGATGTTTTTCAATTTAAATCGATGGGCGCAACTTTTGATGACCTTATCCATCGTATCGATCTCTGGCATATTTCCAGGAAATACGTCCCACTTAAAGGGATAGCCCATAGCGTTTACCATTAGAGCCAATATCACTTGCTTACAATGAGACTTACCGTCTTTAGATCTGCCAAATGCAGAAAGCTTACATCGAAACCCTACAAAATATGAAGAGCTGATATCATAATTCACGTAGTCATAGCTTTGTGGGTCTTGTTCATAAGTCTTTTTGAAAAGAAAATTCTCAATAGCAGGTTTATTTTCCTGTATCTTTGACAGCTCGTAGTAAATCTTATCATCATTGAGCTCCAGTAGTTGCTGGCCCAGGATATCGGGCAGCGCTGTCGTTCGTATCCACTCGGGCACACTGTAGTGTGAACAAGGGGCGAGGCATCTGTTAATGGTGAGGACCTTGGCAACTAAATCTGTGCTAAGGTCTCCTCTGGTTACATCAAAGTTAAAGGCTTGAGATAATTGCCACGACTCCCACAGTTGGTTGACAACGGCCACATCAAGATAATTGACGCATTCTCGGGCTACAATATTGCCCAACGTGGTTATCTGCTCGGCTGGGTCAGAGATGACTTTACAAATTAGCCGGATCTTTTGGGCTTGTTCATCGGTGAGCTTTCCCAATGGAAATAGCCGTTTTTTCTTAACCTTACCAGCCTCTCTGTAAGCTTCAGCTATGTAATAGTACTTGTAGACTTTTTCTTTGTATTTGGATGTCTGGTAATCTAAATGCATGAGTAGCCCCTTTTATGGGCTGCATAGATATCACAGACATCGTCTATCTGTCAAGCTTTTTCTGTATTATTGTGACTTTTTTATGGGCTACGCTTTTACCCCTATTTTTCAAAATCCACTCAGGATGGGCTTTTGCCGCATTTTCGTCAAAAATTTTCCGGAATGGGGGTTATAAGAAGGGCGATTATACGATGGCTCGGGAAACCTTTAAAAGGGCTATGGAGGCATTCCCATTTTCGCCTGTCATAGACCAGACTGCCTTTCATTATGCCATTACCTACTTTAAAGAAGAAAAGTGGCAGCAGGCCCTTGAAGCATTTGAACAGATGGCAACAGACTATCCGGAGACTCGTAAACTTCCAGAGGTCCTTTACCACATGGGTTTATGCCACTTGAAGTTGCACCAGCCCGATGAGGCCGTAACAGTCTTTAATAGGATTTTGGAAAGATTTCCGGACGAGCGTTGGGCAGGATATGCAAAGAAGCGAATAGAGGAAATGTCAAATCGTGGATCTGCCAATTGCACCTATTTGGAGGATTCATACGTTGAAGCCCTTTAGCATCATTATTCCCGTTTATAATGAGGCAGACATCATCGTTGAGAATACAAAAACCTTGATGGCCTATTTGATGCGGCGCCATAAAACCTTTGAGATTATCATTGGGAGTAATGGTTCAGTCGACAACACAGTGCCACTGGGAGAGGCCTTGGCCGAACAGTATCCTCTGGTCAGTTTTTTTCACCTGGAGCAAAGGGGCGTGGGGTATGCATTCAGACAGGCTGTGGAGATGGCGCGATATGACTTTGTCGTTTCCCTTGATATGGACCTTTCCATCGATCTCGGCTTTATCGATTCAAGGCCTTGGTCGAGCTTAATTCGGGTTCAATTCAAAGTATACTCAGCTATACACAATGATGCAACGGGAAAACGTTCCGATTTATTGTCCTGAATCGAGCTGGCAGGATAGCCGGGGACCAAGGGAAAAAGGTCCTTGAGATCACCCGAAATGCTGCTTCTAAAGCCCCTATGACAAAATTCTCAGTTTCCTTAAAGGTGATTAGAGATCAAAGAAAGGATAATTTTTCGCCCAATCAAGATATTAAATCCATGCGAAGACGGTTGTGTTTTTATCGGGAAGGGTCTCCTTCTATTCTAGTGTATAGAATTGTATCACTAAATAATATGGCAAATCATAATATTGTAACGTTTTGTAACAGTAAATCTTCCGGTTCATTTCACGTTCCAGAATTAGCTTTGGATTACAGTAGCTTCCGGTTCATTGAGAGATTCCTCTTCTTGGCATGGTGATTGCTTAAATGAACGCATTGTCATTCGTTCAGGGGGACGGTTCCTGTAAACGGCCAGTGGGTTCAGGGAAAAAGGGGGTCTTAGTAAAGGAAAGGAGGTCATATGAAACACAAAATGTTATTGACATGGTGCCTGGTTTTCGTAGTGGTTATGGCACTGGTCCCAATACTATCGGCTGAAGATACGGGAAAAATCAATATCAATCAGGCAACAGTAGAGGAGCTTACCCAACTGGATCGAATAGGCCCCAAGTACGCCGAGCGGATTGTGCAGTATCGCCAAGAACACGGTCCCTTCGAGCGCCCTGAGGATATCATGAAGGTGCAAGGCATTGGCACCAAGACCTGGGAGGCAAATCAAGACAAGATAGTTGTTGAATAATCTTTGACCAGGATCCTCTTTTCCCCTGACCGAAAATGGCTTGAGATGACGCTCCACAGATGAAGAACCCGACAGTTTTCATTTTCACAGATAGGAGAGAGCCATGACCAGGAATATCCTGAAACTCTACTTTTCCTTTGCCTTCGTGGAAGTCGACAATAATGGGAGCAAGGTAAGGCACTTTCCATATCGTAATACAAATGGCCATATCGACATTGATCAGTTCAAAGAAGAGAGGAGGGAGTCTGTCAATATTAACGAGGCTAGAGCCTTAAAGAACTGGTACGCCTGCCCCATATTGGTCGGTTACGGCAGTCAGGATATATAAGTACAGAGAGAGACACACGGTCCTTTTCAGAGCATCGAAGATATAAAGAACGTCGAGAGAATAGGGCCGTCTATCTTTGCTGGCATTCGATACTATATTAGCCTCCGTTAATCCCAGAATATGGGTTCTCAGCAAGAAGACCTGAAGGTTTCGTCCCTGGAGTCAACCTGCCACCAGAGTCCCACAAGTTTTTTTTTAAAAATCATATCTGAAAACGTAGTTTTTTCTTGACACGGCTTGAAAGGTGTGTTCACATTTTGAACGTTCAAAATGTGAACACATACAAAACATCTGTACCCCGGTTCAGTTGTTTGGGACCGGGATCATTATAGAAACAAACCTACTTATATATCAGTAGGTTATAAAATCCTGCCTGTGTAATCGGCCGAGCGGAGCTGTGCCCATGAATCCAGGCCATCTACCAAACCATCCGAAGGCTCGCCTGGAAGCAGACCATGATCATCATCGGCCACCGCTTAAGCACTGTCGAGGACTCGATTTGTTCGTGTGGCTGAACAACGAGAGAGCCAGAGAGATAGGACCTTCCTGGGAAGTGCTTAATCAGTAAAGGTTGAGATGAAAGTGTAACACTTAAACAAGACGTGCTTAAAGGATACGGCATGAAAAAGATTCTTGTCACTGGCGGAGCCGGATACGTTGGATCGTCGCTCCTTCGTGTGCTGCTCAACAAAGGATACGAGGTCGTCTGCGTAGACTGCCTCATGTTCGGCGGAGAGTCTCTCCTCAACATCTGGCACCATCCTAACTTCACCTTTTACAAGTGTGATATTACTGACTTCGACAAATTCGACAAAATTCTTCAAAAGGACAAATACGATGCAGTGGTTCATCTCGCGGCTATCGTGGGTGACCCAGCCTGCAAACGGCAGCCGGAATTGGCCAACAAGGTGAACTGGGAGGCCTCCAAACACTTGCTGGAAAAGTGCATGGAGCTAAACGTCCTTAGGTTCGTCTTTGCCTCGACCTGCAGCAACTACGGTAAGATGTCGGACCCGAACGCATACGTGGACGAGAATTCCCCGCTCGCTCCAGTCTCCCTATACGCCGAGCTGAAAGTGAAATTCGAGGATCTTATCTTGAACAGCATTGAAAAGCGGGAGGATTTTTGTCCCACCGCCCTCCGCTTTTCCACGGTCTATGGCATCTCACCACGCATGCGCTTCGACCTCACGGTCAACGAGTTCACCAAGGAGTTGGCCTTGGGCAAGGAGCTTGTTGTTTTCGGCGAACAGTTTTGGCGGCCTTATTGCCATGTGACGGATTTTTCCAGGGCCATCATGGCCGTGCTCACTGCCCAGCAGGAGAAGGTGGCATACAACGTATTCAACGTGGGCTCCACAGAAGAAAACTACACCAAGCAGATGATCGTGGAAGCACTTTTGAAACGCTTCCCGGGTGCTGACATCAAATACGTATACAAAGCGGAGGACCCGAGGGACTATCGGGTCAACTTCGACAAGATCAAGCGAGAACTTGGATTCATGGTATCCACCACCGTGCCCGAGGGAATCGAAGAGATCAAAAAGGTGATCAGGTGGGGCATCATCGCTGATCCGGAGGACCAGCGTTACTATAACATTCCGCACATAAGAGAATAACGGATGCCCATTGACAATGAGATATTGAACGCGCTTCGCGCTGTCCTGTCGACGGAGGAGGACAAGTTTCTGCATGAACCGGTCTTTGCCGGGAACGAGTGGGCGTACGTCAAGGAGTGCATTGATACGGGCTGGGTCTCTTCGGTGGGCAAGTTTGTGGACAGATTCGAGGAGATGCTTAAGGACTTCACCGGCGCGAAAAAGGTTGTGGCCGTGGTCAATGGCACGGCCGCACTACACATGGCACTTCTTCTGGCCGGGGTGAAACACGACGACGAGGTCATCGTGCCCGCCTTGACTTTCGTGGCCACAGCAAACGCCGTAAGTTATTTAGGCGCTGTCCCGCATTTCGCAGACAGTGAGGAGAAGACCTTGGGGATGGACCCTTCAAAGCTGGCGGACCATCTGGCTGAGATTGCTGATGTCAAAGACGGCTGCTGCTATAACACAAAAACCGGAAGGCGTATCGCCGCGGTCGTGCCTATGCACGTCTTCGGCCATCCTGTGGACATGGATCCCCTTCTTAAGATGTGTGAGCGCTTTGGCCGCATCCCGGTGGTGGAGGATTCAGCCGAGTCCTTGGGCTCTTACTATAAGGGCAAGCACACCGGAACCTTTGGCAAAATGGGCGTATTGAGCTTCAACGGTAACAAAACAATCACAACGGGTGGGGGGGGCGCGATTTTGACCGACGATGAGGAGCTTGGGAAGCTAGCCAAACATCTGGCAACCACGGCCAAGGTGACACACAAGTGGGAATACTTCCACGATCACGTAGGCTACAACTATAGGCTTCCCAACATCAATGCTGCCCTTGGGTGCGCACAGCTCGAGCAGCTTCCCGAATTCCTGCGCAAGAAACGGGCCTTGGCCGAAAAGTACGTGCGAGCGTTCGAGGATGTTAAAGGAGTGAGGCTTTTCATCGAGCCGGATTCCTGCACGAGCAACTACTGGCTAAATGCCCTGCTGCTCGACACCGAGGACCTAACTTTGCGAGACGAGGTACTGGAAAAGACGAACGAAGCCGGCTTTATGACCCGTCCGGCCTGGACGCTCATGCACAGGCTGCCCATGTTCGAGCACTGTCCCCGGATGGACTTGTCAGTGGCAGAGAGCCTGGAGAAACGGCTCATCAATATTCCAAGCGGCGCGGGGTTGTATGTCGAAACGTAAGATTTGCGTTGTCACCGGCACACGGGCTGAATACGGGCTTCTGTACTGGCTTATGAAGGGGATTTCCGAGGCCCCTGAGTTCGTTCTTCAGATTGTGGTTACCGGGATGCATCTTTCGCCGGAATTCGGCCTCACGTACCGGATCATCGAGCGAGACGGGTTCCATATTGACGAGAAGGTGGAGATGCTTTTGTCCAGCGATACCACAACTGGGGTTGCCAAGTCCATAGGGCTTGGGGTCATTGGGTTCGCCGATGCCTTTGACAGGCTGTGTCCCGATCTTGTGATTTTGCTTGGGGACCGGTTTGAGATCCTGGCCGCTGCCCAGGCGGCGCTGGTGGCGAAGATCCCTATCGCCCATCTTTGCGGTGGCGATACCACCGAGGGTGCCTTTGACGAGGCTATCCGCCACAGCGTAACCAAAATGGCACACTTGCATTTCGTGTCCAACGAACAGGCGGCCGTGAGGGTTCGGCAGCTCGGTGAGAATCCAGAGCATATCTTCAACGTGGGAAGCCCCGGCATTGATCAGATCAAGCGGATTGCGCTGCTTGGCCGGGCACAACTGGAAAAGGACTTGGGGTTTTCGTTCAGGGGGAAAAACCTGCTGATCACGTTCCACCCAGAAACGCTCGGCGAACAATCCTCCGCCGAGCAGTTCGAAGAGCTTCTCAAGGCGTTGGACATGCTTGGAGAGGGGGTCGGAATCGTGATCACCAAGCCCAATGCCGACACGGAGGGCCGCGCGCTGATCAAAATGATCGACGAATTCGCGGCCACGCGCCCGAATGTAAAGGCGTTCGTGAGCCTCGGGCAGCTCAAGTACCTAAGCTTTATGAACGAGGCCGATGTGGTGGTGGGCAATTCGTCGAGCGGACTGTATGAGGCCCCCTCGTTCAAAAAACCCTCGGTCAACATTGGTGACAGGCAAAAAGGGCGACTTCGGGCGAGCTCGGTGTTTGATTGCCCCGCAGAGAGAGACGCAATCTACGAGACGATTAAGAGGGCCTTGGAGTTCGATTGCTCGGAGACGGTGAATCCGTATGGCGATGGCACGGCTTCGGAAAAGATCCTCGCCGTATTAAAAGAATTCAAGGATTACAAGGGACTGGTCAAGAAATCCTTTTTTGATCTGAAAACGGCATTCTAAATCATGCAGGGGAAAATCTTCATCATTGCCGAGGCGGGTGTGAATCACAATGGCTCGGTCGATATGGCCAAAAAGCTCGTGGAAGTGGCTGCCAAGGCAGGGGCCGACGCGGTCAAATTCCAGACCTTCAAAGCGGAAAAGATTGCAAGCATTGAAGCCCGGAAGGCCGAGTACCAAGAAAAAACCACAGATGCGGCGGAGTCCCACCTCGATATGCTAAAAAGGCTAGAACTGGACAAAGCAGCGCACCGGGAGCTGTTTGACTACTGTGTGAAAAAGGGTATTGAGTTCATATCCACGCCCTTCGATCTTGAAAGCGTGGATTTGCTCGTGGAACTCGGTGTGACCCGTTTGAAGATTCCTTCCGGAGAGATTACCAACGGCCCTCTATTGCTGAAGGTGGCCTCTACAGGCCTACCTCTCATCGTGTCTACGGGTATGGCTTTTTTTCGCGAGATAGAGGCAGCCCTTGGCGTTTTGGCCTTTGGCATGCTTGGGGCCGAGGGCGAGCCTTCGGTTTCCGCCTTTGAGGAGGCATACGCCTCAGAGCAGGGGCAAACACTTCTAAGCGAAAGGGTGGTACTTTTGCATTGCACCACGGCGTATCCTGCTCCGTTGGAAGACGTGAACCTCAGAGCCATGGATGCGCTCAAAATCGCCTTTGGGGTGCCTGTGGGCTACTCAGACCACACAATGGGCATCTCCGTGGCTGTGGCGGCAGCCGCACGCGGGGCAGCGGTCATCGAAAAACATTTTACCCTGGACAAGAATCTTCCCGGTCCCGACCACAAGGCCTCTATTGAACCTCACGAGCTTGTGGCCATGATCAGGGCCGTGCGCGAGGTCGAAACCGCACTGGGAAGCGGGAGAAAGGTCCCGGTCCTCTCAGAGTTGAAGAATAGGGCTGTGGCCCGCAAAAGTCTGGTGGCGGCACGACCAATCAAGAACGGAGAGCGATTTACCGAGGAGAATTTGGCTGTGAAGCGGCCCGGGACGGGTGTATCACCCATGCTCTACTGGGCGTATCTGGGCAGGACGGCCAATAGAGACTTCAGCGAGGATCAGGTGATAGAGTCATGAATCGGCCGGTGCTTGTGATCGGTGCGGGCGGACAGGCCAGAGTGCTCGTCGATGCCTTGACCCTTTCGGGCGTGGAAGTGGTCGGTCTGCTAGATGTGGATGAGGCTAAGCAGGGTTCGGGGGTACTCGGCATAAAGGTAATAGGCGGTGACGATGCTGTGGAAGAATATGCTCCGAATAAGGTTTTTTTGGTGAACGGAATCGGGTCGGTGAAAAGCATGGCGCCGAGGCGCAAAGTGTATGAGCGCTATAAGTCCCGGGGATATGGTTTTGCCTCTGTCGTCCATCCTTCGGCCGTCATTGCCCGTGACATTGTTTTGGGGGAGGGCACGCAGATCCTGGCCGGGGCGGTGGTTCAGGCCGGATGTGTCATAGGCGAGAACGTTATCATCAACACCAGGGCCAGTGTGGATCACGACTGCCGCATTGGCCCGCATGTGCAAATCGCCCCTGGCGCCACCCTTTCGGGTAAAGTGGAAATTGGCGAAGGGACGCACGTGGGCACGGGAGCTGTGGTGATTCAGGGTATTGCTATTGGAAAGAACTGCGTGGTCGGGGCGGGAGCTGTAGTGATCTCAGATGTGCCTGACGGAAAAACGGTTCTTGGCGTGCCAGCAAGGATAAAGGAATCATGAAAGACTGGAAAAAAACACTCGTTTCTCAGGATACTCCAATCATCGAGGCGCTCAAAATTATCGACGCGGCATCTCTCCAGATAGCTTTGGTTGTGGACGAGCAGCGACATCTGCTCGGGACGGTCACGGATGGCGATGTTCGCGCGGGCATCCTTCGGGGTGTTTCCCTTCAGGAACCGGTGGAAAAGGTGATGTGGAAGCGGCCCATTGTAGCCAGGAGCGACGACGATCCCGAGGCTGTCCTAAATCTCATGAAGCGGGAAGACATCCTTCAGATTCCTCTGGTAGATGAAGAGGGACGTGTGGTCGGTATGAAGATCTTAAAAGAGCTGATCCGTACACCAGCACGCGAAAATTCGGTGGTGGTCATGGCCGGAGGCCTGGGCACTCGGCTGCGCCCGGTGACCAATGATTTCCCCAAGCCTCTTCTTAAGGTCGGCAACAAGCCCATCCTTGAGATCATTTTGGAAAATTTCATCGAATACGGATTCCATAGCTTCTACTTTTCCGTGAACTATATGGCCGAGTTGATTGAAAAGCATTTTGGCGACGGATCCAGGTGGGGCGTACAGATCGAATACCTACGGGAAAAAAAGCGTATGGGAACGGCCGGAGCCCTGAGTCTTTTGCAAGAACGTCCCAAAGAGCCTCTTTTCGTTATGAATGGCGATCTTTTGACCAAGGTGAACTTCTTGCAGCTTTTGGAATTCCATGAAGAGCACAAGGCCAAGGGCACCATGTGTGTACGCGAGTACGACCTGCAGGTGCCGTACGGGGTGGTCCAAACGGAAAAGCACCGCTTGGTCAGCATCGACGAAAAGCCCGTGCACAGATTTTTTGTCAATGCAGGCATCTACGTGCTCGATCCGGTGGTCCTCGAGTATATTCCCGAGAATTCGTTTTTCGATATGACCTCCGTATTCCAGAAGCTCGTGGAAGAAGGCGAGGAGACAGCGGTTTTTCCCATCAGGGAGTATTGGCTTGACATTGGGCGGATGGATGACTTTAAGCGCGCCAACGGCGAATACTCGGAACATTTTATACCTCCATCGGAGAAATAGTCATGTTGGAGACATTTGGTTTTCAGCTTAACACTAGGATGTTTTACGGTGTCGGATACTCGAGAACACTTGGTGAATTTATCAAAGAAAAAGGGTTCGGCCGCATTCTTATGCTTGCAGACGAGGGTTGTGCAACCAAGTCCGAATACTTCGGTGAGATTAAAGCCCTTATCGAAAAGAATGCAGAAATAGTTTTTATCGAGCTTTTGCGCGGCACGGAGGAGCCTGATTACGATTATCTGGACGCCGTTACGGATAAGGCCAGGGGCCTCGGAAAGCTCAGCGCCGTCATCGGCATCGGCGGTGGAAGCTGTCTGGACATTGCTAAGGCCGTGGCCGTGCTGCTGAACAACTCCGGTAAGGGCATTGAGTACAGAGGCTTTGACAAGGTCAAGAATCCCGGCGTGCCGATGATTGCTATTCCGACCACAGCTGGAACCGGCAGTGAAGTGACTATCAACGCAGTGTTCACAGACAAAAATGAAATGAAAAAGCTCGGCATCAACGGCCGGTACATGAACGCCACTTTTGCCGTGTTGGATGCGGAATGGACCATAAGCTGCCCCACGTCTGTGGCCGTTTCTTCGGGCATGGACGCTATGACCCACGCCCTGGAAAGCTACACGTGCAAGCAAGCGAACAGCCTCACCAGGCTGTTCAGCAAAGAGGCCTTTCGTATCCTGTATGAGAATCTTCCGGCCATTGTGGATGAGCCCGAAAACAGGGAAAAGCGGCAAAAGCTTCTTTTAGGCAGCTATCTCGCCGCAGCTGGCCTGTTCAACTCTGGCTCAGGCATAGCCGGGGCCTTTTCTTACCCTATCGGCATTCATTTCAAGGTGCCCCATGGCATCGGCGGGGCAGTCTTTCTTACCTCGGTAGTAGAGTACAACGTGAGCAAGGGGTATCGGGATTACGCGGAGCTTCTGGATTTGGTCGAATACCATTCCGACTATTCCGTGGCGCAAAAAAACATGCGTTTCGTGGAGATCATTCGGGCGTTGTCAGACAAGCTGGGCGTGCCCAGGTACCTGGACGAGTGGGGCATCACCAAAGACAATGTGGATGATCTCGCCAGACTCATGCTGCCTTTGCAGGCTGCCTTTGACCAGAACCCGGTTCCCTTCTCAGCGGAAGCCGACGCCCCTGAGATGCTGAAAAACCACATCCGGCCTTAGGCGGTTAACCCTGCGATGTGGCCCCGAATGGAAATAAGGTCATGACCAAAGACACGGAGATCAAATCGAACGACTACCACGACTACGTCATCAAGGATGGCAAGTTTATTGGCAAGTTCGAGGAGATGTACAAAAAGTGCGAAAACCCCTGGCCCGAGACCGAGGAGGCCCTGGAATTTTCGCCAGTATCCTCCCGGACGCCGGTAATAATCAATGCATACGGCCACAAGAAGATATTCAGTGTAGGTAGCGGAAAGGGCATGCATCTCAACTGGCTGAAAAAGCAATGCCCGCATATCAATGTTTCCGGCTGTGAGATCTCGCCCACCGCGGTCAAATATTGTCGGGAAATGTATCCCGACATCCAGGTGTGCGCTTTGGACGTTCGCGACTTTCCAAAGCACACCTTTGACTTTGACCTGCTTTTGCTTCGGGAAGTGGTGTGGTACATTTTGGATTGCTGGCATTCTTTCTGTGCTCACTTGAAGAAAGAATACAAAGGGAAAAACATCATTGTGGAATTATCCTTCTACGACAATCAAAGTTATGGCAATGAATTTTTTAACGGGCCGGAAGAGTTTGTGGAGAAATTCCCCTTTGAGATAATCGAAGTCGTCCGGCATCACGTTACAAGAAAGCAGAGGGAGGGTATGCTCTTCCTGTATGGGAGAATTTAACGGATACAAGGGATAGCTATCATGGCCGATAAAAAGATTTCCAAGGACCAGATTATTGACAGACAAATGCTCGAACTGCCCAAAGAGGTGAGGTTCTGCACGAAGTGCGTCATGTCCAACCAGCGGCCTCGGATTACTTTTGACGAGGAAGGGGTATGTAGTGCGTGCCGCTATGCCGAATACAAGCGAACCAAAATCGACTGGAATGAGAGGAAGAAGCAGTTCGGTGAACTGTGCGACAAGCATAGAAGCAAGGACGGCTCCTACGACGTCATCGTGCCATGCAGTGGCGGCAAGGACTCCTCCACCATCGCGCACAAGCTTAAATACGAGTACGGCATGCATCCGCTTTGCGTGACCGCCTCTCCGCCGGTTTACTCCGACATCGGATGGAAGAACCTAAGAAGGTTCATCGATGCCGGTTTTGACCACATCCTCGTCTCTCCCGGTGGAAAGATTAACAGGGCCCTGAGCAGGCTCTGCTTTGAGCTTTACGGCGACCACAACGAGATTTTCGACCGGGGCCAGATGTCCGCTCCGTTCAGGGCTGCCGTCCAGTATGGGGTCAAGCTCGTCATGTACGGCGAAAACGGCGAGGCCGAGTACGGCGGATCGAGCAACTACAACGACTGCCCCGGCATGCCCTGGGAGGCCTTCGAGAAAATCTATTACAGTGAGAACTTGGACGAGATCGGCAAGTTGGCGGTCGAACTAGGGTATATAGATAAGCTGGAGTCAAGGGAGTTGGACATTTACAGGTTGCCCCCCATCGAAGAGCTGAAAAAGTTAGGTGTGGAGATGCACTGGTTCGGCTTTTACAACTTCTGGGTCCCGCAAGAACACTTTTATTACGCTGCGAAGAACACGGGATTCCAGGCAAATCCCGAGGGCAGGATGGAGGGGACCTATTCGAAGTATGCGCAGCTTGACGATTTGACCGACTCCTTCCTCTATTACATGATGTTTATCAAATATGGCTTCGGCCGCGCTACCTCCGACGCCGCCCACGAGATCCGGGACGGGCACATCACCCGGGAGGAAGGCGTGGCCTTGGTCAGGAAGTATGACGGCGAGTTCCCGCAGAGGACCTTTCCGGTTTTTCTGGAATACCTCGGTATCACCGAAGAGGAGTTCTGGCAAACGGTGGACAAGTTCAGGCTACCTCATATTTGGAAGCAGGAGAACGGTGTCTGGAAACTCAGAAAGCAGGTCAGCTAACGAGCGGTTTTACGGCATTGGTCGATGAAGGGCATTATTTGTGAATTCCCTTGGCAGGTCCGACTTCTTAAAGAGAGTGACACCAAGGACATCGTCGCCGTCTCCGTGGATCCAACTGTAAGCTATGAGCTGAGGAAAAAGAACATCGAACATCTTGAAGCGAGCCAGATATGTCTGCACGAGGAGATATGGGACCAGTACAAGCGGCTGACAAAGAACTGCTTGAGAATAACTGGCCTACTGGACGAAATGCTTTGGGAGGTGGACGGCCGGTTCAAGGAGCTGGATCTGAAAGTTTTTGACGGCCTTCACTATGTCATCAAAATTTGCCACGATCAAGCCATTTATTACGTTCACCTGATTGATGAACTGTTCAGGCGTTTTGATATAACGGCTGTTGCGTGCGCCAATGTGGGCGACGTTACGTTCGACGAGGATGGCTTATATCACATCGAAACAAGTCTGTTTAAAGAATTACTAAAGGGAGCTTCATCAAAATATACGTTTGATATCGAATATCATAATAATAAAGACTCGGTCGATGAAGTTAGCAAAAAATCCCGGTTTTCCTTTGGCCAGCCGCGCAGATACGCAAAAAGTCATGTTTTGTTCCAGTTCATCAACATTTACAAAAGATGTTCTTTCGCACTGCAGACCTTATTCGATAAGAAGAAAAAAACGGTGCTGTCCGTGGGCTGCAAAGAGGTGGATACACTCTTCCAGACTTGTACTATTAATGAATTGCAGCTTTTGAAGTACAATCCGTATATTTCATATACGGACGGCGGCCGCCCGTGGCGCTATCTCGATGATTTCAAAGAAAGACTGTTTTCGGATGATGGGTTGCGATCGTTTCTGAGTTACAGGAGCATTGATTTTTCCGCCCCGCTTTACAAATGCATTCTTTTTTTTGCAGAAAAATTAGGCTATCTTTTAGATCAGTGCAAAAAAGCCTTCAAGCTTTTAGACAAATTGCAACTACACTGCGTGGTTTTTCATACCATGGCGCCATTTTACCCGCCGAACATTTTCATACAAAATTACTGCAGACAAAAGAACATTCCCTACTACTGTTGGATGCACGGCGGATACGGTGCCTACTACTCCCTTGCGGGCTATGACGTCGTGGACTACAGACTCTGTGACAGGCACGTTGTCTATGGCGAGGTTCTCAAGGACCTGATGCTGAATGAGAAATGCATAATAAACGAGCTGGACGTAAATATCGCCATTGCGGACTTGCGTGTAAACGGTTCGCCTTTCTTCGACGAGCTGTACAGGAGCTATAAACGCCCCCGCAACGCCAGAAAGAAAGTTCTATTTTCCATTGGAAACAAGTATCAGCACAACCAATTTTATTTCGGTTTCAATAGACCAAACTCCGAGATGTCCATTTGGGACGCACATTACGAAATCCTTAAAACGCTGACGAAATATCAGGACCGCTACGACATCATTGTCAAAGATTACCCCTATTCCGAAAGCGCGCCGCTTTGGCAAGGAATTTTGGAAGACCTATCGGCGCACAAAGTTGATTATATCAGGGAAGAGAGAAATTTCTTCGATTTACTTGTCGAGGCAGACATGCACATTTTTACATGGGTCAGCACGACTTTTTTCCAAAGCCTTTACACCGATGCCGACATTTTTCTCTACGACAACAGTGACCTGACCGACGAATCAAGAGACGTGATAGGAAAGTATGTTGCTTTCAGTGATGACATAAAGACCTTTAACAAAATGCTTGCGGCGTATCTGGAGGCTGGAAACTTTTACACACAGGATAAAACAGAGTTGCGGAACTATTATCTTGATTTCGAGAACAGAGACAAGCGCGGAGAACTATTCGTCGAGATGGTTTCAAAACTATAAGGAGAGTTTTCAATGCCCGGATTCGAAGTTTTCGGTGAAGAAGAACGGCAGGCGATCAACGAGTTGTTTGACTTAAACGGCGGAGTTCTTTTCGCTCACGGCTTTGATGCCATGCGCAATGGTATCTATCGCGTGCGCGAGTTCGAGGCCGCGTTTGCCGATAGAATGGGCGTGCCCCACGCCCAGGCGGTCTCCTCCTGCACCGCTGCCCTCAAGGTGGCCTTGGAGGCCATGGGCGTTGGGCCGGGCGACGAAGTTATCATCCCCTGCTTCACCTTTGTGGCTACCTGTGAAGCAGTGATCCAGACCGGGGCCACGCCCGTCATTGTGAACGTTGACGAGACAATGAACATGGACCCGGCAAGCCTTGAGGCGGCTATCACCGATAAAACAAAGGTGGTTATCCCTGTCCACATGATGGGGGCCCCGGCAGACATGAATACCATCATGGCCATCGCGGAGAAGCATGGGCTTTTAGTGCTGGAGGATACAGCGCAGGGCTGCGGCGGGACATACAAAGGGAAAGCCTTGGGCACTATTGGGCATATGGGGGCTTACAGCTTTGATGCAGGCAAGGTCATGATCACCGGCGAGGGCGGGATGGTCGTTACCCGCGACAAGGACCTGTATATCAGGGCCAGGGCCTATCATGACCACGGCCATGAATACAGCAAGACCGTCGGCAGAGGCGAAGAAGGTGCCATCTGCGACGGGTTCAACTTCCGCATGACCGAGTTGCAGGGAGCTATCGGCCTGGTGCAGCTTAGCAAACTCGACATGATTATCAAACGGCAGCGGGAGAACAAGCGGAAGCTCATGAATATCCTCAAAGAGCTTCCGTTTCGCTTCAGAAAAATACTCGATCCAGAGGGAGAGCTTGGCGATGCTATTGTCTTTTACCTGGGATCCCGAAGCGATGCGGCTAGGTTCGTGAAGGGCATACAGAAAGAGGGCCTGGGTACCAAGAACGTGCCTGACGCGATGCGCTGGCATTTCGCCAGGCACTGGCAACATATTTTCAATAAATACGGCTGGTATAGGGAGACCTGGCAGACCCAGTGGCAAAAATCGGCTGACTTGCTCGAACGCGCAGTGGCGTTGCCGGTGATGGTGAAAATGACTGACGAGCAAATTGAAGGGATCGGCGAAAAACTCCTGAGGGTTGGAAGGGAGTTCTGATGTCCGTCATGGCCTTCATTCCCGCCAGGGGCGGTTCGAAAGGAATACCGAGAAAAAACCTTGTACCGCTCGGCGGCAAACCGCTCATACAGTATACGATCGAAGCAGCAAAGGAGAGCGAGTTTATTGACGAGATCTTTGTTTCCAGCGACGACAAAGAAATCATTGATTTTTGCAGGTCGCTTGGCGTGGACGTGCCTTACACACGACCTGCGGAACTGGCAAGCGATGATACACCGATGATAGACGCCGTGCATGACGCCCTGCGATGGAAGAGAGAAAAAGGCCTTGCCCTTCCGGAAAGCGTGATTGTCCTCCAGCCAACCTCCCCTCTGCGCAACGCATTACACATAGACGCGGCTATACGGCAGTTTAAGGAGGAAGGGGCGGAGAGCCTTATTAGCGTTCATGAAATGCTCGAAAATCCTTACGAGTGCCTGAAAGTAATGGCTAATGGATGGGAGCTGTTGGCGAAGCTGCGAAAAGCGGCCTACAGAAGGCAGGATTACGGCGAGAGATTTTATTTCATCAACGGCGCAATCTATCTGGCGAAGACCGAATTTTTTGAAAAATGCAAATGCTTTTTTCTTGAAGGGGAATCATCTCTCTTTTTTATGCCACCGGAATGCGGTGTGGATATAGACAACGAGCATGATTTAAAGCGCGCTGAGTTTTATTTGAGGCATCCTGTTGCACGCAGGTCATCAGGCGAAAATGCCGATGCATCGGTGTTTGTAAAAAGGGGCGGAGGCTAGTATGTCGTTGTAGATTGTACGGGAACGGATCTGAAGTGGAAGTCTGGCAATCGATTCCTTTTAAGATCCCCATCTTTCATGGAACAGGCTTGCGATTATGGTTCAAAATAAAAAAATTCTTGTTACCGGAGCGGACGGTTTCATTGGTTCTCATCTGACCGAGATGCTGGTCAGGGCCGGCGCGAAAGTCCGGGCCTTGAGTTACTACAACTCGTTCAACAACTGGGGCTGGCTTGAGGACATCGATCACCTGAACGAGGTTGAGGTGGTCACGGGGGATGTGCGTGATCCTCATTTTTGCATGACGCTTTGTAAACGGATTGACATTGTTTTTCATCTGGCCGCGCTCATTTCTATTCCTTACTCCTATATCGCGCCGAGTGGCTACGTGGAGACCAACGTGGGCGGCACACTCAACATCTGTCAGGCGGCGCTGATGAACGGCTGCGAGCGAGTCATACACACCTCGACAAGCGAGGTTTACGGGACGGCGCAATACGTTCCGATAGACGAAAAACACCCTCTGCAGCCGCAATCTCCTTACAGCGCAAGCAAGATCGGGGCAGATTCGATTGTCTTAAGTTTTTACGACACCTTTGATCTGCCTGCGACCGTGGCCCGGCCGTTCAATACCTACGGCCCACGCCAGTCCGCCCGAGCGGTCATCCCAACCATGATTACCCAAATCCTGGCCGGAAACAAAGAGGTCAAGCTTGGCGACATCAGGCCTACACGTGATTTCAACTTCGTGGAGGACACGTGCCGGGCGTTTATCGCCCTGGCCAATGCCCAAGAAAGCGTGGGCGAGGTGGTCAATATTGGCACGAATACCGAATTGTCCATCGGCGACCTACTGGATTTGATCAAGAAAATCATGAATAGCGACGCCCGGTTTGAGCCCGAAAAAAGGCGCATCCGCCCTCCGAAGTCGGAAGTACTCCGCCTGCGTTGCGACAACTCGAAACTCAAAAAGCTCACGGGGTTTAAGCATGAGTATGACATTGAGAAGGGTCTTGAAAAAACGATAGACTGGTTTACAAATGTCGAAAATCTGCACAAGTACAAGTCCGACCTGTACAACGTGTAATCCAAGCATCCGCGGTATTAAGGGCAGACGAAGCAAAATTGGGGACCAGCCTGTTTTACCATGAATATTCTTCTTGTGGGTTTGGGCAGCATAGGACGTCGCCATCTGGCAAATCTACAGGCAATAGCACCAGAGTGCGATGTCACGATATTACGCCACAGCAACAGCGACCTTGTCGGCGATCCTGAAAATGGCATTCATCGCATAGTTTACAGCCTGGAAGAGGCGGTCGCCTTGAGGCCGGATGCCGCGATAATCGCTACTCCCGCGCCGCATCATGTTCTGGCGGGAACGGTTCTAGCAAAAGAGAGGGTTCATCTTCTTATTGAAAAGCCACTATCCCATTCCCTTGACGGTGTTTATGAATTGATGGAAACTTGCCGCCGGAATGAACTTATAGCCATGGTTGGCTATAATTTTCGTTTTTACCGCCCGTTCAAGGTTCTTAGGGAAGCCATAAGAGAGGGGCGCATCGGAAAGGTCTTGTCCATCAATGCAGACGTTGGCATGTATCTACCCGACTGGCGACCTGGTGCAGATTACCGCAACACGGTTTCCGCCCAAAGGAATCTCGGCGGCGGCGTCATTTTAGAACTGAGCCATGAACTGGACTATGTGCGCTGGTTCGGCGGGGAAGTCGCCGAGGTGTTTGCTATTGCGGCACACGTCAGCGATCTTGAGATCAATGTGGAGGACCTGGCGGAAATCGTTATGACCTTGGAGAACGGGGCCGTTGCTCATGTGCATCTGGATATGGTTCGGCGGGCCATCGGCCGTTCGTGTTGCATCATCGGGAGCGAAGGGGTGCTGACCTGGGAGTGGGCGAACCACCAGGTGCGACTTTATCATGCCGGAGCAGGCTACTGGACGGATCTGTGTCCGTCAGGAGACATCGATCGGAACGAAATGTATTTCAACGAGTTGCGGCATTTTCTTGGCTGCGTCAGGGGGGCGGAGGAGCCTATCGTCCCCATCGAGGACGGCCTGAGGGTTCTTGAGATCGCCCTTGCAGCGAAAAGGTCTTCGCAGGAAAGGAAAGCCATAGCGTTATGACCCCTTACGTCATGGGATTCGTCTTCGCCCGCGGCGGCTCCAAGGGGGTGCCGAGGAAAAATGTCCGTCTCTTAGCCGGGAAGCCGCTCATCGCGTATGCGATCGAAACCGGCCTCGAGAGTGGTCTTATCAACCGAGTCATCGTCTCCACGGAGGATCCGGAAATAGCGGAAACTGCCAGAAAGCACGGCGCTGAGGTACCGTTTATGAGGCCCAAGGAACTCGCCTTGGACGATACGCCGGAATGGCTGGCCTGGCAGCATGCCGTCCGGGTCATGAAAGAGCTTGAGCCTGATATACCTTTTGATGTCTTTGTTGCCATTCCTCCCACGTCGCCCCTGCGTTCGGTTGATGACGTGGACAATTGCATCAAGGCGCTGATTCACGGCGACACGGACGTCGTCATAACCGTCAGGGAAGCCGAGCGAAGCCCGTATTTTAACATGGTCCGTATCGACGAGAATGGAATGGCCCGATTAGTCATTGAGCCAGAGGACAAGGTTTTCAGACGGCAGGACGTGCCGCCGGTGTTCGATATTACTACTGTGGCTTATGCAGCGCGGCCCGATTTCATCTTGCGAGCTGAGTCCATTTTTGAAGGCAAGGTGAAAGCGATTCATGTCCCGGTGGAGCGCGCCCTTGACATTGATACCGAATGGGATTTCAAAGTCGCTGAGTGCATATTAAGTCAGGCCGAGGATAGAAAATGAGATCGCTGAAAGAGTTAATGGACCTGAAGGGCCGCACGGCCCTTGTTACTGGAGGAGCAGGCTGCATCGGAAGAATGTTTTGCGAGACCTTGGCTGAACTGGGGGCGGATATCGTTGTGCTGGATTTGGACCCCGGGGCCTGCGAGGACACGGCTCGAGGCATACAGCACTCCTATGGCGTCCAAGCCCTTCCTCTGACCATCAATTTGGCAGACGAAGACGCGTTGCGCTCGGTTCCTGACAGAATATCTTCGGAGCCTGGACGGCTGGACATACTAATCAATTGTGCGGCTTACGTGGGCATGTCCAGACTCGATGGCTGGGCGTGCCCGTTTCAGGAGCAAAAATCCGCCGCGTGGCGAGAAGCCATTGAGGTCAATCTCACCGCGGCGTTCATCCTGACGCAGGCGTGCGCCGACTTACTGAGGGCTTCCGGCCATGGGTCTGTGGTGAACATTTCTTCCATTTACGGCATGGTCGGTCCGGACATGCGGCTTTATGATGGCCTCTCCATGGGTAATCCGGCTGCCTATGCGGCCAGCAAAGGAGGGCTTTTACAGCTCACCCGCTGGCTGGCAGCGGTGCTGGCTCCTGAAGTGCGCGTCAATACAATATCACCTGGTGGCCTGTGGCGGAATCAGCCTGAGACATTTCGCGAACGGTACAATCAGCGGACCCCTCTTCGGCGCATGGCTACTGAAGAGGATCTAAAAGGGGCCATCGCCTATCTGGCCAGCGATTTGTCCGGGTATGTGACCGGCCATAATCTTGTGGTGGATGGCGGATGGACTGTCTGGTAACTGATTGCAGAGAGCGAAGATGATCACGAGAATTATGCCCAAGCTGGACATCAAGGGGCCGAACCTGGTCAAGGGCGTGCATCTGGAAGGTTTGCGGGTACTTGGCAAACCCTGGTGGTTTGCCAAGTACTACTACGAGCAGGGGGCCGATGAACTCATCTACATCGACGTGGTGGCGAGCCTGTACGGCCGCAACAGCCTTCTCCAATTCGTCGAGCAGACCTCCAAGGAAATTTTTATTCCCATCACCGCGGGCGGGGGCTTGAGGACGATCGACGATATCAGGGACGTGCTTCGGGCCGGGGCGGACAAGGTGGCCCTGAACACAGCGGCCATAAAGAGACCGGAACTTATCAGGGAAGCGGCCGGGCGTTTTGGCTCCTCTACTATTGTCGTGGCTATCGAGGCCCAGAAACATGATAACGGCACCTACGAGGCTTATGTCGAGAACGGCCGGGAGCCTACGGGCGTGGAGGTCTTTGCCTGGGCCAAGCGCGTTGCAGAACTGGGCGCAGGTGAGATTTTCATCACGTCCATCGACCAGGAAGGCACTGGTGGCGGCTACGATCTCAATCTGATACGGAAGGTGGCTGATTCGGTGCCTATTCCGGTCATCGCCTGCGGTGGGGCCGGGGATCTTGAGCACGTTTATCAGGCTGTCAGCGAGGGACACGCCGATGCTGTTAGCATGGCCTCAATGCTCCATTATAATTTTATAGAGCATTGTAAAATCAGCGACGAGGATTTTTATGAAGAGGGCAATATCGTGTTTTTGAAAAGCGGTCTGACGGCTTACAGGGCCCAAAACGCCAGCATTCCAGAAATCAAGCAATTTTTGCAGAGGAGAGGTGTCAACTGCCGGGAAGTACAAGGTCCTTGCTCGTAAATTTGTCCGATTCCACCTGATAGGAAAGAACGTCTTTCGTGTTCAACGACTTGGTAAATGCAATGAGTAATGGTGATGAACGATTCAGCGGATAAGAAAACGATCAACGTTGCCGTTGTCGACTACGGTATGGGAAATTTGTTTAGCATAAAACACGCCTGCGAAAACGTGGGCATGCAGGCCAAGGTGACGGGCGACAGGAAGGATCTGGAAAGCAGCGACATTGTGATTCTGCCGGGTGTTGGCGCATTCGGTGACACCATGGACGTCCTGAACAAGCTGGACCTGGTAGAGCCCATCAAGGACTTCGCAGCATCGGGACGGCCGCTCATTGGCATTTGCCTGGGCCTGCAGCTTTTTATGACAGAAAGCTATGAGTTCGGCCGGCACAAGGGGTTGAACCTTTTTGAAGGCACGGTCGAGCGCTTTGACAACCCGAAATACGAGGACAAGATCCTCAAGGTCCCACACGTGGGCTGGAATCAGATCTTTGCTGAAAAAGAGACGGTCACCAGCGATGAGGCGAACACATTGTGTCCAGGACGCTGGCGGAATACCCCGCTTTTGTCCACGAGAGAAGGTGGGTATTTTTACTTTGTGCATTCCTACTATGTGAAGCCGTTGGACGAAAACATCGTTTTGACCTATACGAGGTACGGCGATAGCCTGTTTTGCTCAAGTGTCATGAAGGACAATATTATCGGCTTTCAATACCACCCGGAGCGAAGCGGAGTCGCAGGACTTGAAATTTACCGGAACATCGCCTCCCTCGTAAAATAAGCGAGGCATAACAAAATAGGGAGAAAAATATGTCCCAGGATCTTGAAGCATATTACGGACTACCCAAGGAGGTAAAGTTTTGCACGCGGTGCGTTATGTCCAATCAGCGGCCTAGCTCCTATCCCGAGTTCAAGCATACCAAGGATAGAATTACCCCCACCCTCCACTTTGACGAGGAAGGGGTCTGCGACGCTTGCCGCTACGCCGAAAAAAAGGAGGAAATCGACTGGGAAGCTCGGGAGAAAGAGCTTTTCAAGCTACTGGATAAGTACCGGAAAACAGATGGCTCCTATGACTGCATCGTGCCAGGGAGTGGGGGCAAGGACAGCGGATACGCCGCCCACATACTGAAGTACAAATATGGCATGCATCCACTGACGGTTACCTGGCCACCGATCATGTACACCGATTATGGGTACCAGAACTTCAAGAACTGGATCGAGATCGGGGGATTCGACAACCTCACCTATAAGACCAACGGCAGAATCCACAAACTTTTGACTAGGCTGGGAATTGAAAATCTGCTTCACCCGTTTCAGACTTTCATTCTGGGGCAAAAGAACCTGGCCCCGAAAATCGCCCTGCAGTACGACATCCCGCTGATCTTCTACGGGGAGCCTGAAGCCGAATATGGCAGCCCGATCGCAGAGACCGCGACGTCGCTTCGAGACAAGTCCTACTATACCATGAAGAACCTCAATGAACTCTATCTCGGCGGCGTTTCCATCCCGGAACTCATAGATAAATATGATTTGCAGTTTAATGACCTGACAGCATATTTCCCCGCGGACTATAAGGCCCTAGAGGCTAAGAAGATCGAGGTACACTATCTTGGCTACTATATCAAGTGGACACCCCAAGAGGCATACTACTACGCCGTTCAGCATACGGGTTTTAAGGCCAGGCCATTTAGGACGCAGGGAACCTACAGCAAATACAATAGCATCGACGACAAGATTGACGACCTTCATTACTACACCACCTACATCAAATTCGGCCTGGGCCGGGCCTCCTACGACGCCTCCCAGGAGATCCGCAACAAGCATCTCACCCGCGAAGAGGGCGTGGCCTTGGTGCACAAGTTCGACGGCGAATTCCCGGACAGGTACTTTAACGAAGTCATGGACTATATTGGTATGGAGTGCGATTACTTCCACGAGTTGTGCGATAAGTTCAGATCACCACACCTGTGGGAAAAGGTAAACGGCGAGTGGAAGCTCAGACACCGCGTGTCGTAACGAGAGCGCTCCCACGGCCAAAAAACAAAGCGATACACCATGAAGCCCACCGTTTACGTTGTTCATTGTGTCGACACAGAAGGTCCCTTGTACGAACCGCTCGAAGTCAGCTTCGAGCGGCTTAAGCATATCTTCCACCTGGAGTTGGCGCCGAGTAGGGAGACGCTTAAAAAACTGCAGGCGGGCGAGATGGATCTCGGCGGGATCGAGGAGTCGGTCAAAAAGGTCGTCCATCCGAGACTGCTCAACTATAACGACACCTGGGATAAAGTGGATGCCATGCTGGCCGACGCGCTCTCTCTGGATTTTAGAAGCAAGCTGCCCGATTCGCGCGGAAACGGCTGGGTGTACAACTGGTTTTGCATGGACCATGTGGATTATGAGGTCAATCCCAGACGGCGGGACATCGGCTACCACAACATTTTTGATCACTACCTAGAGGTATTGAAGGAGGCAGGGTCAAAGCAGGACGGCATTCACTTTCACTACCACCCCCACGCCTTTCTCAAGCACGCCCATCTGTGCGCCACCCATTGGTGGGCCTCGTCGGACTCGCTCTACCAGGTATTTTGCCGCCGGATCATCGACCGGCTTTGGTTTCCTTGCTGCAATCGTCCCGGGTTCCAGGTGAACAGGCCCGACAGCCACTGGTTTCTGGAGCAGTTTGTTCCCTTCGATTACGCCAGCCTGGCTATGCAGGAGCAGGAGGAGGAATCCGACCAGTTTGACTTCTCGCAGGGACGCTCAGGAGACTGGCGCAGGGCGCCGAGAAGCTGGGAACCGTACCATCCGTCCCACGACGACTATCAGGTCCCAGGAAACTGCCGCCGCTGGATCGCCCGCTGTTTGAACATCGGCAGCAGACTCTACAATCTTGGGGAAGAGGATGTTCGCCAGGCCTTTGAAGAGGCAAGGGTCGGAAAGCCCGTAATCATGTCCTTTGCCAACCACGATTTCCGCGACATCCGGCCAGATGTGGACGAGGTTCGCGGGATGCTTGAGAGGGTGAGTGTCGAGTATCCGGACGTGGAATTCCTTTACTGCGAGGCCGTGGATGCCATGCGCAAGGCCCTGCGCCTTCCTTCGATGGATTTCTGCAGGCTTAAACTTGATCTCACGGGTCCGGACAACACCCATGTCTTGACCGTTCAAACGGAAGTTCCCGCTTTTGGACCCCAGCCGTTTTTGGCGATCAAGACGGTTACCCAGACCTACCATCACGACAATTTCGACTTTCAGATACCCAACCACAGGTGGACTTACGTGTTTGACTCTGAGACGTTGCCCTTGCGTGCAGTAGAGAAGATCGGCGTTGCGGTGAACAACGCTTTCGGAAAGACCACAGTAGCCGTACTGGATGTAGAGACGGGCAATGTCGAATACAACTACTTAAACGACGAGCGGTAACAAACGAAAAACGTGATAGGCCTTTTCATGGGGTACACGTACAAGGACATTGTGGAAGGATATGCGAATGTCTCCGTCGAAAAGGGCCGAGTGGTTCTGGTGAAGGCCGACCTTCGGTTCTTGGGGCCATTCGAGACGTTCGACAAAAAAAGCATCCTAAACGCCCATTTTAACGCCTTGGCCGAGCTCGTTGATCTTGCTGAGGGAACTATCGTGGTCTCCACCGCAAACGAGAGCCTGATCAACACCGACATCCCCTATGATCCGGAGAAGACACCAAGCGAGATGGGCGTGCTCACCGAGCATATCCGGCAACAAGAGGGTGCCGTCAGAAGCTACCACGCCTTTGAGTCTTACACCGCCATCGGAAAGCATGCCAAATTCATTTGCGGGGACGTGGCGCGGCACGTATACGGCCCGGAAACGCCCAAGGCGCGGATGATTGAGGCAGACGCCTTGTGCGTGACCATCGGGCTTCCGCCGCGGCTGAGCGCCTCTACCCAGCACCATATCGAATTCCTCATGGGTGTGCCGTACCGCTATACCAAGGAATATATCCATCCCGTGGTCAAAAGAGACGGGTCAATTGAGTTCGAACCGTTTTACCGCTACGTTTTATACCTTGAATGCGACATTAAGCGAAACAAGAACGTCAAGATATTCAATCACTTTCTCGATTCGGGGCATACCATCGAAAAATCTGCCCTCGGCCGAGGCCATGTTTATTCCTTTTCTATGGCTGATTTTGCCAAGGCGACGATACAATTGTTCAAAAAAGACATATACGCATGGGTCGATGAGATCCCCCGGGTAAAGCCGTATCGGCGGTAATCAGCTCGGAGTTGGAGGCGTCATGCAAGTTTTGAAAACATATGAGTCCGACTTTCAGCTGTGGGGAAAGCGGGATTATGTCCATGGCTCTCACATGATCTACCAATTATTCGATGCGGTCAAAGCGTGGGGGTTCAAGGGCATCGACAGGATGACGGCCTTGTTTCGCTCAAACTTGCGCGAGCAGGGAACCTACCTGCTATTTAATGGAAAAAGCGCCAAAGGCGGGAAGGAAAAATTCTTTGCTACATTCAAACTTAATATAGGCGGAGTAAGGTATTTGGTGGGAATTAAGGGAAACGGTAAAGCTGTAACCGGTACCTTGCCGGATGACGAAGAGGCGTTGATAAGATGCGGCACGATTCAAAAAGAGGAAAACACAGCCGCCATAAGCGATTATCCGATTGACAGGTTCATAAACGTGATCATCGCCCTGAACAAGAAGCTCAATGACGAAATCATCCCTTCCGATGGGTTCGGGCCCTGGTTTATGGCCCAACTGGATTTGCACTTTAGCGAAGTAGATCTGTCACGGCCAGGCGATATATTAGTTCGTCTGGTCAACAGCATCGGCGGCAAAATGACCAAGTCAGTCATTGAGATAAACGGCAAGGAAGCCGGAGAGATCTACTTCAACAGAAGGACGCTTGCATGATTGGTATCAAGAATATCGGGGTATATATTCCGGGAAACAAGGTAAGCAATGCAACCAGGCTCGAAAAGTTCGACATCACCGAAGATTTTATTGAGAAGAAGGTCGGCATCCATACATTGTCCAGAAAAGAGGCGACCGAATTCGCGTCAGATCTTTGCGTGAAAAGTTTTGATGATCTTCTGGCTCGTGAGAGTAGCCTGGACCCCGGTCGGATAGACTGCGTGTGCGTCTGTACGCAAAACGGCGATTACCAGCTTCCCCACACGTCCGCCGTGGTGCAAGGCAAGCTGAATCTTCACGGTGATTGCGCCGCTTTTGATATCTCTTTGGGCTGTTCGGGATACGTCTATTCCCTGCTGGTGATAAAGAGCTTCATGGAGGCCAATGACCTGAACTGCGGAATTCTCTTTACCAGCGACCCTTACTCCCAAATTCTCGACCCGGACAACAAAAATACGGAACTCCTCTTCGGAGACGCGGCGACAGCCACCCTGCTTGCCGAAGATGCTTCGCTTGAGATCGGAAAAGGCGTCTTCTACACCGACGGCCGGTCCCATGGAGCGCTTATTAAGAGAGAAGGTGAAAGGTTGTATATGGACGGAAGGGAGATTTTCAATTTCATTTTGCGACATGTTCCGTCAAACATAAAAAAATGTCTTAAGGCAAACGGCGCGTCAATGGACGATATCGATATGTTTTTGTTTCATCAGGCGAGTAAGTACGTCATCGACAACCTTATAAAACGGATGCGTCTCGATTCTCAAAAAGTTCCGTTTGCAATCAAGGAGTATGGAAATACCGTTTCGTCCACTATTCCGATCATGCTGAAGCAGTACTTAAACTACGAGCAACTCAATACATTCTTGTTGAGTGGTTTTGGGGTAGGTCTTGGTGTAGCATCCTTGGTTTTAGGGAGGAAATAAATGAGGAAGGTGACAAGGGAAGACGTGATCAAGGTCATCAAAGAGATGGAGTTGGATGTTGATATTGAACAGATCGAACTTGATGGGGATCTTGACAAACATGGCATGGATTCCTTGGACATGATGAACCTTTTTTTTAATCTTGAGGAAACCTTTTCCGTCAAAATCAGCGAAGAATCCCTTCAGAACCAAAAATGGTCCACAGTCAATGATATAGTTCAAAATATCAATGGCCTATTGGCGTCATAAACCGTACGAAAGACGCGCGGAATGCATGCAAAAGCGACTTCTCAAGGCCTTGGCAAAGCGCGGGATGAAGCTCGCACTTCATATATGACAGGCTCTGGCCGCACGGGAAGCCCGAATAATTTTCCATAATGAAAAATGGCATACTATACTGCAGTAACCGAAGATTTTTGCGGTTATGATGATGACGATCTGGATAGATGAAATTTCAATACCTTCATTTTTCTTTTTGCTGACGACAAAAGATTTTTATTGTTGTACGGCTATAAAGTATTTTGAAGGGAGTAGGCTGGCTGTTTTGCTTGTGAGGTTAACTAAAATACATCACCAGAAGTTTCGAATAGAAAAAGTAGAATACAGCCTTGGGGATATGGAGGATGAACAAGGCATATGTCTGAGGTTCCCGATTGAAGAAGATGTGGACAGAATAAATCAGGCGATCGCAGAAAACTTTTTTCAACATTTAAGGCTATTATCAAAAAAACCGTTCAAAACGCTTCCCAAAATATGGCTTGTGAGATATTTTTCTCATGAAATATCTAATACGGTAAGACAGCATGCAATATACATTTCCGTATTTAGTTATCTGACAAAAAACGTCGGAAGCCAAGATCAAAAAAACGCGAACGCGATTGACAGATTTTATTTGAGGTATACTCCTTTTAATGAATATATCCTCCAAGGGGGGCAATACAACCAGCATAATGTTATTGAATACTTAAGAATATTAGGAAAGTTCAAATTATATCTTCTCCCGGGTCTGCTTGTTTTCATATGTGTTTCTATTTTCGTATTGAATGTGTTGATGAATATCTGGTTGCGTTTTGTTAGAAAAGGCAACACTTCTAAGAAATATAAAAAGGCGATGGTCGGCGTTCAATATTGCTGGGGGCATGATATTCAGAAAAGAAGTGACATTTACTGGTTCAAGGGGTCAGGGATTTCGACTGACCGCGTGATCTTCTATTTCGACAGGCCCGACACCGTCCTTACAAAGGAGCTACGCCTGGATCTCGAAAAACTTGGGTTTAAGAATATAATTTGCCCAGACAAGCATTTGATCAGTTGCTTTTTGAGAAATCCTTTGGCTTTTTTTTCTCGTAACAAGACTACCGGTATTAGAATCGGTGAATATTGTTGGCATCCGAGCAACGCATTTTCATTGGATTTGTTGAAGGGCATCTTTTTCATATTCGGAAGCGCGGTATCTTCGGTTGATTTCAGGCATTTCAATCAATATTTGTGGGTTGTTGCTATCTCATTGAAACTTTACTTCGAAATGATGTACTGGAGAGCGTTCTTTATGGACCACAACATGAAGGTCCACATGAACCATACCGGGGACATCGGGAGCAGACATACGGCGCATACTCTTGCAATGCATTTGAGTGGCGGCATCAATGTCCGTTCGAATTACAGCTATATCCAGTTCTATGATCCAAGATATTCGAGGGAATTTCATGTCTATTTCTCCTGGGGGAAACAGCCCGCCTGTTCCCGGGCGATAGAGAGAATATATAGTTGTTACAATATTTATTCGGGATATATATTTGATTATCTCTTTCACATTTTTAAGGAGAGCGCTGATTTCAATTTGCATGAAAAGGTGAATTTCATTATCGCCTTGTACGATGAAAATTTCGCACCGAACTGCAATTACAGTTATAATAATGTAAAAAGATACTACAATGCCTTTTTCGACTTTGTTTTGCAAAACGATCATATTGGCTTGATCATAAAATCCAAAATCTATACATTTGAATATCTCAAGGGCTTTGTCCCCAAATTGGTTACAGCCTTCAAAACCGGCAGGATCGTCTATATGGACTCAAGTGATAGTCCATACGAAGCGGTTAGGCATGCGGATATTGCGGTCGGTCTCGGGCACAATTCCGCTGGCATAGAGGCAGCGCTATATGGTGCGCCGGTCATATACTGGGTTCCGGACGCTCATGTGTGCAACCAACTAGAGGGAAATCTTAGGTCTCGACTGATTTTTCATGATCTGGACGAGTTATTGGAAAGCTTACTAGACCTCATAAAAGGAAAAATTCATAAGAGCGCCATTGGAGACCATTCTGATATCATCGATGAAATAGACCCCTGGCGGGACGGCCATGCCGGAAAGCGTGTTGGCAAGTATATTAAATGGTTTGTGGATGCGTTGGACAATGGCCGTTCCCGTGAAATTGCGCTTAAGCATGCAAACGCAAGTTACGCCGAAAGATGGGGCATTGATAAAGTTATTGAAAATCCGATTTGCTTTGATTGACTTGTCTAACTTTTTCCGAGGAACCGACCGTGGCGCCTTGTTTGCGGATGCATGGAATTAAGCTGGCGGAGGGAGCTGTGTAATGACATTGAAAAGTTCAGATTTTACAATTTGTATTTTAGACGGCATAGCGCGTTCCGGCACGACATTTACTGGGGCGGTCATCAATTCCTTGCCTGATACTTTCTTTTTGATGGATACATTCAAATTACCGCAGTACTATCAAGAAATGCACGGCCACTGCGGCCATCCATATAATATCTCTGAAATGGCAAAATCATCGAATACGGATTTCGGAAAAATGATTCCGAGCTATTCTTCATTTGAGATGCACTGTGTGAATCCTACTTTGGCACGTTTGGGCGATCGGGAAAAGGAGGCAAGAATTAAAGAGCGCTTGAGAAAAAGGGCAAATGATAAACCATTTCTTTCATATGTTCGGGCATTTGAGCTTTTTTATGAAACACTGAGAGAGGAGTATCAAGTTCGTGTGGTGGGCGGTAAAACCACCTTTTGTCATGCATATAAGAATCAAATGTTGTTGAATATCCCGAACCTAAAATGGATTGATATTATAAGGGATGTTCGCGGGGTGATGTGTTCAGGGGTAACGGGTCATTACCGTATTGGTCGTGTTGGCCGATTCGATCCATGGAGAGAACAGGTGAACAGCATCAAGAATTTATCGACATCCATTGAAAAAGGGAGACATTTATTGATTAAGTATGAGGATATCATATTAAAAAAAGAAGAAACAATGTATAAGATCGCAAATTTCTTGGGAATTGAATCCTTTGATTACAAAGAATGGGAGAAGAAGCCCATTCTGAAAAATGATGGGAGCCTCTTTGGTACCCATTCGTCCTTTGACGAATCTGGTAAACCACTGAAGGAGTTCTATTTTAGAGAAGGGAAAATGTTTGATACCAAGCCTGTGAAGAGATGGGAAACCTTTTTTTCAAAATCCGAGAAATGGCTTTTAACAAAGGTTTATCGACAGGAACTGTCATTTCTAGGTTATCCGATCAAAAAGGGTTTTTCAATGAATCTGTCGATTTTTTTATCTTATCTTAGAATATGTTTTTGGCGTTGTCTGTTCAGGTTAAGAGGTATTTGGAAGAAAGCTATTTAGCCATGTTGTTACCGGACATCGAGTTGGTTCGTTTACTGCTCGTAGCAATTAGGCGCCAAGGCAGTTAAACACTTTAACGGCGGCCTTGAGTTGAGGAATGTTATCAGTGCCTTTAGATTGATATCTATCAAAGAGGCCGATTGGGGATGAGAATGGACTCATTAAGAAATAATTCGATATTTACCAGAGGACAGTATTTAAAGAAGGCATTTTTTACCTTTTTCCCGCGGATTCTTTTTAAGTGCCTTCCCTTCATCAAAGGGAGGCAGAGAAAACATTGGGAAAGCCAAAGACCTGGTGATATTCATGGATACGAAAAGTTCGAGATAGATGATGGCACAAGCGTTACACTTCTAAAAGAAATAAAGAGCAGAGTGGACAAGGATGAGGCAATACTGGATCTTGGATGCAATTGTGGACGACATCTAGTTAAACTCAGGAGTGAGGGTTACACGAACTTGTCCGGGTTAGATATTTGTCAGAATGCTATTGATTATGGAAGGAAGAAATTCGATTTACTTTCAGATGTGGAGTTAATTGTGGGCAGTTTTGAGGAAGAGTTGCCGCGACTTGCGTCGATAAACAGGAAATTTGATTTGATTTATTCAGTGGGTGCAAACTTGGCCGTGGTTTATCCGTCATTTGATATCATTAGATATATATGCATGCTGTGCCAAAAATATGTGATATTGATTTTTGATGATGCCGGCCACTCATACCCGAGATTCTGGGAATATGAATTTGGTCTGCATAATTTCCTATTGACCAAGCTGTTGAGGCCCTTTGATGGGAGTGAAAGCATCGCTGATGCAAATGGAATAAGCGCTCTGTTAGTATTTAAGCGAGTGCGATAGATGGCCAAAAAGGATACAATGCCCGCCTTGCCTTGATGATAGAGACCTGGAGTAAGGAGCGGCGGAGTTCAGATTCCGAGTTTATAGATGCGCAAGATTTTTTCAAACATATGTACCCTTATGAGCGGAGAGATGAAGCTGCTGGTGTTGCTTTGTATCAGCATTATTGTTTCGTCGCTGTTGGAAGGGGTAGGAATCGGCATATTGATGCCGCTTGTTGAGTTTATAGGAAACGATCAGGCTGCTTTGAAATACCAAAACGTATTAAAGTTTTTTCAGATGGAAAGCATGTCGAGAGATAGGATCGTCATTGCGCTTTGTGTCTTCATCGTAGTTTTGTTCCTCATAAAGAATGCTGTTTCGGTCTTTGTAATTTGGCTGAACCATTATTTTACGAAAAAGATAAGCATGAGATGGAAGAGCAGAATCTTCGATAGTTACCTCAACAAGCGATATGACTTTTTTGTAAAGAACGAACAAGGGAAATTGATTCAGAATATGCTTGTGGAGTCAAATAAGGCAATGGAAGGATTCTATTTCATGATTAGCCTTGTGGTTCAAGTCTCCCTTGCTGCTACCATCTTAGCTGTTTTATTTATCGTTTCATGGAAGGTAACTCTCTTTTTTATCCTGGTCGGGATGGGTGTGTCGGGGTGCACCTATTATCTATCGAAACAGAAGTTTTATGATTTTGGCACGCGCTTAGTGAATCTGGATCAGACTTGCTATATTGTGGCCTCTGAAGCCATTGCTGGTATTAAACAGGTCAAGGCTTTCGTCGTTGAAAACTTTTTTAGGAAACGGTTTAATGAAAAATTAGAGGAACTTCGACGGTTAGCTGTTAAGTATCACACAATATCCCAGACCCCAAGGCCCATCATAGAGACCCTTGCCGTGGGAGGGATTTGCATTCTTTTGGTTGTACTGGTTCGAGTGCCTCCAAAACCGGAAACAGAGATTGCCATTTTAGCACTTTTTGTCGCTGCACTTTTCAGGTTAATGCCTGCGGTATCGAATAGCGCCAACTATATTATGAATATCGCAGGTTCGCTGCCATCGATTGAGATTGTGGCAGGTCTGTCGAGAAAAATTTCAGGAGAATCCGAGGAGCAGGGGTTTGAGAGGTTTCGGGGGCTCAAGGATGGAATTTTGGTCAAGGACTTGTCCTTCCAGTATTCTGAGAATCATAACCGCAGCGTATTGACAAACGTCTATCTTGAATTTAAAAAAGGCGACTTTACGGCCATTGTTGGTCCTTCAGGGAGCGGGAAATCAACGGTGATCGACCTAATATTGAGGTTTTATTCTCCGCAAAAAGGGGAGATTTTGATTGATGGCCAGAAGTTGTCATCGATTACCCTTAGTTCATGGAGAAAAAATATCGGATTTGTGGGTCAGGACACCTTGATTTTTAGTGGCACGGTTAAGGACAATATAGCCTTCGGTGCTGATGAGGCTGACATGGAACGAATTTATGCTGTGGCAAAGCTTGCCAATGCCCATGATTTTATCATCGATTTGCCTTTTGGGTATGCCACACAGGTGGGGGAAAAGGGGATGAAATTATCAGGAGGGCAGAGGCAGCGAATTGCCATTGCCAGAGCACTATATCGAGACCCTGAGATCATGATATTCGATGAAGCGACGAGTTCCCTTGATACAAGGTCTGAAAAAGAGGTTCAAAAGGCGATTGAAAGTCTTGGCAAGAAAAAGACTCTTATTGTTATTGCACATCGTTTGTCAACGGTTGTTAATGCTGACAAGATCTATGTGCTGCAAGATGGAAGGATCGTGGAAGAAGGGACCCACCAGTCACTGCTTCAAAAAGGGGGAATATACTGGGGACTATGCAACCAGCAGGATCTTTTACTAGGCAGCACCAATGCCTAATTATTATAGAGAGGTATTAAGGACGTGATAAGAATAGAAGCCAATGCCAATATTCACCAACTGGCAGGTGAAAACATACTGGACAAGCCAGACACACGATTTCAAGAATACCGCCGAAAGTGGAAAACATGGCCGGAAAATTTCCATGTGGGCGAGTTTCCGCTATTCATTGATATAGAATCCACCAGTGTGTGCAATCTGCGGTGTCCATTTTGTTCTTCCACCTATCTGAACAAGAAGATAAAAAAGGGGTTTATAACCTTTGAACTGGTCAAGAAGATCATCGATGAAGGGACAGATAATGGGCTTTACGGGGTGAAATTTAACTTCAGGGGCGAGCCATTGCTTCATCCGGAAATTCACAGTTTCGTCAAATACGCCAAAGATAAGGGCCTCATTGATGTTTATTTTAACACAAATGCCCTGGAACTTACCGAAGAGGTTTCTAAACGATTGATAGACAGTGGGCTGGATCGGATCTCCATTTCGTTCGAAGGACACACCAAGGCGTTATATGAAAGTTATCGTGTGGGATCTGATTTCGATACGGTTGTGAAGAACGTGGAAAATCTCAAGGCTCTAAGAGAGCGTTTGCGGATCGATTATCCCAAAATAAGGGTACAGATGGTCTGCCATCCTGGCCTCAAGGATACGATAGAGGATTACAAGACCTTTTGGGAGCCCCGGGCCGATGAGATTGCTTACTTGGACTATAAGGAAATGAAAAAACGCAAATCTGGCATTGAGTATCCCTGGGCCTGCCCTCAGATCTGGCAGCGAATGTTGGTGCTTTGGGATGGATCGCTCCTGCCATGTAACCATGATGATAGGGCAGAACTTTGCCTGGGCAATGTCCGAGATGTGGACATCAAGACACGGTGGCATTCGGATTACCTGAATTTTGTTCGGGAAAAACATAAACAAGGTCGTGCACACGAGCTCAAGGCGTGTGATGGCTGTTACCTGCGGGATAGCGAAATCAAGAAACTGATGGGTCAGTCATGATTGCAGCACTTTTACTAGGTAGGGCAGGAAGCATTGGTTTTCCGAGGAAGAACACATACCCCGTTTTGGGTAGACCGCTTATGACCTACCCCATGATGGCAGCAAAAAATTCCAGATATATTGATGGCTGGTTTTTTTCCACGGATTCTGAAGAATACAAGGCCCTCGGCCGTGCCCATGGCTGGGAGATCATTGATAGACCCCCGGAACTTGCCACAAAGGAGGCCCTGGGCGAGGATGCTTTTGTGCATGGCTATAGGGTAATTAGAGAAAGGCTCAAGGCGCAAGACGCAAGACGAAAAGACAAAGAGATTGAATTGATGGTGTTGCTTTTTTGCAATGCCGCTACTATTACGTCTGAGACGATTGATCAAGGTATTGAGATTTTAAAAAAACATCCTGATTATGATTCCGCAGTGACCGTTTCTTGCTATAATATGTGGAGTCCTCTTCGCGCACGGAGAATTGGCGAAGACGGTCTGCTGCATCCTTTTGTGCCCTTTGAAACCTTTGGTGATCCGAAAACCTTGAATTGTGACCGGGATTCCCAGGGAGATGTCTGGTTTGCAGACATGGGGGTATCCGTCGTACGCCCGCGGTGCCTTGAGCATCTGGAAGATGGGCTCCTTCCCCAAAAGTGGATGGGCAAGAAAATTTATCCCCTGAAACAATGGGGCGGGTGTGATATCGACTATGAGTGGCAGGTCCCGGGGGTAGAATACTGGCTCAGGAAGCATGGGGTGCATCCCGCTTGATATCCTTATTTTCAACTCATCCATGACCGGACAATAAACCGTGATCAAAGTAAAAAGAAATCTTGAAAAGCTTATTCGGATCAAGAATACAGATAAGCGTATTGGGTCTATTCGGCTCGATAAGAATGAACGAATTGTTGGATTCAAGGCCAGAGACTTCGAGAATTTACTGAACACCCTAAACCCCGATTTGTTGGCATCCTATCCGGAATTGGATAGCCTTTGCGAAAAGATCGCAGCCTGGGTGAAGATTAGACCTGGCAACCTTATGCTATCCAATGGCTCTGATGGAGCCATCAAAAGTGTCTTTGAGGTCTTTGTCAGAAGAAACGATGATGTTGTGTGCTTGGATCCGAGCTATGCCATGTACACGGTATATGCTAAGATCTTTAGTGCGAGATACGTCGCCGTTCACTACGACAACAATCTTGAATTATCCGCCCAAAAAATCTTTAGGCACGTAACACCAAAGACACGTTTGGTCATTTTAGCCAATCCAAACAGCCCAACCGGCACAATTATTCCACACCAAGATCTGTTGAGATTTATCGAACGAATGGCCCGTCGTGATGTTCTGGTGTTGGTAGACGAGGCTTACTACCCCTTCTATCCCAATACCGTCTTGCCCTATATTGATCAATATAAAAACCTTATGGTGACAAGGACATTTTCCAAGGCATGTGGCTTGGCGTGCCTTCGGCTTGGATTTGTGGCAGCAAACGAGACATTGATAGGTTATTTGAAGAAAGTAAGGCCTATGTATGAAACAAATGGTGTGGCGGCCGCTTTTGCGTCTTATATAATAGACCACCGCTCCTTAATCGAAGGTTACGTCAATGACACATTGGCAGGAAGAGATTTTTTGACAAATGGCCTTAAAGAGATGGGGTTCAAGACCTTTAAGAGTTATGCTAACTTTGTTGTTGCCCGAGTAGGTTCATCTGATAAAGCTGACGACATTGCCGACCATATGGCTAAAAAGAACATTTTGATTAAAGGAAGTTACAGAGGAACGCCGCTCGAAGATTGTATCCGGATCACCGTTGGTCCCATACCAATCATGTCCAAGGTCTTGGATGCTCTCGCAGAAATAGTGATGTGAGTTGTTGATTCAAGCCAATTCCTAAACTGCAAAAGCGAGCGCATTCCTCGCAACTTTTTCTCCGAGGCGTAGGCTCAACGAGCCGGAGATTGCAGGGTGCTTCAATTATACTCAGACAAAAGATGATGCCAAAGATTTTAATCTCAACAACTTCATTTGGGGTGTTTGATGACCGTCCGCTTCAACTTTTGTTGGATGCAGGTTTTGAGGCAGTTGTGAACCCATATGGTCGAAAACTTAGACGGGAGGAAACTGTTGAACTCGGTAAAGATGCTGTTGGCATGATTGCTGGCACTGAGGTGTTGGATGCTGATGTTATGGAAAAGATGGGAAGGCTTAAAGTCATCTCTCGGTGTGGCGTCGGAACCGATAATGTGGATCTGGCCGCAGCAAAACGTTTGGGGATTAAAGTTTGCAACACACCGTTTGGCCCAACCCAGGCTGTAGCAGAGTTAACAGTTGGCCTTGTTTTATGCCTCATACGCAATATTTGTCTCATGGACCGGGAACTGCGTACGGGCCTCTGGAAAAAGCGTATGGGAAATTTGTTGCAGGCAAAAAGGGTTGGTATCATTGGGTTTGGGCGAATTGGTCAAAAGGTGGGACAACTGCTCCTGTCGTTAGGGTGCCAGGTCTCTTATTGCGACCCAAAGGTATCTGATCCGAAAGTATCGTGTCCTCGATTGAATCTGCAAGACCTTTTGCGTCAAAGTCACATTGTGTGCATACACGTTTCCGGGACGAAGGGAAATGGATATCTTTTGAATGGACATGAACTAAGAAGCATGAAAAAAGGGGCTTGGCTGATCAATTGCGCACGGGGTGGCGTAGTCAACGAGCAAGCCCTTTTTAAACTTTTGAAGCAGGGCCATTTATCAGGAGCTGCATTGGATGTATTCGAACATGAACCTTACTCCGGGCCTTTAGCTGAACTGGACAATGTGATACTCACACCGCACATAGGGTCCTATGCCAGAGAGGCAAGGATAGAGATGGAGCTTCAGGCTACGAAAAATTTACTCGATGGATTGGGAGGGGTATCTTGAAAGCGGTTGTCTTTGGCGGTTCTGGCTTCCTTGGAAGTCATGTGGCTGATGTTTTGACAGAAAGGGGCTATGAGGTGACGATTTATGACATTAAGCCATCCCCATATGTCCAAGATAGTCAAAAGATGGTTGTTGGCGATATCCTTGATTATGACGCTGTTCGGGATGTCGTTAAGGATAGCCAGGTCGTTTATAACTTTGCAGGTGTAGCTGATATTGACGTGGCATATGAAAATCCCCTGGATACCATTAAGTACAATATACTGGGAAATGCCCACGTGCTGGAAGCGAGCAAAGACCAGCCCATAAAGCGGTATGTTTTTGCCTCAACTGTGTATGTTTACAGTGATGCTGGTTCATTTTATAAGAGTAGCAAGCAGGCCTGCGAGCTTTATATTGAGGATTATGCAAAGAAGTATGGGATTCCTTATACGATTTTGCGATATGGTTCTCTTTATGGTCCCCGATCAGATGAGCATAACCCTATTTTCAATTTACTAAAAAAGGCAATCCTGGAAAAGAAGATTTCTTACTGGGGAAATGGCCAGGAGATTAGAGAATATATACACGTGGAGGATGCCGCTCGATGTTCTGTGGAGATCCTAGACGAAAATTTTGTCAACCAGAATGTCATTCTTTCCGGTCACCACCCGATTCGCTCAAGAGACCTTTTGGTCATGATCAATGAAATTTTAGGTAATCAATGTATCATAGAATACAGAGACGAAAAAATTGAGTCCCATTACAGAAATACACCCTATTCTTTTAATCCCAAAATTGGGAAAAAATATGTGAGCCATTATTATTTGGACATGGGACAAGGGTTGTTGCAGTGCATAGATGAGATGTATAGAAGGCTGAAGGTCAAGGAGTAGAGCATTCAATGAAGACAAAATTCAAGGTACTTTTCATTTATCCTAATACAATGATGGCCACATTGCTGCCCCTCAATGTATCTATGCTTTCGGCATGCCTAAAGGAGGCCGGGTTCGAAGTTGAACTATTCGATACAACCTACTACAAGACTGAAGAGATAAGCTTTGAGCAGAAGAAGGTTGAACTTCTGCAAGTCAAACCGTTTAATTTGGAAGAGAGTGGAATCCATTTTAGGGAAACAGACATTTTCGAGGATTTAAGAAAACATGTGAATGATTATCAACCTAGCCTCATAGGGATTACGCTTGTAGAAGACACCATAGATTTAGGTTTGTCGTTGCTTGAGGCCATCCGAGACTACGACGCACCGGTCATTGCAGGCGGTGTGGGTGTCAACTTCAACGCTGAGAAGCTGATTCGCCAAGATTGCATCGATATGTTGTGTATCGGGGAGGGAGAGCTGGCGCTTGTAGAACTTTGCGAGAGAATGAAGGCTGGTAAGAATTATTCGGACGTAAAAAACCTGTGGGTCAAAGAAAACGGGCAGATCATCAGAAATCCCCTTCGATCCCCCATTGACATCAACAGGTTGCCTTTTATCGATTTTGATATCTTTGAGCCCAGTAGACTCGGACGTCCGATGCACGGCACAATATACAAGATGCTTCATATTGAATTAGACCGTGGCTGTCCTTTTAATTGTACCTACTGTGAAGCACCGGCTATCCGAAAGTTGTATTCAAGGGCTGGTCACACAAAATACCATCGCAAAAAAGATTCCGGGCGGATCATCGCCGAGATGGAGCACTTACGCGAAAAATATGATCCTAATTATATTGACTTCAATTCAGAATCTTTTCTGGCAAAAAAATACGATGAACTGGAGATGTTTGGAAAGGCATACAAACGGCGGATTGGGTTACCATTTTGGTGTCAATCGAGGCCGGAAACAGTTTCTGAAGAAAAGATAGCCCTGCTCAAGGAGATCGGCTGTGCCGATATGCAGTTCGGAATAGAGCATGGCAACGAAGAATTCAGGAAAAAAATCCTGAATCGACATGTTGGTAACGATAGGATGTTAAAGGCATTAAAGATAGTCGAAAAATATGAAATTCCATATACTGTGAATAATATCATTGGCTTCCCTGGAGAGACCAGGGAGCTTGTTTTCGATACCATTAATTTCAACAGGCAGATCAGCCCCAAGACTATGAATTGTTACATGTTTACGCCCTATCATGGTACACCTCTTTATCAATACTGTGTTGAAAACGGCTTACTTGAACCTGAAGCCAAGACCAAACAGTTGTTGGGCGGAGCAGACATCAAATATGAATACATCACAAGGGAGGAACTCTTGGGACTGCAAAGGACGTTCAGTCTGTATGCGAGACTTCCTGAATCCTATTATGAGAAAATCAAAATAGCTGAAAAATTTGATGATGTCGGGAACAAAATGTTTGAGGAGTTGAGGCAAGTCTTTATCAAGATGTTCTACAATTGATTTGAGTGTCAAAAAAACTGCCAGCACGAAACCTTTCTTTGTTTTCCTGTCTGAAGTGAATTTTCCAGATTGGTTCCATGCGACAGGCTGTGACTGTATACCATCCAAGTGTGTGATAATCCATTGAATTCCAAACTAACCAAGAACCTTATTTATATTTTTGACGATACGTCTGACCCAAAACAGTGTGTATCGGCACTGAGAGGGATTAAAAGCGCAAGGGTTTTCCTCTGCCCACTTACCTTGAGTTATAGGAAGATATTAGGAGTGCAAGAAGAGCTATCTTGTATAACTAATTGCCATACGGAAACGATCTCATTCGTGGATTACTACCATAAGAAGACATTTGAATTAAAGGATGAATATATTAGATTCATAGCTGAATTTGCTGATAAGCGGTTCATATCAGGTAAGAGCATAAAAGAATTTTATCGATATCCCTTTAAGGATTTTTCATTGTGGTGGTCATCATTGGTAGCGGAAAAAAACACCTTGAAAACAGATTCCTATCAACGGTTTGTCAAGCTTAAGACCTTGTTGGATTTAGCTGCGCTTCATAGGTGTGACGAGGTATGGATTGATCTTGAAGATACAGGCCTGACAGAATGCCTCATCATGTCATCGATTAAGACTCAGAACCTTCGAGATGTTCAGACAAATGGCGATCTTGTTCCTTTTTTCAAATCAATGATTGCTGCGGTTGTGAAACTTGTTAGCTTTACATACAAAATGTTGTTGTTTCGGACAGCTCTTGGAAGTTTGAAAAAAAGGACAACTTCTCTCATGAGGGCCAAATATATTTTGGTTACTTATTTTCCCCTGGTTGACAGGAAACTGTTCAGCCGACATATATTCATGGATAAATACTATGGGCCACTCCAACGGTCAATTGAAAAACACTACAGAGGAGACTTTGTATGGCTTGCCATGATGAATCGGGTGGATAATTTGTCGTGGCGACAAAGTGTGACAATGGGTCGCCAGATAAACGAGTGGGGGCATACACTCTTTTTCATTGAAGAATGGTTAAGGCTTAGGGATTTGTTGGAGGGCCTCGTGGTATATATGTGGGTAGCAACCCGATTTATAAGAAAAGTTCCAAAAATTAAGCGTGCTTTTCGCTTTTCTGCTGGTAAAATGGAAATCTGGCCGCTGTTTAAGACGGATTGGTATCAATCGTTTTGCGGAAAGACACTTGTTGAAAGTATTCTGTATTACAGAGCGTTTTCAAATTTTTTAAAATATGCAAGGAAACATGCAACGGTATTATACATGTTTGAGATGCATGCCTGGGAAAAGGCCCTAAATGTATCAGCACGAGAACGACAGAACGTGAAGACGATTGGGATTCAGCATTCCATCGTCCCATTGTTGCTTCTCAATTATTTTCCGCACAGCAGCGAGATCAGTAATGGCGATTACATTGCGACCATGCCGAAACCCGATTACCTGGCTTGTGTAGGCAAAATTCCGGTTCGACTTTTTTTGAAGGTCGGCTGGGACAAAAAGCATGTCTTTTCCCTTGGCGCTATTCGATTTCAATATATAAGGGGTTTATTAGGCGATGTAGTACCGTGGGACAAAAGGAAAGATAAGATTGTGGTCGCCCTGTCGTATTCAGCAGATGAGTCCAAAGAGATTCTGAAATATATTTTAGAGGCCTTCAGAACGGGAGCAAATTATAAGGTATTGATAAAGGGTCATCCGGCTTCGCCCGTAGAACCTATTCTGAAAGATCTAAATTGCACATTAGATCATAATGTATTTAAGGTTGTCAGTACGCCACTCGACAAGCTGTTATCGACTGCAAAGGCGGTCATTGTAAATGAATCAACGGCGGCCCTAGAGGCTATTGCTTGCCACTGCCCTGTTATCATCCCCAGGCTGATGACGACCTTAGACATGAATCCCCTTTCGGGCCTCAGTGACCTTCCCATTTATGTCAATAGTCCGCAGGAGATGAAGCGGGTGGTCGATCAAATTGTTGAAAGTAAAGGGGGAGCGCATAATTTTGAAAGGTGTCAAACCTTTATAAGAAGCTATTTTGAGTTCTTGGACTCTGACGATGCGTTTCTGGGCAGGATTGAAAGGTTTTCAGAAATAGGTGCATAATGCTATCAAGGGTTTTTAGAGAAATGATGCCCCCTCTTTTACGAAACAAGGTCCTGTTGACTAAGGTGGTACCTTCAATATTACTGAACGCGTTAAATCCGAAACATCGTTGTCAGTTATTTTATGATGCTTTGTCGACCCAGATTCAGGCGATTCCAGAAATCGAAAGACTATTCCCCCAAGATGAGGTACGCGGGCATTATGTCTATGGGAATGTTAGGGACTCAATAGAACATCCTGATCTTTTTATCACCCAGTTGCGATACTATCGTATGTACCAGTTCTTCAAGAGACATTTTCCTGAGATATTTTCATCCGGGGTTTCAGTTCTCGATATTGGAGACACAAGTGGTATGTTCTTACGGGCCTTAGGGAAAAAAGGCGTTAGCTTAAATATCAACCAGGAATGTGTCGATTTTATTCGTTCTAAAGGGATAGAGGCAGTTCAAGGCGATGCAGAAAGTTTGGATTTTGATGACAACAGCGTTGATTATGTTTTTTCCTTTCAGTGCCTTGAACACTTACCGAACCCGATCAAGGCTCTTAACGAATGGGGCCGGGTTGCGAGAAAGAGAGTATTTTTGTCCATTCCGTACGTAGATACCACACATATCTATAATATCGCCTACTGGGTAAATTTGAAGAAGACTTCATGGAAAGAAGACAATGTTAGGGCTGTTGACTGTCATATTTTCGAGTTTTCTACACAGGACTTTATTAATATCCTCAGTCATACCAATTTAGATTACGAGACAAATTTTCCGATTCTTTACTTTGAAAATAATACATTTCGGCAGAGATTATTGAACAAGGCTTTTGGCTCATATTTTAATTTTTTTGTGCTAAAGCCGACCGAGAAGAAGACAATTTATTGATGTAAAGACATGGTTAAAAGCATTATCTTTGACTTTGATGGAGTCATCTTAGAATCGGTTGACGTGAAGACTGAAGCCTTCCGCAGACTTTTTGAAAGCTACCCTGACCACGTTGATGCCATTGTTGATTACCACATTCGTAACGGCGGCGTGTCCCGGTTTGACAAATTCCGTTACATTTATGCAAATTTTCTTAAAGAACCTCTGAGCGAAGAAGATTTTGATTTTTTGTGTCGTCGTTTTGCAGATTTGGTTGTGGAAGAGGTCCTCAAGTGTGATTTTGTGAAGGGAGCCCCGGAATTCCTGGAAAACTATTACAGGAAACTTTCACTATTTGTCGTTTCCGGAACGCCCCAGGACGAAATTCGCATGATTGTCAAAAGGAGAAAATTGGATCGCTATTTTTGGAATGTTTTTGGATCCCCTGAAAAGAAAGAAACATTAATAAAAAGGATTTTGAAGAATTATACACTCAAGCCCCAGGCTGTTGTCTTTGTTGGGGATTCTTTGACTGATTATGACGGCGCTAAAGGTGCAGGGATACCGTTTATAGGGCGTGTTCGATCGAGGGAAAACCATGTTTTCAGTGGTCTCAATACGGATGGCATCATTGTTGATCTTACAGAGTTAGAAGATGCACTCAAACTCGACTTCAGGAAAGATGAAGAGCTCTGCTGAAACAGAAAATTTTTTCACTTTTAGCTCTGAAAATTTGTGAAAGGAGATCTACGGGTAGAGGCAAGATGAAAAAAATCCTTATTACTGGAACGACCGGTATGGTTGGCTATTATATTGATTATGCTGACTGGCATTTAGATGTCGTGAAAGTCACAAGAAGCGACTTTGACATAAGGTACTTGGATCAGGTTAATTCTTATTTTGACAGTATCGATTTTGAGATAGAGATCATCATTCACTTAGCTGCTGAAACCGATGTGGACAAGTGCGAAAAGGATTTTGATCATGCCTTTATGGTGAATACAGTTGGAACTCAAAACATGGTATATCAGGCATTAAAGCTTGATGTTCCTCTCCTTTATACCAGCACAGTGGGCATATTTGGGGGAGATGGAAGCCTTGGTCCGTTCAATGAGTTCTCTCCACCCTGTCCGGCCAATAAATACGGCCTTTCCAAGCTATACGGTGAACAGATCGTCAGGAATCATCTTTCAAGATATTTCATTGTGAGACCAGGATGGATGATGGGTGGGGTGGATAAAGACAAAAAATTTGTGATGAAGATCATCAAACAAATTCAATCAAGTAAAAAAGAAATCTTTGGCATAGATGAAATCATTGGAAGTCCGACCTATGCAAAAGAACTCATGTACAATATTAGCCAACTAATCAAGACTCAACTGTGGGGCACGTATCACTGTACAAATGGCGGAAAGATGAGCCGTTATGACATGGCTAAGATGATTTGCGAACATTTTGACCCATCAATAAAAGTAACGCCAGTGAAGTCAGATTATTTTGATTTACCTGCGCATCGAGCGCTATCTGAGTACTCGGAAAACAGGATGTTGGACATAAGAAATCTGAATTTTATGTCATCTTCGGAAACGGCCTTAAAAACCTATTTGGATGAAATTGCCACAGCTTTGAAGCAGGGTTAGCCTGTCCAGTATGGTTAAGGTCGTCGAGCAGTTAATCAGTCGTTCGGTCAGATTCGCGTCTTGAGGGTCCACCGGTAAGGGTGACACAAGGAGAGCTTTGAATTAATCCCACACACCTCTGATTTTAGGATTTGGGCTAAGTTTTTGCGAAAGATGTTGGTTTAGATTTTATGGTTTATGTTGAAATCGATCAAAATATCAAGAAGGAGGCG
>Ga0180301_10000168_pt1 | contig 48469 bp, 46 predicted proteins | sample GuaBasSediGuay16_FD_121797 | JGI IMG/M metagenome (GOLD analysis project Ga0180301, IMG submission 121797) | Subseafloor sediment microbial communities from Guaymas Basin, Gulf of California, Mexico - Guay16, Core 4569-2, 12-15 cm | ecosystem: Environmental > Aquatic > Marine > Hydrothermal... | reverse complement strand
TAATCGTGCTTCTCCTAGGACTCAGAGTGCTTTGTTGGAGGCTATGCAGGAAAGGCAAGTAACTATTGAGGGGGAAACACACAAACTACCAAAACCATTCACAGTAATAGCAACACAAAACCCATGGGAAACATCCGGTACTTTCCCATTGCCTGACACTCAACTTGATAGATTCGGCATAGCTATAGTAGTTAATTACCCTTCAGCTAAAGATGAGGAAAAAGTGGTGTTAAAAGACCATGAACTTAAATCTGAGGAGCCTTCAGCAAGAAAAGTAGTGAACGGATCCATACTTCTTGAAGCAGTTAATGAGGCTTCTCAAATACATGTTGAAGACAAAATAGTCAAATATATTGTTTCAATAGTTAGAGCAACAAGAAATCTTAGGGAAGTTACTTTAGGGGCTTCACCTAGGGCTTCAATAATGCTCTTACGTTACGCTAAAGCATTGGCCGCCATTAGAAATAGAGAGTATATTATCCCAGATGATGTAAAATATGTTGCACCATACGTATTATGGCATAGAATAATCCTTAATCCATCAATTTATAGTAGTCTCACACCCATAGAATCATTTGAAGAGAAAGCAAGGCTTATACGAGAGAAAATTCTAAAGAAAATACCTGCTCCCTGGTAAATTAATAGTTTTACCTATTCAGTTTTAGCTAAAACCACTACGAGTAAGGCTGTAGAGAAACCAAGCATTGTAATAGGTGAAGTATAAACGTTAATTAATGATGCTAAGTAAATTACAGCAGTAACAATTGCCGATAATAAGATCACAATGAAGGATGCTTTAGTTCTCTTATACGAAATAGAACATATAGTAGAAATAAGTATGCCTAGTGAAACAACCAATAATTCATCAAATTCGTAGAAATCCGCTATATTATAAACTAGGTAATTCTTAATGACAAATAATTCAATGCTAAATAACTTATAACCTAATATTATAAAGTACGATAAAATGCTTAATAACGAATATATGCTTCCGAAAAATATGAGGGCTGATAGAATAAGAGATAAAATTATAATCAAAAATGTGTAGACGAAGTTCTTAACTATTGTAGCCAATAATGTAATTGTAAGTGCAGCTATTAATATTTGTTTTCCGGAGAACTTATTTAAAAAGACCAAGAGGTCAATTAGTGTTAATATAATTAAAGTTAGAAGCATGTTTTCATGAACACATTTGAATACTAAGTAAAGCAAGGGTATTTGGAATGAAAGTGTAACTAAAATGTCTTCTCTCATAGATTTTTCACCGTAATAGGATTTTTCTAAGAATGTTTTCAACACTTTCTTTGAAGTTTTCAATTGATATGTAATTTAAGTTTGAAGGTTTTTTAGCAAAATATTTTTCACTTAATTCTAATTGCTTAAATAACTCATAACAGTTTGAGTATTCAGGAATAATTACTATGTTTTCTCTCCTTAACCGTTTTGAACCCTTGAATGTAGTAATGAGCAAGTCATAATTTTCAATTTTAGCAACTCTTCTTTTCAAAGCCTTATCTATATCTTCTACGTCTTCTATTACCACTTCGTTAATTACTACCTTCCTTCCGATTTTAGAAAGTTCCATAAACAACCTGTAAAGAAAATACTTCATTATAGACAATGACTTTTCAGATACCTCATAAGCTATATATGTAATAATTTTAAATGGTTTTCTAAAGACTTCAAGTTCAATTTTTTCTTTAGAAAAAACTTTAGATAATACTCCACTAGGCGAGAGAATAGACTTGTAAACTATATGCTTTAAACTATCGCCAAAAACGTATGGACGTGTATGGGAGAATGTAGGTGAAAAACCCTCAAATAGGATCTCACTTACACCAGCAAATCGTCTTTTAGCATAGGAGATTTTGGGTTTAATAACCTTAACCGTTCTTGGCGCATCATACTCATATATGAACTTAAAAATTCCATTTTCCTCTTCAAAAATCACGACAAGGTTCTGCCATCGATGATCACCTAAAGTTAAAGGTTTTACCATATAACTAACCTCTAGTGTTTCTCCGCGGCTAATGCTGCTTTCAAAGAATGGTGCACCATTAATTACAATGGTAGTTGGTGGGGGAATATCGTATATTTTTATTTTACCTGGAGCTTCAGACTTCACAATAATATTTACTAAAACATTCTCACCCAAACTCATAGTATCCTTAGAAACGTAAGATGTTATAGAGAGTTTAGGTTGATTTATCTTTGAAATTATTAAAAATGCTGTAAAGACTACTGACGAAGGAACTATAGATAATGGAGACGGAAGTAGTAGATAAAGTAGTATTGTAAGCAATGATGCTACGATTACTAGAAGTAACCCTTTAAGTGTGAGAATAGGCTTCAAAACTACTTCACGCCTTTACATAGTTTAACTAAGTCATCGATGCATAACATTCTAATTAAGGGGCGAATAACGCCTCTTAGCAATGGCGGGGTCTTCTCTAATACACAAATCTCTAATGCACTTCTTAGTGTAATGTTATTTAGTGTTTCTAAGTAATCAAGTGTGCAACGAGTTTTCCTCTTCATTATTGTAAAAATAGCTACTATCATTATTGCAAGAATTATTACTAAAATACCCGCTTGTGTTAAAATATAGGACATTTCCATAGGGTGTTTTTCACCTCATTTTTAACGTTTCAACAATGTCTCTTAATTTCTTTTCCAACCAGTGTTTCCCTCCAAAACTTATTTCCTCGTAAATTTTAAGTGCTTTATCTAAAGCATTAGATATTTCGGAGTCATGAAGCCTAGTTTTTATTTTTAATATGCTCTCTCTAGGTGTCTCATAGCTTTCCATGGATAATTTTAAATTACGAGCTAACTTTTCAATGTAATCTCTGAAGATATTTTTCCTTCTAGGTTTCATAATTTTTAAGAGATATGTTGAAATGTCTTTGTAAGAAAGCATAATTGCTGATGTTGAAACAATGATTATATAACCTATTTCGTTAATGTTAAACGTTGAAGCCTTTTTCTCCACGGAAATCTCTTTTTCACTACTTAATTCCTCAAGTCTTTTAAGCCTCTCTAAACTAGGTTGTTTAATGGGGTTTCGAAGAGTTAAAACTATTCTATTAGGTCCCACTTTTGCGTGTTCAAAATCTAGTTGTGAAAAGACGTTTTCGATAGTTTTCTCGAATTCTGAATGCTCAATACCTACCATAGGTGTTGGATCGTAAGGTATCCATCCAGCATCAGGTATGTAAAGTTCAACCCAAGCGTGACCTGAAGACCTAAATACGATCTGGCCACTACTTAATCTTTCACCTACGAAACCTATAACCACTCTAGCCGGAATACCTATTTCACGTAGAAGGAGAGCAGCGGCACTTGAATATGCAATACATGATCCTCTCCTGCTCTCAAAGAGGAAATAGTCTACAAAGTCCCTGTTTTTAGGAGGTTTCCCACTTACTTTTGAATATTCCGTATTTTCCTCTAAGTATTTTTTGATGTAATCAAGTAATTCTTTTAAATTTTTATTTGCTGTTTCATTATATATTTTTCTTGCAAGCTCCTTAACCTTAGGGGAGCTCGAATATGTAGTTAAATTATACCATCTACTCATAGCAGGCTTTAAACGATTTACAATGTAGGATACATTAGTATTACCCATTATAAGTGGGGTGCTACTATAGGGATAGGGATCATCAAATGTTCCCATATAAACTACTTTAGTTAATGGAGTTTTCGACAAAAATATATCATGGTTTGGGTTAACATATATTGTTGCATTAGACTCTATATCAAAAATACTAATAGGTATAAGTGCAGGTTGAGGTAGTGGAACAAGGTAAAAACCATTAACTTTAAAGTTTTTATAGAAAACAATTTCTATTTCGAACTCTTGAGGCTCATTGGAATATGCACTATAAGTTATTAGGAGGGATTTAAAGTATTTAGCGTAAAGTGTAAGATTGCCCGTAAACCATCCGGAACCATTATATATTTCTAACGAAAACATTCTCAGATATGTGGGACCGCTTGACGCTACAGCTATAATTTCTTTTGGAGCTTGTAAGCTAACTTCTGAAGGCCTTAATTCTAAGGTGATATTAGTTGTTGTTTGCCGCGCTGGCGTTTCTTCTTGAAGAAATATTCCGGGAAAAAGGGCTTCAATAGTATAGCCTAATACTGAGTAGTTTAGTGAAATTTGTAAAGTTAATGTAAGAATTAATGCAGCAAGCACAATAAGTATCGCTCTCATACTGTCTCCGCTGTTAACTTATGTGTCTTTAGAGACACATATTTTAATATGTAAGTTTGTCTTCAAGAACTTTTTCTATAACTTCCTTAACGCATTTCCCATTAGGCTCGTCACATACGTAATCAGCTATTTCCTTAACTCTTTCAACAGCATTGGATGGAGCTATTTTTATATCAGCTTCCTTAAGAAGATAGTAGTCGTTTTCTCCATCACCTATAGCCGCAATTTTACCTTTAATACCAAGAATTTTCTTAATGACTCTTAACGCTCTATCCTTACCGTAGCCTTTTGGTGTTATAACTAGCCTATTTATGTTTTTAACTATTTTAACATAGTCGAAAAGACCGTGAGTATGCAGTATTTCTTCAAGTTCACCTAAGACTTTGACACCATAAACTATTACAACTCTCCCTACAGCTTTAGGCTTTAAATGAGATTTAAGGAGTGTTTCCCTGACAACATTCCAATAGGAAGGTTTTTCAATGAAAACTTTGCTTCCATAATAAAATACTGAACCATTTTCGAAAGCTAAGATATTAGCTATATTTCTAATTTCTTGAGGAACAGTTTTCCCGGTGCCGCTAGTCAATATCGCTAATTTTAACCCGTTTTTCCTAGCCTTAATTAATGCTTCAACAACTTCTACTTCAACAACCCATACTTTCCCATTTTTCTTATTTGATATTGTTCCGTGATAGTCTAGGGCTAGTAACTCTATTTTCAAGTTATCCACCAGATCCTACGTTACCTGTTTAAACTTAAGTGTTCCTTCATCACCTTCTTTCCAGATCTTTTTATTTAAGAAAACTATTTTTGCCAAACTAGTGCCTAAATATGTTCCTATGCCTCTAACCCTGATGCCATCAACATAAACCTCGGAGGTTGACGTAAATAGCGAAGCATTCTCCAAGGAGGAAATAACCAAGCCTACGATATAATCTTTACTGGCATATAACTGCTCACCTACTTCAAACGTTCTTCCTAAACATCCGCCAATACCATAATATGGTATTCCCGCATCTAACACGCACTTTTCCCCTAATTTATTCATTAAACACATTGAGTAGGGTGTGTTTGGCGGGATGCTTTTAAACTTAACCCACATGAACGCATCTTTAACTTCTACAACAGTGAAAACTAAGTTTTCCTGATCTAAGCATATTTTATTTAAATATTCTAATATCCTGCTTACTGTTGGCGCTATATTTAACTTAAATGCTCCGCGCGCCCTATAGGGGTCATTTTCAGGTCTTACTTCGATATGTGCGTGAATACCACTCCATGGACAAAGATATCCGGAGACAATGCATTTGCCTATGTAATCTCCTAATACCAGTTTTTCGCCAACTCTTACTTCAGGTCTCACGTGAAGCATTTTTAAAACTACACCATTACGTATTTTAAGTACTATAAGAGGTTCTTTCTCTGAACCATCAGCCCTATATTTAGGAGAGTTAAGCCATCGAATTTCCTTCACAATAGCTTTGTCTACTGGAAGCAGAGCTTCTCTATTTTTAAAGTAAATATCGATTGCCGATGAACTTCTATGACCTATGTAAGGAGAGTCGAAGAAGCTAAAAACAGTGTCTTCAGGAACCTTCACTGAAACATTTGCCTTTTCAGCCTTAGCTATTTCAATGAACTTCAAAACAATCCCTCACACTAAAGAAATAGGTTAAGCTGTACATATTTGAAACTTAGGGGAAACAATGTATGATCCTTTAGAACTAACTAAAGCGGTAAGGAAAGTTGTTGTAAAGGAAGCCGAGGGTAAAGAACTCAGAAAGTATTATAGATTTAGAGGTGGAAGATGGTATGGAGGAATAGCTACTGCAGATTGTGTTGGATGTAATCTTAGATGCAGGTTTTGCTGGAGCTGGAAACCTAGAGATTACATGGCTAAATATGGTAATTTCTATAGTGCTGATGAAGTAGCACATAAGCTCATATCTATAGCTTTAAGGAGGAAGTATAGGCAAGTAAGGATTAGTGGTGGAGAACCAACAATAAGTCGTAAACACTTATTAGAACTACTTGAAAACATTTCAACAACCAATTACATCTTCATTTTAGAAACAAACGGTATACTTATAGGGGCACATAGAGATTATGCACGTGATCTCTCAAGATACAAAAACTTACACGTAAGAGTTTCTATTAAGGGATGTTCTCCTGAAGAATTTAGTAAGCTTACTGGAGCCAAACCTGAAGCTTATGAATTACAGTTTATAGCTCTAAAGAACCTCCTTGACTATGCGGTTTCAACGCATCCAGCAGTTATGATGAGTTTTTGTGAAGAAGAGAATGTTAGGAAAGCAGTTGAGAAACTTAGAGAGATAGATGACGTTCTTGTAGACAAGCTTGAACCTGAGTATGTCTTTCTATATCCTCATGTTATTGAAATTTTACGTAAACATGGGTTAAAACCTAAAATCGCCTATGCACCAAACAACATACCTAAGGAACTAATTTAAATGAAGACCTTATTGTAATATTTGCAAATATGTTTTAAAGGGCATGTGTTACATTTATTCTTAAAACAATACTTCTTATCATGAACATACGCTACAGTTTGAACCCACCCGGCAAGTTTACCAAATACTTTCATTGCCCATCCTGTAATGCATTTGTCTAATAGAGGACATTGTTCACAAGAAGTCTTAATACAGTAGTTTTTACGTGGTGTTTCTTTTCTAACTAGAAACACTCGCCAAACAAATCTATGGAAGTGCGTATCTGCTGGAGCTAGAAATGTCGCGTTTCTCCTAGTGAATAGCAGGTAAGCATCAGCTGTTTTCACACCAACATTACGGCACCTACTTAGTAAGGATTTTCTTAAACCCCAGAGACTAATAGTGTCTTCCCTATCTTCCTTCAACATCTCAATACATGTCTTATACGCTTCCTTAGCTCTCTCTACTTGGTAACTTCTACTTACACTAAAATCTGGAAATTTTTCTTTTTCAAATATTTTCCTAACCCATTTAATGACATTTACGTGGAAACTTGTTCTTTGAGAGAGAACAACTGTTACGAACATTGCTTCTCTATCATAAGGATTTATGGCCAATCTGAGTTTTCTATAAACTTCTACTACCTTTGAAACAATGTCTCTAAATTCCCTTTTAACATCTTTTAAATATTCTTTCGGATCAAACCATAGCCCAGAGAGGTCGAGAACAACATCTTCATCACCTATGTTTGCTTCCAACACTCCCTTTCTTATTGAGAATTTTAAACCAGCATATTTACCTAACACCTTTACCCATTTGCCCTTAACTTTCTCAAAAAACACTAGTGTGAACGATGGGTAGAGTGTTAAATCCAAGTCATAATCAAATTCAATAGGTATTACCGTTTTACTCATACCTTAGGGCCTCAGCGGGTTCAAGCTTTGAAGCCCTGTACGCTGGAGGTAATGCACCTATCAGTGTTAATGCTAATGTAACAGTTACTATTAAAGCTAATGAATTAGACGTAACAATGAAATTTATTGTACCTAAGGTTCCCCGGGGTCCTGTTGGAGTAAACATTCCGCCTTCAATAAGCATTCTACCGATGAAGATGCCTAAAGGTAAGCCTACCAATAAAGCTATTGACGCTAAAGTTAATGCTTCAATAAGTATGTTAAGTAAGACCATGTGTCTTCTTAACCCTAAGGCCCGTAAAACACCTATTATCCTTATTCTCTCCATTACTGTTGTAAACATTGCATTCATAACACCTATTGCAGCTACTACTAAAGTTACTGATGCAATGCTCCCTATTATTAAGGAAAAGAACCTCATAGAATCCATTATTGACTTTACAATATGCTTTATAGCAAATACTCCAACATCTTTACCAAGTAAATCCCTTATTTGCGATATTACGAAGTCAACATTCTCTACGTCGTCAACTGTTACTGTTAACTGATTATATCCTTCCATTTTAGTACCAGTGATTTTAAAGTATAGGTCTTCTATAGTGTTGTAAGGTACAATTAATGATTCATCTATTGGACCCAAAAAAGTGAAACCATATTCCTTTAGTATCCCTTCAATTCTAAGCGCCATCTTAACCTTACCTACCTTAACATACACTGTGTCTCCTACGTGTAATAGGAAACCTTTCTCCTTAACGCTTAAGGCAACAGCATTACCTATTAAGCAACTATCATATACTGTAATTGAGGGTAATCCTTCTTCAGATTCTAAATCGGGAATTACTAAATGCAAATTCTCCGGAGGAACCCCTATTAGGGTTAATTCTTCTTCATAAACTCCGAAGTCAAGTTCTCCCCTAAGAGAAGTGTATGGTGAAATAGCTACGATATGCGGTATGTTTTCAAGTTGCCTAATATCATACCATTCAATGGGTTTTGTTGAAGAAAAAACATAGATGTTATTTAATCCTCCTTTAGCAAAAATGTTGGCCATAGAGTAGGAAACGCTATCACTAATGGAGAGTACTAGGGCAAGAAGTGTAACACCTATTAGTATTCCTAATAAGGTTAAAACAGACCTTAAACTTTGGCTTTTTAAGCCTTTAAATGAGAAGACTAGTAAATCCCAAAGGTCCACTTTAACTACTTCCTCCTAACATATTTAATGAGAACCACTACTATAGCCACTATAGATATCACTAATCCTGCTAATGGAATAATAAGCTCGCTGAATTCTATTCCTGTTAATTGCGTTTTTTCTAAAGCTGGCTTCCTAAAGTATACCGTAATTTCCTTAGTAATGTTGCTCCAGACCCTATTTGGCTGCTGAAACTCTATTAATAATGAAACTTTAGCTTCATTTGCTCCTAAAGTCTTAATGTAGACGAAGAAGTTTGTTCCCTCACCTGAATTAAGGCTTCCAAGGTAAACTGTAGGATTCTCCACTGAAGCATTACCTTTGGTTATTTTGGAAGTTAAAGTTACATATTTTGCTTCCGCATCACCTATGTTAACTATTTGTCCCTTAATTACTGCTCCATCTTCGCTTGGGGTTTGCTGTAATTCAACAATTTTTAAACTTGCTTCCCTAACTATGGGTATCTGGAAGGTTTCTGAAACAACCTTTTCTTTACCTTCATAAGAATATTTAACTTCTAACCCTACTTTCACTGTTTCAATGTTTTCCTTAAATGTAGGACAGTAGACCTGAGTTTTTATTGCTACCATTTCACTGGGTTTTAGAATTGCTGTCCGCGGACTTATAGCAATTATTGAGAGCTCATTTGAGAAAGCATTTAGTGTAGCTCTAACAGGCACTGTGCCTAGGTTTTGAACATAGAATGTAATGTTCTGCTTTACTACTTGGCGAAGCTCCTCTGTACCTAAGGAAACAATAATTTCCGGTTCTTTAACTATTTCAGCGGCGATGTTTACTTTTTTCTCAATAGTGAATTTCCCATTTTCAAATATTAGCTTTATTTTTACAGTTAAAGGTAGCTCATACGTTGAGTACGGTAAGATTTCCGGTAAATGAAAGCTAAATTTTAAGGTAGCTTTATCCCCTAAGTGCAATGGTTTACTATAGGATTCTACAATGCTGCCTCGCATTATCTCAATAGGCAATAGCAGTTCTGCAATAATACTTGATATCTCTAAGTTTGTGTTAGATATTATTGTTAAAGTTAATGTATTTACCTCACCTAACTTTAAAGGCTCACCATCATTTAATTCATAACCAATTTCTACAATGTCTACTGACGTCTTCGGTACTTCTAATGTGTAATATTTTTTAATCGTGTGAGCGTTGTTGTCAAAATACGTTATAATGAATTCTAAAATTGCTTTTCCAGAACCATAAGCTTTTAACGTTATTTTAAACGCCTTTTTCTCTCCTGGATTTAATGTTCCAATATTTATAATGTTATCCTCCAAGCTGATAAAGGAAGCATTTGATGCAATTTCTATGGAGAGATTTTCTACAGAACTATTACCTTCGTTTAATACTATACCACTTAACAATATTTTTTCTTTAAAATATTCAACATTTAATATGTTAAATTTAATGCTTGGCTCTCGCTTTTCGGAAACGAGATAATAAAATGTTCTACTTACGGCAACCTCATGGTCCAACTGTATTGCTTCAGCATAAACCTTTATGCTAACAATTGGTTTAGATAGTTTTTCGTAGGGTGGCACGTAAAGTTGTGCTTCAACACTAACCTTGCCTCCAGGATGTAATGTGATAGATGAAGGACTATACTCTATAACTGATGCCTCATCAGATTCTATTTTAATATTAATGTTAGCATTTACTGAGCCGTTATAGTATATTTCAAATTCTACTTTACTTATGGAGTCAGGTGATAGTTCCTGTGGAAAAGCCTTAATACTTAGTGAGGGCTGCTTGTATAATTCCAGCTGAAACGTGAAGACGCTACCTTTTTGCTGTTTAACATATTTACTTAAAGGAATCTTATACTGAACATATGCTGTAAACTCGTAAATTCCCGCTTTAGCATTTGAAGGCACTACTATGTTCGCTTTTAACTCAACTACTTCTCCTTTAACAGTTTCATCTGCTTTAGCAAGATATATTTCATCGTCTCCTTCAATTGATTTTAGAGGGTAAGGCAAAACCAATCTAACTACTAAGTCTTCTATACCTTCATCATTCCTCGGTGTGAAATAAAGCGACAATACGGCAATACTGCCCGGGAAAGGAGTTTTTCCATCAAGCGTTGACCAATTAGCCCCTAGAAACATTAGCGGATACAATGGTTTAGAATACGCATTAATAGGAATGGTAACCATGGATAATATAAGAACTAAGAATATGAAGTATAAAGCTAAAGTTTTGTTCATGAACCTCACACCTTCACAAGCATACCATCTCTTAAGTAAATTACTCTATCAGCTACCTCAGCTATTTGAGGATTATGTGTTACTACAATAACTGTTTTACCCTCTTTAGAAAGCCTCCTAAGTATAGAAATTATTTGAGCTCCACTTTTACTATCAAGATTACCTGTTGGTTCATCAGCTAAAAGTACTTGAGGGTCATTAGCTAAAGCCCTAGCTATGGCTACTCTTTGCTGTTCACCACCGCTAAGCTCTCTCGGCCTATGATGAGCTCTTTCTTCCAAGCCCACTAGTTTAAGAAGACTATATGCTCTATCTCTTCTAATTCTTCTTGGACAACCCCCTATAGCTAAAGCTACTTCAACATTCTCTAATGCTGTAAGCCAAGGTATTAAATTGAATTGCTGAAAAACAAAGCCTATGTGTTTAGCTCTGTACTCAGAGGCTTCAGAATCCTTTAATAAACTGACATCTTTATTTAAGAAGAAAACCTTACCTGATGATGGTTTGTCAAGTAATCCTAAAATGTTAAGCAAAGTTGTTTTCCCAGAACCTGAAGGACCCATTATCACAAGAAATTCGCCTTTAAGAACATTAAATGAAATATTCTTTAACGCTTTAACAGCTAACCTACCTTTTCCATAGATCTTAGAGACATTAACAATCCTATATATAAAATTGTTTCCTGAACTATACCATGCCATACTGTACCACACCTAAAACTATAAATGCTCTTCAGCTTTAGTTACCCATTTCCCGTAAAGTGCCCCTATTGCTGAGCCCATAATAGTATAGGAAGCTATGTCCATTATGTATCCAAAGGTAGTTATAAGCTGAGGTATTCCTAGTTCTTCGGATTTAAACCCTCCAATACCTGAAAATGCTAGTGAAAGCCCTGTTTTAACTACTAATACAATGTAGGAAACCAGTAAAGCCTTAACTAAAGGACTTCCTGAAGGCAATTTACTATAGAATTTTGCTAGAACAGCGCCTACAATTACCCCCATAATAACAGTTATTATTATAGCGTAGATGCTACCCTGTATTCTTGACAAATTATACATTGCTAATGCGGCTTCTTCAGGAGACCCATAAGGTAATGTGACCCCATATTCTTCAGAAAGTTTCTCTACAATTCTCTTAAACATGTTAATATAAGCTTCCTTATAAATAGTTGTTACTATGTAGTTCGCTGAGGCTAAGAATATTCCGGCAATAACGCCGCCGAGTGCTCCCGCTTTAATTCCAATACCTACCTTTCCCATTTCTAATCACTCCGCCCTTAGCCTATAAGTAATTTGATAAGTTTATTTAAACCTAGTCTATTTAGTCATTTTAATGTTTAATTAGTAACATTTTGTTTAATAAACTCCTTAAGCTATTTTAAGCGAAAAGCTCTTAGAAAGGCAAGTGATTACTTTTCACTTTGAGAAGAAAATGAATAATAACCATCAACTTTCTAAGAAAATAGCATTAGTAGCTATTTATTCTGCTTTAGGAGTAGTGTTAGCTCCCTTCCTGCAAATACCTTTTATAACTACGAAAGCTTTCCCCGGCCAACATTTAATAAACTCTATTGTAGGCGTTACTTTGGGGCCTTTCTGGGCTTTTATTGTAGCGACAATAGTTGGTATTATTAGGAACATGTTAGGTGTGGGAACTATCTACGCTTTCCCGGGAGGAATACCGGGAGGGGTTATGGTGGGGCTTATAGCGTTGCTTCTTAAGAAAAAGAGGATGTTCGATAAAATAGAATATGCTGCTTTAGGTGAACCCTTAGGTACGGTATTTGTAGGTGGAACCCTTTCAGTATACCTTGTTGCCCCACTAATAGGTGATTTAAGGCTCACTGGTGCTTTATTACCTGTTTGGTTAATTTTCGGCTTAAGCTCAGTAACAGGGTCAATAATGGGCTTTGCCGTTTTAAAGGTGCTAAAACGTGCTGGATATCTTGAGCGTTTCTAACATAATTAATCATAGAACTTTAATTATAGGCGAGGTTTGCTCGGGAAAAACGGCGTTAACCGCAGAAATTGTTCTCAAACTTATTAGAAAGGGATTAGCACGTGAAATAACAATAATAGATATGGCACCTCAAAAAATATTTAGTATTGGTGGTAAACTCATAGAATACTTAAACGATCATGTAAGTAAAGTAAGGTATTTAACAACCGAAATTAAGCCTCCAAGAATTTTAAGCAGTAGTGAAGAGGAAGCATTAAAATATGCCCAAATGAACTTTAGAAAGTTAAGATCCCTCTTAGAAGAGTTCCTAGAAAATCCAACAAAAATACTTGTAATAAATGACCTCTCAATTTACGTTCATGCAGGACCCTATGAAGACATTGATGCATGTATTATGGCGGCTAGAACATTTATCGCTAATAGCTACTATGGGAAAGAAATTAACGGTAATTTTCCTAAAATAGGCTTTCGCGAAAAGAAGTATATTTTAGACTTAATAAAGTACGTTGACAACTTGATAGTTCTTAAAAAGAAGAAAGGGTGTTAGGGGGCTCCTGAAACGTAGGTACTAACCGTGTACAAGTGGATTCACAGGGGATTATTATAGCTTTCGCAAATGAAAACGAAATCTCCATGAAAAATTTACAAATAGTGTAAGAAAAAATGCTTAAATATTAAAATTCAACGATAAGATAGTAGGTGCCCTTAACTGTGAGAAAAGCCCCCTATCATAATAGCTCTTTAGTCTTCTTAGTAGGGGGCTTTCTCTGTAGCTGGTGTTGGTGCTAACATAGTTAATTAATTTTGGCTCCTAACTTCAAAACAAATATCATTCTTCTCGGTGTCTTTTCATGTTCTTCAACGACTCTATTATTAAACAAAGAAGCTCGTTTACATATGCTTTAGTTAGTGTGGATTCTCTAAAGCTTCATGAACATCATATTAACGAGCATTTGAAGGAACTTGAAAAGGAAATTCTAAATGATGGTATGATTAAGAAACCCATAATTGTTGAAAAGAACTCATTAATCGTCCTTGATGGAACACATAGGGTTACATTAGCTAGAAAGCTAGGGTTTAAGAGAATTCCAGCCTTACTCATAAGCTATGATATTGCTGAAATTCACTCATGGGCGCATATATATGAAGGCTTTTGCGAAATAAAATTCTTCATAAATTGTTTAACAAAGCTCATGAGACATTCTAATGGCGAACCCTCAGCTAAAGGATATAAAGTAATTCTTTTAAATAGCTATGGTGAGAAACATGTGTTACCCTTTACGAACATCTTTAAACTGTATTGGACTATCCACTTCATAGACAAAGTCGTTAAAGCTTTAGGATGCAATGTAACAATAATTCCAGACAATGAAGTCCACGTATACCCTAGAAAGCCTTACGTTGCAATACTTCCACCACCTATACCTAAAACTGAAGTTTTAAGGGTTGTTGAAAGAGGTAAAAGGTTCCCACCTAAATCGACAAGACATATACTTAAAATCAAAATAGCTGACGTCAATGTTCCATTAAATGAACTCTATTAGCTTTACTATTTTTCTTAATTTATATTAGCATGTAATCAAGTAATGTTTAAAAGATGTAAAATGCATCTAAAATACGGTTATAATTATTGTTCACAATTCACACAACATCACCTTAACCGGTTTCATTTAAAAGAGACCAATACTTTCTCTAATGCCTCAATAACTCTATCAACATCCTCTCTTGTAATCATGTAGGGAGGTAAAAACCTTAACACACTCTCACCAGCTTTTAACGTTATTATGTTCTCCCTTAAGAGCTTTTCAATCAATGGTTTAGGATCTTCTGAAACATCAAGTCCAAGCATTAAGCCAAGACCCTTAACTTTCAACTCTTCCCTATTAGAAATGAGTTCTTTAAGTCTCTTAGCAAAATATTCACCTATTTTCGCAGCTTTCTTAGGAACATTTTCTTCTAGAAGAACATTTATTGAGGCTAGCACTGCTGCACAAGCAACAGGGTTTCCACCATATGTTGTTCCGTGTTCTCCAATCTCTAAGGAATCACCTATTTCCCTTCTAATAGCAACTAGGCTGACAGGATAACCTCCACCTATAGCTTTTCCTGCTGTTATTATGTCTGGTTTTGTGTTGTAGTGTTGGTGTGCCCATATTTTACCTGTTCTACCAAAACCACTCTGAACCTCATCAAAAACAACAACACAACCAACCTCATCACATCTAGACCTAATTGCATGTAAGAAATCATGTGTGGCTCTTTCTAAACCTCCCTCCCCCTGAATAACCTCAACTACAACAGCTGCAACATCATCCGTTATTACACGATCAACATCCTCAACATTATTAAATTCCGCGAAAACTACGTTCTTAAGTAAAGGTTCGAACGGTTTACGATACTTAGGATTCCATGTAAGGGAAAGAGCCCCCATAGTCCTACCATGAAATGCTTTCGTAAAAGACACAAACGTTTTTCTCCCAGTATATTTTCTTGAAAATTTTAATGCTGCTTCAACAGCTTCTGTTCCACTATTCTGAAAGAAAACATATTCTAATTCCTTAGGGAGGATTTTAGAAAGAGCTTTAATACATTCATCTCTAATATCAACATCGAAAGAGTATGAGGCAACCATAAGCTTACGCATTTGCTCATAAATCTTATCTACGATTTTAGGATTTGAGTGCCCTAAAAACGCTGTTCCATATCCCGCATGTAAGTCAAGATATTTTACACCTTTATCATCCCAAACATACTGCATAAATCCTTTAACAAGCTTTATTCCATATTTATGGTAAAGTTGTAGAAGCTCAGTCAAAAATATCACCGGAAAATCACATTAAAAACTGATAGTGTAAATGTTATTTAAAGTTTAAAAACAGGAGCATTTCCAAAGAACCCAAGTTCAATAATGCTTCCTGGCTCAGCTGTCACCGGAATTATTCTAAATCCTACAGGCTTTCCTTTAATAGTGCTTGCAGTTTTTAAATCATATAATATTTTAGCTATCTTACGGTAACTTAGCGGCTTAGAAACAGGAACCATATCTAACCCATATACGCATGCGAAAGTGTAGTGAACCAAATCCTTAATAGTGTATGTTCTTTCTACAGCTCTCTCTTTTAATACATTATCTTCAGCCACGGCAAGCATTACCTCGTTAAACCCTATGATTCGATCATTTAGCTTAGATGACACATTCGCTATAGACCTATTAAGCATCCAAATACTATGTAATGTTCCATATTCTCCGAAGCGAATACCACCTATTTTCTCAATAACCTTTGCCACACTGACATCCATCCATGGACTAGGTGATAAGTCTACTCCTAAAAATTTTAGACCTAAATGTTCAGTAGCTACTCTAATAGCTTCAGAAGTGGTCTTTACGGTTTTCAGAAGAGCGCTTTCTGCTTCTTTAAAGCTTCTATTCAAGTACTCTTCAACAACAAATGGCATATATGAAACTCCATCTACACCTATGGGTGCTCTAGCAGCTGGAAAATATGGTGTAACAATTTCTCCCCAAATAGCCGATAACTTATATCCACTATTTTCATCGAGTTCTTCAATAACTTTAGAAACATACGGTACATCTTCCATGCTTTCTAACACTATACTTCCAAAGGTTTTTTCATTATTTTTTAGAATTTGAGGAATATTCCAAATCCTATTATCATGCGACTTAAAGTGTAGTGTAGAAACAAAGTTTATAGAGTATTTTTCTGCTAATTCCTCGTAAACTTCAGCATATTTTTCAAGATTCCTAACTTCCATGCTTACATAGGGTAAGGCAAGCCTTATTGTCCATACTTTATTTTCACTTTTTAAAGAATCCACCATTTCAAGAAATTTAGAGGTAATGTTTTCAACAATATTCAGGGATTCATTTAAATCCTTCTTATAAACACTACCCACCATTAATGTTACTGCTCTAATATTCATTATGTTGCCCCTCATTAAATTTTTATTACACCAGTAAATAAAGCTAAGGCTATGGATGCCGCAGTAATGTCAGCTATACTTCCCGGATTAATTTTTCTCTCGAATAATTCATTATCGAACTGTTTAAGTAGGTTGAATCCTTTTTCCACATTAGCTTCAATAGCATTTATGATTTCACTAGCTCTTCTTTTAACATATTCACTAACGTGTTTTCCATGTTTTCTTAATACTAAAAAGTCATCGTATAGGCTTAAAAGTTTGACATATGTTAATACTATTGACATATTTACATCGTTATATTTTTCAAAATATTTTCCTAGATAATTATAGCCCTCTATAGCCTCTTTTAAACCATTAACACAGGTTCTTGAAACAACATCTTCTTTAGAAGCATACTCTAGCACATGATACAGTGTGATATTTCCTTTCCTTATTTTTTCCTCAAATCTTTCATCAAAAACGTCAGGTATTGGAGCATTAGCTACTCTACCTAAGTATCTTGGCGAAGCTATCCTAATGGCCTTATAGTAATTTACAGCATCGTTAACCGTTGTTTTTGAAACTATTTCTTTAGCATAAAAACAAACTTTCCTTACAGAAAAGCTCTTTTCCATAATATTTGAGAATAGAATTGATGGAAGCATTATTGAGAATATTGTTGATGTTCCTAAGTTTACGTTTCCCCCTCTATGCCATTTTTTTGAGGCCCTTACGGAACACAGTATTGCCTCTCCAATACCAGGCACACAAATTTCATTTCGTAATGCACTGTTAAGTGCTGCTAGGAGTAATTTACGGAAACACCATGTTGAAGCCGGCGAAGCTGCTATGAAATGTTCAAGACCCATATCTTCGTAACTATGGTATTTATGAACATTTCCAGGCTTAGGTGTAGCTGAAGCTTCAAGTATTAAAGCTATAGTTGAAGCTGTCAATATATTCTCTATAATCTCTAAGTACGTTTACTTACACCTCCAAGCTTCTCCACTAAGTTAAAAGCTTCTTTCAAAACTAAGTCGATAGCTTTTCTAAATTCACTATCCGTAGTTGAATGGTAAACTACATCTCTACAATAAGTTATTCTCTGTAAAAGCTCATTTACGTATTTATAATCCCTCATCTCATAGTATGGCTTAATTTTGGTATAATATATTAGGGCTTCAATTATTGCTGGAGTTACTCTGTTAAAGGTTCTAGGTTTTTTCCTAAGTACAACTACCTTTTTAGGAAGAGTCTCTACAAGATATTTTCGATTATCTCGCATCTTTCTTAAAGACCTAGTTTTACATATTACATAAGCATCAGCCGATTTTATGAAGCCTAAGTTCTCATTAACAATACCTATTTCCTTTGGAATATTCTTTTTAAAAATGCAATTAAAAAACACTTTACAATTACTTACAATATTAATCGTGAAGTAGACATTTTTTGATTTAAAGAAACGTAATATTCTAGCACCTTCATAAACATAAAAATACAGCATTTTTCTGCTCGTATCTAGTTTTACACCTAATGGTGAACAATTCCATACGTCATTATTTCTCGTTACAGCTATAACTTCGGAAAATGTTTTCTCGGAAAATCCCAATTCTAGGAGGAGTCGAAGTATTCTAGACATTTAATCCTACCCTAAAAGCTTTTAATCTATCTAAAGCTCTTCTCTTCTCCTTAGGACCTATTTTTGCTTCCTTAACTATGTTTTCAAGAGTAGCAATTGTTTCCTCCATAACTCTTCTATTAACTGGGAAAGGTACACCATCTTTTCCGCCTACGGCAAAAGTGTATTTAAATGGATCATATATGTAATTAGCAGGATCACGGTAAGATGGTGGTTCATTAAATATTAAGTCGGAAACTAATGAGAGAGCCCTTATTGTTGATGCCCCTACACCTTTTATTAAAAGAAGCTCCTCAAGATTCCCAGGGGAAACATCTCTTATCTTAGCTATTTTTTCAGCTAAACTATTAACCGAAGTTATAGGACTATAGTATATTTTTCTCTTTATAGGATCCACATGTATTATTGAAGCTTTAGGGTAAAGTGTTGTCTGACGCTTTAATGCATTAACGGCTTCCCTATAAAGATTAATTATTGTTGAAGGATTTTCCTTAGCCAAATCGACCACGGTTTTACGTGCCCCCTCAGCTGTCTTATCTACTAAATTTAGCGCAGCTTCTTCCTTCCTTAAGGATAAAATTCCAGTATGGGGCTCCCTTACAAAACTCTCTAGTACATCAGATAACCAATGGTATCTACGCGCCATTCTTATATTAACATTCATTCCCTGCTGAATAATAGCCCACTTTGATTTTTCAGAAACTATTAGTGAATGAATATATAGTGAGTAACCGTCTTGTATAAGTGATGAGTCAACCTTAGCTACAAGTTTCGAGGCTTTCTTAAGATACTCACTTATCTTAGTTGTTAAACCGAGTTTTTCAGCAGCTAACTCTACTTCCTCAGGAACGGATTTTGCTTTAGAACCTTTACCTCCAAGAACTAATACTCCAAATTCACCATTACTTAAAATGGATTTCAGAATAGCCAAAGTAACTGTTGTTGAACCACTACTATCCCAATCCATACCTATTACGTTGTTGAATGCTTGAAACCATAAGGGATTAGCTAGTCTCTCAACAAGCTTATCCGGTCCATACTCTAAAATAAATATTTCAACTATAGCCTTAGCTAGCTTCCTCATGAGCTTAAGCAGCCATAAAGGCACATGCCCTTCATGCAATGGTAAGTCGGCTATTCCCTCCATTTCTCTTCACATTATTTTATGGTGAACTTCTCCCTAAAACACTTCTCCACGCTTTAAAACTTATTAACGCTAGCACAGGTATGACTTCTAATCTACCAACCCACATTTCTAAAGCTAAAACAATCTTGGATATGTTGTCTAATTCGAAAAGCGACACAAAAGCGGGACCAACGTTTCCTTGAGCAGAAGCAACAGCTGACATGGCTGAAAAAACATCTACCCCTCTAAATGTTAAAGCGAATACTCCGACAATGTAAAATATTAAGTATGCAATGATGAAGGTCATTATTCTTAGTACATCCTCTTCAGGCAAAACTCTGAGACCTATCCTAATGGGTTTTTCGGCGCCTCTAGGCAAGAATATTTTACCTAGTTCATAGCTAACAGCCTTAACTGCAATAACTATTCTAGCTACCTTAATTGCTCCTGCAGTAGAACCGGCACCTCCACCAATAAACATTAGAATGGTTATTACGGCTTTAGATAGTGGAGGCAACGTGTTAATGTCTATTGTGGTGTATCCTGTTGTTGTCATTATTGAAACTACTTGAAAGAGAGAAATCCTTAGCGCATCAAATAATCTACCACCACTATGAATTATAAGGTCCAATGCAACTACACTTGTTGAAAAAGCTATTATGAGAAGCATAGCTTTAACCTCATAGTACCTTAGGAAATACTTTATGCCCTTAGTGAAGAGAGTATAATGAGCTAGAAAACTAATGCCCCCTATAATCATGAAGATTATGAAAATAAGTTCTATAGTTAAGTTTTGAAAAGCAGCTATACTCGCCGTTCTAGTGGAAAAGCCTCCGGTTGAAAGTGCAGTAAATGCATGTGTAATTGCTTCATAAGGATTCATTCCAGCAAGCCATAAGGCTATAACGCATAATGCAGAATACATGAAGTATATTATCCAAATATACTTCACAGTGTACCAGGTAGATATAGTTAATTTTTCCTCTCTTGCCTCAGCAAGGTATAGTCTACGAATGCCTGGTGCAGCACCACCAGCGAAAACAACTATGAAAAACAGGATTATTCCAACACCACCTATCCATTGAGTAAACGCCCTCCAGAAAAGCAGCGAGTACGGTTTACCTTCAATAGTTTTTATTAAAGTCATCCCTGTTGTTGTAAATCCCGACATGGTCTCGAAGAAGGCATCAACAGGACTCATATTTATTATCTTAATGTAAGGTACTGAGCCTATTATTGAAGCAATAATCCATCCTAAAGCTGAAATAACCATTGCTTCGAAAAGTCCAATGTCTTTAAATGACAGGGGAATTGTTACTGTGAGTAAGGAACCTACGAATATAGCGACAATTGATGGATAAAGAAACCCCCCTATTGAACTATACTCTCCAAAAAACATAGCTACAAATGCAGGTAAAAGTAGAAGTATCCCTATTGCCAGCACTATTCTACCTAAAGCACCTAAAACGACTAATATTTTATGCAATACTCGGCATCCCCTCTAAGTAGCCTCTATAATCCCTTAAATAGTTTTAATACAAAAGCGCTAATAGGTAGGTTCTCTATGGACATTAGGGAAAAGGTCAATGAATACTATTTGGTTGTCAAAGAAATTATGAACATAAATACTTTAACAGACATTGAAGCTAGGAGACTTTTAGCCTCGAAAATGGGTTGTTACCTTAGATTAGTTAATGGAAGAAAAATATTCAAGAAAATATTCGGGAAAAACGTTTTTATTTTTGGAGCTGCTCCTTCGCTTGAAGAGGATATTTTAAACCTTAAAGGAATATTGATAAGTAATCGCGAAAAAATATCTATAATAAGCGTTAATGGTGCAACAAAGGCTCTAATAAGCCACAATATATTCCCTGACATTGTAGTTACAGACTTAGATGGAGACTTTGATTCAATATTTAAAGCTGCTACTGAAGGAGCCCTAATCGTTGTTCATGGACATGGAGATAACATTCTCGCACTAAGCAAGTACTTAAGCAAAATAGGACCTTACAGTATATGCACTACACAGCTTGAAAACGAAGAATGCATCGTAAACTTTGGTGGTTTTACTGATGGTGATAGAGCCCTTTATCTAGCTAAAGAACTTGGTGCTTCAAAAATATTTCTTATCGCAATGGACTTCGGAGAAATTGTTGGAAAATACTCTAAACCATGGCTTAAAAAGCACGTATATGCATGGAGTGATAAGAGGAAAAAATTCAAAATAGCTAAAAAACTCATTGGTAAATACCTGAGGGAGTTTCAAGGAAAACTCTATACTTTAGGGAAAAGTAGAATAGTTGAGCTTAAAATAAGGCATTTGAACTATTCAGAAGTAGAAAATATTATTGGTAAGTAGGAAAGAAATAATTAGTCTTAAGGCATGAAATACCGTGAGCTTAATTTGTGAGAGTGCTAAACTTTGAGAATCCTTATAGTTACGGGTAAATTAGCTGCTCCAATAGTGAGAAAAGTTGTGAAATCCATAAAGACTCCTTATCAAGTAGAAGTTCTTGAACTCCCCATTACCGTAGCAGCTCTTGCAACAACAGACCTTATTGCTAATTATCTTAAGAAAATAGGTGTAAAGAAAGAAGATTATGACTTAATACTTATCCCTGGAGCATCCATGGGTTCGGCAAAAATAATTGAAGAAGCTGTAGGTATAAAGGCTGTTAAAGGAACTCTTCAAGCAACAGATATACCATCAATATTTTCGCTAAAAGACATATCAAAACTATCTTACGATGAACCAGCAGATAAATTCTTAGAGAAAGAGCTGCTCGAAGCCAATAAGAAGCTTTTGGAGGATCTTGAAAAATCAATTATAGAAAAACCCCATATCATCGTAGGAAACATTATAGTTCCAGCAACTCCACCGCCAATAAGGGTAATTGCTGAAATAACTGAAGCACATATTCTTACACGCGATACGTTATTAAAGAAGGCTGAAAAACTAATTGAAGAAGGAGCAGACATTTTAAGCGTAGGTTTTGAAGCAGGAATTTCACATGTAGAGAAGGTAAGGGAAACCATAAGGCTTCTTAAGAAGGAGTTCTCGGTACCCATAGTTATAGACTCTATAATTCCAAGCGAAATAATTGCGGGAGTTGAAGCTGGAGCAGACATGGTAATGAGCTTAGAAACGAATAATATAGAAAAAGTTGCAAAATACGTTGCAGAAATACCTTCCGTAATCATAGCCTATGATTCTAAATTACCTGTTCAACCTAAAACAGCTGAGGAAAAATTCAAGCTTCTCGAAAAGAACATAGGTTTAGCTCTGCAAAATAATGTTGAGAAAATAATCGCAGACCCCATACTAGACCCTATAAATTCTAAAAGTGCGTTTCAATCATTACTAGCATACTACATATTTAAGAGAAAACATCCGAAAATACCTATGCTTATGGGGATAGGAAACGTTGTTGAGCTTTTAGATGCAGACACCGTAGGCTCAAATGCCCTATTAGTAATGTTAGCAGCTGAAATAGGAGTGAGTATGGTTTTAGTTGTTGAGAAAAGCTGTAAAGCTCAAGGATCAACATTTGAAGCTGCTATGGCTTCACGTATGGCTTCACTAGCATTACTAAAAAATTCTCCACCAAAAGATTTAGGAGTAGACCTTCTAATACTTAAGGATAAAAGAAAAGTGGAGATACCTTTAGATACGGAGGGTGCAGAAGTAGTCGAAGCTAAGGAAAGTAAAAGGGAGTACGAAATAGATCCTTTAGGAATATTTAGAATCAGGGTAAATTATGATGAGGGAGTTATAGAGGCTTTGTACATAGGGAGAAAAGGTAAAATTTTGATTAAAGGGAGAAGTGCTAGAGAAATAAGAGATGAGATTTTGAGAAGAAACCTTATTTCAACACTATCACATGCTTTCTACCTTGGAATAGAACTTTCGAAAGCTGAAGAAGCATTAATTATAGGTAAGAATTATATTCAGGAAAAAACGCTTTTCCACAAAAAGAAGTTACCATTCTAGAAGGGATAGTATCAATGGAGAGAATTACAGTAGCTGTTCAAACATCCGCTCGTTTACACCTAGGTTTCTACAACTTCTTAAGCGATAGTAGAGTGTATGGAAGCTTAGGTGTAGCTATTAAGCATCCAGAACTATATTTAAAAGCAACACTTAACACTAAGAGAGAGGTTAAAGCATCCAGTGATTATAGTCGTTTAAAATTCATTGTTGAAAATGTAGCGAGAAAACTTGGTGTTGAAGGATACCACGTAGTTTTTGAAAAAACTTTACCTAAACATGTAGGATTAGGCTCTACAACACAAACATATCTTGCTGTAGCTTCAGCATTTTCTAAGCTACTAGGTATGAAGGTTAATGTGAGGAAATTAGCAGCACTCTTCAGTAGAGGCGATGTTTCAGGTATAGGAATAGCTGCGTTTGAAAAAGGGGGATTCATAGTCGACTGCGGAAGAAAAAGACCTCCCAAAGGCATATTAAAAAAGCCTGAAAGAGTAGAGGACCTTCCCCCTATACTATTTAGAGCAAGAATACCTAGTTCTTGGAAGTTTGTTATAATTGTTCCTTCAAAAATTAGGGGTTTAAGTGAAACTGAGGAAACAACTATTCTTGAGAAACCACAGAAACCTCCTAAGAAACTTCAAAACATGCTTTACTCGTTGCTCTTAAATAATATCATACCGTCTATCTTAGAAGAAGACATTAATGTTTTCGGTAAAGCACTAACAAAACTCCAATTTCTTGTAGGAAAATACTTTTCCAAACATCAAAAAGGAATATTCTGTTGCTACGAGACCGAGAAGATCATAGAGATGTTTAGTAAACTTAAATGTAAAGGATATGGCCAAAGCAGTTGGGGGCCTGCTGCCTACTGCATAGTTGAAGGATATAGAAGAGCTACTAAAATACTTTTAAAAACTATGGAGCATTTAGAGTTTGAAGCTTCAGGCTTCATTACTGAAGCTAGGAACTATGGAGCAAAAATAATCACTCTTTATAGCTAAGCTTCGCTGATGCCTTTTTAGCTTCCTCAATCTCTTTCCTTAAATCCTTCAAAGTGAATTTGGCGTAAGCATAAGCATCATATGGATGTATGCTTTCATAACTTATTACCTCAACTTCTATTTCTGAGTTGTCAGGCACCTTACCATTCATTTTCCTATAAAGGTTATATATTGCAGCTCTAGCTATATCCTCAACAAATCTTGGGTTTTTAAAAGCATGTCTTATAAGCCTATACTCATCAAGTCTTTTAAGCAAACTAAGTGTAGGTGCGGAGAAAGCTGTTTTACCTGCTTCAATAAGTTTCTCTATTCTAACAAAAACCCCTTTGGTCTTTACTGAAAGATATAGTTTGGCTCTTTGAGTATGTGATGGGGTATGCGGTAAAGCCGTTTTCTCCATTGACCTATAGGTTTCCTGAGCACAGGGGCACACTGTAATTCCTGATAAGCCAACTTTAACAACATATATTACATCACCCTCTCTTGTTTTAGAAACCCTAATTTCAACATCTGCCGCTTCTTCAGCAGGTATTCCGAGAAAGTCTTCAGTATAGAAGAAAGTTGTTTTAGCAATGACCTCAGCTTTAGTTGCGTACTCATGTTTTTTAAGTAAAATATCACATATTGTAACGAGAATATCTTCCATTGTTGGAAGAGGCTTTAGACGCACAGCATCTATGGCTTCAATAAATGCTTCAATATTCCTTGACATGTGAACTCCTCTTCTTTCAGCAGGTAAGTCAACGTAAACATCAAGTATGGCGTCAAAATATAGTCTTCCCTTAGGGCTTTCGAGAATTATTCTCCTCTTAATATTCTTAACACCAACTCTACTTATGTAAATAGGGTAAACTGGTTTCTCGTTCTGAACGTCTTTCACACTATATCATCTCCCATATTGTTACTACCGTTATTTTTTAAATTCAACGACTGCGTAATTGCTTAATCCTTCGTATAGTTTAACTTTAACAGGCATGTTTATTTTCTCGTAGATTTTACGTGCTATGTCCAAGGCAATATATTCTGTTGATGCTTCAGGAAAATCTATTATTTTAATATCGCTGCGAAACACTCCTCTAAGCATTGTTTTTTCATAATCTTTTCTCGGTATTATTAATTTATGGTCATATTCATCAATAATGTTTTTCACTATTCTTTTTAAAATAGTAAAATCTATTACAAAACCTGTTTCTTGATTTATTTCGCCTTCGACTTCAACGCTTAATCTAAAAGTGTGTCCATGAATATTCATGCATTTTCCTTCAGACCCCTTAGTGTAGTGGGCAGCATCAAAGTTTAGGCCTTCGATGCCAACTTTAAATTTTGCAGAATACATTCCGCTTAAACACCTAACTTTAATGCATTATTTTCTTATGAGAGTTTCCTCCGAATAAACTTGACTATCACAACTGGATAGTGAGGTATAGAGGATAACATATCCCAGGTTATACCCTCTATATTTGTATGGAATCTTTCGGCCATTTCGAAAACTGTTCTGCCAGCACCATAACCTCTTACTTTATCAGCTAACTCCGATATTTCAAGTAAAAGCCTTAGATTAATTTTTACTCCAGAGTACATTATTGGTGTTGCTCTAGGATAAAAAGCGGTTCTGAAAGCTCTACCGACAATGTATGATACGACTCCGTAATTTCTTAAGCCTTTAACACATGTGCTTCTCGACGCTAAAGCAATGTCTAGTCTTCTATGAACATATGTTCTATCACTATCAACAATAATTACTGAAATCTTTTTGCCTAAACATTTCTCAAGACCCTTCCTAAGCTTATGTACTAGGGAGCATTTTGTAAGAGGTAATGAAACATAAGAATACGGTAAGTTTGATGTGTCTATGCCTGCTTCGGATGAAGGCTTAAGCATTTGTAAAATTCCACCAACTTTAAGTGAGAGCTGTTTGTGAGCAGCTATTTCGCTTAGTGGTGCTTTCCTAATCCACTTTAACGTTTCATCTTTTAGTTTGGATATTTTCCCTAAAAAATATCCCCACATGATATTCATGACAATGAAACCTATAGCTTTAGACAACCACGAAACCTTAAGTTTATTTTCATCATAAATGTTTCCTAAAGCTACTGAAAGTGCTTTTTCAGAGAAAACTACGAAGTCTCCAGTGTTTACGTATTTCTTAAGTTTTTCACATATTTTAGGAAGAAATTGTTCCCTAGGTTTCCATAGTTTCATTTTTATAGGTAGCGCTACTACGGTGAAGTTTCCTATTCTTTTCTTCAAAATCATTTTTAAACCGCTTTATCTTAGTTCATTAGCTACTACATATAAGGTACACTTATATTATACTTAGGCTTATAGCCTAAAAGCTGGGTAAGGAAATTTGGCTAAATTGAGACTCGGACTCATCATTAACCCTATTGCCGGTATGGGAGGTAGAGTTGGTCTTAAGGGAACCGATGGTGAAGCTTATTATATAGCGTTAAAGAAGGGTGCTAAACCCGTTACTCCAGGTAGAGCTTTGGAATTCTTAAATAGTTTAGAACTTGAGGACTTCGAACTTTACGTAGCACCTAAAGTTATGGGTGAAAATGTAGCTAAGAAGTCTAAACACAGTAATAAAGTGGTTAAAGTTGTTGGAGAATTGTTTTCAGAAAAAACCACAGCCAAAGACACTAAGAGAATAGCTAAGCAAATGCTTGAGGAGAAAGTAGATATCATAGTGTTTGTTGGAGGAGACGGCACTGCTAGAGATGTAGCTGACGCTGTAGATATGAAAATACCCGTATTAGGAATACCTTCTGGAGTTAAAATGTTCAGCGCTGTTTTCGCAGTAAATCCTAAAGCAGCAGCAAGAATAGTTGAGGCGTTTGCTAAAGGCAACACTAGAATAGTTGAAGAAGAAGTTTTAGACATTGATGAGGAAGCTTATAGGAAAAACGTTTTAAGAGCAAGACTTTATGGCTACCTTAAAGTACCTATTGTAGCAGGGCTTGTTCAAGCATCTAAGCAGCCAAGTACTGATATTGCAGATGAAGAAGATAATCGTAGAGCTATTGCTGAAAGAATTGTTGAAGAAATGGAACCTGATACACTCTATATTTTAGGTGCTGGAACAACTGTTAAAGCAATAGCCGATAAGCTTGGAATAGAGAAAACACTGCTTGGGGTTGACGCAATATATAATGGTAAACTTTTAGGTAAAGATCTTGACGAAAAAGGTCTCTTAGAGCTTTTGAGAAAATATCCTAAAGCTAAAATAATAGTAACCCCTATTGGAGGGCAAGGCTTTATTTTCGGTAGAGGAAATCAGCAAATATCTCCCGAAGTTATAAAAAGAGTTGGCGGAAAGGGAAACATAATAGTTATTGCTACATGGAGGAAAATAAGAAACCTAGATGTTTTAAGAGTTGATACAGGAGACGAAGAAGTAGACAACATGCTAAGAAGCTACATTAAGGTCATAGTGGATTATCACGATGCAGTAATGATGAAGGTTGTTTAATGAATTGATTTAGGAATGAATTAAAAAATAAATTAGATTATAGGTTTTTGCTTTTTAATGTCCACCTTCCTTCTTACGCATTTCAATGTATCGCTCAGGGGTTAAGAGCTCTTCGAACTCTTTTGGATCACTCATTTCAATAACTACTAACCAGCCTTCACCATATGGGTCTTTGTTTATAAGTTCAGGTTCATCTAGAAGTCTCTCATTAACCTCAACTACTTTACCTGAAACCGCAGCATAGAAATCAGCTGTTGCTTTAACAGATTCAAGAGTTCCTATTGCTTCGCCCTTCTTAACTTCCTGTCCAACTTCAGGAAGTTCTACGCCAACAATATCTTTCAGTTCCTTCTGAGCGTAGTCTGTTACTCCTTCTCTAACTTTTCCATTCTCCTTCTTTGCCCATTCATCTGTTTTAGTGTATCTCATGTCTGTTCTTACTAAATACTTTTTACCTGCAACTTCGAATTCTGTTGTGCTCATGGTTTAAACCCCCATGGGGGACATATGTTGTTATGGGATAGGATTCAAAAAAACCTTTTTAACTTAAAACTATTTAACTACGGGTCTTCCAGGTATCAATGGGAAGTCAAATATTCTTCCTTCGTATCTCTTCCCTCTTATTTCAACTTCAACAGTGTCTCCGAACAGAGCATATCTTGCATCAATGTACGCTTGCCCTACTGACCTTCTAAGATACGGTGAATATGTTCCGCTTGTTATCCAACCTACAGGTTGGTCTTCAACATAAACAGTATATCCGTGTCTAAGTATTGCTCTAGCATGTTTCTTCTTCATCCTAATACCTACTCTAATCCATCTGCAACCTTCACGTCTACATGCTCTAAGAGCTTCCTCACCTATGTATCCTCTCTTATTCCAATCTATGGCGCCTAAGCCATATCTTAAACAGCATGCCGGCGGGAACTTTGTCGGATCTTCACCGTATTCGTCTCCTCCTAGAACGAAGCCCATTTCTATCCTTAGCGTATCTCTACATATAATACCTACAGGTTTAGCTCCAGCTTTTAGTAGTGCACGATATATTTCAACCATTGCCTTAGGTTCAGCCCAAATTTCGAATCCATCCTCGCCTGTCCAGCCGCTTCTGCTTATTAGGTAAACCTTTTGCCCAGCAATTTCCTCATTCATTCTAAATTCTAGTGTGTGAAGATCATTTGCCCATCCGGCGCCGACTTTTTCGAAAACTTCTTCTACTTTTGGTCCTTGCACAGCTATCATAGCTAACTTAAGTGTTAGATCTTCGACTTGTACTTTAAACCCGTATTTCTTAATTACTTCATCATAGTATTTTAGCATCTTCTCTCTATAAGGCGCGTTAGCTATTACGAACCATTCTTCATCAGAAACCTTATATGCCATTTCGTCATCTTTCACTCTAGCGTATTCGTTAAGAGCTAGTGTTGGACCTGACATCCAGTACTCCTTAGTTTTAGACATATCTTTCGGGTAAAGTTTCTGAAGGAATGGTAGTACGTCAGGTCCTGTTAGCTTTATTCTTCCCATATGTGCTACATCAAATATTCCAACAGCTGTTCTAACTATGTTATGTTCCTCCATAGAGCTAGTGTATAGCATTGGCACTTCCCAGCCGCCGAATTCGCCCATTGTGGCGCCAAGTTCCTTTTCGTGAAATTCCCAAAGATGTGTCTTTATGACCATAGAAGTTCGCCTCAACCAATATCATAGTATGATGATTTCTCAAATTTAAGTAAACCTATAATAACATTATTGTAAAGCTAAATATTTCATCGTAGAAAATACTCTATTTTTCAGATGTTCTTATTAGTTTCATTATGGAAATCGTTTTAAGAATCTGAAAAAAGAGATATATAGTTGGGGTTATATTTTGGTAGTGCATCCTTGGCTACCAAATTCTCCAGAAAACATTAAAAAGGAGATGCTGAAAACTATTGGCGTTAGCAGTATTGAAGAGCTTTTCAAGGACATACCTGAGGGCGCTAGATTTAAGGGTGTTTGGAATAAACTAGAGATCGGCCTTGGAAGACCACTGTCCGAACTAGAGATTAGGAAGTTTGTCGAGAAACTTTTCAGCAAAAATAAAGTGTTTATGAATCCACCAGTATTCTTAGGAGGCGGCTCTTGGCCACATTATGTACCAGCAGTTGTCAAATACATTATGTCACGTGCTGAGTTTTACACGGCTTATACACCATATCAGCCGGAACTTTCCCAAGGTCTAATGCAAGCGCTTTTCGAATATCAAAGCATGATGGCTGATTTGCTAGAAATGGAAATCGTTAATTCATCAATGTACGATTGGGCCTCAGCTGCCGCAGAATCATTCTTAATGGCCATGCGTATTCAGAAGAAAGGTAAAACAAGGGTTCTAGTTCCTTCAACAATGAACCCGTATCATGAACCAGTAATTAAAGCATATACTGAACCTAAGGGTCTTAAGGTTGAGAAAGTAAAGTACGATAAGGAAACAGGGCTCATGGACTTAGAAGATTTAAAGGAGAAGCTAAGTCCCAAGGATGTTGCAGCAGTTTATATCGAAAACCCCTCCTTCCTGGGCTTCATAGAAGAAAATGCTAAGGCAATAGGTGAAATAGCTCATGACTATGGAGCACTATTCATTATAGGTGTTGACCCAATAAGCTTAGGGGTTCTTGAAGCTCCCGGTAAGCTAGGTGCCGACATAGCTGTTGGTGAGGGACAACCCTTAGGTTTAGGTATGAACTATGGTGGACCCTACTTAGGAATATTTGCCGCCAAATGGGATATGAGGATTGTTAGGCAAATGCCGGGCAGAATCATGGGCTTAACAACAACACATGATGGAGAATTAGGGTTTGCAATGATTTTGCAAACAAGAGAGCAGCACATTAGAAGAGAAAGAGCAACATCAAACATATGTACTAACGAAATGCTATGCGCTCTTGGAGCAGCAGTTTACATGGCCCTACTAGGTAAACATGGCTTCAGAAGGCTAGGAGAATTAATAATGTATCGTTCACACTATGCAGCTAAGAAGCTCAACGAAATAGATGGTGTTAAAGCTCCTGTGTTTAAGAGCGAATTCTTCAAAGAATTTACAGTAAACTTTGACGATGCTGGTGTAAAGTATGAAAAGGTACATGAGGAGTTGCTGAAGAGTGACATACATGGAGGACTTTATGTTGGGAAATGGTTCCCAGAACTAGGTGAAACAGCGCTCTTCTGTGTAACGGAAATGCATGACAAAGGTGATATAGACTTGCTTGTTTCTTCAATAAGGGAAATTTTAGGTAAGTAGGAGGGGGAGGTGTGAGTTATGGTTTTCCGTCAGGCAAAGTGGGATGAACCTATAATATATGAGTTAGGAGCCCCTGGAAGAATAGGGTTCCTAGTTCCTGAAGTTGAGGAGGAAATAAGGAAGGAAGTAGGAGAATTAAGAATTCCAGAAAAAGTTGCAAGATCATCTCCGCCGAATCTTCCCGAACTTTCGGAAGTGGAAGTTGTCAGACATTTCGTTGACTTATCACAAATGGCATACGGTGTAGATAATGGCCCAGTACCTTTAGGATCATGCACCATGAAGTATAATCCGAAAATAGCTTTTGAAGTAGCTAACGACCCTAGAGTAGCATGGTTACATCCTCTTCAGGATGAAAGAACAGTTCAGGGCCTCTTGGAAGCACTTTATATGTTGCAGAAGTGGTTAGCAAACGTTGTCGGCATGGACGCGTGCACGCTTCATCCAGCTGCTGGAGCCCATGGAGAACTAACCGGGACTTTACTTATAAGAAAATACCATGAGCTAAAGGGTCAATTAGATAAAAAGACAGAAATAATTATTCCAGACTCAGCTCACGGTACAAACCCTGCAAGCGCCACTATGGCAGGGTTCAAGGTAGTAGAGATTAAATCAGCTCCAGACGGGAATGTTGACATAGATGCTCTTAAGGCAGCGGTTTCGGAACATACAGCAGGGCTTATGCTAACCAATCCAAGCACTCTAGGCTTATTCGAAGAGCACATTCTCGAAATAGCTGAGGAAATACATAAGGTAGATGGATTACTATACTATGATGGAGCAAATCTTAATGGAATAATGGGCTATGCTAGACCCGGAGATATGGGCTTCGACATAGCACACATAAACATACATAAGACGTTTGGATCACCACATGGCGGAGGAGGTCCTGGAGCAGGACCTGTATGTGTAAGAAACATTGTTGTAGATGAAGAAAAGGGCATTAAGCTAGGCGATTTACTGCCTGGACCTAAAATAGAATATGACGAGAAAGAAGGAAGATACTACCTTAAATGGCCAGGACCATACTCTATAGGAATGCTGAAAGCATTCTTCGGAAACGTAGTCCCGCTACTATGGGGCTTCACGTACATACTAGGTCTTGGACCACAAGGTCTAAAGGAAGCAACTGAACAAGCAGTTCTCAACACGAACTACTTCACAAAGCTACTTAAAGGCACTAAAGGATACGACTTACCCTACGGTCCTGAAAGGTTCAGAAAGCACGAAGTAGTATTCAGCGCAGAACCCATGGCTCACGAAGTAAACGTAACAGCAGAGGACGTAGCTAAAGGCTTACTAGATGCAGGATTCTATGCTCCAACAATATACTTCCCACTAATAGTTCATGAAGCATTAATGATAGAGTTTACAGACACCGAAACCAAGGAGAACCTTGAGAGGTATGCTGCTAGAATGAAGGAAATTGCTGAAATAGCTTATAAGAACCCAGAAGAACCTAAGACATGGCCGAAGAACACTGCTAAAGGAAGAGTAGACACTGTTAAAGCAAGCCATCCAAGACATGTAACGCCGACATGGAGAGTTTACAGACTAAGGAAGGAGGGTAAACTCGGCGTTCTCAAGTAAAAACCCTTTTGAGTTAAACTTAATTTTTCTTTACACCTAAATTTTCTATGAAGCGATGAAGAAAGTCATGCCAACCGAAGCTTCTCTAATGAGGTAAAAATTACCCTGGGGTAGCTGAGCTCCTTTTCCTAAGAGCATATCCTACTAATAAGCCCCCTAGGAATGCTAGTGTTAATGGGAAGATTTTCTCTAAAACACTCATAAACTCTATGGTTTCTTTTTCAGTAATCGTAATTGTTTCGCTAGGCGTTGTAGTATTGGTGGTTTGCGGGGTAATTGTAGGTTTTTCCTTTACTAATGTTTTAGACGTTGTAGTAATAGTAATGTTCCCTATGGAACTTATTAAGTAAATGTCTATTAACACTTTAGAATGCATTGAAGCAAGTTCGTAAAAATATAGTTCATCTAAGATACTTTCCTGTTGCTTAGCGTATTCATAATATCCTAGTGAGAGAATAGGTTCTACTCCTAATTCTCTAGCTTTAGCTATGTAACCTTTAGCTATTGCTTTAACAGCTTCTCTTTGCTTATTAACGTTCACGGTAAAGTATTTATGAATAGCCGTTGTTGCTTCAGCAATAGAAGATAAAGCTAAACCTAGTCCTCCATAAATATCTCCCTTTTCCATAGCATTTCTGGAATCCTCTAAATCCTCTAATGCAGCATTAACTATAGGATCTGATGCCACACCTAAGTCTTCAAGAAGTGAAGTAGCATATGCTACAACACTGTATGCTTCATAAACTATTGTTTGAGAATATCTTAGAATAGTGGATTCACTAGGTAGACTAATTAGCCCTAAACCTAAGGAGTTGAGCCATAACTTAGCAGTAATGGCTCTCCACTTAGCATAGACTAGGTTTAAAAGTGCTTTTTCAATTTCACCTTGAGAATAAAGGTCTCCAGCTTTTCTTAGAAACTTTTGAGCTAAAAGAAGTCTATAATGGGAGGCTATAAGAACTCCTACATCACTTAATTTTGATGGTTTTGTTTTATTCAAAATTGTTTCTACTTCAACTATTGAAGCATTTACTTCGTTGTAAAGTTCTTCTAAAACCTTTTCGCCTTTACTCTCAAAGTTCAACAGAACTTTAGCATAGTCAATAGTGTATGCTGCTTGAAAAGCGCTGCTTGCAGCTGAGTATAGTAGACCTCTTCTCTGAAGCGTTAACGCTTTATTCATAAGGTCTTCTGCTTCATTAACAATACCTTCCACTTTAGGTGAGACCTTTATAGATTCCTTTATTTCATTGAAGCACCGCTTAAAATAGTTTATCTGCTCATTTAGTGCATGCTTTACTTCACTACTATATGTTGGTTCTGTAGTTGTAAAGTTAATGTAAGGTATGCTTACGTTTAAAACGTGCTTTACAACTTCAGCTATGTTACTTACCTCTACAACCTTTACACCAAGTTCCTTACCGTATTCATAAATGTTTACAGGAACTTTCTTTACAGTTTGAAGTATGAAGGGTCCTATTTTCTTATACTCTATTTTCCTTTCGTAAACTACTGTTTGACCTATAGGCACTAGGAATACTTTAGCTCCTACCTTAGCCGATGCTTCAAGCTTCTCCTTTATTCCCCCAACAGGGCCTATTGTACCATCAGGATTTATCATTCCGGTTAACATTACACTATGGTTTATTTGTAACCCTCCTAAAGCAGCAATCATAGCGATTGTCATTGCTGCCCCAGCACTTGGGCCTCCGATGGTTATTGCTGGACTCTCCATGGAGACATAGAAGTCTACATTCAAAGGATTATATCCTAAAAGCGTTGATGCAACAATAGCTGCTGTTCTTGCTGATGCCTGCATATCGATTTGTGTTAAAGGCATTGTTGAAACATATATGTTGCCGCTTCCCGGATATTTTACAGTAACAGTTAAGTTAGAAATGACACCTACTAATCCTTTCTCGGTTTGTGAAACCGCAGGCACTAGAATGCTAACTGTTCTTCTGAAACCTTCCTCCTTTATTGATGTTGAAACAGTGAGAACTACGGTAAGTGGTAAACTGGAAATAACTACTATAAGCATCATTATTGCAAGCATTTTACGAAGCATTTCTACCACGGTTTAGGTGTAGAAAGTAAGTGTACTATACGCTTTTCCAATATTAAAGATAAGTACTTCTTAAATATTTTCATAAATCCACTCTACAATAGCTTCTACGAGCATGCTTTCTACTGTAGCAAATCCGTGGTTAGCATTTTCCACAATTTTTAATTCACAATTCTCCCCTAAAATTAGGCAAACCTTTATTCCTCCCTCAGGAGGAGTTATAACGTCTCTTTCACCATATATTAAAAGTATTTTCTTATCTCTAAGTTTCCTAATTATGTTGAAAAGCGAGTAATTACGTAACTCTTCAACAGCTTCTCTACTGAGTCTAAGTCCTAAATCTTCAAGTACCATTGACCCGTCTTCTCTAAGTTTAAACCCTAATCTTAGGAATGGAGTATAGGGTTCTATGGGAGCAGATGCTGCTACAACATAAGATACAATATCTGTCATTGCAGCAGCATATAAGCTTACAAATCCGCCTAAGCTTATGCCAACATAACCGATTCTAGTATAATCTATGTATTCCTTTTCTGAAAATTGTTCAGCAATAAATAAAGCATCATCAATCCATTCGGAAAGCTTCATGTCACTTAAATAACCATCGCTTTCATTTGAAGCATTCCATGGAGGCTTAGAATATCTAAAGTCGAAGCGAAAACTAGCATAACCTTTTTTAGCTAAGGCTTTAGCTAAGGGGGGATAAATTTTACCATTATCATTCTTATTACTAGAGTATGCATGAAGGAAAATAGCCATAGGCCATGGTGGGGGTTCATCGGGTTTTGTGAATATACCTACGATCCTCATACCTTTATGTAGAAAAATCTTTCTTTCCTCCGAAACCATTACTTAACCTCCTCTCCCATGTGTAGTAGGAACAGCTAGTTTTAATATTATCTTCCAACAACATTACTGATTGGATGAGGCTTAGAGAAAATGGTTAAGTATGATATAAAATGTTTACGCTGTGGAACGAAATTACCTTCTAAAAAGTGGTTTTGGAAGCATGAAGAAGATAATGGAACATTGACTATAGCGTATAAAGATGTTGAAAGCTATAGATTTAAAGACGTTTTAAACACAGAGTTCATTGATATTAGACGTTATGCAAACTTACTCCCTATAAGGTTAAAAACACTAAATATGGCTCCTATAAGCCCAACACCTATAGTTAAAAGAAGAATAAGAGGGGTTAATGCATTTTTTAAGCTAGAATACTTGTTACCCTCAGGTTCATTTAAAGATCGAGGAGCTTTAATTTCTATAGCTAAAGTGAAGGAGCTTAGAATTAAAAGCATTATTGAAGATTCCTCAGGGAATGCGGGAATAGCTTTTACATTATTTTCATCTATTTACGGCATGCAAGCAAACATTTTCATACCTAAAGATGCACCTGAAGGTAAGAAGAGAATGCTTAAAGCCCTAGGTGCAAATGTTTATGAAGTTGAAGGTTCTAGGGAAAAAGTTAACTATGAGGCTAGAGAGTATGAAAGGAAAGGCTACGGAGTATATGTTGGACACTGGTGGAATCCCTTCTTCATAGAGGGAATTAAAACCATAGCCTTTGAACTTCATGAACAAATAGGGATAAGTAATGTTGATGCAATAATTGTACCTACAAGCAGTGGGGGGCTTCTTTTAGGAATATATAAGGGAGTGGTTGAACTTAAGAAAATGGGTGAAATTCCTAAATTACCCAGGCTTATTGCAGTACAAGCTTCGGGATATGCTAGGCTATGCTACGAACTTGGCTACGGAATGGGTGTTGAGTACTCTAAGTTAGCTGATGGACTAAGAATAAACAATCCTCCTAGGATAGGTGAGATGGTTTTAGCAGTTAAGGAAACTAAGGGTACATGCTACTATGTTACTGACGACGAAATTAAAAAGTCACTTAAAAAGTTGTGGAGCATGGGATTCACTGTTGAACCTACATCAGCAGTTACGTTTAGTGCATTACTAAAAGCCCTAAGTGAACGGGTTATTGAAAAGGAAAGTAACGTTGTAATAGTGCTTACAGGAAGCGGCTTGAAAATGCTTGATAAAATACTTTCACTCATCACCTAGAAAGTGTTCGAAACTTTAGATTTATACATAGTTAGAAGAAAGCTTAACAAGAGAGGGAGAAGCAAATGGTGTTTACTAAAGAATTACTTAGGTTAGCTGCTATTTTAGTGTTGATAGTATTAATATTGCTTCCCCAAAGTCTGATGGCATGTTTTAATCCGTTGGATGAATATTCATATGAGGTCTTACTGAATAAACCAGGAATAGAAATTAACGGAAATATGTTAAAAGAATTAGGATACAGCGTTATAAGCTACGGACAATACATTAAGCAAAGTACAGCAGATCCCAGATTAAAAGTTATCTTAAGTTTTGTTAATCTAAAGGAAGTAGGCTTAGGCTCAGGTAGCGCTTTATCTATAAGGTTCCAGTTGGAAGAGGACTTCCTACCCTTACCTGAGTACTTAGCAGTAATGCGTGTTAAAAACGCATCTTTAGAACAGACCTGGTTCTCTGAGAAGCTAAACAACGTTATTTACGTATTTAACAAAGTTAATGGTAATGTGCAAGTAACTGCCATAGGGATTAAGTATAAGGGATCACTTTTAGATTTTGAAAAAGACATTAAAAACCATGTAGCACTAAGGCTAACTGTTCCGCTTGAAAATGTGGAAGCAGTTAGTGTAAGTGAATTAAAAATACCCATTGTCGATTTAGAAACTATAGATTGGGGTAATGTAGTTAAGATAGAACTAGAGTTACTTGTTAGAAACGGAGCAATTAAAGGATTAAGTTACGAAGATATTTACGAAATTTCTGCAATAGCTAAACCCGGATATGCCGGATGGAATTCTAGAATAGTTTATTATAAAGATTCATGGATACCTTACTTTAAAACAGACAATCCATTGCTTCTTAAATGTGCTCCTCCAGCATCAACATTTGCTGTAACTTCAGACACCACACCTACCCTAACTCCCACACCTACTCCCATACCAACAATTATTGTGACTATGACAGCTACAACTACACCAACTCCCTTGACTGCCACTGAAAGTGCGGTGGAAGCACGGAAAGCTTATACTGAGGAAGAATTCTTGAGAGCAACAGCACCCATAGTCAGAATGGCCTACATTTTCATTACGGGATTAGTAATCTCTATCATAGCTTGGTTTATTGTTAGAAAAGTAATTTAAAACGCAGTCTCGATTATTGAAGCAGATACTGTAGTCGGTGAAAAATACTTTGAAAAAAGAACTGAAAGACATTGGAATGTCGACTTTAAAAGTGTATCTGTTACTTATTGAAGAGGGAAATGCGTTAGGTGTTAGAGAAGTTCAGAGAAAAATAGGGTTTAAAAGCCCCTCAACAGCTAAATACCATTTAGACAGACTTGTAGAACTAGGTTTAGTTGAAAAAACACGTGATGGACTATATTTAGTTAGGAGATCCTCTAAACCACCCATACTATACGCTTACACTTCAGTTTATGGAACACTTATACCTAGACTAGTACCTTACGCTGTTTTCTTTACAACAGTAACATTACTTTACATAGTGTTTGGTGGCGGAAACGTTTTCGCTATTATAACTGGATCTCTAGCATCAATAATACTTTGGATTGAAAGCATTAGGCTAATAAGGTTTCTTAAGAAACTTAAGGGGATAAAATCTAAAGAGTAGTTATCCAAATATAACTTACATGCCGTGATGAAGACACACCCTTTAGAGATTAGTGATCGAAGTGGCCAGGTCTGAGCATACTTTAACGTTTTAAGGGAGAATTTTACTAAAGATTTTTATCTTACACGAACTCAGATTCTCAATTTGAAAAACTTAGACTCTAAACTAGGTGTTAAAGACTTGACAGCACTAATAACTTTCTTATTTGTAGTGCTTTTCTCAATAATTGTTGTCAGAATAGGTACTGTAGCTTTAAAAATGACCGGGCTTTCAAGAGATGTTGCAGCATTCCAAGCCCAATCAGCATTCTCCGGTGTGGGATTTACCACTTCTGAATCAGAATATGTTGTTTCCCATCCGGTCAGAAGGAGAATTATAAGGATACTTATGCTTCTAGGAAGCGCTGGACTAACATCAGCTATGGCTACACTTGTGCTCACATTTGTTGGTGCAACACCCGCTGAATCAGCTGCCAGAGTTTTCTGGTTAGCAATAGGACTCCTGGTTTTACTGTTCTTTGGTAAATCTAAGCTTGTAGATAGGGGGCTAAGCTGGATAATAGAGCGTGCTCTTGAAAAATTTACTCAAATAAAAGTTTACGATTATGAACAACTCTTAGGGTTAAGTAAAGGATACACTATATCAATGATTAAGGTAAAGGAGGGAAGCTGGCTAGCCAATAGGAAGCTTAGAGACTTAAAGCTTATCGATGAAGGTGTATTGGTTTTAGCAATTTATAGAAAAGTTAATGGAGAAGAAAAGTTCATTGGAGCACCACGTGGCGATACTATCCTGCTACCTGGAGACACGATGGTATGTTATGGTCCAGAAGATACTTTACTATACCTACCTAAAAGGCTAAAGGGGCCGTTAGGGGACAAGGAACATGAAGAAGCTGTAATTAGGGAAATAATTAGAGAGAAGAGGAGAGAATTATCGAGAGGTTACGATTGAAAAACAAACACTGCAACCACGGTCATTGAAACCATAATTAAACCCATAGCTAATGCAAAATAATGAAAAGGAAGCCTCTTAGCTAATGAAATCATGAAGCTTATTGATATTATCCCCGAAATAAAAGATGTAATAAGCGCAATAAAGCCCATAGGTGAAAGTGTTGATACTGAGGCAACGTAAATACTTGCTAAAAGTAGTACAGGTATAGATGCAAGAAAGCTTGTTTCAACAGCTTTCTCAGGCTTTAATCCTAGCCATAGAAGTAAAGCTATTGTAATTCCGCTTCTAGAAATACCTGGAATAACAGACAATCCCTGAATAAAACCTAGAAGCAAAAAATCCTTAATCTCAAGCTTAGATTTAGTACTAAATTTCCCCCTTACCTTAAACGCTACTATACCTGTCAGTATAAGTAAGATGCCAATACTTAGCGACACAATATCTAAATTAATGCTTTCAAGGAACCTAAAATATGCAATGTAAAGTGGAAAGCCAACTGCAATACTTGCTATAGTTACATAAAACCATAGCTTAAGCAAATATTTTGAACCCCTAAGTTCTCTAACTATTTTACTCTTGAAATATATGATGGCGGAAAAAGTTGTTCCTAAATGCAGAAATATTGAAAGAGAATAAGCTATACTTAAATTCAAGCCCAAAACGCTAGCAAGAAAAATCATTACCTGCCCGCTACTGCTTATAGGTAACCATTCTAAAAGCCCTTGAATTAAACCTGCAATTACAGGTTGATAAATTGTATTAAACAACTAAATTTAACCTCAAGGAGAAATCTAAAGAGAAAATCCTATAAATCCTTTATACCTCTATAGCTTAAGCAAAAAAATCTATAAGCAAATTTTTGATAAAATCGGCGACTAAATTATGAACAAAAATGATAGGGAAGCTACTATGCCAAAAAATAAAGTTACGTATGGTGTTTCAGCTTTACTGCTCACTTCCATTCTATGGGGTTCTTCTTTCCCGGCGATAAAACTCGTGGTTTCCGAAGTGAGCAGTTACACCTACACTTGGGTTAGGAGTAGTTTAGCCTTAGTGGCGATACTTCCTTACCTAGTATATGTTTACTTGAAAAGAGGGATTAGTTGGAAAGCTGTGAAAGGAGGTTTAATGGCTGGTATTGCTTATTCTCTAGGTTTATGGCTGCAAGGGTGGGGTACTAAGTTCACTACAGCTTCTAATTCAGCATTCATAACAGGTCTTAACGTGGTTTTTGTGCACATCTATGTTGCCTTAATTTTAAGAGAATACAATTCTAGGCTTGCTTTAGCATTAATTTTTTCGATGACAGGACTTTATTTACTAACCTCTCCGTCAACGGGCTTCAATATTGGCGACCTATTAGTTTTAGTAAGTGCTGTAATGTGGGCAGCACAAATAATAATTGTTGATGCTTATGGTGAAGGAGACCCCTTAGTTTTTACTTTTTTTGAAATATTACCTGCTTTAGCTTATTCCATACCCGACTTTTTAGATAATGGGTTTGAACAGATTACTCACGGAACTCTAATTATATTAGTATATTTAGCAGTATTTTGCAGTGTTTTTGCTTTCACATTACAAGTTTATGGTCAACGATATGTAAGCCCCGCGATTGCATCAATAATTTTCCTTTCAGAACCTGTTTTTGCATCATTATTTGCCTATGTAATTTTGAGTGAAGTCTTAAGTTTAATTCAAATAGTAGGTGCAGGAATGATTATTTCAGCAATGCTAATATCGTCTTTAAGCAAAACATCTTATAAGCAGATATAGGGTAGGTGAAATTGTTAAGAGTTGTAAAGACTGTGTGTCCACGTGATTGTTATGACACATGTTTTTTGAAAGTACATGTTGATTCTAAGGGTAAAGTTTTAAAGGTAATTGGAGATCCCGAAAATCCCATTACAAACAATTTCCTCTGCCCTAGAACAATTAGAGATAACGAGTATGTTTATAAAAATAGAGCGCTTTACCCTCACATTAGAATCGGAAATAAGCCTTCAAACAGTTTTAAGAGAATAAGCTGGGAGGAAGCATTAAATATTATAGCTGATAAGTTGATGGAAGTAATAAAAGAGCATGGTTCTAAAGCAGTTCTTCACTTAGAATACGCTGGTAACATGGGGCTCCTAACATGGTATTTTCCATTGAGATTATGGAATGCTATTGGAGCAACAGGAACAGACTATACAATATGTAGTGCTTCAGGGCATGAGGCTATCTCTCTCCATTACGGATCAAGTTATGGAGCATTACCTGAAGAGATTGAGAAGGCAAAGCTCATAGTTTTTTGGGGATTTAATGCTGCAGTAAGCTCTATTCACTTATGGCGTTTAGCTCTTAAAGCTAGAAAAGAGGGAAGAGCGAAAATAGCTGTTATTGACTCTAGAGTTAGCGAATCAGCTGAAAGAGCGGACATATTTCTACAGCCTCGCCCTGGAAGCGATGTTGCTTTGGCTTATGGCATTTCTAAGTATCTCATAGAAAAAGGATACATAGATGAAAAGTTTATTTCAAAATATACATATGGTTTCGAAGAATTCAAAAGGGAAGCGCTTAAGTGGAGTATTAAAACTTTAGAAAAAATAACTAATGTTCCATGGTGTAAAATAGAGGCTATTGGGGAGGCCTATGGTAAATTAAGGCCTAGTTTAACACTAATAGGCTTTGGAATTCAGAAAAGCATTTATGGTGCTGAAGCTGTTAGGGCTATTTCACTTATACCAGCTCTCCTCGGAATACATAGGGGATTCTACTATAGCAACAGTAGAGGGTGGAGTATTGATATTAAATATTTAACGGGAGAATGTTTTCTAAAGAGAAAAACACCGATTGTTAGCCAAGTTAGATTAGCTAAATTAATTGAAGAGGGAAGATTCAAGTTCATATATATTTACAATATGAATCCCCTCTTAACCTTACCTGACCAACAAAGCTTACGTAAAGGACTTATCAGAAACGATGTATTCGTAGTTTTACATGAAGTTAGATGGACTGAAACAGCAAGGTATTCTGACATCGTATTACCTGCTCCATCATATTTAGAAAAGGATGATGTGGTAATTTCGTATTCACATAGATATGTTAGATTGTCAAGAAAAGCTATTGAACCTTTAGGTGAAAGTAAAGATGAAATATGGGTTATGAGGAATCTCGCTAAGAAACTTGGTATTAGAAAAGAATGGATTTATGAAGACCCTTGGGAAGCTTTAAGAAAAGCTCTTTCAAACGCTTTTGAAAACGGTTCTTTCGAAGATTTAGTGAAGGGTAAGGTTCTTAAGTTAAAGTATAAACCTAAGAATAAATATCAAACACCATCAGGAAGAATAGAGTTTTACTCCTTAAAGGCTAAGAGTCATGGGATAAATCCTCTTCCCCAGCAAGAACCTTTAAATCTAAGTCAAAACGAATTTATTCTCCTTAACAGCGCGACATTAAACTATACGCATACACAATTCACAGAAATTTATGGTCCAATACCTCCAATTGCTTACATAAACACTCAAGACGCTAAGCGTTTAGGAATAAAATCCGGCGACCTCATAGTTCTTGAAAACAATTTAGGGAAAATACTTGTCAAAGCAGAAGTTACGGAAAAGGTTATGGAAAAAACTGTTTGGATGCCAAGGCAGCTAGTTGATGCTAATGGAGTACCTCAAAACATTTTAGTGCCTTCGAAAACTCAAAATATTGGCAATGGACCTATTTTTAACTCGACAAGAGTTAAGATAAGGAAATTTTCGTAAACATTAATGTTAAGATAGTATTATTATGAAAATACGTACTTAAGTATTATTGGGAAAATAAAAGATGTCTAGGGAACATAATTGAGTTGAAAATGTTTTCTTAAAGAAAGCACACTTATTTCTTAAAATATTAGATCTGAGATGGAAAGATGCTAAAGAAGAAACGCAACACATAATGAAGCTCTTAAGAAGTCTTAACTTAATGCCTGAATATAATCTTGTATAGGAAGTAAATGGAAGCAATGTTGTCATAGAATATATGCAATATGATGTTCAAACTTCAAGAATTTATAGCACTTGGAAGTTTTATAGAAAAGCAGGAAGCAACCTTATATACGTTGATGAATTCAGTTTTAATTTAAGAACATATTCCATTCATAAACTACTAAGCATCGCTAAGAAAACCTGTTAGAAATTAGTTAAAGCTTATAGGGACTGGAAAACTCTTCAAAAGTATATTCCTACATCAGCTAGATTAATTATGGTGCTAAAGCAATATAAGCTATACTAAGGGCGTTGCAGCAATAATACATTTTTAAAGCGAAAAATGATGTATCTGAAATAATTAGTTAAAGAAAACTTACACTATATAAACTTCTTACTCAAATCCCTTTTACTCATTTATTGCAGTAGATATAGTAAAGTTTATATTCTACTCTATTTCTACGGAGGTGGTACAAGGTTAGAAAAAATGCGTGCATTGGAAAGTGTTTGAGTAATGGTAGGTTTAAGGGTTTCTCGCAAGAATGTAGTGTTTAGAATAAATAATCTTGCATTCTTCTCGTTTGCTTCTGAAGCATTAGTTGCTGGATTCTATGTTGCAGTGACTAGAAGCGTTACTCCAATATTTCTAGTAACTAATGGTTATAGTTTGAGCGAAATACTTTCAATAAACATTTTCGCAGGAATTTTCTCTCTGCTAATAGGCGCATTACTTTACAAGTGCTGTTCAAAAAAGCTTTCTAAGACAAAACTGCTTATCGCACACATGTTAGAGAGAATAGTATGGTTTAGTATACCCTTTACAATAAATGATAAATTAATTACGACTATCTCTTACGGTTTAGCTGTTGCTTCAACTTTACCTACAAGCGTATTCATGCAGTCAACAATGCTTTCCACATTTAAACAAGAGAATTATAGAAGAATTATTGGAATTAGAAGCGCTTTAGGCGCATTTTCAAGTATTTTAGGGCAAGTGGTGGTTATAGCAACTTTAGCTATCTTAACTACACCGAATAAATATGTTAATCTTTACGAAACAGCTTTTATAGTGGGCATTTTGTCAACAGTAATAATAGCTCTAGTACCTACTAGGACATTTAATAGCTCTATGAAGGTAGCTCGTAAAGATGATTTTGAAGCCGAAACCCGTGCTGTAAACATTTTCCTTTTATTAACAGTAGTTCTTTCATCGTATCTCTTACTTAGCATGGCATGGGTTCCTAGAGTCATGAACGATCTTAAAGCACCAGATTACATGGCTGCTTCAATAGGTTTTGCGCAAACCGTAGCAACTATAGGTTCGAGTATGTTCTGGATTAGTAGACCTGCAAAAACACATAGAAATGCCCTATTATTATTAACAGCTATGCCATTACTAGTGTATGGTGTTTCTGAACCAAGGCTGCACTTAGTATTAGCGATGCTGTTCGGGTTTTCTATAGTTGGAGTAAACATGTACGCCGCAAAAATGTACAGTGAACTTGTTGGAAGAATTGGTGTGTTTAAGGCAGGAATTCTTTTGGCAAGTACAAACTCATTGGCTCTAACCTTAGCCAGCACTATAGGATATACTGTTTCAGCATACTCCTCCGCCGTATTTCTTGCTTCAGCAGTTTTAGGGGTAATCGGTTTAGCTTTGGCTTTAACAAGTTTACCTGAGCTGGCCGTCCTTCCACGAGCTTATGTTCAACTATATTCTAGAATAATTTATCAAACAAGTATTTCAAGCTATAATTTAACAACCTATGCGGTGTTGAAATCAGCTAAAACGAGCTTAAGAATTATTGGACTAAGCTCCATGTTATTAATTCTCTTCATGGTCTACCGCACACTTTATCATTTAATTATTCTTACGGGGGGCTAATCCATGGAAGCTGATGGTATTTATTTACTCTGGGAAGCCATACAATTAACTCTTGAAGATTTAATGGTGTACTTACCTAAAATAGTTCTTTCAATAGGAGTGATTGTAATATACGTGTTAGTAGCGGTAATTATGACGAGGTTTATAAGGAAAATACTTAAGCTGATAAGAATTGATGAAATACTTAAACCATTCCTTAAAGACATAGTTAGTGTTTCAAGCTTAATAGTGGTGTTCTTAAACTTAGGCTTAGCATTATTAGCAACATATTCTTTAGCATCAATACTTTTCCCAACATACCTTCACATATTGACATTAATTGTAGAATATGTTGCTAGAATAGTTAGTGTTATTTTCGTAATATTCTTTACGTTTATCCTATTAAGTGCTATTGTTGAGAAGGTGAAAATGGAAACTAAGATGAAAGGATTCATGCTATTAATGACACTCTTTATAACGCTAATATTAATAGTAGATGTAACAGCAATTTCAGAAGAAGTTAAAGCATCTTTAGCTTGGGGTATAAGCTTAGGTCTAGGGCTGTCTATAGGCGTTTTTGCAGCATGGTACTTCTTCCATGAATACTTAAGCGGAAAGCAGAAGTAGTTAAAGCCTTGCTTCACCGACTAAAATAGACTTAAGAACATTGATAAATGTTGAAATAGCAAATGCTAAAGCAATAGTTATCGCTGATAGAAACATTGTGGATAGAGCTAGGAATCTCAAATATCCTATATCCAATGTGTCTTGAGCCACTATAGCACCTAAAAGCATGAGGAAAACGAAACTTAGAGGGATAATGAAGTATATTATGTAGCCTTTATTCCTAAGAGGTCTTTGAAGAAAAGCTACTACCATAGATGTAAGCAACAATGTTGAAAGAGAAATACTCATCGAATATGATAAAACATTTCCCTGAACATTAACCACAATACTATATGGTGAAGTTAAAGGTAAACTAGCAATAAACGTTATTGCGACAAAAGCGAATGTGAAAATTAAGTAGTAATATAAGCCTTTACTAAGTATTAATGCTAAGTAGGAATATTTTATCCTTGGGAGAGGACTTAACTCGTAAAATGCTATTAATGTTGAAAATGTTAGTACTGATAGTACAGTTAAAGCTAAAGCAAGTCCGCTAAGGTTAACGTTAGTACTTAAACTATATGCTGAAAGAATTAAGGAAATACCTAAAACAAACATTAGCGCTTTACTCATATGTAATTCCCCAAATACTTTCTTAATATCTTTAAATTTAGTGGTAAAGCTGTGGTAATTTTCAAGCGTAAGTATCAAGCTACTTAAGTTAACCTCACTAAGCGGTCCTACGTAGCACCATTTTTGACCGTGTTTAAAGTAGACATATATTTTGCCCGAAATTTCTTTTAGAACTATTGAGCCTTCCCCACCGCATTTAGGACATAACCCCCTGCCTATGACCTTAGATGACATCTTTTAAACCTCACCGTCACTAAATTACATTAAAAGCCCCGTATATTTCCTATACTATTAATGGTGGAAAAAGATTAAAGGAGTGCACTATTTATTTTAGATAGGTGCACATAAGTGCATATTCCCGATGGATTCCTGGACCCTCTTTGGTCTATTGCTACCTATGGAGTTACAATAGCTTATTTCGCATCGATTTTGAAAATTCTTAAGAAAACATTTTCTCCCGAAAAAGTATCGCTTTTAACAGTACTTGCAGCAGGAATATTTGCTGCCCAAATGCTCAATTGGCCTCTTCCCGGAGGAACAAGCCTTCATTTTGTTGGTGGAGCATTAGCTGGAATAATGCTTGGACCAGTATATGGATCACTGGTCCTAGCTCTAGTTGTAACAGTGCAATGCCTCATATTTCACGATGGAGGAATTACTGCTTTAGGAGCAAACCTATTAAACATGGCCATCGTTGACGTCATTATAGGATACGTTGTTTACAGAGCAATCGTTAAAGCTATGGGCTTAAGCAATAAAAGCAGATTCATTGGCGGACTACTTGGAGGATGGTTAGGCATTACACTAGCAGGCATAACATGTGGTATCGAAATAGGTTTTTCACCACAATTCCCGTACGGAGCAACTATAACTGTACCCGTCATGGGCTCGTGGCATGCACTATTAGGTGTAATAGAGGGGGTAATAACGGGCCTCATAATTGTCTATGTTGCCTCCAAAAACCCTGAAATAATACTTGCAGATAAGGTGAAGAAGCATTGATGCCACGTAAAGCCTTATTGACAATTATCGCTTTAATAATCATAAGCCCTATTTTCGGAGTAATATTAGCTGACATCGTAGGATACCATGAACCCTTAGATGTAGCAGCTGAAAAGCTAGGGCTTAAGGATATTAGTGAAGAAATTAATTGGACACCACTTTTTGACTACAGTGTTCCAGGGCTTAACCCAGTAGTCGGATACATTATTTCAGGCTTCATAGGGGTTTCAATAATATTAGCTATAGGATACACATTAATGAAGTTAATTGGAGAAGAACATTGAACACCATAGAGAAGTTTCTCGGAGAAATAGCTGAAGTAATGGAGGTATTGAGTAAGTTCAATGATAAGCCTAGAGTCAACCCTAAGATACTTATTCTAACCTCTTTCATCATGGTTTTTCTCGTAGCGTTTTCTAAAACACTAGTCTCGACTATTTTAGCATTTGTCTACATGGTTTTCATACTTACCGTTTTGAGACTTAGTTTTAAAGTAGTACTTAAAGTAATGGCGCTAGCGTTCCTCTTTAGCATAGTACCAGCTGTTCCACTAATTTTTTCAAAAACAGGCTACATCAATGATTTAAATGATCTAAGCTTAACTCTAACGTATCCAGGACTCATGGCATTTATAACATTTGTCCTTAGAGTAACAGTTTCTGCAGGTCTTTTCATTATGCCTGTAGCTTACCTAGGCTGGAGCCGCATCTT
>Ga0180301_10000167_pt1 | contig 48498 bp, 53 predicted proteins | sample GuaBasSediGuay16_FD_121797 | JGI IMG/M metagenome (GOLD analysis project Ga0180301, IMG submission 121797) | Subseafloor sediment microbial communities from Guaymas Basin, Gulf of California, Mexico - Guay16, Core 4569-2, 12-15 cm | ecosystem: Environmental > Aquatic > Marine > Hydrothermal... | reverse complement strand
GGAGCTCCCAGGAATAATCATGAGATCCATCATGATATCGGGTACAGCTACACTATTATCGACAGCATGGAGTCTACCACTAACCATTAAGTTATCACTTTCGAAACATCCTCTCAAGGAATCCCTAATGGGGATATTGAACTCTCTCGTGGGCTTTCCCACGGTCCTCGTAGGCCTTCTTCTCTATCTAGTCTTCAGTAGCTCAGGGCCCTTGGGAATGCTTCGCCTCATATACACTCCCCAGGCCATAATCATTGGTGAAGCACTCCTCATAACTCCTTTGATGATGTCTCTACTCTATGAAGTTGTCTGTAGGTCAGTAAGTGTATATTGGGAGCTGGCTATATCGTTAGGAGCTTCCAAGAGGAGAGCTACGTGGTTTGTCATGGAGCAGACTCTTCCTGAGCTCATGATCGTCCTCTTGATGTCCTTCTCTAGGGCCATAGGAGAACTTGGCGTAGCCTTGTTAGTAGGGGGGAATATAAAAGGCTTCACAAGGGTTATAACAACCTCTATTGCTCTAGCCATTGAAGCTGGTGAGTTTGACTTAGCAGTATTCCTTGGCATGGTGTTGCTCACTATGATGATCCTCTTAGCGACTACTGTGAGGCTCTTGAGAGCATGGTTAGAGAAATAGTGCTCAAGGATATCTGGTTTAGCTATATCAAGAAAAAATATGTTCTGAGGGGAGTGAATATCAAGCTAAGGAGAGGCCTCACTCTAGTCGTAGGCCCTAATGCCTCTGGCAAAACGACATTGCTGAAAGTCGCCTCATGCATATACATGCCCGATCAAGGCAGGGTTCTCGTGGATGGAGTGAGCTACTGGGATATGCCTGATGAGGAAAAGGAGCGTGTTAGGAGGAACATAGTTTATGTGCATGAGAGCCCTATCCTCATCAGAGGCTCTGTGCTCGATAATATCATGGCAGGTCTTCTACTGAGAGGTATTGATAGGAGAGTGGCCGAGAAAAAGGCGCTGGTGCTCTTGGAGAGATGGCACATGAGGCATTTAATGATGAAGAGGCGAAGTGAGCTCTCAAGGGGTGAACAGCAGCTAGTATGTATCATAAGAGCTCTTCTTCTAAGCCCTGACTTCATGTTCCTGGACGAACCTCTCGCACACTTAGACCTCAGAAATCGCCGATTGATAGTTGAGCTCATACGTGATATTAAGAGGGATAGAGCAGTAGTAGTGGCCAGCAATAATCCTCATCCTCTACTAGATGATGCTGACCATGCGATACTTATTCAGAATGGAGTGGTTGTTGGCAGAAATACCCACGAGGTTAAGGATCTTCTAGTAGAAGCATGGTGATCTTGATGGTCCATCGAATGTGATGTAATATCGTGAGTTGGCGCCCCGGCCGGGATTTGAACCCGGGCCACGGGAGTGACAGTCCCGCATTCTTCCGGGCTAAACTACCGGTTCGCGCCGATTAATCGGCGGCGCGCAGGCGCAGCCTTAGCCGGGGCGCCAGTTAAGAGATTTACACTACAAGGATATAAGTTTAATCACCATGGTCTACTGCTGTTTCATATCGTTATTAAGCTGTGCTGTGACAGTTCTAAGGGGGCTTGAATGTTCAAAGTCGTTGTTATCACCGATAGATGTAAGGGATGTGGTATATGTGTTGAGCTATGTCCCAACAAGGTGTTAGACATCGGCGAACATGTAAATAGCAGAGGTTATCGCTATGTTGTGGTTAAAGCTCAGGATAGATGTGTTGGCTGTAGAATGTGTGAGCTCATGTGTCCTGACCTTGCAATCTATGTTGGGAAGGTCTGATCGTCAGGCAAGAATGGAGACTGCTCTCAAGTAATAACATTTGACTATCAAATCTCCTACGTCTTCTACCTTAAGCTGGACTTTGACTTCAACGCATATACTCTGCCATCAATCTCTACTAGTAGGTCTATTTCAACGTCTTCAACCAGGAAACTCTCTTCTCTCTGATTATCGTCTCATCAGCTCCTCGCCTTGCCTTCAAGGGTCTTATTATGCTTCTCAAGTGCTCTTCCATGTTCTTAGCTCAACAAGCATTATCATAGAACTTTCCCTATATTTCTCGAACCTTCATGTTGTGAGGTTCTAGTCGATACTATCCTTCTCATTCGCTTCCTTCTCCTGAGAAAGTCATCGAGGACTATTTGAGCCTAGAGGTCAGTTTGCCGTAGAGCTTAGCTACATGGTGAGGGCTTAGGTCATAGTTTAGGGAAGCATGCTCTGCCTTACCATGGCCTCGAACTTAGCTCTCCTGGCAGTTAGATCAGTTGTGATCCATTTTGTCCTCGACCTACCTTCCTTGACTAGGCGGACTAATTTCTCGACTTGCTCAAAATCTCTTTCATATATGTGCAAGCTAGTGCTCATGTCATAGTAGATACCTACCTCAACGCCGAGCTCTTTGGCCATATACCTCATCATTTCGCTCATGGCAAATGCATTATAGAACCATGCTTTAAAGAGGTCTCTGCTCCTCCAGAAAGTCCAGAGGTGAAGCCTACCTTTGATAACTCTTGCCTGAACAAACTGCAGACAAGGAGGACTGTCTACCCACTCATCCCTCCAAGGCTGCCAAGTTATAGCAACTGCCCGTCTTGAGTATGGTACCTTCTTGAGCTTCTCAAGTATATAGGCTATTTGGTCAACAACTTCTCCATGTCCTGCTTTGTAGGCTCTTAACCTCTCATGATAGGTATAGTGCCAATCCTTGCCAATTCTCCAATCGCTGATGCCTTCGAGGACTTCGTCTATGTACTCGAAGAGGCTTTTGAAGTCAAGGATTCCGGCTACGTGAACCCTAGGCTCCTCTAATGGCTTTCTGACGATTAGTACAGCAGTGGCCTCTTTGCATTTCTGGCCATATTCAGAGTCAATTAGAACTCCCCTTTTATAGACCTCTACTACAGCTCTTTCCCATACTTCAGGCAGTACGTCGCCTTCCACATAGACTATTGGCAACATGTCATTGCCTCCAGGCGAGACTGTTCGTATAAACCAAAAGCTAAGCCTCATTTATCAGTAACCTTCGCAATAAGCATCTAGCGCCTCATCACACCATAAGCGATAGCTGTAGAAGTCTTCTCATGACTCTACCTCCCTGTGTTATCAATCAATATTCTTCTTCATGATATCACATGATGTGAGTGTTCATTAAGGCTTAATTTCACTTACACATTCCTATAAGTATATCTTGAGACCTTGAGGTGGTGATAGGTAACGAGATACGCTTATGTGCAGGGAAATGAGGCATGTGCATATGCCGCTGTAGTAGCTGGATGTAGATTCTTCGCTGGCTATCCAATAACGCCTTCCTCTGAGATCTTCGAAGTCATGGCTAGAGAGCTTCCTAGAGTAGGCGGTGTATGTATTCAGATGGAGGATGAGATAGCCTCTATCATGGCTGCAATAGGAGCATCGTGGGCAGGGCTTAAGTCCATGACTGCCACAAGTGGTCCTGGAATAGCCCTCATGGCGGAGGCAGTAGGTTATGCTGCCATGACTGAGACCCCCCTGGTCATAGTTGATGTCCAGAGGGCAGGTCCTGCTACAGGTGTTCCTACAAAGCCTTCTCAGGGTGACATAATGGAGATTCGATGGCTAAGCAATGGAGATTACGAGATAGTAGCCATGTACCCATGGAGTGTTCAGGAGGTAGTTGACCTCACCATAAGAGCTTTCAATCTAGCAGAGGAATTCAGAGTACCCACGATTCTTCTCATGGATGGTACTCTTGCTCATCTCCATGAAAAGGTGGCTATACCCTCTGAGGATGATGTGAGACTTGTCAACAGGCCTAAGCCGTCTTCTCCACCTGAGGAGTACATGCCCTACAAGCCAAGCTCCTATCTAGTGCCCCCCATGGCCAGCTTTGGGGATGGCTATAGGACTAGATGTGAAGGGCTTGCTCATGACTATCAGGGCATGCCTACTTCGTCACCCGATGTATATGAAGAGCTTGTTAGACGTCTATGTGATAAGATAAGGCTGAATTCTCATAGGATAGCTCAGCTCAAGTACTACTTCCTAGATGATGCTGAGGTAGCTATCCTGGCCTATGGAACTATGGCAAGGATCATGTATGCGGCTATAAGAGAATTGAGAGATGAAGGCGAGAGAATAGGCTTAATCAGGCCCATCACCATATGGCCTCTCCCTGAAGAACTATCTGACTTAATGTCAGAGATGAAGAAAGTGCTCGTAGTTGAGATGAACTATGGGCAACTGGTTCGTGAGATAGAGCGATTAACTGATCGAAAAAGGGTGGTATTCTGTCCATGGTTAAGACTTGAGTTTCCATGTCTGGAGGAAGCCAAGGCCATGATCAGGAGGCATCTCCATGCGGGGTAAGCAACATCCACTTGACGACTACATAAGGTATTGGATGCTTCCAACAATATGGTGCCCTGGATGTGGAAATGGAATAGTGCTTCAAGCTCTAGCAAGGGCACTTAAGGAGTTGGGTCTTAGGAAAGAGGAAGTAGTTCTCGTGTGCGGCATAGGCTGCTCAGGTAGAATGGCCATGTACCTTGATGTAGATACTGCCCATACTCTTCATGGTAGAGCTATACCCTTCGCCATAGGCGTTAAGCTCGCTAAGCCTCATCTGAAGGTGATAGTCGTAGGTGGAGATGGTGACCTCATGGCCATAGGATGCAGCCATCTAATCCATGCTGCTAGAAGAAATGTTGAAATAACCACCATCATGATAAACAATGGAGTATACGCCATGACTGGTGGCCAAGTAGCTCCAACTACTCCTCATGGAGTTAAGACTACCACGACTCCATATGGAAACCTTGAGGAGCCTTTCAACGCTGTGTCGCTTATGGCTACATCTGGCGCAGTATATGTGGCTAGGTGGACCGTAGCACATCCCATACAGCTCAAGGAGTCAATAAAGAAGGCCATGCTGAAGGAAGGCTTCTCCTTCATAGAAGTCATATCTACATGCCCAACTATGTATGGGAAGTTCATAGGATTAAATGACCCAGCCAGCATGATAAGACATTTAAAGAAAATATCCATCATAAAGAGCCATGTAGACCCCTCCAAGGCTATAATCGATTGGAACAATCTTATCGTGTGTGGAGAGTTCATAGATCGAGAACGAGAAGGCTTCACAAGGAGGATTAGGAGGTGTGTTAATGAGGCTAGAGGTGCTGATAGGAGGTAGAGGTGGTCAAGGAGTCCAGCTCATGGCTAAGGTATTAGGGCATGCATTGGCCATCTATGAAGGGAAAGAGGTCGTGCACGTAGGAACCTATGGTGCTGAAACTAGAGGCGGCGTAAGCATAGCCGAGCTCATCGTTGGCGACTGCAGAGATGAAGTCATGTGCTTCAAAGTGAGTTCTGCTGATATAGCCATACTCCTGCACAGTATTGCGCTTGGACATGTAGTGCAGAGGCTTAAGGAGGGAGCTCTAGTCTTCATAGATCCTACCCTTGTTAGCGCCTATTCCTTGATGAACATGAAGGCTAAGGTGATAGAGGTGTCCTCCCATGTGTCAAGGCGACATGGCCTAAGCTCTTATCTCAACATATTCATGCTAGGCGTCATGGCAGGAGCCACTGGCCTCTTGAAGCTTGACTCATTAGTGAGGTCAGTGGAAGATGTGATTAAAAGAAATAGAGAGATCAACTTAGAGGCTGCCAGAAGAGGTTATCAATATGGAATTAAGCTATCTAGAGGAAGTCGTGGTTGAGGCTACTATAAAGCTCCTCAGAAGAGCTGCCACTGAAATACCCCCTGATGTGATGAACGCCCTAAAGAACGCACTTCGGATGGAGACACATGAGCTGGCCAAGAGGCAGCTGGAGCTCATAATAAAGAACTGTGAGATAGCCTCTAAGGAGAATGTCCCCATATGTCAAGACACTGGCTTGATATGCTTCTTTGTAAGAGTTGGAGATGAGTTTCCTATCAAGGCTAATCTTTATCAATTACTAGAGAAGGCTGTCAGAAAAGCTACGAAGACAATACCTCTAAGGCCTAACGCCGTACATCCCATCACGGGCATCAATACTGGAGATAACGTGGGAAGGTATGCTCCCGTGGTAGAAACTGAGTTAGTACCTGGTGATAGCCTGGAGATCAAGGTTATGCTTAAAGGCGGAGGAAGCGAGTATCCCTCTAGGCTATACGTGTTGAAGCCATCAAGAGCCCTTGAAGTACTGCCCAAGGCTGTGCTTACGGCTATTGCGAAGAGAGCAGCCTTCTCCTGTCCACCAATCATAGTTGGAATAGGGCTGGGATCTACTGTTGACATGGCGCTTAGGCTAGCAAGGCGTGCGCTCATGAGGCCCCTAGGCCAGAGGAATGAGGACTCCATGATAGCTGAACTCGAGGAGAAGCTCCTTAAGATGATAAATAGGCTGGGCATAGGCACCATGGGCCTTGGAGGCGATATAACAGCTCTTGACGTGAAGATAGAATGGGCCCATAGACATCCTGCATCATTCCCCCTAGGCATAGTCCTGCAGTGCTGGGCACTTAGAAAAGCATCCTGCACCATAAGACCAGATGGAAGCTACAGGCTAGGGTGGTAAAGATGGAGCATCTACTACACACTCCCATAACGGAGGATGAGGTCAGAAGACTGCACGTAGGGGACATCGTCTACTTGAGCGGGATCGTAGTAACTGCACGAGATGCTGCGCATAGAAGACTTCTTCAGCTAGCCTCAAAAGGAGCTCCTCCCATGGACTTCAAAGGATTAGCCATCTACCACTGTGGCCCCATAGTCAAGAAGTCTGAGGATGGGTCTTACATAGTCGTATCGGCTGGCCCTACCACTAGTGCAAGACTTGAACACTTCACAGAGCTTGTAGTTAAAGTACTTGGGGTTAAGCTGATAATAGGCAAAGGGGGCATGGGAAAGACTGCTAGTGAGATCATGAGGAGGCATACTGCAGCCTACCTGACGCTTCCTGGAGGAGCAGGAGCTATTGCTGCGAAGGCAATAAAACGAGTTGTTGATGTTAAGTGGCTTGACCTAGGCATGCCAGAAGCATTATGGGTGTTTGAAGTCGACAGTTTAGGCCCCCTCATAGTCACCATAGATACCCATGGCAGGAATCTCCACCTAGAGGTCATTAGGAAGGCCGTGGAAAAGGCCAAGAGACTGTCTAGTGGAAACCTTAAATAGACGCCTTTAATAATAATCCATTGCGGATATGGGGGCCGGTAGCTCAGCCAGGTAGAGGTTGTGGGCCACCTAAAGCGCCGGGCTCTTAACCCGGCGGTCCCGGGTTCAAATCCCGGCCGGCCCGCCAACCATGCTTCTCATCTTAGAACTCCTAAATACATCATGACGTTTCATAACGAGCATCATCAGATAGTTCAGTTGGATTCATGAGGTGCTGGCTGCCGAGATTTTGAGCCACTGAACTTTAGTCCTCATGGGGGAGAGTCCTCTGACATGAGCAATACCAATTATCATTGAAGTAGCTAGGTCAAGGCCATGGTTTCTGAAGACCTATTCCTTCCTAGAGCTCAAGGCCAGTACTCAGGTTCTGCACTACGTCTCACTATTGAGACATTGTCCGTCTTATGTCTCCACAACCCTTTTCCAAAACTGATGGGAACAATCCCTAGTTCGTCTATTGCCATATCGCTGAGGAGAACCTCATCTATGATCGGGTTAACTATGACAAGACAACGTGCTTCACTCAGGACTTCACTATTAGCTAGAAGTTGGACTATAGCTCTCTCAGGAACTTCATGAACAGTAACCTCTCCTCCAGCAGTCATGGCTTCCTCTGCAACAAGCCTTTGACTAGGCCATAGCCCTAGTGTACGAGCTAGAGACGTAGGTATGCATATAGTAGGCTCAGGGGCTTCAAAACCAGAGCTCACAAGGGCAGAGGTGTCTATGGACTTTCCTTTAATGTTTATCCTAATGCGTACTCGAATCCCCATTATCAACCCTCTCATACACAACCTTACGCCCAGTAAGCTTCAGATATCCAATGAACTTGATCTTCCTCCTCTCTCTCATTATTTTCCTACCAAGACGCCAGGCCTCGAGTTTCTCACGAGTGAGCAAACAAATCCCCTCACAGTTCTTATGGAACGTTCCTGATTATGTTTTATGCGCTGGATATATGAGATTGTCAGGAGAATTCAAACTAATCTTCATGATGTATTTGCCAACAGTGCAGGGAGGGAGCGTTTCATGCTTCTTAGAACGCCACAGATACATCATGATGAGCTTTAAGTGTCGATGAATCTGAAGAGCCACATAGCGACTAGGCAATACGACTAGCTTAAATTCTAAGTGAAATAAAAAGGAGTATTGGAGTCTTCAAGAGAGGTGTTCTCATGTGCTGTACGAGGATTGAGATCATTGGGCTGAAAGGTTTTCCCGATGTTAAGAAAGGTGATGATATCGGTAAGCTCATTGTTGAGATAGCTCGAAAGAATGGCGTGGAGCTCATGGATGGAGATGTAGTTATCGTAGCTCAGAAGATAGTATCAAAGGCTGAAGGTAGGATCGTAGACCTCGACAAAATAGTGCCATCAAAGACAGCGTATGAACTAGGCGAGAAGCTAGGCAAAGACCCTCGTTTAGTAGAGGTCGTGTTGAGAGAATGTCGTGAGGTGTTAAAGGCGGAGTCTGGCCATTTGATAGTTCTAACACGTCATGGGCTTGTGTGTGCAAATGCTGGCGTGGATGCCTCGAATGTCGATGGTAGTGGCATAAGAGTTTCGCTCTTACCCATAGACCCTGATGAATCGGCTAGGCGAATTCGAAAGAGGATAAGGGAGCTGACTGGCAAGAACGTCGTGGTTGTGATAACTGACACGTTCGGTAGACCATTCAGAGAAGGCGTAGTCAACTTCGCTATTGGCTTCTCAGGGATTGCCCCCTTCAGAGACTACATAGGAAAGCCAGACAGGTATGGTTACATAATGAGGGTGACGAGAGTATGTGTCGTAGATGAGATAGCTGCTGCAGCTGAGCTCATCATGGGTCAGGGAGGCGAGGGCATCCCCGTAGTGATCATGAGAGGCGTTAAATTTGACTGGGATGAGAAGGCCGGCCTAGAGCAGGTCATTATGAATAGGAGTAAGTGGCTGTTTAGGTAAAAGTCTTCTATGTATGGTGATCATGTTTAATGTGGGCAAGCAAGGTGTCTTGCATATGAAGCTGGTGGTGCTGAGTGGAGGGACAGGCACTCCCAAGCTGATCGAGGGCTTGAGAAGAATACTTGATGATAAAGAGATAACTGTTATCGTTAACGTAGCCGATAACTTCTGGTGGAATGGCCTCTATGTAGCTCCTGATGTCGATACCGTGTTGTACCTCTTCGCTAACCTTCTCGACACTGAGAAGTACTGGGGCATAATAGGTGATACATTCAATTTCCTACAACAGGCCAAGGTCTATGGCATTGAAATGGATTGGTTTAACATAGGCGATAAAGACCTAGCAGTACACCTAGTGAGGACTATGCTCCTGAAGAAAGGCTACACTCTGACACAAGTTACTAAGTATTTAGCCAAGAGGCTAGACATAAGCGCACATATCCTGCCAGCCACCGATGATCATATCGAGACCTATGTCCTGACGAATCTAGGCAATCTCCATATACAGGAGTTTTTGGTCAAGTATAGATTTCAGCCAGAGGTCTATGGCATAACGTTCCCTGGACTGGACAAGGCCAAGGCAACTGAGGACGTGATCGAAGAGCTCAAAGGTGCAGACGCCATACTCATCGGCCCTAGCAATCCGATAAATAGCATTACGCCGATAATCAAGGTCAAGGGCATAGACGAGCTATTAATGAAGCTACGTAAGAGAATACCCATTGTCGCAGTGTCTCCTCTCATAAGCGGTAGGCCTGTCTCAGGCCCGGCTGACAAGTTCATGAAGGCTCTGGGATACGAGCCTACTAGCTATGGTGTGGCCAAGATATATCAAGGATACATAGACGCCATAGTGATAGATGAGAGGGACCACTTCCTCAAAGACCGCATAGAGAAGGAACTCAAGGTCAAGGTTGCGATGTGTGACACCTTGATGAAGGACCTTGACTCAAAGGTCAGGCTGGCAAGGGTTGTAATTGAGCTCATAGAAGCTATTGAGAGTGAGGGCAGTCATCAAGTATAGAGTCAGATGGATGCTGAGTCCTTTGATGATGTAACTACATGTTCTCATGAAAGCTAGGGCTAGGGCTACTCTTATTAAAGCGCCTAGACGTTGTATCAGTCTGAGTATGCCAGTGCGCTCATTTCGTGATAGGGATTTCATTGAAACTACTGAAGGTCTCCTGATGTGCGTAGTAGGTAATGTGCATCCAGATGATCGCGTGATATGTTATCTGAAGTACATCCCTGGGCACTTAACATCCGCCGTTAGGACGAAGTGGTCGAGGAGGGGAGTAATCTATAGCAGAATTCTGCCCTATTATAGTGCTGAAGGAGTTGCTCAAGTTAAGGAGTTCCTGAGGAGACATTATCCTCACTATCTCGTTCATGATGAAGTGCTTGGGATTGAGACCATAGAAGTTAATGTGAATTGCATAAAGAAACACTATCTGCCAGAGAGGAGGCTAAAGGAGGTGTTGCGACATCCTAGAGATCCCTTGGAGAGCATGGCGAAGGAGATGGTGGAAATCCTGTCCTCCAGCTCTGGGGTTCCTCTTGAGGATTTTGGCATCACCGGCTCTATACTGCTGCAGATGCATAATCCAGCTTACTCCGACGTGGACCTGACGGTCTATGGAAGAGAGAATGCGTATAGGGTCAAGGAGACGTTGCTGAGGCTGTATGAAGAGGAGAACAGTAGCTTCCGCAGAGTACATGGGGCAATGCTGGAGAGCTGGGCAAGGGACATAGTCAAGATACACGCATTAACACTAGCCGAGGCAAAGAAGCTATATGGCTATGAGAAATGGAATAGAGCGCTGTTCAAGGGAAGACAATTCTCAATACATCCAGTCAAAAAGGAGGAGGAAGTCAATGAGAGATATGGAGACAAGGTGTACAGAGGAGTTGGAATAGCGAAGATCAGGTGTCAAGTAGTGGACTCCAAGGACTCGATATTCCTGCCGGCGGTCTACAAGGTCACGAACGTGATCTTCATGGAAGGAGTACAAGTCAAGGGGCTTGAAGAGATAGTCAGCTATGAAGGACTATATTGTGACATAGCTAAGCCAGGTGAGGTAGTGTATGCTTATGGTAAGGTAGAGGAAGTGATAGATAGAGTTAGTGGAAGAGGCTATTATAGGCTTGTAATTGGAACTTATGAGGCGCAAGGTAGAGATTACCTGAAGCCAGAGAGATGGCTGGAACCATCCATGCCTTAGCTTCTTATCAGCCACATTAGCTCGGCTATTCATCAGCGTCTCATGATGGGTTGTCAAGCTGCCTATGGTGAAATCCTTAAATAGTCATGACTCCCGCCTTAACTATGGAGCTCTTAGATATTAGGTGATATGATATGAGGCAGAAGCTCAAGACCACTAGGCTACTTATCACTGTGTGCAAGCCAGTCGAAGTAGAAGCAGCCATTGAGGGTGGAGCTGATATAATAGATGTCAAAGATCCTAGATATGGTAGTCTAGGCCCCCCAGACTACGCGACCTTGTGTGAAGTGGTAAAAGCAGTAGGTAATCGTAGGGAGATAAGCATGGCGCTTGGAGACATCAAGGAGCCCACACCACTACTCTCACATGCTGCATACGTAGCTTCATCCATGGAAGTCCTCTACCTCAAGATAGGCCTTGAAACGGCAGATTTGCAGAAGATAAAGGAGATATATGAATGTGTGCTGAGTGGCATCACAGGAGATGAGAAGGTCATTCTGGTCGGTTATGCTGATTACACGCGCATAGGTTCAATAAATCCATTGCTTCTGCCAAGGACTGCGTATAAGCTAGGGGCTTATGGGGTAATGATAGATACTAGGATAAAGGATGGAAGAAACACATTTCAATACCTGACCAAGAAGCACTTAACGAGATTTGTCAATGAATCTCATGAGCTTGGCCTATTGGCTGCCATAGCAGGTGGATTAAGCGTAGAGCATGTGCCACTGGCTGTAGAACTTGGCTTCGATGTGATAGGCTTCAGAGGTGCTGTATGTGGAGGCGACAGGCTTGGCTTGGTCGACAAAGCTAAGGTATTTCAGCTGAGACATGCCTTGGACAAGTGCTTGAAGACTAATACCACGCACTAGGGCACTATCAACGTGTATTCGCCCGGTACATCATCAAGTATGTGCTTAACCAAGTGAGGCTTAAGCCCACTGAATATCACAACCCTCATGCTAAATCTTCGAACCATGTCCAACACATAGTCATCAGCTACACCATATAGCTGTCTAGCCTCTCTAGCCTTGATGACCTTGAGCAATTTACCCCTCTCATCATATACGCCATCCACAACCTTGGCCAAGGCCACAAGCTCTGATGAAATTAGTGTCCCTATGAGCACCGCTATGGAATCACTCGTCACTCTCCATGACTTTGGCAAGACATCATGCTTCCTCAGTAGCTTGAAAGGCAACAGGATGGGAAGTATTCCTTCTTTCCATGCCCTCTCAATCTCCTCTAATGTCTCACATAATGTGGTGTCTGATAGGAGGCCGCTTAGATATACGCCATATACCTCCATGGATTTTATGGCCATCCAATGAGCTGTCTCATCATCATATCTTAGCTCATCCTGAAGGTCACGTACTACGTCTGCAAAAGGTCCTCCACCTGGTACAATGACCAGCTCTCTGCCCTCCTTGCACAAGGCCTCTAGCATCTTCAGCAAAGCCTTTAGCTCGTCTGTATGCCTCATTAAACTACCGCCTATCTTGAAGACAGCTCTCCTAATCATATCAGCTATACCTCTCCTTGACGTACATTATCGCTGATGCATAGGCAGGAAAGATACTTGCGACTCTCTCTCCTACCAAGTCATCTATATGGATTATCCTCTTGAAGCCTGCTCTTCTTGCTGCCTCTTTTATCAGAAAATCTCCAGAGCCAGCTGATATCACGGTGAACTCGTCTGGATTAATGCCTTTTGAGGCTATTCTAGACCTTATCTGCACCAATGCCTCGAATACCTTGAACACCTCAACTTCATATACATATCTAGCGATCTCCTTGATCTCGTACTCATTGAGAAGCTCTGCATCTGCGCAAGGAACTCTAGCAAGCCTCTCCATGGCCTCTCTGATGGACACACCCCTTCCATCAGCTGTCTCAGTAGTGTATTCTTCACTGGTGATTTTCCCAAGAACTAGATGCACATCTCCACTTAAGGAGAACTTCTCCGTTGAAACTCTTGCAAATAGCCCTTTGTAGGGGACTTTATCCACAATGGCTACTACATTACTCCTTAAGGCCCCTAGATAGACTAGTTCGCCCCACGTCAGCTTCTCAGGATCGTTTAGACCACGTATATCCGCTCTTCCCTCCACTATAGGTATTATTGTGGTAGTAGTGCTGCCAATATCAATGAATATGCAATTCTTGAGCCCCTTCTCAACGGCTACCACCCTCTCAAGATAGTATGCAGAAGCAGCCCAGTTAGCTGCTGCCACCTTCAGGGGCTCCTTTAGCACCTCCTCATATTCAATGAGCCTTCTGTCCACGGACACGAAGTACATCTCAAGTGCGTCATCAAATGTCTTCTTAAGAGAGTTTGCTACATGAAGAACCCCCTCCCTCTTGACTCTATATACGTCGCACAGCTCAGCAGTCATACAAGCGGAGATCGCGTACTTCATGCCTTGTGTCACAAGCCTTTTCTTGAGCTCCTTAAGTTTGTTCTCTAGCCCTTTCTTGCCGTGTATCCAAAGTGGGAAATATTCTCTTAGTATGGAGCATATCTCTGGCTTTTCACGTCCCTTTATCTTCATTGAGACGATCTTTATATTAGCACCTCCAATGTCCATGCCAAGGACATACACTGGCATGATCACCTCCTAACCTTACTCCTCAAGGACTAGGTATCTATAGACAAAGGGATAAGCATTTTAAGGCGTTCCATTGATGAGACCATAATTAGAGGTGATGAAGTGTTGAGTGAGCGCATAGAGGTCATACCTGTTATCGATATACTGAATGGTGTGGTTGTCCATGCAGTAGCAGGGAGAAGAGAGGAGTATAAGCCCATAAGGGATAGTGTTCTCATTAGGCAGCCAGACCCTGGAGAGCTTCTTGTAAGGCTTAAGGAGATGGGCTTTGAGAGTGTCTATATTGCTGACTTGGATGGAATAATGTACAATAAGGTTAATGATAACATCCCTCGACTAGTGGAGGAAGTAGGGATGAGAGCGATGATGGACATAGGGATATCAGGGCTGCGAAGATCTGATACTGAGCATATAGAGTATGTAGTGGGAACTGAATATTTGAGAACCGTAGAGCAACTATTAGACTTGAGTGGCAGAGTAGTAAGCCTTGATATGATACATGGCAAAGTGAAGTTTGCAAAGTATTCACTTGACATAGACTACGTGCTCAATGTTATTAAACAGGTACATCTCAGGAAGCTCCTCTTCATAGATCTTGACAGAGTTGGCACCATGCAAGGGCCCAACCTTGAGCTCATCAAGCGCATTCGAAATGAGTACTCAGGACTATTCATAGTAGGTGGTGGAGTTCGCAGTGTTAAGGATATATTGCAGCTAAAAGAAATAGGCGTTAACTGTGTGCTTATCGCAACAGCTCTTCACAAGGGAATCATCGATAAAAGATTTTACTAGCCAAGGTGCTCACATACAAAAGAAGGTCTGGGGCTAGCCTCTCTATTTCCCTTAGAAGCTCATTCATCGAATGCACAGTACCTATGACAATACTTCTCTTAGTATAGCTAGGCAACATTATGACCTCATCATCCCTAGGCTTACTGAGTTTCTCATAAATGGTTATATAATATGCTGTGGTGTCAATGGATAAAGGCACATGCTTGACGAGTGTTGTGTCCAAGTATTCCATTGAGCCTATCATGCATAATCCAAGCTTTGAACCTATCAATCTACTCAATCCTAGATAGGATGTCGTAATCCTGGGATTTATCTCCATAATGTATGGAACATCTCCTCTCCATACAACGTCTACTCCAAAGTAACCTCTCAGGCCTGGAAAAGCCTTGATTAGCCTGCGCGCTAGCTCTACAGCCTTCTCCGCATAGTACCTGAGCGGCAATACTCCTCCTCGGTATCTGAACTTGCCTTCCTTGGTGATCTCTATGAGCTGAGCATTGGAACTAACGAGGAGTAGCTCATGATCAGACGACGTAATGATCGATATGCTTGCATGTATACCATCTATGAGCTCCTGTAATAGAACATAGGGCTTGCTACTCACAGCTTTTGCACTTCTCAAAGCTCTCTCGAGCTCCTCCTCTTTACATGCCATGGTTATGCCTGTCCCTCCTGCTCCATTGCTGGGCTTGATGACAACGGGATACTTAAGTGGGCGCACACCTACATGGTCTCCTTTAAGCAAAATAGTCTTTGGCACTGAGAAGCCTAGCTCCTTCAGCTCCTTGATGGCCTGCCACTTATCAGAGAAGAGCTCCACAAGCCTTGGCTCAGGCCCCATATACTTGTCTCCAACTATGCTACATATCTCCATTAACTCAAGGGGTGGGGCTATGGCCAGAATATAATCATAGTTCTTGTATATTCTCTCAAGGAAGTCAAAGTAGTCTTCACTTATCTCAATCACTTCAACGCCTAGAGGCAGAGGAAGCTCCTTGAGCTTGCTATGAAGTAGCACTGAAACCTTACATCCAGCATTGGACAGATCTCGTGCGGTGAAGTATAACATTGAGTAGCCTTCAATCAACAAGTCTCTATATGCATCACTGAGAAGGGCTAGATCTGTCCCACAAATGTATTCAGTGACTAGCGCCCTCAACGTCATGCCCACCACCTAGAGTCTGAGACCTTCGGTGATGGCTTCATCACAGTTTTCCTAGAATTCTCTTAGGCAAGAACCTTGGGATATACGTTGTGCCATCAAACTCAGGAGTTGTCGCTGGTCATTTTCGCAGTTGCCCGTTCAAGCTCCTCCTCGAATATGCCTCTTAGAAAGCCTACGTCTAAGCCATATCTATAACATAGTTCGAATAAGCCTTTAACATACATCCTGAAGAGCTCTTTTATTGTCTCCTCAAGGGTCTCCCTATCTATTTGTTCAGGAGAGCTTAGAAGCAAGACTATCCACTTACCAAGGTCTGTTGGAGTGTACCATTTAACCCAAACACTTCTTCCATCCCTCATCACCTTCTCCATGCCCTCCTTCAAAACCCCCAAGGTTACTAGAGCTTTGAGGTGATTTATAATAGTCTTGTTCGAGTAGGGTAAGCCCTTTATTAGATCTCCTTGATAAGCCTTGCCCTTGAGAGGGATCCTTCTGAGGATATTTATGGTGACATCTGAGCCGAAGATCACTAAAAGGTACTTCAACAATTTCTCTCTGTCAGTTGGGAGAGGAAGCACATATGGCCATATCTTCAAGTTGAATACCTCCATGCCCTATGCACATCATGTCATGACATTTATTGCAGACCTTACTCTAATTCTTTCTTATCTTGAATCACTTCTTACTCGCGCAGTCTTGTCATCAACTGTATTTTCCTCACTCCTTGATCCAACTCTCAAGCTTCTAGTCTCCACTCTCTGCCAGAGCATAATGACTTCCCATTCTTTTCCCTCATGTACTTGAACGCTATTCTATTCATGTTCAAAGGATGGGACAAGCTTGCTCATGTGTAGTGCTTTTATTAAGGGAATGCCTATTATCGATGCTATCACTGCCTGTAACAGCCTTATCGCTGGGTATGCAAGTGGACTTATTATGAAAAGTGTTCTGACAAATTCTGTCTCCAAGCCGAAAATACCCTGATAGACAAGTGGAAGGGCAAAGATGAGGCATCCTAGTGCTGAGTCAAACTGGTTCCCAATAAAGGCTATCAAGAATATGGGGCTGACCAGTCTAAGGAGCCTAGCTCTTCTCTTCGTTATCGCGCTAAGCTCTCCACTCATGAACTTATGAAGAGGTGGTATGAGGAGGAGTGCTATAACTTTATCGAAGGTGGCTGCGACCCCTACGTACCAATTCTCGTGTAGAGGATGAGGCATTGGTGTAAGCCAGAATCCTATCACTATCAAAGCAAACATCACGAGCGCCTCTCTCCATCTCCCTCTTACCAATAATCCGCTTATGAAGGCATTGGATGCTGGATTTAATATGAATATCATGTTGAACAAGCTAAGCCCACCATAGAAGGTTGCTATTAAAGTTCCTAATAGCGCTGAGAGAGCTCCTAGATAGGGGCCCAGCAATATTCCGAAGATCGAGGCTATGGAGGCTTCCAGCTGTATCTTCATTCCAGGCAATCCTACGACTGGTATGCCTGGCAGTATTGAGAGCAGGAAGTATAGTGCAGCGAATAGCGCTATTATCGCAACCCTTAGCGAAGACCTTCTGTATATATTTACAGAGCTTTCTATCATATTACATCGCTTAGTAGTATACTACATATTCAGGATTTAAGCTTTCCACCTCAGGCAATCCTTAAGTATGCACCATCTTTGGCTATTATACATTTGGAGCTGGTATCATTTGCAATATCAAGCTTTAAAATACAAAATAAGGAGCAAATCATGGTACCGTATTATATGAGGTTGAGCTCTTTGAGACGATAAACTATTCTATCAACTATTATCGATGGCTCTCTGTTAACACAGATCTCTATGAAGGGTACGCCTCTGGTTTTGTAGTAATTGATGATTGGCTTAGAGAGCCTCTTGTAGATCTTCAACCTTCTTCTAATAACTTCAGGCTCATCATCTTCTCTTCGAACTAGAGGTCCTCCACATAAATCACATATTCTTCTCCTTTGAGAGAGAAGAGGAGGGAATATGTACTCCACTCCATTTACAACTTTTCGAATATCAGTAACATTGTAGACAGCTCCACAGCGCTTGCGCACTCTCCTTCTCAAGAGTCTCTCTATAAGGATCTCCTCATCCATGCTGAGGTAGATGATAGCGTCAATCTTGACTATCTTGTCTAGGGCTTGAGCCTGCTCTAAGGTTCTAGGAAAGCCATCAAGTATGAAGCCTTTGGATCCTGCTTTGCGAATTCTCTTCTCCACTATTCTAACCATGATATCGTCTGGGACTAGTGTTCCTTCCTTAAGGTGCTTCTCCACTAATCTACCTAGTTTACTGCCCTTCCTGACCTCTTCCCTAAGGATATCGCCTGTGGAGATCTTGACTATCCCTAATAGTTTCGATAGCCTAGTGGAATACGTTCCCTTGCCAACTCCTGGAGGGCCAAGGATTATCAGCTTAACAAACACAATCACCCCCAAGTGTCGTTAGTGGAGCTAGCTAAGAGACATGCCCTTGACTACTTCTACTGCCTCCTCTAGGTTCAGCTTGTAGGGTCCAAGCTTTCCGCCAAAGTTCACCGCTGTTATTCTCCTCACGCCCTTCACTCTGCTTGCTCCTAGAATGGCTAGCCCCATCGCCTTGAGTACATATTCCTCCTTAAGGCCATTTATCACTATCTCATATACGCAGTTAACGTCCTTGGGCACCTTGGTATCACTCACTTTATCTCTTAAGGTGGGACAGTAGGGATGGTTGGTGGTTGCAATGAGCTTGGGATACTTAAGTGACCCCACCTTAGAGCCTGATCTTACGATTCCTCCTGGAAATGGAAGAATTACCCCTTTGGAGTACCTCCTTATGAACCTGACAGCATTCTCAGCGGCTAGAAGCCCTGCATCAAGGCTCTCAGCTAGGATTACTATGTTGCCTCCTGCTACTCCACTTATGACTCCAACACTATCCTCAAGCAGAAATTCACCCTCCATGACAGGTATTCTCCACATCTCTCTTCCATAGACCTTGTCCTTGACTTCAAATCCATCCCCAAACTTAGCGATGGCTGATCCAATCCTCATCCTCCTCTTGACTCGAGGAAGAGCATCGAAGACGGCTGTGGTGGGGCATGTTAATACGCATTGTCCTACTCTGGCCATCACCTGAACCTTGAGCTCAGGTATGGTGCGATGATATATTTGAATCAAGACACCAGGTCTTCCATCAGGAGTAGCCTTCTCTGAGACTAGCTTCTCTATGCCTGCCTCAGCAGGACACATTATGATGGAAGTTGCAAAGCCAGTAGCCTGCTTAGCAGCTATTAGAGCCCAACGCCTATTCTTGGCGGTTATGAGAAGCCTAGCGACGTACATTGGGAAAGCTTCAGCGAATGTGCTCTCTACCTCTACATCGTTCAGCTTCATAAGGCCCCTGATGTAGTTTAGATGAGAGAGGATTTAAAGATTTTAAATATCCTTCTCAGAGAAGAGTACATGGGGCTGTGGAACATGCCCAAAGTTAGGGTCGGAGTGCTGAAAATCGGATGCATAGGCTGCACGCCTCTTCTTGAATATCTTCTGGATGAGAGAGCTGACAGAGAGGACATAGAAGTGAGAGTCGTAGGGTCAGGAGCTAAGATGACTGATGAGGATGTTGAGGACGTGGTCAAGGGTATGCTGAACTTCAATCCAAGCTTTGTCATACTTACCACGCCCAATGCTACATTACCTGGCCCCAAGAAGGTCGTTGAGCTTCTCACTAACGCAAAACTACCTACTCTAGTCATATCGGATGCGCCTGCGCAGAAGGCGCGCAAGTACTTGGAGGAAAAAGGGGCTGGCTACATAATAGTACTGGCGGACTCAATGATAGGAGCTCGCAGAGAGTTTCTAGACCCAGTGGAAATGGCCATCTACAATTCAGATGTCATAAGAGTATTGGCGATCACTGGCGTATACAACATACTATACGAGGCCATAGACAGCATCATAGAGGCTTTGAAGACAGGCAAGGAGTTAACCCTTCCCAGAATTGTGGTGAACGCTGAAACTGCGGTAAATAAAGCTGGGTTTGGCAATCCCTATGCAAAGGCCAAGGCGATGGCTGCCTTTGAGATCGCAGCCACTGTGTCAAAGCTAACCACAGCAGCTTGCTTCAAGATAAAGGAGCGCGAGAGGTACATATTCTACGCTGCTGCTGCTCATGAGATGATGAGGTATGCAGCCTCTCTAGCCGATGAGGCTAGAGAGATTGAGAAGTATGGAGACCATGTAGTGAGAAGACCTCACTCAAAGGAGGGAGTTATTCTTCACAAGACTAGACTACTTGAGAAGCCATTAAAATAGGAGGCTAGGCTTTGATGACCTCAATTGAGGTCACGCTGGTCACGGGAAGAAGTCTTGCACAAGGCATAGCACTTGAAAAGGGAAAGCTCAGTGAGGACTACCTAAAGAACGTAGCAGTAGTTGAGCTTGATGAAAACGACCTCAGAAGACTAGGTATATCTGAAGGGGATACTGTAAAGGTAAAGACTAAGTTTGGAGAAGTTGTGGTCAAGGCTATAAAGTCCAGAGAGCCTCATCCTGGAATAGCCTTCATACCCATGGGACCTTGGGCTAGCCTAGTGGTAGACCCTAGTACTGAAGGTTCTGGAATGCCTACGCTAAAGGGAATTCATGCTGAGATCTCTCCCACAAAAGAGCCAGTAATGAACCCCGTTGAGATATTGAGGAGGGTTTATAACTTGACCAAGAAAATCCCTCCAATGGATCCTGCTGAAGTCGTAGTTGTGAAAGAGGAGACTAAGAGAATAGAAAAGCATGTAACATGTGCTTTCTGTGGCTCTCTCTGTGATGACCTTGAAGTTGTGATATCAGGAGGTAGAATCATAGACGTTAGAAAAGCATGTGCTCTAGGCAGAAGTAAGATACTACATGCCCATGAGAATAGGATACTCAGTGCGTATATCAGGAAGAATGGTGAACTAGTAAAGGCTGACCTGAAAGAGGCCATAAGGCATGCAGCTAAGATACTCGTCAATGCTGACTATCCTCTGCTCTATGGATGGAGCTCCACCTCAGTTGAAGCCATAAAGCTAGGGCTTGAACTGGCTGAGATACTTGGTGGAGCCTTTGACAACACTAGCGTCATATGTCATGGGCCCTCCATTCAAGCACTACAGGAGGTGGGCCTTGTCACTTGCACCTTAGGCCAAGTGAAGAATTACGCAGATCTCATCATCTACTGGGGCTGTAATCCACTTCATGCTCATCCCAGACATCTTGCCCGCTACACGGTGCTCTCAAGAGGAGTCTATGTTAAGTCCAGGAAAGAGCGAAAATTCGTCGTTGTAGACGTTCGTCAGACTTCAACAGCTAGAGCAGCTGACCTCTTCATAAAGGTCAGACCAAATGAAGACTACGAACTGTTATCTGCTTTGAGAATGATCATAAAGGGATTCGATATTGAAGCAAGCGAAGTAGCAGGAGTGCCCATTGAGAAGATCTATGAGCTTGCAGATATGATGATGAGTGCAAAGTTCGGTGTCATATTTTATGGCCTAGGATTGACCATGACAAAGGGCAAGAGCAGAAACATTGAGGAGGTAATAAAATTAGTTCAAGAGCTTAATGAATGGACCAAATTTGTCCTAATACCCATGAGAGGGCACTATAATGTGACTGGAGCCAATCAGGTGTGTGCATGGACCACAGGCTACCCATACTCAATAGACTTCAGAAGAGGCTATCCTAGGCACATACCTGGCCTCACCAGTGCTCCAGACCTTCTAGCCAATGGTGATGTAGATGCTGTTCTCATAGTGGCTTCTGATCCTGTAGCCCACTTCCCCAATGAGGCTGTTAGGCATATGCTAAAGATACCTTTAATAACCATAGACCCCAAGTGGAGCCTTACAGCCACGGTCTCGGACGTGGTGATACCTTCAGCCATAGTAGGCTTAGAATGCGAGGGTACGGCTTACAGAATGGATGCTGTTCCAATAAGGCTTAGGAAACTTATCGAGCCTCCTCCTGGAGTTTTATCAGATGAGGAGATATTGAGAATGCTCCTTGATGAAGTTAAGAAGCTAAAAGGCATAGGAGGGAGTTGACTTGGAGATCCTGATCAAGAATGGGTATGTGTATGACCCCATGAATAATATCAAAGGAGATGTAATGGACATAGCAATAAAGGATGGCAAGATCGTAGAGCCATCCGAGATAGACCTCCAACGTGCTAAGGTGATAGATGCAAAAGGTAAGGTAGTCATGCCTGGCGGAATAGACATCCATGCTCATGTAGCTGGGCCAAAGGTTAATTCTGGCAGGATAATGATGCTCAATGACCACTATAGAAGCTTCATGAAGCTGGTGCCTGGAAGAAGAAGATCTGGGACTGGGAAATACACGCCATCAACCTACATCACTGGCTACAGATATGCAAGAATGGGATGGACCACGGTCATAGAACCAGCATCTCCTCCATTGAAGACTAGGCATACACATGAGGAGCTGAACGACATACCAATTGTTGACAAGGCTTGTCTTATATTAATGGACTCCAACAGGATAATCCTGAACTATCTTGATAATAAAGACTATGAAGGCTGTAAGGAGTTCATCCTATGGCTCCTAGAGGCTGTTAAGGGCTATGGCGTGAAGCTAGTTGACCCAGGCACTGCTGTGCTATGGAGCTGGGGAAGGGGTTATGGGCTGGACGTAGATGACCCAGTGGAGCCATATAGCCTAACACCGAGAGACATAGTAGAAGGACTGTGTAGAGTCAACCTGGAGCTTGGTTTACCACATCCACTTCACGTGCATTGCAATAAGCTTGGTATTCCAGGAAACTGTGAGACCACCTTGAAGACCATGGATGCTGTATCTCGCTTATCCAGCGATAAGGTGATTCTGCACATAACACATGTTCAGTTCAATGCATATCTAGGCGGGAACTGGTATGATTTAGGGACAGGGTCTGAGAAGATAGCGAAGTACGTCAATACCCATAAGCACGTAAGTTTGGACATGGGTCAAATAGACTTTGGAACAGCTACAACCATGACCGCCGATGCACCTTTTGAGTATGCTCTATTTCACATGGCTAGATGGAAGTGGCTAGGAACTGATGTGGAGGCTGAGGCTGCAGCAGGCATAGTTCCTTATAAATATAGAAGGAGGAACTTTGTGAATGCTCTCCAATGGTGCATTGGACTGGAGATAGCTCTACTAGTTGAGGATCCATGGCGTGTGATGATCACTACTGACCATCCCAATGGAGCTCCCTTCACACGCTATCCGAAGATAATGACCTTACTCATGAGCAAGAGGTTTAGGGAGGAAGTCATGAAGAAGCTGAACCGAAGAGCACTACGCAAAGCCATACTTCCATCAATAGATAGGGAGTACGACCTCTATGAGATCGCGGTCATGACTAGAGCAGCTCCTGCCAAGCTACTTGGGCTTGAGAGAACCAAAGGCCATCTAGGAATTGGCGCGGATGCTGATGTGGCGATTTACGATATAAATCCAAAGGAGCTTGACCCCTCAAGAGATTATGAGAAGTATCTAAAGGCGTTCAAGAGAGCTGAATACACCATCAAGAGTGGTGAGATAGTGGTCATGAAGGGAGAGGTAGTGAATGAAGTCTATGGCAAGACCTTCTACGTAAAGGCAAAGACTAAGCTTGAGGAGGAGATATATGGTGAGGTGGAGAAGTTCTTCAGGGAGTGGTACACTGTGGAGCTTCAGAACTATATCATAGCCGAACATGAGCTACGTAATCCTCAGCCCATATATGTAGGAGGTGCATGAAGATATGAGGATTATCATAGTTCGTCCTAGAAAGACCTTTAGAGTCCCCATAGAGGCTGAATGTCTATCACCTAAGGTGCTCTCAGAGCTTGACCTTGAGGAGACGAAGAAGCTTAGAGTATACGAAGGGAACAAGATCAGGAGACTAGAGGACTTGTTCATAATAAAGGAGGAAAGGGAGGGCTCTGAGGAGTCACTAAGAATAGTATTGGAAGGGGACTTCAGCAAGGTGTGGAGAATAGGAGAAGATATGGAATCGGGAGAAGTTGTGGTCAAGGGCAACTGTGGTCCATTTCTAGGTCTTCGCATGAGAGGAGGAAGGATAGTAGTCCATGGAAATGCTGGTTCATGGCTAGGCGCTGAAATGAGTGGCGGTTCCATAGAAGTTCATGGAGATGCTGGAGACTATGTGGGTGCTATCTTCAGAGGAGAAAGGCCAGGCCGAGGAATGAAGGGGGGAGAGATAAGAATTCATGGAAATGCAGGCGTAGAGCTGGGAGGAGGTATGAATAAAGGACTGATAGTCGTTGATGGCAGCTGTGGAGTAATGCCAGGTCGTGGGATGAGAGGAGGGAGCATCCTGATTAGAGGAGACTGTGAAGGAAGAGCAGGAGCAAGAGCTAGTGGAGGAAAGGTAGTGATCTGTGGCAAGGCAGGAGGAGTATTACCAACATTCTACATAAGCGGCATCGTTCCCACTGTGAAGGTGAGAGGAGAGAGGCTAAAGGGACCATTCTACCTCTTCGTAGGTGATGTGCTAAGCAATATTAGCTGTGGGTGCAGATTATACATATCCGTGAATAAGAATCCTGAGCTTGAATCCTACAAGGAGCTGTTGGAGGTGAAGGATGTTGGTCCCTACTAATGTGAGTGTGAATAAGAGAAGTCTTAAAATATTAGATAAAATGCTTAGTGAGGCTGACGTCCTTGGCATCAAATATTTCAAGTCAAAGATTGGAGCTACTATAGTAGATTGTGGCGTTGAGGCTAAGGCTGGTTATGCTGCAGGGCTATATGTTGCAGAGATCTGTCTTGGTGGACTTGCATCAGTCTCCATTAGGCTAAGGGAATATGATGGAGTTACCCTGCCTGTAGTCGAGGAGTTCACTGACCATCCTGTGATAGCCTGTATGGCCTCTCAATATGCAGGATGGAGCATAAGAGGTGATGGCTTCTCAGCACTAGGCTCTGGTCCCGCTAGAGCTCTGGCCAAGAAGCCTAAGAAGCTATTTGAGGAGATAGGCTATGAAGATCAATCAGATGAGACCGTAATAGTGCTTGAAGCTTCAAGATTTCCTCCTGAATCTGTCTTGAAGGATATAGCTGATAAGTGTGGAGTCTCACCACAAAACCTGTACGTCATAGTTGTGCCTACTAGCAGTCCTGCAGGAGCTGTTCAGATAAGCGCTAGGATAGTGGAGACCGGGATCCATAGACTTCATGTGCTGGGCTTCAAGCTCGATAGAATACTTCAGGGGCTGGGAGTATGCCCCATAGCTCCACTACATCCAGACTCCACCATAATGATGGGAAGAACTAATGATGCTCTCATATATGCTGGAGAAGTAACGCTAACGGTTCGTCATGAGGATGATAAGAAGCTTGAGAAGCTCATCAATGAGGCACCTTCATGTAGGTCATCCAGCTATGGCAAGCCCTTCTATGAGATATTCAAGGAGGCTGGATTTGACTTCTACAAGGTGGATCCAAGGATATTCGCGCCCTCTTCCTTGACCATATTCAATGTGATGTCAGGCAAGATACATAGGGCAGGAAGAGTTAACATCGATGTGCTACGCTCCTCCTGGGGCCTGGCCATTACTTAGAATTATTTTTACTCTTGGGGGCTGAATGTGAAGGAGCAGAACAAGATTGGTATAATAACTCGTAATCCTGCTTCATGGTGCAGTAGTCAGCTTCAGCTCGCTATAATTAAGAGAGGCTATGAGCCTTTCTGCTTTAGATTCCCTGAGATAAAGACGAGAGTGGGCTTCCTCCCAAAGTTCGAAGTCAGAGGTGTTGATCTGCTGGAGGAGGTCTTAGCCCTCATAGTTAGGCCTATAGGCAGATGCTCACTTGAGGAGGCAATCTTCAGAATGGATGTCCTACACAGGCTTGCAAGACTGGGCATGATAGTCATAAATCACCCATCGGCCATTGAGAAGTGTATTGATAAATTCTACGCTCTATTTCTCCTTGAGGAGAAGGGTGTTCCAGTCCCTAGAACTGTAGTAACTGAGAATGCAGATGAGGCCCTAAAAGCCTTCTATGAGCTAGGCCAGGATGTAGTCATAAAGCCTCTCTTTGGCTCTCGAGGAATGGGAATCACTAGAGTTTCTGACCCAGAAGTGGCGCTAAGAATATTTAGAGCACTAAGCTTCACGCATCAGGTTCTATACATACAGGAGTTTATACCTCATGGCAATAGAGACATACGAACCTTTGTGGTGGGAAATGAGGTGATAGCAGCTATGTACAGAGAGAGTAGTGGATGGAAGACCAATATAGCACAAGGTGCTAGACCCAAGCCCTTAAGACCTGACGAGGAGCTGGAAGAGCTCTCCATAAAGGTAGCCGAGATCTTAGGCTGTGAGGTTGCGGGTGTGGACATACTGGAAGGGCCTGAAGGCTATGTAGTGCTGGAGGTCAATAGTCAGCCTGGATGGCGTGGCCTTCAATCAGTGACCAAGGTGAGGATAGCAGATAAGATAGTGGAATATGTAATATCTAAGGCTAGGAGTTGATGACCTTAAGCACTCTTGACGAAGAGCTCTCATGAGGCTTTTCCTCAGCTAGTTAGCAATGCTTATAAGACTATCACTGATCACTCTCGGACGATGCCGAAGATAGAGTCTCTCCTTGAATTAGGATGTGCGTACTGCGGTGCCTGCATAGCCATATGCCCTGTCTCTGCCCTAAGTCCCAGGGACGATACTCCACATCTAGACAAGGAGAAGTGCACAGAATGTCAGCTATGCTCCAAGATATGTCCTGCTCTTAACATGACCTTGATCGAGGAAGAAAAGATCCTGGAGGCATACACGGCTAAGACAACTCTTAGTGATGTAGAGAAAGTGTGTCAAGATGGAGGGGTTGTCACGACCTTGTTGATAAAGGCGCTAGATGAGGGTATTATAGAGGCTGCTATAACGTGTGGCGTTAGTGAAACAGAGCCTCTCAAGCCTCTCCCTCTAATCTCAACTAATAAGCAAGATCTGCTTTCAAGCGCTGGCTCCAAATACTCGCTCTCCCCCATCCTCTCCTTGCTCAAGGAGGCTGTATCCAAGTTCAAGAGCATAGCAGTTGTAGGGCTTCCTTGCCACATAAGAGCAATTTACCTAATCAAGAGCTCGGGCCTCGTCAAGTATTCAGAGCCCATTAAGTTCACCATAGGGCTCTTCTGCATGAACAATTATCCCTATGCGAAGTTCATCAAGGCATTGAGAGATGTCGTAGGGGTCTCACCTGATGTAGTAGAGAAGATTATCATTCGAAAAGGAAAGCTTGCTGCACTATGTAAGGATGGCAGTAAACATGTGGTCAAGGTCTCAAAGCTTAAGAGCTACGCTGGTGAAACTTGTCGTAGATGTCCTGATTTCACTGCATGGTTCTCTGACATATCCGTAGGCAGTGTTGGGTCGGAGGAGGGCTGGACGTCCGTTTTAATAAGAACTGAGAATGGAAGGAAGATATTCAATATGGCAGTTAGGGATGGCATGCTTGTGAGTAAACCTCTTCCTGAGAGCTCACTCGAAGCCATTAGGAGATTGGAGAGGGTAAAGAGGAAGAGACTACAGGGCTAAGGTCAATTATTCAGTGAACTGAGTCGCTGAAGATCTCTAGGGTAGTTTATGTTATAGAATGTCATAGGGCTAACACCTTCTTGAAAGAGTACATTAACAGGAATGTAATATACTGCTGATAGTTCTTCAAGTAGTGCCCTCATGTCCAGCCTTCTCCTTTTGATAGCCTCCTTGGCGGCTCTCAAGGCCTTCTCGCTGCTATATATGGCGTGTAGGGGCTCTATCATGCCATTAGACCACATAGGCACTATTGCGTCAACTTGACGACTCAGCATTTCTCGATAGAGGATCCTCACTGCGATTGGCGACACATATGGCATGTCACAGGCTACGACAAATATCAAACTTGTAGAACAGTGCTTTAGACAGGTGTAGAAGCCTATGAGCGGTGCATGGACCTCTAGCTGGGGGTCAATTAGGATTTTTACATTTTCCTCCCTGAAGAGCTGGCCTATCACTCGCTTTTGTGCCTCATTGCTTACTGATATGAGGATATCTTCCATCAATGTCTTGAGTCTTGAAACTACGTGCACTATCAAGGGCTTACCATTAAGAGGAGCAAGAGCTTTATAGCTTCCAAACCTCGAGGATTCACCACCAGCTAGCACAGCACAGGAGAGGTTCTTGAGTATAGAACTTGAACGTGTTCTCATAGTCTAGCACTTGAGCCCAGTGCGCTCTATTATTTGAGGTATAACCCATTCGAAGCCTATTGCCATTATGTGTACTCCTGCAGCACTTGTAGTCTTCCGTATCTCTTTTATTAGTTCAGCAGAGATCTCTATGCTCTCCTCCAAGACTCCTTTCTTGCCCCTTCGCTCTCTTGCAGTTAAGAGCCTCTCCTGTATCTCCATGGGTATTTTAATCCCTCCTGGGCACTCCTTAATGTACCACTTCATCATTCCAATTGACCTTATGGGGCATATGCCAACAAGCACTGGAACATTAAACTTCTTTACTTCCCTAAGAAACTCTTTAGTCAGCTCCATGTCGAATACACACTGAGTTTGTATGAAGTCTATTCCTAGTCTAACTTTACGCTCAATCTTGAGTATCTCCAGTTCAAGAGGCATGGCATTCGGATTAGCCGCTATTCCCACATGAAACTTGACTTCTCCCTCTATCTTGTTCCCTGCTAGGTCAACGCCTTCATCAACCATCCTCCTAATGAGATATACTAGTGATGCTGAGTCCAGGTCGAATACGGGCTTAGCCTCGGGGTTATCTCCCATGGTAACATGATCACCCGTTAAGGCTAATACGTTTCTAATGCCCAAGGCAGCAGCTGCTAGAAGGTCTGAGATGATGGCAATTCTATTGCGGTCTCTGCATGTTATCTGGTAGACAGCCTCCACACCTACATCCCTCTGAATTACATATGCTGGGACTAGAGGATTCATGTGAGCGCATGCTCCTGGATTATCAGTGATATTTATCGCAGTCACGTAGTTCTTTAGCATCTTAGCGGCTTCTATTACCTTATCCAAGCTAGTTGTCTTTCCTGCCTCTATCTCAGCCGTAAAGACGAATTTCCCACTTAGAAGCTCCTCCATTAGCCTACTATAGATCCTCTTCATAACTACTCACCTCGCCATACACGAGGCCCTATGGTTATCCTATGGTCACGAGGAGGACGGAACTTGATGAACAGATCCAATCTTCCCTGAGCTTTAAGCCTCTCATAGATGAGAACCCAGGCACAATCCCTTTCAGGGTCCACCTCACACTTGCCTTCACGCATACCTCCACATGGACCATTGAGTAAGCCTTTAGCGCATCTAGTCACTGGACATATTCCTCCTGTTTCGAACAATATACAGTCTCCACATGCTCTGCAGAATTCATAGAATTCTCCAAACTCTTTGGTTCGCATCCCTATGAATAGTGTATCACATCCTGGTATTACTGGAATTTCTGGAAATATCTCCGATATAGTCTGAACACCTACACCACATGCCATAGAGAGTATGGCCTTATGACCTTTCATTCTCCTTATGAGTGGTCTGAGAGAGCTTGCCACTAGGTCTCTATCGCATTGCCTCAAGACTGTACATGTCTCAACTTCAAGGTTCTTTTTAAGCTTGATCTCAGAAGCCATCTCTAGGAGTAGCTTCATGGCCTCTGCCTGTTTCTCTCCTCCTACCTGATAAATTCCTGAACAGCCGTTACAGCCCACGATCAGGACGCTATCATAATTCTTAACTGCGTCGAGAATCCATTCAAGAGGCTTCTGCTTTAGGACTATCAATGTGTAACGACCTCCACAACATATCTTCTGTGGGAGAGAGTTGTTATGTAAGAATATAAGCTTTTATTCGCTTGCTAGATATCAATCCCTTGGAGAGGCGACGCCATGGGCATAAGCGCCGTGCTCTGCACCTGTGGCGGAGTGCTTGAGAAATACCTCGACTTCGACGAACTCGAGAGCTACATAAAGCGTAATAAGGATGTTGTAATGGTCAGGAGATACTCAGCTCTTTGTACTCAAGACTCTAAGGAGCTAATACAGGACTTCATCAAATCAGGCGCCAAAGCTCTCCTCGTGATTGCTTGTTCTAAATATATATGCTCTCCTTCACTCGAGAAAGCAGCTGAGGTGCTAGGCGTTGACCTGACTGGTCTGGTGGAGTTCGTCAATATTCGAGAGCAGTGCGCATGGATTTGTGAAGACAGAAAGAATGCTACTGAAAAGGCATTACTCATGATAGCAGCAGCCTTAGAGAAGGCTAGAGCGCTGGAGCCTGTGAAGAAGAGGAAGTTCAAGGTTAAGGAAGCTGTACTAGTCATAGGAGGAGGTGTAGCAGGCATTCAAGCCTCTCTGGACTTAGCTAATCAGGGCTTCAAGGTATACCTAGTGGAGTCAAGTCCAAGCATTGGCGGAACAGCAGCCTTGCTCGTCAGGACATTTCCTATGGATGACTGTGACTGCGCCATATGCGTAAAAGGATTCAGAATGACTGAGGCTGCTATGCATCCCAACATAGAGCTATTGACCTACTGTGAAGTAAAGGAGGTCAAGCGTTATCCATGGGGCTTCAAAGTCAAGATATTGAAGAAACCAAGATATGTAGACTATGATAAATGTATTGGCTGTGGAATATGTGCTGAGAAATGCCCTGTAGAAGTTCCAAATGAGTGGGATAGAGGTCTAAGCCATCGCAAAGCCATATATCTCCCCTTTCCACATGCCATACCCTGCAAATATACGATAGATCCAGAACACTGCCTCTATTTTACTAAGAAAGCATGCAGAGTATGCGAAGAAGTCTGTCCCTACAATGCTATAGACTTCAATCAGAAACCCGAGGAGATTGAGCTGGAGGTAGGAGCTATAATAGTAGCTACAGGGTCTGAAGAATATGACCCATCAGCTCTTCCCAAGTATGGTTATGGCAAGTACAAGGACGTCATAACACAACTGCAGCTGGAGAGAATTCTAGACCCCTCTGGACCCACAGGTGGGAGACTAATCAGGCCCTCTGATGGCAAGCCTCCAGCCAGGATCGTCATGGTCCAATGTGTAGGCTCAAGAGATCCAGAGGCTAATCCATATTGTTCAAGATACTGCTGTATGGAGGCTATTAAAAATGCAATACTGATAAAAACAGAGCATAACCCAGAGGCTAAGATCACTATCCTATACAAGGATATAAGAACGTATGGCAGACTTGAGGAATACTACATACAGGCTAAAGACGAACTTGGCATAGAGTTCGTACAAGGTGAGGTAACGAAAGTCTATGAGGAAAAGCCCGGCTACTTAGTCGTGGAGTATCAAGACCCTCTTGGCAATGTACACTCTTTACCTGCCGACATGGTGGTGTTGGCATGTGCTATGGTACCTAGGAAGAGCTTCAAGGACTTGGCAAAGGTTCTAGGAGTGGAGCTTGATGAATATGGATTCTTCAAAGAATTGGACAGAAAGGTTGGCAGTGTGGAGACTAAGATTCCTGGAATCTTTATCTGTGGTACATGTCAAGGACCAAAGGACGTATCCGAGAGCATAGCGCAGGCAAGTGCAGCTGCCATGCTGGCAGCACTACATATAAGTCAGTATAGAGAGAAGAAGCTCCTCATCCCCACACTTGACGAGGATCTGTGTGGACGTTGCGGTCTTTGTGTTCTCTCATGTCCATATGGGGCTCTTACGCTAGAGGAGAAAGGCCCTATAGTAGACGAGATGCTATGTCAAGGATGTGGAATATGTGCTAGCGTATGCCCCAATAATGCAATTAATATCGTTAATAGTGCCAGCGAGCTAATAACTAGGCAGATAAAGTCCGTCATGGAGGAAGCTAAGGCTCTAGGAAGGAGAGTAATCATAGCACTGTGTTGCGAGGAGTGTGCTCATACACTAATGGACACGGTTGGCTTCTATCATGAAGAATATCCCTCTGAGGTCATACCCATATTTGTCCCATGTCTCGGCATACTCTCTATAGGCCACATCCTCATGGCGCTTAACTATGGTGCAGATGGAGTTCTCCTCGTAGGATGTCCTCTTGATAGATGTCACTTTGAACAAGGAGCTGAGATAGCCATGAGGCGGGTATTGCTCATCAAGAGTATACTTGAGGAGATAGGCCTCATCCCAGATAGAGTCAGAATAGTTAACCTCTCTGGGACCATGGTTGAGGACTTTCTTAAGGCCTCAAGGGAGCTTGTGAACAAGCTTATAGGCAGGTGACATCATGGGGGAGAGCCTCAGAATTGGAGTTTTCATATGCCGATGTGGAACCGATATAGCAGGAGTAGTAGACGTAAAGGCTCTGAGTGAATACGCACGAAAAATACCTAATGTAGCCTACGTGACTGAACATGAATTCCTCTGCTCCAGAGAAGGATTGGAAGTACTCAAGAGGACGATAAGAAGATATGGAATAAACCGTGTAGTAATCGCTGCTTGCTCTCCAAAACTACATGAACTAACTTTCAGGAGGGCAATACAAGAGGCAGGACTTAATCCATTCCTCCTTGAAATAGCTAATATAAGGGAACAGTGTGCCTGGCCTCATTCTCATGAGCCTGAGAAAGCTACTGAGAAAGCTAAGTACTTGGTCAGAGCAGCCGTATTAAAGGTTGCTACTCTTGAGGAAATAGGAGAGATATCAGTGCCAGTTAAAACATCAGTTTTGATAATAGGCGGTGGCATAGCTGGTATTACTGCTGCTCTCAAACTTGCTGAGTATGGTTTTCAAGTATATCTAGTTGAGAAGAATGCAACATTAGGTGGCAGAGTACTACAGCTGGGAACAGTTTTTCCAACTGAAGATTGTGGAGTATGTATGCCTCCCTATGTACTCGAGAGACATCGCAAGTGCCTATACAAATATGCTCAGATGGTGATGGTCCATCCAAGAATAAAAGTGTTCACTAGATCGACAGTTGAACATGTCGAAGGTCATGTAGGTAACTTCAAGGTCACTATTAGAAGAGGTCCTAGGTATGTTGATGAGAAAGATTGCGTAGCATGTGGGGTCTGCGAAGAGGTATGTCCTGTAGAAGTGCCTAATGAATTCGACCTTGGATTGAGCACCAGAAAGGCCATATATATGCCCTCGCCTTATGCAGTGCCTCATACTTACGTAGTAGATGAAGACCACTGTACTAGGTGTGGAGCCTGCGTAAAGGCTTGTCCTTTCAATGCTATAAGCTTGAATGAAAAGCCTCAAGATGTAGAGGTGGAAGTAGGAGCTATTATAGTGGCTACGGGTGCTGAAGAGTTCAATCCCAAGGGCATGTACGGATATGGAACCTATCCAGATGTGATAACTCAGCTGACGCTTGCTAGAATGCTTGATCCCAGTGGTCCTACCAAGGGAGAGGTCATCAGGCCAAGCGATGGTAGGCGTCCTTCAAGAATTGTTATGATCCAATGCGTTGGCTCGAGAGACCCAAAGATCAATCCCTATTGCTCCAAGGTGTGTTGTGCCATAGCCTTAAAGCACGCTAGGAGCTTGAAGAAGAGGTATCCAGAAGCTGAAATAGCTATAGTGTACAAGGACATTAGGCTTGCTGGAAAAGACTATGAGCAGTATTACACTGAATGCGAAGAGCTCGGGGTTAAATTCATTAAGGGGGAGGTACTTGATGTTGTCCAGGACCCAGAGACTAAAATGCTCAGAGTAGAGCTGGAGTCATATGGAGAAAGAAAAGAGCTTATCGCAGATCTAGTGGTGCTATCATGTGGATTCGTACCCTCAGAGGATGCTAAGAAGTTAGCTGAGATCCTAGGCCTGAACCTTGCACCTGATGGATTCTTTATGACTGTGCATCCAAAGCTAGCTCCCATAGACACTAACACTGATGGAATCTTCATCTGTGGTGCTTGTCAAGGACCAAAGGACATATCTGAGACCGTGACTCAAGCCCTCGCTGTAGCTGCTAAAGTGGCTGCTCTACTTGCTAAGGGAGTGATTAAAATAGACCTGGCTAAGGCCTTTGTCGATGAGAACTATTGTATAGGATGTGCAACATGCGTCATGGTATGCCCCTATGATGCCGTTGAGATAACGCCTCGTGGAGTAGCTCAAGTAATAGAGGCGGCATGTCAAGGTTGCGGGATCTGTGCTGCTGAATGTCCGGCTGGAGCTATGCAGCTAAGGAACTACAAAGACGACCAAATATATGCCGCTATAAGAGGGGTGTTGGGAGCATGAAGGATGAGCTATTTGAGCCAGTAATAGTCGTATTCTGCTGTCGCTGGGCTGCGTATGGGGCTGCTGACATGGCTGGGATAAATAGGTTATCATATCCTTCTAACGTTAGGATAATCAGAGTCCCATGTTCAGGCAGGGTAAGCCCCCTTCACATACTACAGGCCTTTAGACTTGGAGCTGATGGAGTGGTAATCAGCGGTTGCCTGGAAGGTGGCTGTCACTACGTAGATGGAAATCTAAGAGCTTTGCGTAGAGTGAGACAATTAAAGAAAATGCTAGACGCTATAGGTCTCGGCGGCGATAGACTGGAAATGTATTTCGTGGGGTCATGTAATCTGGACAAATTCGCCAACTATTTAAGAGAATTTACCGAGAGAATTAGAAGACTGGGGCCAAATCCTCTAAGACTTAGGGAGGGATAGACCTGTGAAGCGATTAGCTATCATCAGCCTAATGTCTGATGGTGGCTGTCACATAGCGTTTCTAGAGCTACACGAGGAACTTCTGCACCTCTTAGGCCAAGTGGAGCTCATCCACTCATACATGCTAGTGGATAGAAGAGAGATTCCAGAGCATATAGACATAGCGCTCATAGAGGGCGGTGTCAGAACTACTCATGACATAGAGCTCCTCAAGGAGGCTAGGAGTAAGTCCAAGATCCTAGTAGCCCTTGGCTCCTGTGCTTGCTTTGGTGGCATTCCTGGTCTCTCAAACCTCTATGACCTCAGAGCCTCGTTAGACTACGTATATAGAGGTACTCCTACCACGACGGAGGGTGTAATACCACATGAAAATGTTCCAAGCGTGATTAGAGTAGCTCCCATCTCAAGATTTGTTCAAGTAGATCTGCAGATTCCTGGCTGTCCTCCTGAGCCTGAGGAAATCAAGGAGGCCATAGTCTCGCTTATAAAGGGTGAGGTTCCTTCACAGCCGTCTAAGACTGTATGTGATGAATGTGAACTAGGTCCTCCTAAGGAGAAGCCTAGGAGATTGAGAAAAATCTATGAACCACCTGAGCCTGATAGGTGCTTATTAGAGCAGGGGTATTTCTGTATGGGCCCTGTCACTAGAGCTGGTTGTGGAGCTAAATGTCCTCGAATAGGTGTCCCATGTGATGGATGCAGCGGTCCAGCTCCTAAGGCCCTCGACCAAGGCATCTCCATCCTAGATGCCTTGGTCACACTAGCTTATAAGAACATAGAGAACTTCAGCCTTAAACAGCATAGCGCGTATTTCTACAGATACACCTTTGCGAGTTCTGTCATTGAGGATCTGCTCAGAAAGAAGTTGAGGGAGAGGAGATGATGGAGAGAATAGAGCCTGTTACAAGGATAGAAGGACATATGGCTATCACTATATTAATCGAGAAGAATAGGGTTAAGGATCTTCAGGTGAACGTTGTAGAGCCGCCTAGACTGTTTGAGAAGTTTATGGAAGGAAAACCTGCTGAAGAAGCTGTGAGAATAGCCGAGAGAATATGTGGCATATGCTATGTAGCGCATGGACTAGCAGCCGTTAAAGCTGTAGAGAATGCATGGGATGTTAATCCACCTGAGGCTGCCGTAAAGCTGAGGAGGTTGATACATGCAGGAGGCTTTATTCAAAGCCACACTCTGCACTTAGCCTTTCTAGCACTTCCTGATATCATAAGCCCTGAAGGGATCAAATACGGAGGAGTTATAGGTTTTGCCAAGAAATATCCCCATCTGTGCAAGAAGGCTATACTCATTCGAAAATTCGGGCAGGAGATAACGAAGGCAATAGGTGGTAGGCCCATCCATCCATCTGGCATAGTGCCTGGTGGAGTAGCAAAGCCCCTTTCTGCTGATATTAGAGATGAGCTACTAAAAATGGGAAGAGAAGCTCTGAACAACGCTGTTGAGCTAGTAGACCTCCTCTTTGACCTCTATGAAAAACATGACATTCTCAATCTTTATCCAGAAGATCCTACGTATTACATGGGCCTTATACGAGGCAATGTTCATGAAACATATGAAGCTAGACTGCACGTCATGAGTCCTAGAGGGGACATAGTTGATGTTTTTGATGGCAATGAATACGTGAAGTATATAGGCGAGCGTACTTCTCCTCACTCCTTTGTTAAATATCCCTTCCTCAGGGCTAATAATGAGCGATATAGAGTAGGAGCACTTGCTAGAGTCAACCTAGCGGAGAAAATGGGAACTCCACTTGCAGACAAATACCTGACTAGACTGAGGAGCATGATGGGAAGGATATCTCATAATGTAGGTGCTTACAATTTGGCTAGAGCAATTGAACTTATAGCCTCAGTCGAAAGGGCATTGGAGCTTCTCGAAGATGAGGAAATACTCAGCAAGGACATCAGGGCTGAGGTGAGGCCTAAAGCTGGAGTTGGAGTAGGAGTGGTAGAGGCACCTCGTGGTGTATTAATTCATCACTATGAAGTGGACGATAGAGGTCTCTTGAGAAAAGTGAATCTCATAGTGGCCACTCAGCAGAATGTCCCTTCGCTTGAAAAGGAGCTATTCCAGGTAACCAATGAGCTACTTCTAAGGGGTAAGAAATTAGCTGATATAGAGCATAGGCTGGAGATGATCATCAGAGCCTATGATCCATGCATATCATGCGCTACTCATCTCGTCAAGCTAAGGCTGATGGACAAGGGCTCATCTTAGCATAACCACTCTCCTACATGGATACCAATAGCTTAATAGTCTACAAACCCCTTAAATCTTTATGACTCATAGCCGACAGGGGGTCTGTATTGAAGATCTTAGTTCTGTCTCAAGGTCGATATGGTGATAGAATAGCCGACACCTTGAGGACTAAGGGCCCTTCTCATTGGTCTATTCATGCCATACGAGTTCCAAGTGTAGATTATGAACAGGCCTTGGATGAGCCAGAATCAGTTCACATTGAAGGATTGACTGAGTGTGACCTCCTTCTATCACTATGTGAAGAACCATCAGCTACGCTCCTGTTGCCAACCATAGCTGAGAGAGCTGGCGCCTCATCAGCCATAGTGGCGATAGATGACCCTAAGTGGAGCCCTGGGCCAGGCATGGAAACTCAAATAAGTGAAGAGCTCAGAAGAGCGGGGGTATCGTGCGTCTTCGCTCGACCCCTGTGTACTCTTGACCCCATAGGAGACCCCTTTGTTGATGAGTTCACCAAGTTCTTTGGAAGGCCCGAGTTCGAATTTGAAATAAGTAATGACACTATAGTGGCTGCTTCTGTAAAGCGAAGTGCTCCTTGTGGCTCAGCATTCTTCATAGCAGAGAAGCTTGTAGGTGTTAAAGTAAAAGATGTTCTTGATCAGGCTGGCCTCTTACTACATTACTATCCCTGCCTAGCATCTATGGAGTATGACCCTCTTCTAAATGAGACTCCAATGCACATAGCCGGCTTTGAGGTTAAGAAAGCCGTATATCGAGCCCTGAGAAGAGCGCGGCAGAGGACAGCTTAGGCATAGGGATGTACTACATGAGCAAGAGGAGGAATAGTAGGCCTAAGTATCTTGTAAGGGTCATAAGGACTCGATATTGGAGGCCTGGCTCAGATTACATCAAGGCCATAATTAAAGCCCTTAAGAGAGCTGGTGTTAGGAATGGAGATGTAGTAGTTCTGTCTGAAAAGGCCATCTCTGTTGCTAAGGGGAACATAGTGGATGAGAGCAAAATAAGACCAAGCCTCATGTCTAAACTCCTAGCAAGGATATGGATGAGGATCATATGGGGATATATTCTAGGACCTATGAGCAGGCTTAGCACAAGGACCATACATAACCTCAGGAGATATCCTCTAGAGCTTGGTGCTCGTCATAAGCAACTAGTGTTGATGGCAGCAGGTCCTCTGCAAGCTCTATGCTTTGGGTCGGAAGGAGGTATTGACGCTTCCAATGTGCCATACGCGTATGTTTGTCTTCCTCTTCGTAATCCTGAAGAAGAGGCGAAAAGGATAGCGGAGGCTATAAAGAAGGCTCTCAGGAGGAGGGTTATAGTGATGATCGTAGACTCAGATAGATGCTATACATGGAGAAGCCTCCATATATCGCCTAGGCCCACATCCTTCAAAGGCATAAAGTCTCTAGGAGGTTTCATAACTTACGTCATCTGCAACATGCTACGACTCAAGGCTAATCCGACCCCTATAGCCATCTCTGACGATAGCCTCACAGTTGAAGAAGCGCTTGAGATAGCAAGTATTGCGGAAAGACGAAGAGGGCATGGCGCTGGTAGAGATGTATGGGAGATGGCAGCTCGATTTAGAACTTCACTGGATGGAGTCACATGGGAGATGTTAGAGAGCATACCTCATTATCCTATAGTTGTAGTAAGAAGGCTTAGAAAAAAGGCTGGAATCTCAACAGCCAAGTCATGCTAAATCATCTACGCTTGAGAAGATCCAGTGATATCAGATAATCTCCCTCATAGCCCAGATATATCCTGTACTCACAGGAGCCATCATGGTACTCCACTTTCTCCAAGGAGCCTCTTGCTTCAAATTTTTCATCAGCTTGAACTAGTTCACAAAATCTGCCCCTGAGGCTATAGAGCTTTGAAACCTCGTATGCCTCCTTGGGCCCTATGATGACCTCATCTATGAACACCTCATAGACACAAGGTGTCATCATGGATCTCGAGTCATCAACAACCTCACCTCTCACCTTCACAGTTCCATGTTTCCTTGTCTTAAATGTGCAATATGGAGGCTCAGATGAAGGATCGATGAGCCTGATGAAGTACTCAAAGCCCGATATAAGCCCTTCAAGTAGCTTGCGTTGCTGATGTAGCTTGAAAGCTATGGGGTCTATGGGAGTCTCCTTTGATCTTGCTCTGTAAAGCAGAGCTAACTTATCCCCTGAATATCCAGTCAATATCCTCTTATCACGTGCCTCCTTCAAGACTTCATAGGCCTTATAATGGCCCCCATATACTACCACATCTATATCAGATCTTGGTGTATAAAGTCCTAGTAGCAAGGAGCCAGAAAGCCCAACCTTATCCCATCCTATGTGCTCTGCTAGGAGCGAGACCAGCTCAACAGCAACACGTTCCACAGTACGTCTAGCTCTACTTTTCATCTCATTGACTACCACTACTGGATCGTATATTTCGTCTATGTCACTAGTTGGAACAACTGGCACTAGACACCCTAAGCACTTATCCTCTCTAAGATAGCTAGGATATCTTTCCTTCAATATCCTCAGCTGTGATCTAAGCTCTTCTATCTTGACGTAGGATATGCCACTTGGAGCTACCCTTGATCCTCTTGGTGACGGTATGTATTTGGGAAAGCCTATAACTCCTCCTGGTGGATGAATAACTCCTTTAGCGTAAAATATACCGCCATCTACGTGCTTGAAGTATACTCCCTCTATTATACCGTAAACCTCAACTACTCCCAGACTTGACCACCTTCTCATAATAATAGAGTGAGATTCCAGTCGCTATTATATCAGCTGTGGCACCTGGATTCCAGCCCTTCTCCTGAAGATACCTATCCATCGACCATACGCTAGCAGGAACTCCTTTCTCCCAGTCATCAGCAAGAGCCTTAGAGGCCATGTCACGTATTAGTCTGGCTGCTTCTGCTCCATTCTTGCGAAATACTAAGGAGTCCTCTCTCTTCGCTAGAAGACCTAGGTAAGTATAGACCACGGCCACATTCCAGTCCCATCCCTTCTCTCTCAACTTACTGAGAGTTCTTGAGACCCATAGAGATTCAGGATAGCCGCTTACGCACTCTCTAGACACTAAGTCCCATAGCGATGATTTCTTGAGGACATCCCATAGCCTTATATTCCCCGTCCTAAGCTCCTCAGCAAAGCTAGGTGACCAAATGTCAGGTAATAGTCCCTCTATGGGGCTTCTAGTGTCTCTGACATATCTAGGATTTGCTTCCCTGACCGCTCTGTAAAACCATATGGCATCATCTACTGTGCTATGATCCATGAGCACTCTAGTAGTTTCAGTGACAAGGTCATCACATTCTGGCAAGTCTCCCTCCTTGCTAAGCACTCCAGCTGTGTACGCTATTGGAATGAGTAATGTTGCTGTGCCCAGGCATGTGTTCCTACCATCAGTTAAAGTGTTGGCCAACTTGATGGCTGAGAATACATGCCTCCCCATGCCTCCTCTCAGATGCAGTCCATCATCAAAAGCCTTGATCATGGCTATGAGCATTGCGTGAGAAGATGCAAGGAAGTCCTCAAATCTCTTATCAGGCTGATCCCTTAGCCGATGTACATTGCCAGGTTTAGGATAGCCTGAGACTTCAAGAGCAGGACCAAGGGATAAGGCTAGAGGTATAAGCTCTGAGATTGTCTTGCCACTGCTCATGCTGAGAAGCCTATCTTGAGTCATATATTTAAGAATATCTCTGACATGAGTTCATCACGACTCTTTCAGGCATGCTGTATATGTTCATCCTCCTGCCTCTCACGAAGCCTATCAGAGTTAGTCCAGCCTTTCTTGCTAAAGAAATTCCTGCATCCGTAGGTGCTGCTATTGATGCCAGGACTGGTATGTTAAGTCTAATGGCTTTCAGCACCATCTCTGAGGAGAGTCTTCCAGTACAGGCCAAAATTAGTTTGCTGAAATCAGCTCCCTTGAGCAGAGCTTCGCCTACAGCTTTATCAACAGCATTATGCCTTCCCACATCCTCAGCGAATCCTATGATATTGTAGTTCAAGTCCATAAGGAGGGCTGCATGAACTCCTCCAGTCCTTCTGAAAACTTCGGACTTCTCGTTCAGAAGCCTTATAGCCTTGAATACGTGCTTCACAGTGAATTTAGTCTCCGAGGATATCCTCAGCTTCATCAGGCTATCTAGAAGCCTTACGTAGTTCTCAGGAGCTTGTCCACAAGACGAGTATCTGATCCTCACCATGGAGTAGATGCGCACTCTAGTCATGAGGTGTCTTGGTATTCGGACATTCAGCACAAATCTGTTAATGGTCAGCTTCTCTATATCACTAGCCCTTCGTATAATGCCCTCACTAGCTAGGTGACCATAAGCTAGCTCCTTCAGCTTCATAGGCGTGGCTAGGAATGTTGTCAAGTGCTCTTTGTTAACATGGAGGTGAATGGCTTGCTCAACAGCAACCTCATCATCAATGAATTCAATACTATCATCTCTTAGTCTCAATATTTTGAAAACTCTAAGCTCTTCCATTATGAGATGCCCTCCAAGGTCTCGACTTCTGCTTATTCCTCTAGGAGGTGAGTTATAACTTTAACATAGCTGATATTAATCGGCTCTCAGAAAAAGACATCGCGAACGCAGGAGTGTCATGAAGACAAGGCCAAAGTTAGACATAGACGAGGATTGAATGGTGCCTCGGCCGGGATTTGAACCCGAGGTCTTTCTAGGTGTTTGTCTTTTAGGTAGATTATTTTCATCCAGTCCCATCCTCTATACTGTCTCTTATCATTCCTCTTCTCTCTTCTAGTCATCACATAACCTAGTCTTTCAAGCTCCTTAACTGCCTGCCTAATTTGGTATAGTTTGAACTTACATCCAGCATCCCTAACATACCTCTGCTCTCGCCTTCTAGGATTAAGATAGTATCTACAGTGAAGACAATCATAGAGATGCTTACCATTAACCCTCCTACACAGCTCACAAATAGAGATACCATCCCCCTTAGATAGAACGTCTAAAATAAGCTGATGAAGATATTTCCAACGCAGGAGAATCGCCTCCTCAACCTCTTCAAAGGTTTAATGATAACAATCTCATGGTTCTTGGTGATGAACTCAAAGACCTCATCAAGTGAGGAAAAGAAGTTCACATTATTGCTATCAAAGAGAACCCACTCTCTTCTAACCTCTCCATCAAGCTTAATGATATACTCAGCTAGATACTTATGCTGTTCGCCAATTGTTACCCTGTATCTAGGAATGATCATCATGTAGCCTTCCATAGTGGAGAACCTCTCCTAATCACATACCTACAGCGATTCCTCTGTGGGAATGGTTCAATAAGACCCTCTTCTGCTAACTCCTTCAAATAGTGATGGATTATTGATAGGTAGACTGATAGTGGCTTAATGCCAAGTATTTTCGCTAACTTGGTTGGAGTAAATGTTACCATACCCCCTCTCTGACCCTCTAAGAGGAGCCGAACAAGAACATCAAGGATCTTAACAATATCCTTGAACAGGTCAATAATAACCTTGAGTATATCGTGGACTTCATTGAAGAGATTAGAGCAAGGTAAATGACTCGTAATGAGGTGATTAGCATGATTAGTGAAAAGCTAGTTCTCGAGGCTATAAAAGAGTTGACGAGGAGTCATAGGGGAGATATGGCTACTTTCAGAGCTAGGGATGTAGGCAAGGTACTAGGCGTTCGTGGAAGAGGAGGTAGCTTAGTACTGATTTCAGCCTATCTAGATCACTTAGCAGAGCAAGGATTGCTTGAAGTTAAGAGGAATAAGATGGGAAAGAAATACATAATAAGGAAAGGCTCACCGCTATGGAGGTGATTTGAATGCCCATGTCATGGAATGCGAAGAGGGGGCGTGCACTAGCGTTTATAGTAGGTGCAGTATTGGGAAGCCTCTCCTCAGAAGCTGATGAGTGCAATACTCTTCGAGTAAGAGGTGTAGAGGTTGTGGAGGCGGTAAGGGGAGCATTTAGGAGGCTAGGGCTTCACTGTGAAGCCGAGGAGTACTATGATGAGAAGAAGAGAAGGGCATACTTTAGAGTTCTCTGTCATGATGAGAGATTCACAGAGATCCTAGAGAGCTTAAGGAAAAGATCATGGAAGTGGATAAATGGTTATGAGGTGGACTTCTTAAGAGGCTTCCTCGGAGCTGGAGACTGTCAATACATGGGTAGCTACATCATGGTAAGCATTAGAAGAGTGGAGTACGTTGACCTAGCCATAGAGTGCTTGGATAGGTTGGGAATGGGGTACAGCATATGTCATGGTAATGAGGGATACACTTTGTATATACCAATGCGAGAGTTATCTAAGGCAAGAAGAGCAATAAGGCACACAAGGTACTATGCCTATCAAGGAACTTAGAGAAGAGGAAGTACATCGTTAGAGGAGGAATGGAGGTGAGATGATGGTAAGGAAGTATAACGATGAAATATTGAGAACAATCAAGGAGCTAAGAGATAGAGGCTATGGATATGAGAGGATACGAAAGTACCTCAAGGAGCATCATGGAATTGAAGTACCATACTCAACACTACACTACTTGGTCAGAATTAAACTTGGAGATAGGAGAACATACAGAGGCGGCGAAGAGATCCCATGGAATCCAGAGGATTGTCTAAAAGATCCAAAGAAAGCAGAGAAGCTGGCATACTTGATAGGGGTATGCCTTAGCGACGCTAATGTGTACTCAGACGGAAAAGGACGTTATAGGTTTAAGCTGAGGGTAAAGGATGAAGCATTCGTTGACGAAGTATATAATGCCTTGAAGACCATAGGTCTGAGACCATTCAAAGGCTATATCAGGAAAGAGAAGAGACACTATGTGTGTGCATACGGCAAGAGATTTTACTCGTTTATGTTAACGATCAAAAAGCACCCAGAAATTGCAAAGGAATACATTAAAGAGCATGAGATAGCGTTCCTAAAGGGCTTCTACGAGGGAGATGGGTGTCTAGGAAAGAGAAAGAAAACTGTGTACTTCAGCAACACTGACTTAACGAAGATTAAAATCATTACATGGGCATTAGAAAGAGCAGGCTTCAAATATAGAATAGGCGTAAGTCGGACAAAGAGTGGCAAGATAGTGGAGAATGATAGGATAAGAGTTATCAGGAGAACAAGACCAGTCATCATCATATCTCTAGATAGTAATAGTTCAAGAAGATTCCTAGCTCTGGCAAAACCTTGTATAAAAGAGGAGAACCTAGAAGGAAAACTCCCCAAAGACCACCCCAAGCCCCTATCCACATATAAAGCTAATTATAGCGTAGGTATGAATTTTATTCTTACAAAGGAGATAATGTCTTTTACATCATGATTATAAAAGTTATGGTGCCGGGGCCGGGATTTGAACCCGGGACCTCCGGATTTCACGCGGGAGGGCGCCTTATGAGTCCGGCGCCCTACCTGGCTAGGCGACCCCGGCGTCTTCCGATAGATTCGTAGGGGGATCATGCTTAAATAGCTTTTCTCCTCTCTGCTCGATGGTCTACTAATACACAAGTATTAATACCTAATTGAGACGCACTAGCCATGATGTCATGCTCGAGAGGACCATGAAGGCTTAGGAGGTAAGTACCATAACCCTTCATGCTAACAGAATGCTCGAGGGATCATCAGAGATTAGAGTATTTATCAGAGTTTTCACTAGGCATATCTGAAATAGTAAGGTATATATCTAACATCGATTGTATTCTTCTGACAGGGATGATGGATGTCCACTATTGTCAGAGTTGGCAAAAGGTACACCATAGTAATTCCCAAGGAAGTACGTGAGAAGCTAGGGCTGAAGGAGGGATCGAAGCTACTCTTAAGGATTTACGGAGAAAAAAGCCTCATACTGGAGCCTTTGCCTGATAATCCCTTCAAAGTTCTGGAAGAAGTCATTGGTGAACCCTATAAGGAGGATGTTGATGAGAAGAAAGCTGTTGAGTGGTTGATGAAGGATGCCAGTGGCTGATACTGAATTGCTATTCCTCTTCAACCCTAGAGACCCCAGACATAAGTATGCCTTAAGAATTATAGATGAGCTAAGAGGCAAACTCCTTGTACCTGATGTTGCATTACTTGAGTTCGAAGTCACCTTGAGGTCTCGTGGTAGAAGCCCTGATGAAATAAGGCTTGCATTGATGGCTCTGAGGAAGATCTTCGATGATTATGACATTCAGGAAGTGAACACCATCGATATCCCCCTGCTCATTAGACATATCGAGTTGACTGCAGACTATGGGCTGAGCTACTTCGATAGCTTAATAGCAGCCTCTGCTCTGCGGATAGACGGAATCATAGTCTCAGACGACGTGATGTTTGATCGAGTAAGAGGCCTCAAGAGGATTCCAATAACTAAGCACTGAGGTAACATGTCGAGAAGTGTGGTATTTCACGATTGATCCCATGAGTGCTCTCGAATAATGGACAGAGGTTGTATAGCTTCATGATGGGGCCGCCGGGATTTGAACCCGGGACCACGGGAGTTCTCGTCCTGGAAAGATCCCGAGTCCCGCAGCCTACCAGGCTAGCCCACGGCCCCTTCTCAAATAGGTCAATTGCTAGTTCCTCTTAATTAGCTTGCTGGGTCATCAATCTATAGGTGATTAGTAAAGGCTTTTTATCTAGTTTTGCATACTTCGATAGTGGAAGTATGACTGAAGCTGAAGAGGCACCATGGATAGCAACCTATTTCAAGCTAAGGGAATTTCTGGATACCTATGACAAGCAACGTAGGTTCAGATTTGCTCCAGATCTTGAGGAGAAGTTTAGAAAGCTTAGAGAAAGACTTAGGGAAGACTTCGTTCGATGGGAAGCTGGTGGAGATCTTAAGGTGGCTATTGAATGGGTGGAGGTGTTTAAAAGGGACTTAAGTGCTGTGGAGAAAGAACTTGGCCTACGAGGTGCTCTTTTGTCAAAGGAGTTCAAGAGCTTTGTGGAGGATCCGCTAGCCCATCTCAAGAAAAAGATCTTCATCTATCTGCATGATTTACTCAGAGGGAAGATCAGAGCTGAGGAATTCGAGCGTACAGCTGGCGCAGCTGTTAGGACATCTCTCAGGACTAACATGAGGACTGTGTACCAGAGCTGGGTTTTCATAACGTTGCTTAGGCTTCTTGGAGAGCAAGGCGCAAGGATTGTATATCCTGAGCACAAGTGTCTTCTCCTTGAACGTTCAGGAAGGCAAAAGGCTGGTGGGATTCCTCCAAACTGCATCATACACTTAGAGAGAGGAGGTAGTCTCAGCTTCTTCCTTGAAGCTCCAAGGCCTATTGGATGGGAGGACACAGAGGATCTGAAAAAGGCCTGGTCGCTCTACACTGCCATGAGACCCGATATGTTAGTTTATGCCGGTGAGGTTATGGATATAGTACGCCTGGGAGAGGATCCGCCTATTCTCAGGCCAAACATAGTGATAGAGTGCAAAGAATTAAGCGACTGGTACTTAAGGGCAAGAGAGATAAGAGGGCCTTTCGCTAAGCCCTTGACAGCTGAGGAGTGGAGAAGTAAGTGGCTTGAGGGATTATGGGAAGGCCTAGCAGACGTGCTTGGGGTCAAGAGGTCAGAGGCCATAGCCAAAGTAGAGGAGAAGAAGGCTATGAGGCTCAAGGACCTTCAGATAGTAGCTCTCTACCGGTCTCTGTACAAGCCTGATGCAATGTTTTTAGTCTCTAGGGATAAAGTGCCTAGAGAGGTAAAGAGCTATCTTGAAAATCGTGGTATAGAAGTGGTTGATGGAGTAGGCTTTAATATGCAGAACCTCAAGCCTCTTGCTGAAAGGCTAATGGAAATGGCCAGGAAGGTAAGAACGAAGGAGATTATAGAGCTTAGAGACGAGGGTCTAAGACTTCTTGATAAGGTAATGAGGCTTGTAGAGAGTCAAGGAATAAGAGCCTCCAAAGAGGATGTAATCATTAATGCTCTAAGACTCGCACTTAGCCAGGAACATTATTATCTTGAGCTTCTCAAGAGGAACAAGGCTTAAATAGCCCATGGGAAACACTTTATCATGCCCGCGACGCCCGCCGGACAGGGCTTTAGAGCCCAGGATGAGGCGGGAGCCCGCCACGAGCTTTGGGCGCCCCTATACATCTCCTCATAATGCTCTTATCCAATAGGTTGATGCTTATCAAAAATAAAGCAAGAATGTTCATGTAAGCGTCCATCTTCCTCACGTAAAAGCCAATGACCAGGATGTTAGACTGTTATACATGTTAGCGTGCGAACCACGCCCTCTATAGTATGGACCTTGGCTAAAACAAGCTCTTTTAACTCTTCAAGATCAGCAACCTCTATCTTCGCTATTATGTCATAAGGGCCTGTGACCAGATAGGCTTCTTTGACTCCCTCAATCTTCCTTATAGCTTCTACAACGGCATTAGCCTTGCCAGGAGCTGTTTGAATTAATATAAAGACCACGATCGCCATGCTCCACCCTCACATTATACTATGGCGTTGAAGGTTATAAATCATTTGCTATGATCAGATGCAAAAGTAACAAAGTCATGCAACAGCATTGTGCAATTAGGCTAATTGTGAAAACTGGCGGGCCGGCCGGGATTTGAACCCGGGACCACGGGGTTAAAAGCTTCGCGCCCATCTAGGGGCCCGCGCTCTTCCGGGCTGAGCTACCGGCCCATGACCCTATTCTGCAGAAGATTAGATACAATACGCAGTATTTATCCCTTACCAAAGATTCCTATCGTGTTAGAAGCCTACTAGAGGTGGTATTTTAGGCTTGAGTAGCTCTCGAAGAACTATGCTTGCATACATGCCTTTCTCAAGATAAAAGCTCATCGCTACGGCATCGGGTTCATGGCAATCATTGAGAACTCTTAGGTTCATTCTATGTACATTCATCACGGCAGGGCGAATACTGCCCCTCTGTGGCTTGAATATTCCTTTGTGAAGTCTAAACAGGTCTGCGTTGATCCCCTCTTCCTCTAGAAGCTCTTTCTCAAGCTCTCCCATGTAGCTATTATGGAGCTTGTAATCATAGCCTATAATGCGGCAGCACAGCTTAACTTTTCCCTCATCCATCATCTTCTGTATTCGATTCACTTCACCATCTCTTACAACCATTACCTCACCATGCATATTGACCACGAGGTCTCCATCAACCACTTCTCTGAACGTGAGACCTATTGATAGCCTTCTGCTTAATAGTTTGTTGAAGAGATAAGCTTGATATGCCTGTATGAACAGGTTCCTTATGGTTAGGGGCAAGGCTCTTAATGCCCTCTCATAGTCCTTGGGATCCTTAGCTAGGGCCCTCAATACTTGCCTCTCATAAACCAGATGTCTAGGAAATCTCCTCAGTATGCCCTTAGGGTCTCTTTTCTCTCTAAACTCTCTCCTGACGTCCTTTGTATGTTGGCTCTCATAAGGATACTCCCTTGCTATGAGCTCCATAATAGCTGCCTCGTAGTCTCCTTTGAGTATATTCTTGCCCACTAGGTGCGTGTTAGGCCTTATAGTACCAAAGCGCTGATAGCCAAAATATGCAGGAATGCCTCCTATAGGAATTACTTCTTGCATAATTTTGCATATTAACTGCGTAACATCTGCTCCGGACATAGCTACATTCCTAATTACGACAATGAACTGATTGCCCATTCCATGACTTGGACTAATTCTCACATGGTTCCTTCCCAGAAGCTTTAGTTCAAGGAGCAGACCATGTGGACCACTTATGTTCATATACCTCATGCGCTCTATTCTTCTAT
>Ga0180301_10000166_pt1 | contig 48695 bp, 48 predicted proteins | sample GuaBasSediGuay16_FD_121797 | JGI IMG/M metagenome (GOLD analysis project Ga0180301, IMG submission 121797) | Subseafloor sediment microbial communities from Guaymas Basin, Gulf of California, Mexico - Guay16, Core 4569-2, 12-15 cm | ecosystem: Environmental > Aquatic > Marine > Hydrothermal... | reverse complement strand
TTAGCGCAGAGCGCTAAATGCCCCACCCACTCAAAGTTATTTGTTGAGGAAAAAGTTTTAGGATTGGACGCAATTCATCCCAACAATCTAAAGATTGGGGATTTCTTGCTGATCAGTGGTTAACAAAACTCGGAAATAAAAATCAACTGGGGATTTTCAAATATGATACCAAAAGCTCTAACTATCTTAAGTACTTTCTACCTAATACTAAAATAACTAAAATATCAAATTCAATTTAAATTCAAAATCAAGCCTAAGAGGGTCAAGGATGGAAATCAAGAAAATACTAAAAGATAGAAAACTTAAAATTGCCCTGGAAAAAGCCATAAAGTCCTATAAGTCCAATTTTGAAAGAGTTATTGAAAAATATCCCCAAACAATTGAACTCGCAAGGGAAGTTAGGGAAATAAAGAAGAGGTCGATTGACGAATTGAAGGATAACATTAAAATTGCGATGGAAAGCCTTGAAGACAATGGAATTAACGTCCATTTTGCCAAGGATGGTCGTGAGGCTAACAAGCTAATATACGACTTGATTGATGGAAATACGGTTGTTAAATCAAAGAGCATGACGAGTGAAGAAATCGGTTTGAGGAATTTTTTAGAATCCAATGGCATAGAAGTGTGGGAGACGGACTTGGGCGAGTTTATTATCCAGATTCTGAATGAAAAGCCGATGCACGTAATAACGCCTGCAATACACTTAACGAAGGATAGAATAGTTGAAGTTTTACAAAAGGAAATCAATTCCTCATCATACAAGATTCAGGAGATAGTTGATGAAGTCAGAAAGTTTATGCGGGAAAAGTTTGTCAGTGCGAGGGTTGGTATTACTGGAGCCAACGTTCTGTCTGCTGAAACTGGAAGTCTAATACTGATTGAAAATGAGGGCAATATAAGGTTAACATCCACGTTACCTGAAAAGCACATAGCTATTGTTGGCGTAGAAAAAATTGTTTATGGGCTGAGTGATGCACTAAAAGTGGCTGAAGTTACGTGGAGGTTTGCTGGTTACAAAATGCCAAGTTACGTGGACATAATTAGCACTCCAAGCAAAACTGGTGATGTGGAAAAAGTTGTAATTAATGGAATGCATGGAGCCAAAGAAGTTCACGTAATACTTCTGGACAATGGAAGGCTAAAAGCTGCAGAAAATGATGTGCTAAAAGAGGCGTTGTACTGCCTCCGTTGCGGAGCTTGTATGTACGAATGTCAAGTATACCAAAACTTGAGTGGTTACTGGGGAGAAAATTATGTCGGTGGAATTGGAATCGTTTGGGATTACATAACCAAGGGTTTAATTAATGAGAATGTGTTTTGCTGCTTGTTGTGCGGGAGGTGCAAAGAAATTTGCCCTGTAAACATCGATTGTGCTAAAATTAATAGATGGTTACGAGGAGTCACTTTTCCCAATCTGAACAATAACCAATGCAACGAACGACATTACAATTGCAGCGTAGAATGAGGGGATGTAGCTCTGCGTCAAATCTTTAATTAATCCTCCACAAAAGGCTCCAAGTAATCCAGCAACACCCCATGATGTAAAAATTGCCCCATATATCCTGCCAAGATACTTCTTTCCGAAGAAAATTGCCGTTGCAGATGGGAATAATGCTAACAACCCACCATAATTTGCATATATTATGCTACCCATTAGTATGGCCGTTAAAGGCAAGTTGTATGCAAATTTTAGCATAAATAGGGCAATCATGGTTATAAAGAAATTGAATTGCATTGCTGTCCATACAGATGTCCTGTCAAGCAAGATTCCCCAAAATATTCTTCCACCAGCATTGAAAAGGGATGTTACAATGAGAAATGTTGCAATTATCTCCCCCACACCACCTTCTTTCAATATTGGTACTGCATTCCCTATGAACATCAATCCAGCAAAGGACGCTGAGGCGAAGGATAACCACAAGATGTAGAATTTTTTATCTTTCAAAGCCATTTTCAGGCTGAAATCGACCTCTTCAACTTTTCTTGTCTCAGGCTCTTTCAAAATTAACCCCATCAGTGAAATTATTGCAAAATAAATGATTCCCATGTAAAGAAACGTTTGAAAGACATCTGTAACATCCAAAAAGTACTTTATTACTGGCGTAACCAAAGCTGTCCCTATTCCAAATCCAACAGCGGCAATTCCTACAGCAGTTCCCGTTTTGTCAGGAAACCACTTAGCAACAAGAGGTCTTGGCACAGCATCGATTACAGCCATTCCCAAGCCCGGAAGTACTCCTAAACCTAAATAATAAAGCAATTTAGCAGAATTCCACTCAGAAAAATCGCGCATAAGTGATGCGGAAAGATATCCGATGAAGATTATCAATGCTCCAAGTAAAATTGGTATCTTTGGGCCAAACCTGTCATAGAAAAATCCCGAGGGAAGTATGAAAATTGAGTAGGTTACCGTTACAAGGGAGAAAGCTAAGGTAAGCTCTGCAACCGATTCAATTCCAAACTTATCTTGAAGTGGAGGATAGTAAAGGCTGAAGGCGTAGATACTTCCAAGCATTGAGAGAATAACAAGACCAGCAAAAGGGTAAACCCATCTGGATCCCATAATTCAATTTTTAATTCTAAGATAAATCTTTTATCATTTTTTAATTGGATTTGCTGTTACAATCGAAGAAAAGGTGTTTTACTAATAGCAGAAGCATGCACAAATGATAGGTAAGGAAAATATTAAGTTGATAAGAAAAATATACTATGCCTCCATGGAAGGTTCATAGAAAATGGGGTGAAAAACTTTTAGGATTTTCAAATTCAGAAATAGATAAACTAATAGATGAATTAGAGGGCCATGATGCTGGTCAGTAGGATGAAAGTGTGCTTGAGAGGCAATTGTTATATGTAAGGTCAAAATATGGTTTTGTGGGTGAGCAGTATTATATACTCCATCACGTATTAGACAGAGCTGAACAACTTCTTTTGAGCATAATTTCAAACCATTTAGGTGTATACGAACCTATTTTTGAGAAAGAGGCAATTGTAGATGCTTTGTATAAGTGGGCTGAATTGCTTTATTCAGAACTTTTAATGGATACGAAATCTATTGTCATCAAAAAGCAATACGGTAATGCTATTATTCATCAATTATGTGGAAGTAAATTGATATACGAGTTGATTTGTGACATCATAACACATGAAAAATTTTACAATAAGTTGGTCAATACTGCTGAAATGAAACTTGCAAGTTATGTTCATCGTATATTTAGGCGAGGGCCAGTTGTGGCAGGGATAGGTGATGAAGTAAGAAGAGAATACGAAAGAAGAAAGAGGGAAAAAGAACAAATAATTGAAGGAGAAATAGAGAGGTGGAAAACAAAATTTGAGTGGTTCTTTAAAGTCATAGATACCCTTTCAGAATTGGGATATTGTAATAGCAATGCAAATTAATTTATTGAAAAATTTAATTTTATTTTTCCATCAATGGATTGAATGGTCAACGAAGTTATCACTAACATAGCCTAAAGCTTTTATGCCCAGTCATTCTTGGCTTTCAGATGAAAGTTGTTGCTACTGGAACGTTCGACATACTTCATCCGGGACACATCAGATTCCTAAAGGAAGCAAAGGCGTTGGGGGATGAGCTTATAGTAATAGTTGCTAGGGAAAAGAATGTTAAGCATAAGCCGAAGCCGATAATTCCAGAAGAGCAGAGGAGGAGGGTTGTTGAGGCAATAAAGTACGTTGATAGGGCTATTTTGGGTGATGAGGATGATATGTTTAAACCCATTATGGAGATTAAGCCTGACATAATCGTTTTGGGTTACGATCAGCATTTTAATGAAAAATGGCTTGAGGAAGAGTTAAAGAAGAGGAATTTGAATTGTAGGGTTGTCAGAATTGAAGCTAAGGAGGAGTGTGAGTATTGCAGTTCAGCAAAGATAATAAAGAGAATATTTCAGATTGTCAAGGAGAGATTTAAAGAATACGAGGTTAAGCTTAGGGGTGTTTAGAATGGGTTTGTTGATGATTCCGGGTCCAGTGCAACTACATGAGAGAATAATCAAGGCGATGTGCAGGCAGATGATCGGGCATAGAGGAAAAAAATTCTCTGAAATCTTTAAGTATTGCCTTGATGGATTGAAAGAGCTTTTTGGGACGAAGCATGACGTCTACATTATTTCTGGTTCAGGAACTTCGGGAATGGAGGCAGCAATAGCATCTTTTTCCAACGTAAAAAAGATTGCATGCGTTGACAATGGAAAGTTTGGTGACAGACTTTGCAAAATAGCCTCTAAATACACAACAGTTGATGAGATTAGATTTGAGTGGGGAAAGTCAATTGAACTCGAAAAAATTGAGAAGTCGTTTGAGGAGGGAAGTGAGGCAATAGCCTTCGTTCACAACGAAACGTCAACTGGAATTTTAAATCCGGCTGAAGAGATAGCAAAGATTGCCAAGAAGTACGATGCCTTGGTTATAATGGACGGAATTACATCGGTTGGTGGAGATGTTGTAAAGATGGATGAATGGGGTATTGATGTGGCAATCGTCGGCAGTCAGAAGTGCTTGGGTTGCCCCCCCGGCTTGGCAGCAGTAGCAGTTAATGAAAAAGCTTGGGAATACTACAATGAAAAAACCCCGTTTTATTTGGATTTAAAAGCATACAAAAAGAAAACACCAGATTTGCAAACTCCATACACTCCTGCTGTCCCACTCTTCTTTGCGTTGGAGGAGGCTTTGAAGATAATAGAGGAGGAGGGTTTGGAAAACAGAATTAAGAGGCACAGAACACTATCTGAGGCTGTAAGGGCATGGGCTATCGAAGCAGGTTTAGAGTTGTTTCCACAACTGAATGAGTATTCAAACTACTCAAACACCGTAACAGCAATAAAGATGCCCGAAAACGTTACGGATAAGGAGTTGAGAGGTACGTTGCAGAGTGAATACGGAATAACGATTAGTGGTGGTCAGGAACACTTGAAAGGCAAAATCTTCAGAATTGGGACGATGGGTAATGTGGGCAAAGCAGAAGTCATAACAACTTTGGCAGCAGTGGAGGATGTTTTGACAAGGAAAAATGCAATAAAGCCCGCTTTACATGCAGCAATTGAGGTGTTGAGGGAGTTATGAAGATAGGAATTGTTGATACAACTTTTTCAAGGATAAACATGGGGAAGATAGCGATTGATGAATTGAAAAGAGTTTCATCCATTCCTTATGAGCGTTACACCGTTCCGGGCATTAAAGATTTGCCGGTTGCAGCAAAAAAGATGATTGAAGAGAAGGGTTGCGATATTGTAATAACCTTGGGCTGGGTTGGTGGAACGCAGAAAGACATGTTCAGCTACATTGCGTTGAGCGTTGGCTTGATTATGGCTCAATTGTTGACGAATAAACACATCATAGATGTAACAATTCATGAGGATGAGGCGAAGGATGAAAAGGAGTTGTTGAGGGTTGCTGAGAACAGGGTTAGGGAGCATGTCAGGAATGTAGTTGATTTGCTAACGAATCCTAAAAGACTGCAAAAGTTGGCTGGGACAGGACAAAGGCAAGGTTATCCTGACGTTGGGCCGATTCTGAAATAATAATTTTAATCTTTTTGAATTCAAGTTTATTAATGAAAGCATGAAACTTGCAGCTTTAATCTCAGGTGGAAAAGATTCTATGCTTGCCTTGCACAGGGCAGCAAAGGATAACGAAATTGTTTGTTTGGTTGGTGTTGTGCCAAAAAACCCCGATTCCTACATGTATCACACACCAAATTTGCATTTGCTCGATGCCATTGCCGAATGCTTGGATTTACCCCTTTACAAAATAGCTACTGCTGGAGAGGAGGAAAAGGAAGTTGACGATTTAACAGAGGGTTTAAAAAGTTTAAAAAATTTGGATGTCGATGGACTGGTTATAGGTGGATTGGAGTCTGAGTATCAGAAGAAGAGGTTTGAAAAGGTTTGCAATGCATTAAACATCAAAATGGTTGCCCCACTTTGGCACACTGATGTTTTAGAAATGATGAAAGAGGTTGTTAACAACTTTGAATGCATCATTGTTAAAGTCTCGGCAATGGGATTAACAGAAGACTGGTTGGGAAGAAAGATTGATTTAGAATGTTTAGAAGACATGGTAAAGCTGAATGAAAAGTATGGTATCCATTTAGCTGGCGAGGGTGGGGAATACGAGACGTTGGTGTTGGATGCACCGCTGTATAAAAAGAGGATTGTTGTAGAAGATTTTGATGTTAGATGGAAAAACTACAACGGTGTTTTTGAGATTAAAAAGTTTAGGTTGGAGGACAAGGTTTAAGGGGCTTAAATGTATTAGATATTATTAAAAACTCCTGATACGTTGGAGAACGTCCGTGAAAGAGTTACAGCATTATAAAGATATTACAAATTATCTTTTTGCTCTCTCCATTTCAAGCCTCTTTTTGAGCTGATATGGCTGATATTGGTAATTCTAAAGCATGCTAAAGTTTGAAAATAGCCGCTTATGTATGTTATTCGACAGCTTTTTATGTGCGAAATATTTTTAACTATAAATATGGTGATTTTAAATCCTAAGTTTGGTGAAGATTTTATAGGTAGAGAGAAAGAAATTGAAGAGCTTAAGGAGAAAATTGAAAAAAGCGGGATTGTTGTGGTAACAGGGGATAGGGGAGTTGGTAAGACTATTCTCATACATGTTGTTAAGGAATTACTCGAAAAAGAGCCAGGACATTTTAAGAAGTGGAAGCATTATCATATTAATGGATCTATGTTCTATGAAAAAATTAGAGGGATCTTTAAACTACCATTCTATAAAAGAATTACAGGAATCTCTACACCGTTTGGAGGGATTAGTCTAGATTCGGCTGAGCACAATATTCTTGAATGCATGGAAAAATCAAAAGATAAGATAATTTTTATCGAAAATGCGCATGAATTAGAGAAAAAAGATATTGAAATTATCTCTACAGCTGTAGATAGAACTAACCGCCTAAAGTTCGTTCTTGAAATTGCCAAAGTTTATTTGCCTAATATCAAACTAAAAGGAGGATCTTACGAAGTCATTGAGGTAAAGGAGTTAAGCTATGAAGATATTGAGAAAATTGTAAGAAAAGAATATCCAAATTTTTCGGATGATATTATTGAAAAGATCGTTACACTTTCAGAAGGTTACCCATATATAGCTAGAACACTTGCTTATATTTGCAACAATAAGAGCAAGGAGGAGCAATTTCAGTTTTTAGATACTTTAAAAGACGGATATATGAGGCATACGCTCGATAAAATTCACGAAGAAATTTTAGGGACATTGGATAAAAGCTCTCAAGAACTTTTAAAGTGTTGGCGATAGCTCCAACTAATTTAACACTAGATCTAATAGAGGCTTTTTACGAAGGGGAAGATTTAGACATGCCGCTTGAGAATCTCTTGAAAAGAGGGTTGCTTATAGAGTCAGAGGAATTTTATTGGATTTACCACCAGTTGTTTAGAGACTATTTAAGGAGCATCCAGAAAACTAAACTTAAGAAGAAAAGGGAGATATACTGCAGAGCGATGGAGAAAATAAAATCAAATCCCGATTCGTATTTACTATTACTTGATACGCTAGATGATCCAGATATTTTCGATGAGTTGATTAAAATGGCTGAAAACGATATTGCCATCAATTCTGTTGGGATTCGAAGCCGTCGGCGGGGAAAGTTAGATCAGGCAGAAAAGGCGTGGAAACGCCTCCTTGAAAAAGCAATGAGCGAGGGCAACAAGGAGGGTGAATTAACTGCAATCGGAAATTTGGGGCTATTGTACAGCGATAAAGGTGAATTTAACAAAACGCTTGAGTGTCTAGAAAGGGCATTGAAACTTAGTGAAGAGTTAGGAAACAAGAAAGAAATAGCTACTGCTCTTTTGAACATAGGAACTGTTTATGGAGAAAATGCATCTAAATCTGAAGAATTCGATAAAGCCCTTGAATATTTTGAGAAGGCGTTAAAGCTGTATGAAGAATTGGACGATAAAGAAGGAATGGCAAAAGCTATTGTAAACATTGGAATTATCTACCGACATAAAGATAGGTTTGATGATGCTCTTGCCCATTATGAGAACGCATTGAAGCTGGTTGAAAGGCAAGACACAGATGTAGTAGCTAATGCTTATTTAAATATTGGTACAATCTACCACGATAGAAAAGAATTGGATAAAGCACTTGAATACTATAAAAAAGCCAAGGAATTATTCAAAAAGCTAAGGATGGAGTATAGCACTGCTTTGGCATTGTGGAATATTGGACTTGTTTATAAAGACAAAGGAGAATTTGATGACTCTCTCAAAAACTTGAAGGGTGCATTAGACATTTTTAAAAAGATTGGAACTAAACAAGACATTGCTCACATTTTGAAAGGTATCGGAAAAGTTCATGAGCAAAAAGGCATGAAAATGGAGCAATCAAGGTATTATTTAGAAGCAGAGAAGCTGGAAAAAGAATCTTAGCAATACATTGATGAAAAATTAACAAAAAACAATAAAATCATTCATACTCAATTGTTGCCGGTGGCTTTGGCGTTATATCGTAAACAACCCTCGAAACCTCTGGTATCTCGCCCGTAATTCTCAACACAATCTTTCTGAGCTTTTCATATTCAATGTAGATTGGGTCAGCAGTCATACCTCCCTTGAACCTACAGCCTAGGCAATTATGGCTTTACCATCCTTCACTTTCTCTTTAATCTCGTTAATCGCATCCTCTACGAACTTTTCAACGTTTACCATCAATGATATTCTTTGAGACAATTGCTTTTTCAATTAGTGATTTATTCTAACTTTTATTCTAACGATCTTGGATAAGCAATCTTAAAATTTAGGGGATTCAGAGAAAATTTTTAATAAATAGTGGTTGATTTTATTTAAACTTTTCAAGAGGTGAAAAATGATTAGAAAATTGAGAATGACTAACTTTCGCGGGGTTAAAGAGGGAGAAATCGAACTAGGAGATTTAACAATCCTTGTCGGATCGAACAACTCTGCAAAAACAACAATACTCGAAGCATTATTTTTATTGCCCAACCCCCTCCGGGATGTACCATACATTCTCCCTGAACCGAGAATGCGGTTAACTGCAGCCTCTCTTATTCATGAAATGCATAAAACACTCAATTGTGAAGGTTATGCTTTTTTATTACATAAATATGTATCTGATCAAGCAATAGTAAAATGGAACGATACAGATTACCTTAGGTTACTTAAACAATTGGATGAGTTATACTTAGATACAAACAAAATATCTAAATTTCCATCACAATCAACTATAAAAACTAAAAGCGGAGAAGTATCAATTTTTGGAAGTCTTGGGCTATCTCATAACACAATTTCTGATTTGAGTCCAAGAAATAGGGAAGTATTTATAGCACCTAACTCTCTTTTAATTTCAGCAGAAATAATAAGATATGCTCAGTGGTATATTCACAGCAATTGGGCGCAGATTGCTAACCTAAAAGTACCGGTTGAGGTTGCAAAGGATACTTCAAGTTTAGTTGATGAAAATTTTGTGAACATAACAATAGAACCTTTTTTAGCAGGGAGACTCTCCATTTTTGGATTGTTAGATGATGGGACTAGAATCAGGCTTGGAGACCTCGGTTCAGGAACGCAAGTATATATTGTTGCTAGAATTCTTTACGAGATCATTAAACCACAAATACTATTGTGGGATGATGTAGAAGCTCATGTGAATCCTCGATTACTTGTAAGGATTGCTGAGTGGTTCTCGGAACTCAATGAAAGCGGTGTACAAGTAGTAATTACAACACACAGCATAGAAACTGCCAGAATGCTTACAGAATTTAACAAGGATGCGACCATCTTAGTCACTTCATTAAAGGATGGAATACTTAAAATAAAGAAAATAACATCGGATGATTTGGAAATGTTAACGTTAGCTGGAATAGATATTAGAATGGCTGATGCAGTGATACTATGAGGTTATATCCCATTTCACCGATATTTGCAGCTAGACTAAGATCAAAGACAGGGAAGATTTCTAAGAAATTTATGTTTGAAATAATTGATGTACATGGGAGTAACATAGATTCCCTAATCGTTTTGGGAAATGGTGATGTAGATGATCAAGTTATACCGATAGTATGTCATCATCTTAACGGGAGCAAGGTTGTAGGAATAACAAAACCTGAAGGACAAACAAGGATAAATGTACTCAAAAACATTCCTACATATGTCTCAAATCTCAAAATAAAAACAATAGTAGAAATTATGGATCAAGAGGAGGACACACTCGAGAAGATCTATAATCAAATAGAACGCCATTTACAAGATATGAACATCCGATTTGAGCTAGTAAGGAACATCAATCGTGCTAGAAAGTATGAATGTAGATTCGGTAGCAGAACCTTCAACTTCATATTGGTAATTAGCGGAGTAGAAAGTCTAGCAGCAGAAAAACACAACATCGAGGATCATCTTATTCAAGCGGCTATAGAATTATCAAAGTTGGACGTATCTATGGAAAATGCAAGAATAGACTCAAAGAAAATCTGGAGAAGCTTTAGCAAGGAAAATCAGTATGAAATCCTAAGTGAAATCCTAAATAGAAAGTCATTAGCTCAGAAAATACTATCACAACATTTTGAAGGTTTGAAATTTTTGAAGTAATATCCCTATAATAAAAAACAATTAAATAAAAATACTATAAAATGTATCTTGCTGATAATAAGTGTTAAAACACTCAAAATACACCAATGCCAAACAAAATCCCGGTAGTCCGATTTGGAGGATAACCGAATTGAGAACGGTACAAAACTCCAACCACCGACGTCAAGAATGTAACCATTAACGTTGACCCAGTGACAATTCTATGTTGTTTTTAACTTCTCAACCTTTGTTGTTACGGTATCAAAATTTCAAAATACTTCTCCAACCGCAATGAACTTCTATCTCTCCATCTTTCCCAACCTTAGCGTAACCATTTCTTATTTCCACAAAATCACCTATATCTAATTTTTTATAAATACTAACTTTATCTCCCCACAGTAAAACCCTTACCCTGCCACTCTCATCCGAAATGTATATTTCAGCAATCTCAACGTTTTTTGACTCCACCTTTCTAACATCTCCAAAACCGCTAACCCTACCTTTAACGTTTACGATTCCTTGGGTAATTTTTGAGATGCTCTTAAACTCAACTTCCTGAATCTCAATGTCCGAAGGGTCGTTTATGGAAATCCCAACTTCGCCATCTCTTCTCTTCAAAAAGCCTTTTGCTTTGATTTTTGCCCCTTCAATTACATCGCCAGTTTTAACAAGCTCTGCTGCATCGTTCCATAATGTGACCCTTACTTTTCCACTCTCATCAGCCACAATTATTGATGTCACAATTCCATTATCAAATTCTCTAACAGCAAATGTCTTTTCTACGGTTCCCTTGACGATGACCTTACCCCTCTTTGTTTCCAGTTCTTTAATTTTAGTTATGGGTTCATAACCGAAGGAGTAAGCTACCAATAGAGCCAAAGTTTCTTTGTTCACCAAACCGCCAAAGTGTTCTTCAAACTCATCCATTTTTTTTCTAAATTCTTCAAAACTGACTTTATTCTCAACTTCTTTGTAATACTTTGATATGCTATCGCTATTCATCTAACCACCTTTTAACTCACCATGAAGTAAAGAATTAAGGTTGAAACAAAGCCTATGAAGAGTAAAATCAAGCCATACCTTTCCATGGATTGAAGTTGATGAAGAAATATTTTAGTTTTTTGAAACATATTTTAAATAGATATATAAAAATAAAGAATGGTTACAAATTATGGGATCGCTAAAATACTCCACCAAGGCTTTGAGATTTGAACTATCTCCCCTGTTTGTGCGTCAATATGGATTTCAACGTTCATTGTTGCAGGAATGAGTCCCAATACTTTGGCTTCTTTACTACCTTTAACTATATAACGTGGATTGTTGTCTATTACTTTCAACTCAGCCAACTCAACGGAAATTTTTTCTTTCTCTACTGCCTCTGATACAGCAGAATCCGGTGTAATTTCAACAGGTTTATTGTTTACATATAGCTTATTTTCTTTGATTTTCAACTGTCCCCTTGAAATGACCTTTACGTTGTTAGCTTCTATCTCAATCTCTTTTGATTCTTTTTTAATTTGGATTGTCACTTTAGTCTCTCCTTTATGTCCTGAAACAATAGCATTGATCCTATCAGTTTCAACGCTTTTTCCACCCACAGTCACTGGTTTTTCGGACTCAGGAGTTATTTCTATACCCTTGGACGATATAACATCTCTGCAATCCACATCACTTGGGTGTTTTGAACAAAACTCTAAAATGGTCTTAGATAGATTAACCGATATCATCAATTTACCAGTTGACTTGTTGTATACCTTAACTACTTCAACGCCTTTATACCATGGAAATCGAAGTGGAAAATCTACATTGTCTAAATACACTGCTTTTTCACCAAGCTGTATTCGTGGATCCCACAGTCCAAAGGACTTTATCAATCTACCATCTTTTGAAAGCAGTTGAACTTCAAAATGACCGTACTGCAAACCTATATCGGGATGTGCATCGGTGATCTCAGAGCTTATAAAGGACATTTTACCATCTTTAATGTTGAGCCAAATGAGGAATCCCTTTGTATCTCCGACTGGCCAGTTGTTGAATACGTAGTTAATGCGACGTGTGCATGCCTCTCCAAACATGTAATTGGCATTACATCCAAACCCACACGCTGTCATGTAATCTGGATTTGGAGCGTCTGGGTCATACCTCCAAAAGTTTTTCTGACAGCCGCCAGACTTTATTTGTCTACAATTGCCACTTGTCCAACCTTCGTTATTGGCATCGTTTATGCAATTGGCTAAAGATGACCAAACATTTGGCACAGGGTCGTTTTGTTCGTAGTATGTATTTCCACAGTATTCATCTACCAAACCAAAGATTGCATGTCCACTTTCATGAATAACGACAGTTGTTGCGCCTAAGATAGTATTATCACCAGCATCAAAATGACTTGGGGGACCGAGTGCATTTGAACATCCCGTAAAATATCCTGATACAAGTATACCTGCAACGTCTGCGAAATCCGCATTATTGCTGTTATAAAAGCCGTTTGGAAGCTGACCCGAACAACTAGCTGATTCATTTCCAAAACCACCAGTATAGTAGTAGAAATTAAATCTGTCCTTGTAGTTGTTTGGTATTGGGTCAACGCATTTTTGATCAAGCTTGAAGTATCCATTGCGTATGTGCTCTATTGCATCGTTTACGAATCCGTTTATATTTCCTTGATAACTTAAATCAGGAACAAAGACAACATCTATAAACCCCTTATCAGGTTTTCCTTTTATTCTTATCGGTACAACGTTGTTTCCACACCATATGCACTGTATGCATGGAGAACAAATCCCTCCACAATCAACTCCGTTCTCATTTGGACCTTGTAAGACGTCATAACAATCACATGCATCTCCAATACCGTCATTGTTTACATCATTTTGGTCAGGATTGTAGTGGTTTGGACAGTTATCCACATCTCCACATACACCATCGTAGTCTTTATCGTTGTATTTGTCAAGTGGACATTTGTCACAGTCATTGTGGATGCCGTCTCCATCAGCATCAACTGAATACATTAGAGGAAACTTATCAACCGAATCAAGACATCCATCGTTATCGTCGTCATCATCGCAAGCATTTCCTACTCCATCTCCATCAGAATCAAGTTGGGAAGGGTTTGCGATATGTGGACAGTTGTCTTCTGTGTTAGGTACTGAATCCAAATCTACGTCAGGACCGTAATCGTCCCATACACCATCATTATTAGCGTCTTTTGGTGCAATTTTAGCGTCAAAAGCACCTTTGATTTCAAACACCCATATTGGACCGTTCCACTGGTAATCTATGGTCTTGCCTTCAGTCACACCTACGCCTTTATAGTCAGCTATGAGTAAATGACCGTTATCCAACACTAATGCGTCTGTTGGATAGCTTGGATAAGGATATATTAAATCTGGTTTTGTATAATCTCCCGATGCCCAATACAAGTCACCGTTGGATTTGATTTCAATTAAACTACTCTCTTTGAGGGAAACAAGAATATCTCCTTCTTTGTGCAAATCTTCTACAGTAGAACGTACTTCACTTACATCAAATGGTGTCCAACCGTTCAAGTTCTTTTCAACAACTATTTCTCCTTCTGGATTAACTATTACTACTCGATGATTACCAGTATCTGCAATTGCCGTGTTACCGTTTCTTAAGCGGATCGCACCCCTTGGATATTTAAGGTCAGTGTCGTATTTCCAAACAACGGTTTTGTTGGGGGCAACCTCCAATATTCGGCTATTTCCCGTATCCACTATAAGCGTATTCCCATTTGGTAACCTGTGGGCATCACAAGGATTATTTAACTTGGATTTAACGTACTTGTATTCATATATGGGTGCTACGGTGGATTCAGGTTGTTGAACTGGAATGGATATGTTTACTTCGCTGCACTCCCATACAATTGACCCCTCCTTGTTAACTTCAATTACTCTGTCGTTTTGTGTATCTGTTATTAGGGTATTTCCATTGTGTAATCTTTCAGCATCGGCAGGTCTGTTAAGCCCTTCAGCATACTCCCAAACTATTGATTTTGTCTGTTTATCAACTTCTATTACCCTGTTTTCGTCAGTCACCGTAATCAAAATGTTGTAGCTAATATAATCTGGACACCCATCCTCATCCTTAAAAATGTTTGGTGTTTCAGCTTCTAGCGGGCATTCGTCTAACGTATTAGGGATGTTATCCCCATCAATGTCATCATCGCAAACATCCCCTACTCCATCTCCATCAGTATCCCTTTGATCTGGATTGTATTTTTTCGGACACAGGTCAAAGAAATCGGGTACACCATCGTTGTCTGAATCCACTAAATTGATAGTAGGTGTTGGAGCTATTGTTGGAGCTAGTGTTGGGGTGGGTATCTGTATTGGTGTTGATATCGTTTCAGGTGTTTGTTTGTAAGCAGGAGGTATTGCGCAACCCGTTCCTTCCGCATTACATCCATATTCACATCTAAGCCTTAGATATTCACATCCACCAGTAGTTGGGTTGTACTCTCCATCGTAATAGTAGATCCCATTGGAGCAATAATCCTCACATTTTATTCTGGATGGTGTGGGTGTAGGAGTTTCTCTAGCAAAAGTAGGAGTTGGAGTTGGTGTTTCCCTTGATACTGGAGTTGGCGTAGGAGTTGGTGTAGTCCTCGTTGGAGTAGAAGTTGGTGTGGGAGTGGGAGTAGCACTTACAGAACATCTCTCTAATTTTATTAACGAATTATCACATGAATCATACCACCCTTCTGCTCTCGTGCCAACCTCTTTACAAATTGCAGTACATCTACTGCATGAATCGTATTTTATCAGTTCCTTAGTGCAGGAATCATACCAACCTTCTGATCTCGTTCCAATTTTATCACAGATCGGTTTGCACTCTTGAGCACTGCAAAGAGCAAGTAATGTCGTTAACACCAACATCAACATTGCTATTCTTGAGAGAGACATAACAACTATAGAAAATTCGACATATATAAAAATTTTCTTACAAAAATGTAATTAGTTTTGTGATACTTACCATAGCTTGGGAAATTTAATTAATCCTACTTGTAAAATTTTTGTTATGGGATTTGAATGGTATACCGAATTTGTTGATTTGGACTACAAACCACAAAACGAAGTTGTTTGTACGTTCAAAGTTGAGCCTGATGGAATTTCGATGGAAGAATCAGCAGGAAGGGTGGCTTCTGAAAGTTCAGTTGGAACTTGGACAACCTTGGCAAGACTTCCAGATAGAATAAAGAAAATAATGGCAAGGGTCTTTGAGATGGATGAAGATACTATAAAAATCTCGTATCCTTTGGAGTTGTTTGACTTTAGCATTCCACAATTGCTCAGCAGCGTTGCCGGAAACGTTTTTGGAATGAGGGCTTTAAAGAATTTAAGATTGGAGGACATAGAATTTCCAAAGGAGTTCGTTTCTAAGCAAAAAGGACCACAGTTTGGTATTGAGGGTGTGAGGAAAGTTTTGAAAATTGAAAAAAGACCTTTAACCGCTACAGTCCCAAAACCAAAGGTTGGATTTGATGCCGATGAATACGCTGAAGTTGCTTACAACGCTTGGAGTGGTGGATTGGATTTCGTAAAGGACGATGAGAATCTAACTGACCAACCTTTCATCAGGTTTGAAGACAGATTAAAGAAAGTTATGAAGGTAAAAGAGAAGGTTGAAGGTGAAACGGGTGAAAGAAAAAGCTATCTCGTAAATATCACTGGAGAAACGAATAAGATGATTGAAAGGGCTAAGCTTGTGGCAGATTACAGAAACGAATACGTAATGATTGACATATTAACAGTTGGTTGGGCTGCTTTACAAACTTTGAGAGAGATTTGTGATGATTTAAGCTTGGCAATCCATGCTCATAGGGCAATGCATGCTGCATTTACAAGAAATCCGAAACACGGCATATCTTTGAAAGTAGTTACAAAATTAGCAAGATTGGTAGGAGTAGATAACATGCATGTAGGGACTGGTGTGGGCAAGATGGTTGGTGGGGCAAAAGAAGTAAAGGAGTTGGCAGAGATTTGTACAAATGAATGGTTTAACATCAAAACGACTTTTCCAGTGTCATCAGGTGGATTGCACCCCGGCTTAATTCCAGATGTGATCAGGCTTTTTGGCAACGATGTAATTGTTCAGGCTGGAGGGGGTGTGCATGGGCATCCAAAAGGCACTTATGCTGGGGCTAAGGCGTTAAGACAGGCAATTGATGCATCCATAGAAAACACGCCACTCGATGATTATGCTGAGGAACATGAAGAGTTGAGGTTGGCAATAGAGAAGTGGGGATTTGTAAAGCCAAAATAATTTTAAATTCCAATTTTATTTTAGTTATTCAGGGCACATCCAAATAACCTAAAGATTTAAGAAGGATAAGTCCACAATATAATAAGGTGACGATTATGAACATAGAATTATTAGCCCAAAAATACGGGGTTGGCATTAAAAGAGTGTATCCTGAGGATTGTCAACTCTGTATTGCGGGTTATACTGGTAAGAGGTGCAAGTATCTAATCAAGATTAAAAAGCAGTTTTTTTGTATTAGAGAGGCGGTGAAAAACGATCCAAGGTTTAGATTTTAATTCATTCTAAGGATAATACCTAAACTCCGCAACTTCTGTGTATCTTTCCCATTGCGTTTGTTTCTTAACATTCTTTAAAATCTGCTCAATTACTCTTATCGCTCCAATTCTGTTTAACGGCTGATTGTTGTTTCCACACTGGTAGCTGTATGTGCAACTTGGACACCCATCCGCCCTTTTACATTCACAATTCTTCAGAATCTCGTAAGATATCCTGAATGCCTTGTCCAACCTCTTAAACAGCAACTTGCTCAATCCGCTTCCACCTGTACTTCCATCGTAAACGAATATATCCCCTTCAGGCGTCGAAACTCCACCAATCTCCTTGCTACCTCCACCCGTTAACACATCACTCGATTCTATGAGTACGTGTTCCAAGGCATGAAAACTACCAGCATAGTAATCTTGCTCGACCTCTTCAGCTTCAGGCAATGGACATGAAAATAAAAAGCCCTTTGTTGGGAACGTGTAGCTTACAGGCTCATCCAAATATTTGATTCCTTTTTTCTCTCTTGAAAACAAATTCCTTATCACGTAACCGTAAACACTTATCGTTATCTCCAGTGAGCAATAAAATGCATCAACAATTGTACTATCTTCTAACTCAACCTTTACAATTCTTGGGATTGAGGTATATAGGGGTTCTGTAATTTCTTCTCCCCTTGCTTCGACCAACTCAGCCTCAAGGTTTTTAATATCCAAATCGATACATCTGTATTTCCTTCCGTTGTGAAGTAATATGCTCCCAGGATAGAGCTCTTTTATTGCAACGGGGAGAGCTCTTTCACCAATAAGTTTGCCGTTACAAAGCATCTTTACACTCTCACCAATCCCCCTCATGTTGAAGCTTTTGACAAGTTCTCTTCCTTTGGAGGTTGCAAACAATCTGCTATCAATTTCTGCAATTAATCCATCTTCAATGAGTTTTTTAACGATTGCGTCATCAAAATCTAGTTCATGTATTCTGAGAGGTTTTTCAATGCATATCGAAATAATTTGATATTTAATTACCTCTTCGTTGCCTTTCTCAACAAAACCACTTGCCTCATCTTTAAAGTACTCTTCAGGTTTGTTTTTGTAATACGTGCTTATTGAGTCCTCTTCTCTAAGCAACAAAACGCCGATACTCTCTTGCCCTTTCCTTCCAGCCCTTCCAACCCTCTGTAAAAACTGGCTGTAAGGAATCAATTCTGATACAACAACATCAACATCCCCAATATCGATTCCAAGCTCAAGTGTTGGAGTTGCAACAACCACCTTCAACTTTCCATTCCTAAACGCCCTTTCAACCTCCTCCCTAACTTCCCTTGGCAGTCCACTTTTGTGGACAGCAGCTCTAATTCCCTCTCGATTGAGAATCCAGTTCAAAGTTTCAACACTCCTGTAACTGTTACCAAAAATCAATATCTTCTTTCCATACAACGCTTTAACAATATCTTTGGTTGATGCATAGATGCTACTGCAATACCGCATTATGAAATTCAGGACACCCTTTCTATGCTCTCCGTGAACGTGCACGAATTCCCTCTCAAAAAGCTCTTCAGCAAACTCCTTTGCATTTGATAGAGTTGCTGATGTGCAGGCTATTTGAAAATCAGCAAATCTTGACAACCGTTTTATTAGATAATGCATGTTTGAGCCAAACAAACCCGTATACGTGTGTAATTCATCCACAACAACAAAAACGACATCTCTAACGATTTTTCTGAATGCTGGATTGTTTCTCAGATGGTAGTCAACCATGTCTGGATTTGTGAGGATTACATCTGCCCTACCATCTAACACAGCCCTTCTTTCATCAGGTGTCGAATCTCCATCATATCTAACAGCTTTCAATCCAACTGATGATGCATAATCCTTAATTTTCAGCTCTTGATCCCTTGCAAGGGCTTTTGTTGGATAAAAAACAATCGCTTTTCCTCCCAAAGCTACTTTCAGGAGCATCGGTATCACGAAAGCCTCAGTCTTTCCGAAACCTGTTGGGGCAGTAATAACAACGTTTTTCCCCTCATTCAACCTTTTTATCGCTTCAGCCTGAAAAGGATACAACTTTTTTATCCCCTTTTTAGCAAGAAATTCAACAATCGGCTTTGGTAAATGCAATTCTTCAGTTGGTTGGGCATCGAATGGCTGAAAGATTTTGTACAAGATTATTTCATCCTCACAATCAAAAATTGGTTTGAGAAAATCCTTACAACCGACTTCTTCAAGTAACCTTAAGTTTCTCTTTCTTACGTTCTCTTTTTTGCAAACACATCTCCTCTTAAGTCTTTTACAGTTTGGGCAGAACAAATCGTCAATCATTTTGATTTGATTTACCATTCTGTTTAAATCGTTCTTGATAGTCAATTTTTAATCTCAAAGAGTTTGGTCAATTTAGTATGACTTTTTCACTCAAAATTTTGCTGTTTAGCATTTCATCAAAAAATCTGGGGTTTTTCAGGACTGCTCTGGCTGCCGAAGCCATGCTTGCCCCAGCTTTTATCATAGCCTCACCACTTTTAGTATCAACAAATGAGTTGTTTCCAATTGTAAAACCGGTCTTGGCGATTTGCGTAATTAACTCTAGGTCGCACAATTCATTGGGAATCATTGCATCAACATGTATGATTCTACAACCAGCCTTCCTTAGTTTTTTAGCTAATTCTGAATAGTCTATATTTAAGCCTCCTCTAATCTTAACAGCCGTTACGCAAATTTTAGAGACTTCTCTAACAATCTCAATTAATTTTTCCTGATTAAACAGCAAATATTGCCCACAGCCAATTTCAACAAATTCTGGTTGTCTGCAGTGGGCATTTATTTCAACAATCCCTCCGTATTCTCTCACAATCTTTGCAACTTCAACATAACCATCGATAGATGCTGATCTGACGTTTACAGCAAACTTTTTCTTGTTATAAATTCTCTTGATTTCATTTTTTATTCCATCAATTGGATCGTCAAAAATGAACTCTTTTCTTTGCCTGCCAATAACCCTTTTTGCTGCTTTCATTGCCTTATCATCAGCATTAAAACCACCCATTACAACCAAAGCTGCCTTTTGCTTCAAACAAAACTCTGCATCGTTTATTCCTGCCATTGCCGATAAAACGAGTCTGTTATCGAAAATCATGTTTTAATCAAACCTTAGCTCCTTTAAATTAATAAACCCGTCAAAAACCCTGTTGGCATTTCCAGTCATGTACGCTTTATTACCTTTGACATCAACTTTAAGTAGTCCCCCTTTTGTGATAACCTTGACGTGATTGCTTGCCAAACCCAGTTTATTCGCCACAAATGCAACCGCCACACTTCCCGTCCCGCAACTCAACGTCTCATTCTCCACCCCCCTCTCGTACGTCCTAATTGTTATTTCATCCTCTGACAAAACCTTGGCAAAGTTTACGTTTGTTCCTTGTGGAAACGTATCGTCATACCTTATTATCTTTGCAGGTTCAATTATATTAAAATCCAAATCATCCACAAATGTGACGACATGGGGGACGCCGGAATTTACAGCATACAACACAAATTTATGATTGTTAATTGTTTTTTCCAACCCCCAAACTTCTCTGTTCGCCGGTATCTCTTCCTTCTTTGTCTTAACCTCACCCATATCAACCTTAACCCACCATCCATCCTCATCTACTTCCAACTCGAGGATGCCGACTAAGGTTTCAACCTTTACAACCTCTCCCTTAACATAACCCTCTTCAACCACAAACCTTGAAAAGCACCTTATTCCATTTCCGCACATCTCTGCCTCGCTCCCATCGTTGTTGAAATATCTAAACCTTGCGTCCGCAACAATTGACGGCTGCACAAAGAGCGTACCGTCAGCCCCAACACCGAATCTTCTGTGACAAACAGCCCTAACGAAATCAGGCTTCATCTTCTCAGGAACTATTTCCTTCTCAAATTCGTCTACCAAGACAAAATCGTTACCGTTTCCATGCATCTTCGTAATTTTTATAGATTCTGAGAACATGATACGAATTGGATTTCATGCTTTAAATTCTGTTTGGTTTGGCAATGTAACCAAACATGAAATCAGCAAATCTGGATAGATTTTAATACTGTCCTTGTGATTGCAAACCAATGCTAAAATACGAGCCTCACGTCCACTCCAACCACAGCGATGGAAATAATAGCGTTAAAGAAATATTGGATGAGGCAATTAAAAAAAAGATAGAGATTATCTCAATAACTGACCACGATACATTAAACGGCTCTTTGGAGGCTATTGAGATTGTAAATGAGGAACACCTACCCATCATTGTGATTCCAGGTATTGAAATCAGCACAAAAAATGGACACCTGTTGGTTTATAGAATTGATCGTGAAGTGGAGAAGGGTATGGAAATGGCTGAAACAATCAAAGCAGCCAAAGAATTGGGTGGATTTACGGTATTAACGCATCCATTTGAGTTTTACAGGCATGGGTGCGTAAAGCCAAACTACTTCAAACACGTTGATGCTGTTGAGGTCTTTAATGCTAAAAGTTATCTGAACTTTTTAGCCAGTTATTTTGCAAATAAATATAAAAAACCTATAATGGCGGGGAGTGACGCCCACAGCGTTTATACAATAGGTTATGGCTTAACGTTAGTTGATCTAAACGTTGAAATGAAACACAAAAATGATAACACGGTCAGTAACAGAGTATTCGAAGCAATTATGGGTTTTAAGGTTAAAATTGAAGGAAAGAGGGTTCCATTAAGATTGAGATTGACTAAGCTTTTTAAATAATCAACTCCTAAGATACTCCAACGCCTCTTTAGAGTTTGCATTCTCATGCACTATCATAGAAATCGCTTTAGTCATCTTTGTTGGGTTTGCTGCCTGAAACACGTTTCTGCCAATTGCAACACCCCTTGCATTAGCTTCCATCGCCATCTCAACCATCTTTAGAATCTCCTCCTCACTCCCCATCTTTGGACCGCCAGCAACAACCACAGGAATTGGACAACCCTCTGTAACCCTCTTGAACGATTCAATGTCACCAGTAAAGTTCGTTTTAACGATATCTGCCCCCAACTCCGCTCCAACTCTAGCAGCCAAAGAGACAGCCTTCTCGCTAAACTGATCGATTCCATCACCTCTTGGATACATCATCGCAAGCAACGGCATTCCCCATTCCATGCATTCTTTGCTTATCTCACCAAGTATTCTAAACTGCTTTGCCTCCGTCTTACTTCCAACGTTGATGTGAACGCTTACAGCGTCTGCTCCAAGTTTTATCGCCTCCTCAACACTGCAAACCAAAACTTTTTCATTGGGATCAGGACTTAAAGAAGTCGAGCCGCTTAAATGCACTATTAACCCTACATCTTTTCCGTATCCCCTATGTCCAAACGGCACGATTCCTTTGTGAACAACAACCGCATTCGCCCCACCTTCAGCAACAGCGTTTATTATCTTTGGCATATCTGTCAGTCCTTCAATAGGACCCATCGACACTCCATGATCCATCGGTATGATTACTGTGTTCCCACTCTGCCTGTTTATTATCCTCTCAACCCTAATTTTTTTACCAATTATCGACATTGACACTGTGTCACACAATAGCAATATAAAGTTTTCCGACATGATAAAAAATTAAAATTGACAAACAACCAAATAAAAATAAATAACAAAAAACAAAAAATTACTTCTTAGCCAACGTTATCTCTATTGCAGAAACGTTCGCCTCTCCCTGCTCGCTCTCAACCTTTTCGGTTGAAATTTTTATGTCCTTAACATCTACATCTGGCAAAAAGCGCTTTCTGACAATCTCTGCAACGTCAACGGCTCTGCTAATAGCCCTACCCCTTGCCTTAACGGCGACTTCAGTTGCTCCACTGTTGAACTGTGTCAACACTGCCAGTACATAATTCATTACCGGCTTGTTTCCAACAAACACTGCATTCTCAGCCATCTTTTCTACCTCCTTTGATTGGCGAAAAATCTTATGTTATATTAATTTTTCCTTAAATGAGTAATTATTCTCTCCTGAAATTATTTCTCGTTTCAATAATTCTTGTGTGAATTGGTGGAAAGTGTTTAGGTGGATTGGGAAGAGAAGTCATCTTGCATCGAAATAGCTTACCTCAACAACCTCAGCTTCTGTTGTATCCAAAATTCCCATGTTGTAAACCTTAATTATTCTGCCCATTCCCTTAGGCTCAAGCTTTAACCTTACAACCGTCATCTCATTCTCTTCAAAGTATCTCGTGGTTGCAAAGAACACCGAATGAGATTGAATCTCCTTGCCTTTAACTTCAGAAATCATCCCAATACACCCTTTGCCTAAATCACTCAGTTTTGCAGGCGTCAAAAACACACAACTCCCAATGTCAGCTTTAAATGCTGTTGCTACGTTATGGGCACTCCTCAATTCAATTGTTCTTATATACCTCCTTATGAATTCATCTATCGTTTTTCTTGAAATTCCTGTCAAAACGTAACATCTCATTTTATCACCCATACATTGGAAACTCCTCTTTTCTTCCTACTTTCTCCTCCTGAACCCTTGCCTGCTCCGCCAACTTTTGCATCTGAGCCTCTATTATCTCCGCCTCTTTTATCAACTTCTCTGTACTGACTTCCCAGCCGAACATTTTGTTCAAAACCTCAACAACTTCTGCTGCTGCTCTTGGATCGGGATTGAATCCCAGAGTCTCACCAAGCAAAACCAATCCGGGGAATTTTTTAGCAACGCATTCGTTCAATATCGATCCCGCAACTCCAGAAATCGTGCCTGTTTTGAAAATTTCAACGTAATCCTTTATTTCGTTGAGCAACTCCTTTTGCGTTGCAGCCCCGAACACCCTCCTCTTATCCTCAAACGTTGCAATTCCTGCCAAAGAATAAATTCTTTTTGCATCTATTGAAATAGCCCAATCCACAATTGTATTGCTCAAATCGTAAGCTATGTCGGGTATTATTGGTATATCCGAGTGAACTATTACAAGATTGTAATCCTTATGCTGATAAATCCTGACAGGTGGCAAAACAACACCATCAAAAAGTGTTGCTATTGGGGGTAATTTTCTCGACTCGATTATCCCAATATTGTCCATGTTTAGCTCGATTATGAAATGAGATGTGGCGATTGTACTTACCAACCCAATTCCCGGAAAACTGGCAATTATTACCGGCTTTTCAACATCCAATCCTTCTAAAACAATAGACGTCTCTAACTCCATAATCTAAATTTGCCAAGGTTTATTTAATTTTTGAGGTATCAATGTTTGCTATATCCTCAATGATGTGTAGCAACTATTTTTATTTTTTTTAGTTTATAATTTACAATAATGTTAAAGCTTTCATTTATTACACCAAAACTTAAATACACCTAAATCAACGCATTTTATGTATTCTGAGGTGATGATAATGGATGAAGTAAATAAAGTTATTACCCTTTGTGGAAAGGATTGGGCTAAAATTGGTGTTGAATTTACTTTCTTAGGTGGTAAGCCTGAGTGTGAAAATTGTAAGATAAAGAGAACGTGTTTGAGATTGAGGGAGGGAGCTAAATACAAGATTGTTGGATTGAGGGATGGAACGGTTCAGGAATGCCCATTGCACGATGAGGGTGTTATAGCCGTTGAAGTTGTTGAACTACCAATTCTTGCGTTGGTGGATACCAAAATGGCTGTGGAAGGAGCAAAGATACACTTTGAAAGTAAGAAGTGTGAATACTTAGATTGCTCAATGTACAAGCTCTGCAATCCGGTTGAATTAAACGATGGAGAGGTTGTGGTAGTTGAGAAGGTAATTGGCGACTCACCAACAGACTGTAGAAAGGGTTACAGTGTTAAGGTTGTGGAGCTGGCAAGAGAGGCTTAGTTTTTCTATTTTTTAAAGTTTTCATAACTCTCAATAATCAACAATGTAATTTCGAAAGTGTTATGTATTAAGTTAATCATTTACGGCTATGAGCATTTATGTGGTTGGGCATAAAAACCCAGATACAGACTCTATCTGTTCTGCAATAGCCTATGCGTACTTTAGAAACACTAGGGTTAAGGAGAAAGGGGATTTGAAGTTGCAAGAGGAGGCAATTCCGGTAAGGCAGGGAGATTTGAACCCTGAAACAGAGTTTGTCCTGAAAAAATTTGGCTTTGAAACCCCAGAATTGATGACGGATGGAGAAGGAAAGAAAGTCATACTCGTTGACCACAGCGATGTGGCTCAAAGTCTCGACAACATCGACAAGGCTGAGATAATAGCAATCATAGACCACCACAAGATTGGCGATATAACAACTCCGAATCCAATTATGATGATGGTTATGCCTTGCGGTTGTACAGCGACGGTGATAAAAGGAATTTTTGACTACTGCAACATTGAAATACCTCCAAACATTGCTGGCATCCTTTTGGCATCAATTCTCAGTGACACGGTTGCATTTAAGTCGGTTACAACAACTGAGAAGGATAAAAAAGCTGCTGAGGAGCTCGCAAAGATCGCGGGAATAGACAATATGATGGCTCTCGCAATGGAAATGTTCAAGGCGAAATCGGATGTGGCAGGAAAGAGTCCAAGAGATTTGTTGTTTAGAGATTACAAAGATTTCGACATGTCAGGCTATAAGGTTGGTATTGGGCAGATAGAAGTTGTTGATTTATCACTGTTGGATGAAATCAAGGATGCATTATACGATGAAATGAACAAAGTCAAAGAGGAGGGTAACTACAACAGCATTTTCCTGATGCTAACAGACATAATGAAAGAGGGGACAGAGCTACTTTGCGTAACAGACAACCCAGAGGTTGTGGAAAAGGCATTTGGTAAAAAGCTGGAGGGCAAGTCAGTTTGGCTTGATGGTGTGATGAGCAGGAAGAAGCAAGTAGTACCGCCATTTGAAAAAGCATTCGCTTCTCTATAATTTTTTATAATTTAAAATTTTTTGAATTTTGCAAAATCTGAATATAATAATCAATTTAGCAACGCTTATATCCTTATATATCAAACCTGATCGATGAAAGTCAGGGAGATAATTCATGAACTCACAGTACCACCCAGAATTGAAATTCTGGAGGTTTTGAGAAACAAATACCTGAATTTGAGCTTAATATACAACGAGTTGAAAAACAAAGAGCTTGATGTCTCATTGTCAACTCTTTCAAGGCATGTAAGGACCCTTCATAAGTTAGGACTAATTAAAAAGGTTGGGAGAAAATACACGATGTCTGGAACAGGTATGTTGTTGTATGATCTGATCCACCAGTTGGATGACATTTGTCTCTGGGATGAGATCTGCGAATCAGCTGAATTCATTTCCTCAATACCAAACGAATTGAGACTCGGTTTATCAAAATTGAAGAGTGCAGAAATTGAAAGAGACATTTACACAGCAGTATTCAAAGTATTTAAGGCTGCGGAGAACGCCAAGAGCTGGGGAAAATACATCGACAGAATTATCCATTTAGATATATTCAAGGTTATGATCCAAAAAAACTTGGATGGCGTTACGAAAAAAGTCATATCATCGAGGGATACGGTGGACAGAAAGGTTAGCATGATTTTGAGTGTGATAGAAGATCTGAAGTTGGATGAAGATGAAATGGAGGTTGTTAAGAGCAAGTGCGAAATCAGGATTTTGGATTTACCCATTCAGCTGGGTGTGGTGGACGGGGGGATCGCTTTTTTCCAGATTTTGAAGGTATATAGATGTGTTCCTGCTTACGTCGCTCCAGTTTACATCTCCACAGATGAGGAATGCGTTAAGTGGGCAAACAATCTATTCGAGCACTTCTGGCAGAAAGCGGAGCGTTTCGATTTAGCTAAGCATATAGATTCAATTAATCCCAATAAGTAATAAAAATTAAAGCTTAGAAATGATTTTTCGATAATTCTCCTCAACTTTCCTCTGTATTTCTGCGTACAAACTTTTTCCATGAGCATCAATTCCAACTATGCACGGACCAAACTTTTCAACTTCAAACACCCAGATTGCTTCAGCCATCCCCAAATCTTCCCAGTACAAACCCCTAACCTTCTTAATGGCGTTGGCAGCCAAAGCTCCTGCACCACCGGTATAAGCCAGATAAAATCCCCTTCCCTTCAAAGCCCCAACAACTCCCTCATCCATTCCACCCTTTCCAATTACGCCGATACATTCAACATTCTTTACAATACTCGGCAAGGTTTTGTTCATTCTGGCAGAAGTTGTTGGACCGGCAGATATTACCCTCCACTCTTCGTTGATTTTTCTCATCAATGGACCACAGTGATAGATTATGCATCCATTAAAATTGATTGGCAATTCTTTTCTCTGCCTAATGTAATCCAAAGCCCTCATGTGAGCTTTGTCTCTTGCAGTAAATATTTCCCCACTTACATATACAACATCTCTAGCCTCAAGCTTTAGCACTTCATCTCTCTCAAGAGGTGTTTTAATCTCTCTAATTCTAGCCATAACATCACCCCAAAACCTTTGAAGCCCTCCTGTTAGCCCAACATTGAATGTTTATTGCCAGTGGTAGCGAAGCTGTGTGACAATAACCTGTTTCAACTAAAACAGCTAAAGCTGTTGTTTTTCCACCCAATCCCATTGGGCCTATTCCAAGCATGTTTATTGCATTTAGTATCTCCCTCTCGTACTCATTCATCACTGTAACATCCCTTAACAACGCTTTTTTCGCCAATTTCGCACAACCGTCAAACGTTGAGCCAATCCCTACACCAACGAATATTGGTGGACAAGGTTTGCCAGATGCGTTCTTCACAGCATCCACAACAAGTCTTGGTATCTCATCAACCTGACTTGGTAGGAGCATCTTCAAAACTGACATGTTTTCACTTCCTGCACCCTTAGGCATTACCGTGAGCTTTAGTTTGTCTCCTTCAACAAAATCTATGTTTATTTGGGGCATGTACAATCCTACATTGTTTCCTGGATTTTCCCTCGTTAGCGGATGCACAGCATTCGGTCTCAGCGGTACTTCCTCTGTGGCAATTTTTACTCCATCAACAATGGCTTTTTTTAGGTCAAAGTTCAAACACAACTCTTTCCCGATTTCAACGAATACAATTGGCAAGCCCGTATCCTGACACATCGGAACCTTAAGCCTTCCAGCGGCATCTATGTTATCTAAAATGGTTTTAAGCTGATTTTTAGCTATCTCGTTGTCCTCTCTTTCATACGCATTTTTTATCGCTTTAATTACATCTTCTCCAAGTTCCGTTTCAGCTTTCTTAAACAACTCAACTATTGCAAATTTAACATCATCATAATCTACCATTTTCTTTCACCGCCTCAAGTAAGTGGTCAGGAAGATATAAATTGCGATTTGGTAAGTTTTTTAAATTTTGCTAAACTAAATTTATTAAAAAATCAAAATTAAACAACAAATATTGCAGGTTTTCCCGGCATTGCAGACTTTCTCTTACTTTCTGGCACTTTTTCAGAATTTAAGCTCACTTTAACACCCAATTCTCTCTCTAAAAATCTGATGTTTTCCTCAATTACTTTAACTTCATTGATTCCAGAATCTAAAAGCAATCCATCTTTCTTATCCTTAAATGCTTTTTTAACAAAAGCAGAGATTTCTTTACCCATCTTTTTAAATTCCTCACGGCTCATAATCTCCTTCATAGCTTCTTTCATGTTATCACTTCTCAAGACAATTCCAATTATTTCCTGCTTCCACTCCTCTGCTGGAGAGATGTAAACTTCCTTCGGCTCCTCAACGAACTTCAAAATCTCTTTGATGTCTTCAAGCAATGTCCTTAGATACTCTTCAATCGCCTCAGCCTCAACGTCGATCTTCGATTCATCGAATTTTGGATAGCTCTCTAAACTAACAAACGTGTCATGCTTTAAATGCCACAACTCCTCGCAAATGTGTGGGGCAAAGGGGGCGAGAAGTTTAAGCCAATCATCAAAAATTACACTGAGGTTTTCCCCTCCACGCCTTAGGTACCACCTCACGTCTGTCATAACTTCAAAGAAAGCTGTATTAACGGCTCTCCTCGTTTGTATGTTGTCCATAGCCTCCCTAGTATTTTTAACAGCCCTCTGAAATCTGCTTATTAGCCATTTATCAAGCTTTGTGAGAGACTTTGGCTCTTTCTTGTAGTACTCCAATCCTAAGGAGTAAAACCTTCTTAGATTGTTTGCCAAACCCTCAACATCCCTTCTCCTCCAATCTGCATCGTTGTCGTACTCGGCAGCGTAGAGTATGTAAAGCCTCGTTACATCTGCTCCATGCTCTTCAACAGCCCTCTTCATCGTTAATAATGGGCCTTTACTTTTGCTCATTTTCTTCCCCTCCAAGCTGACGTAACCGTTTACTGCTATTGCTTTAGGCCAAAGATTTTCAGGAAATATTGCTATGTGATGAAATAAGAAGAATAATAAATGATTTGCCACTAAGTCTTTACCACTACTTCTTAAATCAACAGGATACCAATACTCGAAATCTTTTCTTATCTCCTCCATAACTTCTTTGTCTAACCCGGATGATCTCGCAACACCATTAGCGTCGCCAACTCCAAAAAACACGTAGTCTAACAACTTCTGCGTTATGTTCTCGGCTTTAAGCAATCCAGAATTGATATACTTCGCTAGAATATAATATGCCATGTATATTGTTGAATCTGATAAACTCTCAATCAACCACTCTTTATCCCATGGTATCTTTGTCCCCAACCCCTTTCTCCTTGCACACGCCTTGTCTTTTAGCCACTCAATTTTGTTCCTGAACTCCTCTTTGTAGTAATCTGGAACTATTTGCATGTTTTTCAAGTGCTCCAAAACCTTGCCTTTCCACTTGGGATTTGAATAATTCAAGAACCACTGGTCTTTAACAAGCTTGACAACACATTTTGTTCCACATCTGCAAACAACGGGTTTCTCGCTAAATTCATAAAATACGTCTCCAATTCCTTTTTCAATCAAATCTCTCGTTAATCTATCTTTAATTTGCGACACTTTAACACCGGCATACTCTCCAGTAATATCTAATAGAATTCCCTTGTGAAACTCCTTTTTGTACAAAGCCTTAGTAGCTTTCTCCAATCCCTCAACATCTTTTTGTGATTGTATATTCAATTCTTCAACAATCTCTTTTGCAGGAATTGTATGCTTTTCGTTTTCAATCTCAATTAAGACAATCGGCTTTAGATTTTCAACTAAGGATTTGTCCAATCCAAACTTTTTCAGATACTCCTCGTCCCCCTTCAAATCCTCAATTGCAACGTAGTCATAAGGAGCGTGGGCTGGAACGCTCATAACAACTCCAGTAGCATTGTCAGTATCAACGAATTCTGCAGGTAGAATTGGAATCTTGTCGTTTGTTAAAGGATTGACAACGAATTTACCAAAGAAATCTCTTGCATCAACCTCTCCAACCAACTTAACTTCCTTATCTGTATAAGTTAGCTTCTCATAGGCTTCTCTGCTAACAAACCACGTTTCGTCATTAACCTTAGCCAAAACGTATTTTGTGGGTTTAAGCCAGATGTTTGTAACACCAAACACAGTTTCGGGTCTTAGGGTGGCACAGGGAAAGATGATTTTATTAGTTTCACCATCCTCAAAATAAAACTTTATCACAGTAAACTCAACTATTGTTGCGTTTTCACCCATCAACAAGTCGTGGTCTTCAACGGGGTTCTGGTCGTTGGGACAATACCTCACAGGATGGGAGCCTTTAACAATCAGATTTTTCTCCTTAAGCTTCCAGTACTGCCACTCAATAAACTTTTGGTATTCCTCATCAGTTGTTGTAAAAACTCTCCTCCAATCAATTGAATAGCCTATCCCCTTTAAAGCCTTCAAAGCCTCATTTGAAAAGTATTCAACTATCTTTTCTGGAGTGGTTAACTCTAACAAAACATCTTTTGGAACATCATGGTATTTTGTATAGACTTCTATTGTCCTTTCATCTCTCTTTTGAATTAATTCAGCCAAGCCAATAATGGGTGTGCCAGTAACATGAAACCCCATTGGGAATAAGACATTGTAACCTTTCATCCTCATGTATCTCGCTATTGCATCCCCTATTGTTAGCGTCCTCGTATGACCAGCATGCAAATTACCGTTTAAGTATGGATAAGGGATTGTGATGAAAAATTTTGGTTTTCCATCGGGATCAGCCTCAAAAACACCCTTTTCTTCCCACTCTCTCTGCCATTTTTTCTCAATAGCAGTGAAATCAATCTGCATGGTTGCAGATGTAAGGCTGGATTAAAAAATTTATGTAATTTCTGGTTGACTCAGGCGTAATTCAAATTTTTAAATTATTCCAACACCCTTTATTCTAATTTTCCTTTTCTTCTCATCAACTTCAACCACATCTCCTAAGAATTTCTCTATGACATAAGCGTTGCTTATCAGATGCTTTGTAATCTCAGATGTCGTATAAGTTGTTATTCCTTTAGCAACGACTGCAAACGGCATTATTTGGTCAGCCAAATGCCTATCAAAGCACGCATCAAATTCCAACTCCTTGACAATCTCAATTGCCGCCTCTCTCCCAACGATTTCAGCTCTCTTCCCCTTCTCCCCCAAACCACTTCCGCCTTTGTAACCACTCCACAGGGTAATACCGCTACCAGTTGAGAACCCCTTGTTCATCTCCATTTCTATTTCAACGTCGTATCCTTTGTATTTCAAATACTCCGCAGCCGCCTTTGCCTGTCTCTCAACAACGTGTTTTGGTAGGTTTAAACAATGACTTATCCCCCTTATTTTTTCTTTGAATAATTCAAATTCAACACCCCTCAATTTTGAACTGTTGACCTCTACTTTTACCAATCCACCACCCTTTGGATAATATCCTCTCTTTACAACCTCAAGCCTAATTTCAGCATTCAACTCTTTCAAAGCTTTAAACGTAACGTTTTTTACGTAGTCTACAGGTGGGGACCACTTGACATCCGTTCCACTCCTAATCTCAAAGAAAGTGATTTTTTCGGCAATTAATGATGGTAGTAACACTGTTTGGAGGATTAGAGTAACACTGCCTGCAGTTCCAATATCTATCCTAAAACTCCCACCTTTCAGATTTTTTGGCTTGAAAACCACCCTTGTTGAACCCAATCTCAATCCTTCAACCTCAGCATTGCTTATGAGCTTTGCAGCCTCAACACCCTTCAAATGTTGAGCTGCCAAACCAGGCTTTGGACGATTAGCCCTTATGTTGTAAATTTCTACAGGTTTTAGGGTTATACATGAGAGTGATATAGCAGTCCTTAAAATTTGCCCACCGCCCTCACCAAAGCTACCGTCTATCTTTATCATGCTTACCCAATAATACCTAATAATTGAAAAGGTTTTTTAATTGTTAATCCCTTTCCACCACAGGTGTTGGGTCATGAAAAAAGCGATGTTGTTAATTTTGTTGGTAGTGGCTGCATTGATTTTGGGATGTTCTCAACAGGAAAGACCTCCAGCGACACCGACAGAAACGCCAGCAGAGTATTCGTTGGTTAATCCCGGCTATTTGACTGTTGGGAAGTGACATAGCTTATCCACCGTTTGAATATACCGATGAGAAGACGGGCAAATACGTTGGATTTGACATAGACCTGATGACAGAGATTGCAAAGAGAATGGGACTGGAAGTAAAATTCGTAAACACTGCATGGGATGGCATAATTCCGGGTTTGACATCTAAGAAATACGATGTTATCTGCTCTGCGATGACAATAACTGAAGAGAGAGCCAAACAAGTTGATTTTAGTGATCCGTACTTTGAAGCTAAGCAAGTAATCATTGCAAGAGCTGATTCAAATATAAACGGTGTACAGGATTTAGAGGGTAAGGTGGTTGCCGTACAGCAGGGAACTACAGGAGATTTTGCAGCAATGAGACTTGTTGATGAAAAGGGAATCAAATTCAAAATTGTGAGGTTTGAGGGTACTCCAGAAGCTTTAATGGCTATACAGAAAGGAGATGCAGATGCAGCAATAATTGACAACTTTGTTGCATATCTGGCTGTCAAAGAGAATCCAGACATATACAAAGTAGTTGAAGACAAAGAGTTCGCTCCAGAATACTATGGAATTGCTGTAAACAAAGATAATCCGGGATTACTCAAGAAAATAAACGAAGTGCTTAAGGAAATCAAGCAGGATGGAACATACGACAAGATTTACAACAAATGGTTTGGGGAAGAATGAGATGGATAAATGAAAAGATTTTTTAACTTATCTTTTTTTCTTACCCGATGGCTGCTATAAATCAGTTTGATTTGAATCTGTTTATCAGAATATATTACCAGACTTGACATTCGGCGCAATGGTTACGTTAAAGTTAACTGTACTTTCAATACTCTTTGGCTTGGTCATTGGTTCAATTGCTGGATTGGGGAAGGTGTCAAAAAACAAGTTGTTTTTTGGGATATCTACAACTTATGTAGAAATTATTAGGGGGACTCCACTTTTGGTCCAGATACTTATAGTCTACTTTGGTTTGCCCGCCATTGGCATAAACTTGCAGCCTGAGCCTGCTGGAATTATCGCTTTGAGTGTTTGTAGTGGTGCATATATAGCTGAGATCGTTAGAGTAGGAATAGAATCTGTTCCAAAAGGGCTGATGGAAGCGGCACGCTCATTGGGTATGAGTTATTTGCAATCTATGAGGTACGTAATATTGCCGCAAGCATTCAGAAACGTTCTACCAGCGCTATGCAATGAGTTTATTGCATTACTGAAGGACTCATCATTGCTTTCAGTAATCTCAATAGTCGAGCTTACAAGGGTTGGTAGGCAGATTGTCAACACAACTTTCAATGCCTGGACCCCATTTTTAGGGGTAGCGTTGTTCTACCTGATGATGACCATACCGCTAAGCAGGCTTGTGAGCTATTCGCAAAGGAAACTTGGGACTTACGAAGTTACCTAGAAAATTTCATAAACATCCTTTGTGAGGTTTTTTGATGACTCTGCTAAAGATCCGAAAACCTCCACAAGAAGTTTGAAGATCTGCATGTGTTAAAAGGCATCAACATGTCTGTTGATAAGGGTGAAGTTGTTGTTATAATTGGCCCTTCAGGTAGCGGCAAATCAACGCTGCTGAGATGCATAAACAGGCTTGAAGAGCCAACATCTGGCAGGATAATTTTAGATGGAGTTGAGATTACTGGCAACAAGGTTGACATTAATAAAATTAGACAAAGAATTGGAATGGTTTTTCAGCAATTCAACTTGTTTTCCCATCTGACAGCAATCCAAAACGTAACATTGGCTCCAATAAAGATTAAGAAGATGGATAAAAATGAGGCTATGGAAACGGGAATGAGGTTGTTGGAGAAGGTTGGGTTAGCTGATAAGGCAGATTACTATCCTGCACAACTTAGTGGCGGACAGCAGCAGAGAGTTGCGATAGCGAGGGCTTTGGCAATGAACCCTGAGGTTATGCTCTTTGATGAAGTGACTTCAGCTTTGGACCCTGAGTTAGTTAAAGAGGTTTTGGATGTTATGAAGCAGCTTGCAAAGGATGGTATGACCATGATCGTTGTCACTCACGAAACGGGGTTTGCTAAGGAAGTTGGGGACAGAGTGATATTCATGGATGATGGTATAATTGTTGAGGAAGGAAAACCTGAGAAAATATTCAGCAATCCAGAGCATGAGAGGACGAGAAGGTTTTTGAGCATGATTTTGTAGATTAGGTAATTTGATAAACCATTCGCACCATTCTTGAAAAGCTTTAAAAATGAGGATGTACTCAAAAACAAAGTGGGTAAAATCGGGTTTTTGTCAGTAGTATCGATTGGTATAGGAGGGATGATTGGTGGAGGAATTTTTGCAGTTTTGGGTTTGGCGGTTCAATTGGCTAAGGGTGGAACGCCAACCGCATTTGCACTGGCTGGAGTGATTGCATTAATAACTTCGTATTCATATGCAAGATTGTCTATAACCTATCCATGCCAAGGAGGAACTGTTGAGTTTCTGAATCAAGCTTTTGGGACTGGAATTTTTACTGGTAGCCTTAATATTTTGCTGTGGTTGAGCTACGTTGTGATGCTTTCTTTGTACTCCTACGCCTTTGGGAGTTACGCAGCAAGCTTTTTTGGGAACTCACTGTTTTTCAAACATGTGTTTATAACTGGGATAATACTTCTGATGACCCTATTAAATTTCTTTGGGTCTAAGGCTGTTGGAGAGGCTGAGGAGGGGATTGTGGCTTTTAAAGTTGCAATACTCTTCCTGTTTGTTATGGCAGGATTGTGGAGTGTAAAAGTTGGTAGGTTGATGCCAAATGAGTGGGGACATCCAATTAAGCTAATTTCGGGTGGTATGATCATATTTTTGGCTTATGAGGGTTTTGAGCTTATAGCCAATACTGCTGGGGATGTTGATAAGCTTGAAAAACTTCCATTGGCGTATTACACTGCAGTAGTTTTTGTAATCTTTACCTACATCATGGTTGCTATCGTAACAGTCGGAAATTTACCTTATGACCAAATAGTCCAAGCAAAAGATTATGCACTTGCAGCAGCAGCCAAACCTTTTCTTGGTAGCATGGGATTCGTTTTGATAGCTATTGCCGCTTTGTTGTCAACGACATCGGCAATAAATGCAACCTTATACGGCTCAGCAAGAGTGAGTTACATAATTGCCAAAGAGGGTGAGTTGCCTGAAGAACTAGAAAGAAAAGTCTGGAACGAGCCAATTGAGGGTCTTTTAATCACAACCATCATGTCTTTGCTCATGGCTAACTTACTAAATCTATCAAGCATTTCCATCATGGGAAGTGCTGGATTTTTGCTAATCTTTGCATGTGTTAATTTGGCTAATGTGAAGTTGCACAACAAAACAAAGAGCAATAGATTAATACCATTACTTGGTGCTATAATGTGTTTCATTGCTTTGACAGTCTTGGTTTTGCAAACAGCAATGTTTAATCCGGAGAATCTGCTAGTTCTTGCTATTATGGTTGGAGTCTCATTTTTAATTGAGTTACTCTATCGAATGATTACGAAAAGGGAAATTAAGGCATACTTTAGTTGATCTCATTTATGAACTACGTTATTTTAGTCTTAATATATCTTTAACAGCTATTTTCTTTCTCACCATCACAACGGTTCTTGGTGTCTTTCTCGCAACCTTTTCTGGAAAAACACCTTTGATAAAGTTCTTAAGGAAGGGCTCGTTTGTGGCTCCCAAAATCAAAATGTCGTACTTTAAGCTTTCGATGGCTATCGCTTCAATTCTATCCTTCGATATTTTTATTGTTTCCTTAACATCAAAATCAACATCCTCAACACCAATAGCCTTCTTGGTTTGTTCTATGTACTTCTCAGCTTTCTTACTCTCTTCTTTATCGCCAGCAACGTACAACAGTGTTATTTCAGAACCAAGAATCTTGTGCAAATCCATTGCAATCTCAGCAGCCAATTCAGCGTGAGGTCCGCCAGCGGTTGGAATTAGAATTCTCCTTATGTTTTCAACATCCAAATCTGGCTCAAATCTTGCAACAACAACATCGCATGAAGCTTTTAACAAAATCGGATCTATTGTGCTGCCAAGTATGAAGTCCCTTCTGAATGTTCTCCCCCTCCATCCCAAAATTACCATGTTTGCCTTCTCTTCGTCAATCGTGTTTAGAATTGCTTGAGCAACGTTGTGTCCAACCTTAATAACACCACTAACGGGAACATCAACCTTCTTCATCAAATTCGATAACATCTCCTTGTGTTTGGCAACGTACCTTCTTCCAGCCGACAATGGAGTTTGCTGTGGTAGTACGATTACTGAGAGTAAAACAACTTCACTGTTCTTTGCCTTGGCAATTGTGTTTGCAAAGCTTACGAGCTTTTCTGCTGTTTTGGGGTGTGCTACTGGAACAATTATTCGATGCATTTCCTCTTCAACAGCCCTTTCCTCGTAAACTGTTCTCAGCTCCTCCTTCATCTTCTCCTTTTCCTTCTCCTTAGAATAGGCAAAATAAACGAGCATTCCTAAAACAATCCAGACAATCGAGCTTAACAAAGCCAAATAACCGTGTTCTACTTCAGTAATCAGGAAGTAGCCTATAACTATTTGCAAAATTATCGCCGCTATAGGCGTATAAGGGACGAGGGGAACTTTGAAGCTCCTTTTAAGCTCAGGGCTCTTCAATCTTGAAACAATCAAAACTGCATTTACCTGCATGAACAAAAGCAAGAACATGATGTCCGTTGAGGCTGCAACAGCCTCTATGGGCAAAGCTAAAGCCATTAATGTGATAATGATGTAGCTGAAGAAGATTGCGTAGTGTGGCGTTCTGTTCTTAGCATGCACTGCCGACAATTTCTCAGGCAGTAAACCATCCCTCGCCATCGCAAAGGATACGCGGGATGACGAGTAAATCGTGGCATTCATCGCGCTAACAGTCGATACCAATCCAGCAAAGAGCAGTATTGCTGTTCCGAATGGCATTATCTGATTTGCTACTTTAATTAAACCCAATTCTTTTAATTGCCCTAAATACATCCAACTTGGTGAGTTGTCTGGAGTAATCGTGGCACCAATGACTGAGAAGGCAACCAAGACGTAAATTATCACAGCAATCCAGAGCGAGACAAAAACAGCCCTTGGAATGTTCTTTTCTGGATTCTTTGTTTCTTCACCACTCTGAACAATTATCTCGTAGCCTTCAAAGGCTATATACGTTAAACCCATCGCCGCAAGTATGCCAGCGATGCCTGTTGGGGTGAAAGAAGGGGTTTCGAAATTTACAGCCCAGTTTGGCAGTGTGAAGGTTTTGTAGATGCCAAATGCTACAAAGGTTAATAAAACAGCAACCTTCAGAATTGTTACAAATCCTCCAACTTTTCCAGATTCCTTAGCACCTCTAAAGTTGATGTATGTCAGCAAGCTAATTACAAAAAAGATTGAGAGTTTTGAAAGGAAAAATCGTGAGATTGGGATGATGGGGAGTATGGCTTCAGCAAAAAATGCGCCAAATGCAACTGCATACAACGAGCATGCAACACTATGGGCAAACCAGTCAACCCAACCCGCAAGAAATCCAAAAGGCTCAGGTAGCATTTCCTTAATCCACACATAACCCCCTCCAGCCTCTGGGAGTGCTGAGCCTAATTCTGCGTAAGCAGCAGCAGTCACAGTAGCAACAATTCCATTTAAGAAGAATGCGAGGATTAGTGCTGGCCCAGCTACACCAGCAGCAATACTCGTTAATGCAAAAACGCCAGCCCCTATCATCCCAGCAACGCCAATCATTGTAATATCAAAAAAAGAAAGCTCTCTACTAAGCTTTACTTGGATCATCTCCTGAGCCATCTGCAAAACCACAATTTAGCTGTTGAAAAAGTTTTGTGTTTTATTTGAATTCGAATTTAGAGAATTCTAGCAGTTTAAATGTTAAGCTATGCCAAAGCGATACAATAAGCAAAATCGTATTTGAATTCATAAGATTTAAATATCACAATATCTTTAAAGTAAGAAAAACAAGAAAAATCTTTCAAAGTGGTATAATGGGGATATGTTCAAAAATTAGGATAGTGTATGGGGTTGTGACTGTAAGTGATAAGGGACAAATCGCAATTCCTGCAGATTTGAGGAGGGATTTAGACATTAAACAGGGTGATAAACTCTTTGTACTTAAAAGAAGAGATGAAGCGGGATTTACACTCATAAAACTCGAAAAAATCGATGAATTGATGTATAAAATTCAAGAAGATGAATTGTTCTTTTCAAGAGAAAATAATGAAAAATGATAAAAATAAAAGGAGGTGATAAGATGCCAACTTGTAAGGACTGCAAGTTTTATGAGCCAATTGACGAAACAAAGGGCAATTGCTTTGGGCATGAAGTTCCGGCAGATATGGATGTTGAAAAGTGTCCAGCAAAGGCATTCCAGCCAAAATAATGGGTTTTTTACGATCTTACAGAAGAAAAACAAGGGCGAAGTGGGGACAAGATTAAAGTGGATATTTGAATAAGAGTATATATATTCGAGAATGGGTTAATTTGACAAGCAGAAATTCGGTGCTAAATCTTGCAAGAATGTTAAAAATATCTTGAACAGGGAGTTTGATATGGAATTCTGGATAAATTAGTTATTTACTTTTCTAATGCTAGAGCTATTTTAATTGCGGTGTCATTGGGAGCTACACGAATTGCAGAGTGTGTAATGTCATCAAATAAAGCCCAATTACCACCTAATTCTTCTATTTTATATTCTAGCCCGTCAATTAAAATTGCTCTTAGAAGTCTTGCAACTTGATCTATACTTCTAGCTACAAAAACACCTCGTGGGATTCTATCAACTGGGGAGACTTGGAACATTAGAGGGTGCAAATCTCTAAATATCATTGCATCCTTTTCAAACTGGATGAATTTTTCTCTAACAAATTCTCTGACATTTCCATTAATTCTAGTTTTAAAACCTTTTCTATATAAGTCACTTAATATAATTTCATCTTCGATCTCGTCTATATATTTCTTAAATGTAAAAGATAGTTTGTCAATTATATCTATTTTTTCTTTTTCTATGGATTTCAATTCTTCAAGGTCTTCATCAGTTATAAAATTTCTATCTTTAAGTTTAGTAAGAAATATATCATGCGTATAAAAAATTGATTTATCAAGTAAATCATACAATTCCCTTATTTTGTTTAAGTGCTCATTAGTGGGTGAATCAATGGAGACATCTTCTAGAATTCTTGGTACGTATATTATTACGGGTTTTCCATATGCGATTGTTAAACTTGCCTCAGCAACTTTGCCAAATGTCTCACTTTCTTGAGCATTATATACTGTCACTTTTGCTCTTTTTATCATTAGGCATTCAACTAGTCCCTTTTGGATTCTATCTTCTATATATGATTGGGTAGGGTCAAAGTAAACTAATCTCAGATCTCGTAATTTATCGTGATTAAGTAAATTATTTATAAATGTATAGTTGAGCTCGAAATCTTCTCTGGTTCTCATGGAGGTTGCAAAATAAATGTCAATGTTTTTGCAAGACAGGTATGCATATGTGTTTTCTTTTCCTTTTTGTCGTAGTTCTTCAATAACACCTTGGTCTTGTGAACCTTTGCATATTTGGATTATCTCTCGAAGAAGAGAAATATAAGGTTCATCAGGATAGAATATTTTATGATATATCAATCTTTCAGATGATTGTGGAATCGATGTTTTTCCGAGAATATCTTCAAATCCTTCTTTATTTAATCCGTACTCTCTTTTGACAAATTCTAACAATTCATTGTAGTCATTTACACCTTCATTTATAGCATCTGACAAAATATTTTCTAGCTTTTTCTGTACTCACTAACTTCTGGAAATTCTTTTTTTGCTAGATAACCTAAACAAAATCTTAATTCTGGCGGGATTTCTTTAAAACCCACTAGTTCTCTTTTAGGATCCTGAAGTCTTTCCTTTCGTTTCAGTCTCTCATCTTTATCTGGAAAAAACTCTGATAGCTTCTCTCTCAAGATTTCAGTATTTTCAACAAATTTTCGATAACCACCTCTAAACCGTCCATATACCAAGAAACAAAGACATCTAAAATTATGAACTCTCTTCTTTAGTTCATCTATTTTAGAAAAATCCAAATCACCGAAAATAATGCTATAAAAATCAGAATTTAATGTTTCTAAATCAAGAACTAGTAAAAGTCTGTTAAGTACTTCTCTTTTCTGTTCTTCTCGTAAATCTTCTGAATTATTTAAAAGCTCGTTCATCAATTCCTCTGCTATTTTCATTTTTTCTTCGTTCTCAAAAAGATTGGTATTTAATTTATTATCTAAACCTTTCAAAAGATATATTTGTTTTAAAAACTCTTTTTTAGATTCATCCTTGATTGAATTCAATGTATAACCCATAGAATATTTTATGGATAAGTGGTATAAAATTTTATGTTATTAAATAATCTATAACCTCGAAAAACACAATAGAAAACAATATATTTTCCCCTAAACCCCTTAAAGCGATGAGGTGTTTTGGAAGGTTTGTGGCTAAGGGAGAGGTGTTTGAAGGCTATTTTGAGATTGAAAACAACAAAATCCTTTTTGACTGTTATCAATTTGACATCAATGCTGTAAAATTTTTACCGCCAGTCAAACCAACAAAGGTGATATGTGTGGGTTTGAATTACAAAGACCATGCTGAAGAATTCGGCTTATCAATTCCCGATGAGCCAATTCTGTTTATGAAACCGTCAACCGCCGTAATAGGGCATGAGGACGTCATAGAATTGCCATCCATATCCAAGCGAATTGATTACGAAGGTGAATTAGCCGTTGTTATTTCCAAGGATTGTAAAAACGTGTCGTATGAGGAGGCGAAAGATTACATCTTAGGTTACACATGCTTCAACGACGTAACGGCAAGAGATCTGCAGCAAAAAGATGGACAGTGGACGAGATCAAAGTCTTTCGATACATTTGCACCCGTTGGACCTTACATAACTCTGAATCTTAATCCATCAAATTTAAAAATTGAGACGAGGTTGAATGGAGAAGTAGTACAAAAATCGAACACAAAAAATCTAATATTCGATGTGTTTAGGTTGGTTGAGTTCGTATCGGGCGTTATGACGTTAAAGAAAGGAGATGTGATAGCTACCGGAACACCTTCAGGTGTTGGAATGCTAAAGGATGGAGATGTTGTTGAGGTTGAAATTGAGAATATTGGAATACTCAAAAACAAAGCAATGGCGGTGAGATGATGGAAGTTAGTCTAGAAAAGGAGTACAATTCCCAAAAGGTTGAGGAGAAGTGGTTAAATCTTTGGAAGGATGAGATGTACTATTTTGATTGGAATTCAAAAAAACCGCATTACATTATTGACACTCCCCCTCCCTACCCAACGGGTTCATTTCACATTGGAAATACGTTAAACTGGTGTTATATCGATTTTATTGCCAGACACAAGAGGATGAAGGGTTTTGAAGTGATGTTTCCACAGGGATGGGACTGCCATGGGCTGCCGACAGAGGTCAAGGTTGAGGAGAAGTATGGGATAAGCAAGAATGATGTGCCAAGAGAGAAGTTTAGGGAGCTTTGTGTAGCTTTTACTGAAGAAAACATAGAGAAGATGAGAGAAACTATGAGAAGGATGGGCTTTTCAGTTGATTGGAGCAAGGAGTACATAACAATGTATCCTGAGTACTATTCAAAGACCCAATTGTCGTTTGTCAGGATGTACAACAAAGGTTTGATTTACAAATCGTATCATCCCGTCATCCATTGCCCAAGATGTCAAACAACTATAGCTTTAGCTGAGATTGAGTATAAAAGTGGTAAAACAACCTTGAATTACATAAAATTCGATGATGATGTTGTTATTGCCACAACCCGCCCTGAATTGATTCCGGCATGTGTAGCAATTGCCGTTCATCCTTCTGATAGCAGATATAAGCATCTGGTAGGAAGGAAGGTTAGAATCCCTACAACGGAATACGAGGCTGAAGTTATAGAGGACGAAGAAGTTGATCCTGAATTTGGGACTGGTATCGTCATGATTTGTACCTTTGGAGATAGACAGGACGTTAAGTGGTGGAAGAAGCACGATTTGGAGTTGAGGGTTATTCTTGACAACAACGGATTGTTAAATGAGAAAGCTGGGAAATATAAGGGATTAACGATCAAGGAGGCAAGAGAGAAGATATTGGAGGACTTAAAAGCTGAAGGTAGGTTATTAAAGCAAGAAACGATCGATCACAACGTTGGTGTTTGCTGGCGTTGTAAAACACCAATTGAAATAATCGTTGAGGAGCAGTGGTTTGTTAAGGTAGAGAGGAACAAGATATTAGATGCGGCTAGAAAAATTAAGTGGGTACCACATCACATGCTTTCTCGCCTTGAGAGCTGGGTTGAGGGAATGGAGTGGGACTGGGTTGTTAGTAGGCAGAGAATTTTTGCAACCCCAATTCCTGCGTGGTATTGCAAGAAGTGCGGAAAGATTAAGGTTGCAAAGGAGGAGTGGTTGCCCGTAGACCCAACAAAGGATAAACCTTTGGAGCCTTGTGAGTGCGGCTCAACAGAATTTGTTGGTGAAGATGACGTTTTGGATACGTGGATGGATTCAAGTATAACCTCCCTCATCATCTCGGGCTGGCCCAATTTGAAGGAATATCCAACGAGTTTAAGACCGCAGGGACATGACATAATAAGGACCTGGGCTTTCTACACGATTTTGAGGTCTATAGCCTTAGTAAATCAAATTCCTTGGCACGAAATTGTGATTAACGGCATGGTGTTGGGCGAAGATGGAAGGAAGATGAGCAAAAGCTTGGGCAATATAGTTCAACCTGACGAGGTTATTGAGAAGTATGGGGCAGACGCTTTAAGACAGTGGGCAGCAAGCGGTGTTGTAGGGAGTGATGTAATATTTGCTTGGAAAGAAGTTATTGCTGCAAGCCGCTTTCAACAAAAATTCTGGAGTATTTTACGCTTTACAATGCTTCATATAAAAGATTATGAGTTCAATGATGAAGATATTAAGCATTTGAGGGATGCCGACAGGTGGATTTTGTCAAAGCTGAACAAGTTAATTAAAGAAGTTGATGAACACATGGAAAATTACAGGTTTGGTGATGCCCTAAAGGCAATAAGGAGCTTTACTTGGTATGAGTATGCTGACAACTACTTGGAGATTGTTAAAAATAGGTTGTATGCGGGTGATGAAAATGAGAAAAAAGCTGCTAAATACGTTCTCTACAAAACGATGGATGTGTTGTGTAGGTTGATTGCTCCAATCACACCTTTCTTGGCTGAAGAGTGCTGGAGCAGGTTTAAGGAAGGAAGTGTGCACTTGCAAAGCTACCCAAAGCCCGATGAAGGGTTGATTGATGAAGAGGCTGAGAAGAAAGGTGAGGTTATAAAAGAGATAGTTGCCGCCATAAGAAGATTTAAACACGATAAAGGCATGGCTTTGAATGCCCCGCTGAAAAACGTTTTACTGCATTTACCGTATGAGGTTGATGTCAGGGACATAAGCGGGGCGATAAATGCAAAGGTTGAGATTTTAGATGTACTGCCAGATGTAAAGCTTAGAGTTAAAAAGTTAAAGCCCAAGTTTGGCATAATAGGGCCAATGTTCAAGGATAAAACGAAGGAGATAGTCAATTTAGTAAACAATTTAAGCGAGGATGACAAGATGGAGTTTGTTGAGAAAGGTGAAATTGAAGTTAATTTGGACGGACAAAAATACACAATAAAATCGGAATGGTTTGATGTTGAGATGGAGAAGGTTGTTGAAGGTAAAGCAATTGAAAGCGTGGAGATTGGGGATGTTACACTGTTCATTGAGGTGTAAGCATGGATGTTGAAGGAATAAACTTAAAAGAGCTGTTTGATGCAAAAACCTTTGCACACATTCTCAAATGTTTGCTCAATTTAACCCAATCTGAAGTTGAGGTTTACTTTGCCTTGCACGAACACCCAAACAAGAGTGTTGATGAGCTTGCAGAGGTTATGGGAAAGGATAGGAGTGGCGTGTATAGGAGCTTGCAAAATTTGCTTGAAAAGGGTTTGGTTAGCAGAGAATACAGGATTTTGAAGCATGGCGGTTACAAGTATCTGTACGTTCCCGTGCCGATTGATGATTTAAAAACAAGATTGAAGGATGAGTTAAGCAGATGGTTCCACGTTTTGAATGAGGTTGTTGAAGGGTTTACAATTGAGTTTGGAGCGGTTAAGGAGGAATAATTGCTTTTAAAATAAAAAATAAGATTAAATTACTCCTTTTTTCTTCAGTTCCTCAAGCTTATCCTTTGTAAATCCAAGCATATCTAAATAAACGAACTCGTTGTCAGCCCCGACATCTCTGCAAACCCACTTTATCCTTCCAGGTGTTTTCTCAAACTTGGCTGTCACTCCTTGAACAACAACCTCACCATAGTTGGGATCGTTAATTCTCCTTAACAACCCCTTACCCACCAGTTCTCCTGATCAAACGTCTGCTTCGGCGTCCAAACCTCTCCAGCAACACATGTACCTTCACCTTTGTAATCGAGAGTTGCCTGAATAATCTCTTGGACAGTCCTCTCTTTTGTCTATTTCTCTATTTCTGCCAAACACTTGGGCCAGGTTTCTGGATTTAACCTGTGGTGAATTGTCGGATACTTCTCTCTCAAATCAGGCCTGTCAATTATGCTCGTCAAAGCGTAGAAGTTTATATCGCTAAATCCAGCCATAAATGCCATACCATCCTTAGCTCTAACAATTGTATATACAAAGACTGCTGGATCAAAGTTTGCAACCCTCCCAACAACCTTTTTCTTCGTGTGGTAATACTGGACGTAGTAGTTATTGGTTTTGGCCTGAGCTTCCGCAGGACACACGTCGATGAATTGCCCTTTACCGCTCATCAGTCTATACCACAAAGCGACCATGATGCCAAAGGCTGCAAATCCCCCTCCAACATACCAACCTATCCAAGGTCCGAGCTTTGTTGGAACTCTCGCATGTTCTGGGAATTCTTCATACTCCTCAGGAATTCCAGTAGTCCAAGCCATTCCGCTCATTGCCTGATCAACCACATCGTAATCATTCTTGTTTGACTTTGCCTTAGGTCCAAAGTGTCCATAGCTTGAGATTGCACAGTAAATTAGCCTTGGATTAATCTTTCTCAACTGCCTATAACCAATTCCTAGTGAATCCATGTATCCTGGTTTGTAAGTCTCGATTAAGACATCAGCTTTCTTAGCCATCTCGATGAATATCTCTCTACCTTCTTCTTTTGTTAAATCTAAGGTTATGTGATACTTGTTTCTACCTTCAACTATGTACGCCAATCCAGTATTGTTAATTTTTATGCCATATGGAGTCATCTTTCTTGCTACGTCCCCTTCAGGCGGTTCTATTCTGATTACCTTAGCCCCGTACTCAGCAAGAAGAGATGAGGCGTACAAACCGGCAAAACTTCCATAGCTTACATCCAAAACTACAACATCACTCAAAGCCTCAGGTTTTTCAGAAGCTTTAAACGGGTCACAATTCTCCTTTGCCCAGTCATGCCAGGATTTCTCCTCCATGTTACCACCTCATGGATAGAACAATCCGTCTTTTCCATTCCAGTCTGGCGGTGGACAAGTCCATGGAATCTGTTCAATCCATCTACCAATCACGTTCTTCTTATACAACTCCTCAACTTCTTCTTTGCTCAACCCCAAAATTCTAATAAACACGTGTTCGTTGTCTATGCCCGTAGGTCTTGCTGTCCACTTGATTCTTCCCGGCGATTCACTAAGTTTTGGTACTGGTGCTACTTCAGCTAAGGACCCAGATATTGGATCGTCATAAACCCAAATTGATTTTCTCTCTTTCCAGTGTTCGTCCTCATACTGATCTTTTGAGCTCATGACTTTGTCTGATGCAAATCCAAATTTATTACTGAGTTCAATCAATTCTTCGACCGTCTTCTCTTTAGCCCAGTCATGCAAAGTCTTGTAAATTACATCTTGGTTCTCCTCTTTTAGCCTTTCATCAATTGAAGCGTACTTTTCAAAGAGATCAAGCCTGTTCATAGCCTCGCATAACCCTCTAAACTCATCCTCGCTAAAGGCGGCGATTGCAACAAAGCTGTTCTTACATCTCATTATATCAGATGGAACAACCGCAATATCTCTGTTTGTAGCTTAGTTTTTAATCTATTTTAGAAAGTTATATAATAGTCATTACAAATGGGAATTTTTAAATATACAACACAAAAACTTTTTGAATGGTGATATGATGGGTTTAGCAGATTTGTATAAAGAATTTATCGAGCTAACAAAGATGGAGAATACCGAGGAAAAGGAGAAGGCTATGAAAGCATTTTTTGATAGGTTTAATACAATGCAATTGCCAGAATACTTCAATTGGGCTGAAGAAATTTTTGAAGGAATACACGTAAAAGAAAGAGGCAAGCAAACTGCTCTACTCTGGGTTGATATTGAGAAATGGGAAGAGAAAAAATACAGTTACTCAGAATTTGCCGCTGAAGGCAACAAACTCTTGAATTACCTAAGAAAACATGGGGTTGAAAAGGGCAACAACTTGTATATGATGATACCGTTGCTTCCAGAAATATGGTTTGGTACCTATGCCCACATTAAGGGAGGTATTGTGGGTGTCCCCACTGCTACAACAATGACTGCAAGAGATTTAGATTTCAGGTTTAAAACTTATCCCCCAGATGCTGTAATTGCTGATGAAACTTCTGCAGAATCTATAGATGAGGCATTAGAGAAAACTAATGTAAAACCAAAAGTTAAAATCGTTATTGGAGAAAGAGATGGATGGGAGAGTTACGATACTGTAAGAAAGGAGAGTTCAGAGGCTGAAGCTGCAAAAACAAGACCTAGTGATCCAATATTCTGCTTTTTCACATCGGGTACAACAGGATTGCCAAAGAGAGTTATCCATACTGCCGTGTCGTATCCTCTTGGACATCTTTCAACAGCTTACATTATTGGAATTCGACCTGGCGACATGCACAACAATCTAAGCCAGCCTGGTTGGGCGAAGTATGCTTGGAGCTCGTTCTTTCCGCCGCTAATTGTAGGAGCAACCACCACAGGATTCTACTATGCTGGAAGGCTTGATGGTGATAGATACCTCGAAGCGGTGGCAAAATACAAGATTAGCACATTTTGCGCACCTCCGACTGCTTGGCGACTTTTCATGCTTTCTGATCTAAGCAAATTTAACTTTGAGGCATTGAGGGAAGTTGTAAGTGCTGGAGAACCGCTTAACCCAGAAATAATTGAAAAATGGAAGAAATATACAGGAACCGAAATTAGAGATTTTTATGGCCAAACAGAATCAACGGCGATGATTGGCAATCCACCATGGTACAGTGGTGGAAAAATCATTTCAGGATCATTTGGTCGTCCAACGTTTATGTATGATATAACACTTGTTGACGATGACGGTAACGAAATAACCAAACCAGGAGAGGAAGGACATATCGTCGTAAAACTCGACAAGTGGCGTGCTATTGGTTTGTTCAAGGAATACATGGGCAATCCTGAGAAAATGAAAGAGGTTTTCGTTGGCGACTACTATTATACTGGTGATAAGGCGTATTTTGATGAGAATGGTTACTGGTGGTTTGTTGGTAGGGCAGACGATGTAATAAAATCGTCTGACTATAGAGTAGGACCATTTGAGGTTGAGAGCGCTCTTATTGAGCATCCCGCTGTTGCAGAGGCTGCAGTAGTTGGAAGCCCAGATCCCATCAGATATCAACTCGTCAAAGCATTTGTAATTCTAAAGCCCGGATATGAACCTTCAAGAGAGCTTGCGCTAGAACTCTTTAAACACTGCAAGAAGGTACTTGCCAAATACAAGCTCCCAAGAATCATCGAGTTTGTGCCAGAAGTGCCAAAAACGATAAGTGGAAAGATAAGGAGAATTGAACTAAGAAAGATGGAAGAGGAACTCAAAAAGAAGGGTGAGAAGAGAGAACACGAATACTTCTATCAGGACTTCCCAGAACTTAAATCTAGTTAATCTTTAACTACAATCTTACAATCTTAATTTTTTGCTTTTTGTCTTTTTTGTCTTTATCTTTCGTTTGTATAGTCCTGAAATTTTTGACCTTATAAACCCTACTCATTCTCCAACCACCTCATCAAAAAGCTTGAATGCAACACCTAACCTCGCCTCTACAGGCAACCTGCTCCAGAAGGCATCTT
>Ga0180301_10000165_pt1 | contig 48757 bp, 55 predicted proteins | sample GuaBasSediGuay16_FD_121797 | JGI IMG/M metagenome (GOLD analysis project Ga0180301, IMG submission 121797) | Subseafloor sediment microbial communities from Guaymas Basin, Gulf of California, Mexico - Guay16, Core 4569-2, 12-15 cm | ecosystem: Environmental > Aquatic > Marine > Hydrothermal... | reverse complement strand
TAGTATGAGGGGGTGGTTTACACGTCCTATTACACCTATTATTGGTTTTTGTGTATTGAGTGCTTTTTTGACGAATTCTTCGAATTTTTTGCTTAGTAGCTCCATTTTTCCTATTTCGTCGATTAGCAGTACTTTTGTTTTGGGGTCTGTTAGCATTTTATTTAGGTGGTCCTCAACTATCTTTTCAAAGCCTTGGACGTTAACCCCATATTTTGATACTCGGTGGGGGCTTTTTATTGTTATGCTTGCGAGGATCTCTTCGGGGCCTCCTGGATATACTATTACTTTGAACCCCCATCTTCTCCCACCGATACGTATTTCTGGGCATATGATTCCTCCTACCTGTATACCCTTATCCAGTAGTTCTTTTGAGATGCTCATTATTAGTGTTGATTTGCCCGATCTTGGGGGGCCCGTTACAAATATGTTCTTTGGGAGAAACTTTGTATTCATTTTCTATTACACCTTATTTTTAATAATTGTATATTGTGGCTAATATTTTGCTTGGTGTGGAGACTTGCTTAGAGAATTGAGAAATCTTGGTATTGTTTGGAGTGTGATCGTTGAGCGGAAAAAGGTTTCTTTGGAGGAACTTAGGGCTGCTGTTGCTGAGAGAGACCCGAAGATTTTAGAGTCCATCGATGAGATTGTTGAGGAGCTCTACACATTGGGACTCATAGACTATGAGGACAACAATATTGTTCTTAGTAATGTTGTTCCAGATAACATGGTTGAGATGCCCTGTATTCGTTGTGATAGACTTTCTACATGTAGAATTGGGGCACGTAGCGATCCTTTTAAATGCGAGAAGTTTGTTGAGTGGTTCATAAAGAATTTCTCTGAGCATTCTTTGTGATTAGTATGCAGATTGAGGTTCTCAATGATAGGCAGATCCGCATAGGTAAATATGTTTTTAATGGCGAGCGGATTAATAATTCTTTAGAGGTTTTTGTTCCGGTCAAAGTTTTAGAGCCTGTGAGTTTTGGAGAGATTCCTATAGGAGTTCGTATAATTGCTGATATAACTCCTCTTCTCCCAAGTGGTGTTACCAATAGGCTTATCTACGGGTTTTCCTGCTCTACTGATGTTTTGATAACAAAATCTGGTATCATATACATCTTCGATTTAATCTATAGATATTATCATGGCGTAGTCTCCATTGGCTTGTTTTTTGATGCTGCTCTAAGGATTGCCTCGGCATTAGGATTTAGGATTTTGGATAAAACCAAGAATACCTATTATATGTCAGCAGAGCTATTCTTCCAGGCAAAGACTGAGGAAAATGTTCTTAGAACTTTGGAAAGGAGTGTTATTTATTTGCTTAAACTTATCTCAAGGCTTGGCAGCTTCTTAGAAGAGAAAATTCAGAGCTTTCTCGAAGAGTTTTTGAAGAAACAACTATATCAGTAGTTATGCTCTTTTAAAGGTAAGCTCAAAATACGTTATGAAGAGACCGGTCAGAAATCTTAATTGACTCAGTCTATCAGCCTCTACGAAGAAATCTACATAGCAAATCTTGTTTTGGGGCTCTAAGTGAGCATAGAATATATACGTCGTCCCTCTCCGTAAGCCTACTTCAGAGGCTCCACCTCTGATGGCGATCCTAGGGAAGTATGTCGCTGATAATCTTTCTTGGCCATCAGTTATTACTAGAATAAGTTTAGATTTCTCTTGTTTTATGTCTTCTAGCTTCCCCATAAACCTTACTGCGTATATATTTCTTCCGAGTTCTGAGAGAATCTCCATATCCTCTAGCCTCATAGTTAGGATCTCACGAATACTAGAAAATACATATACCATCACTTCTCAGCCTCTAGTTCTATTGTTATAGTCTCACCATCCTTCAGATTATATTTTGCTCTTAGGTTATTTCTTGCTACTATCTCAACCACATCATCCCCATGAACACTCCTAGCAGGCCTTATTAACAATATCTTTTCTCCACGGAAAAAAGCAAGAGCATAATAAATTACACCATGCCCATCAGGAGGCGTATATTTATTGCGTTCTAATCCTATATCATACCATCTGGCATTTCTTAGTTTTATGTTGAGCGTACCTTCAAAAACTCTCTGGCCTAATAAGCTTTCAAAGAATTTTCTGTATTGGGGAAGCGAAACATAGTACGATCCTCGGCCCATGCCGCTGGTCACTATGCCTCTTATTCTCAGTTTTTTTGGCATTTCGATCTAAACCCAGCTAATTCTACTTAGACAAAAGTTCTATTACAGTTAGAGACTAATGTGGAAATATACGACCCTACTATTTATGATTAGTAACCGATAAATTCGATTTGATTAAAACACTTTCATTTGAATGATAAGTTATTTTTGAAACAACTTAAACCAACAATTCTAAATTAGTATACGTCCGATAACTGGTGAATTCAATGAGTATAAGTCTTAGCAAGGAGGAAAAGAAGAAAAATTCTGATAGGAATACTGAGATGATACCGTTAACATACCATGAAACAGCGGAACTCTTGGAGAAACTGTACAGGGAAAGAGGAGGTTTTAGGCTTACGGAACAACGTCGAGTTTATGAATATGTACAGAAATTTTTATTTGCATCAAAAGAAGAGATACTCTCTCTTGTTAAAAGTCTTGAGGAGGAACTAAAAATTCCAAGACAAGTAGCTATCCAGATTGCATATCTCCTACCTATCACACCAGAAGAATTTGAGCCGTTCTTCATCCAGCTTAGAAGAATGGGATATAAAGAACTGAATCCTGAGGAATTCGTCTCTAAGGCTACTAAACTCATATTGCCCGTGTGGAAGAAAAATCTAAATACAATACTAACACTAAGAAATATAAACATTGCAGAGCTTAGAGCTGAACAAAAAAAGAAATGATATTTGTCCTGTGAGGTGTCCTAATGAGTATTGTTTTCTCAAGGCTGCGAAAACTGTTTAATAGGATCAGAGGACGCTACATCGATGAAAAAGAACTTAATGCCATACTAATGGATCTTCAGAGGACACTTATTGATTCGGATGTCAATGTTCAGCTTGCGATGGGATTGGCAGAACGCATCAGAAAGAGAGTTCTCGAACAAAAAATACCTGAGGGCGTATCGCTCGATGTTATTGTTATGCGAGCATTGTATGAGGAACTAGTAAAGTTTCTCGGCGAAAGAAAATACACTTTAAATATACGTCCAGGCAAGAGAAATTTAATTGTCATGATAGGCTTGCAAGGTAGTGGAAAGACAACAACAGCAGCAAAATTAGCTCTATGGCTAAAAAAGAGGGGACTTAGTGTTGGGCTGATATGTGCTGATACATACAGACCTGCTGCGTATGAACAACTAAAACAGCTTGCTGAAAAAATCAATGTGAAATTCTACGGGGACCCCAAAGAAAAAGATCCTATAAGAATTATTGAGAAAGGCCTAAGAGAACTCAAAAAAGTTGATATTGTAATCATTGATACCGCTGGTCGACATAAAGAAGAAAAAGGATTAATGAAGGAGATGCAAAAAATTGTAAATAAGTTCAAACCCGATGAGGTCATTCTTGTCATAGACGGTATGATTGGGCAAAGAGCATATGATCAGGCAAAGGCTTTTAGAGAGGCTGTTGGTAGGATTGGAGGAATTATCGTCACAAAACTTGATGGTAGCGCGAGAGGGGGAGGAGCTCTCTCCGCAGCGGTTGCTGCGGGAGCTCCAATCAAATTTATAGGAGTCGGCGAACATTTGGAAGACCTCGAACCTTACGACCCACCTAACTTTGTTGCTAGAATTCTTGGTTTGCCCGATAAGGCATTCCTAGAGGAACTACTCCAAACAGTCCCAGAGAGGTTGTTAAAAACTAAAGAATTGACATTAAAGGACCTACGCGACTACTATGAGAATATTGTAAAAGGAAGATCTGGTATTCTCGGAAGAATTAAGGAATATTTTTCTAGTGCTATTAGTGAGAGAGAACTTCAGAGAAATATAGGTCGAACTCTTGCGGTTCTAAAGGCTTTAAATGAGGATGAGCTTTATAACATAGAGCTTCTCAAGGATCCAGAACGCTTAGATAGGATTGCGAGGGGAAGCGGTGTGAATCGTACTTTTGTCAAGAAACTTATAAAACAATTCTATAAACTTAGGAAGATGGTAAACACATTGATGCGCCAGCGAGGACTCCGAAAGGAGGAGGCATTAAGACAGATTATGGAACAGGGATTCGATGCCGAGACTCTAGCGAAAATAGCTAAGAAAATCGGTGCATAGGATATGCGAAAGAGAACTAGAGACAGAGTGCTCCTACTCTTGGCTATAAAGCCTCCAGAAAAAACTGTAGATTTTGAGCATATCTATGAGAAGGTCAGACGTGATTGCGGTGCCTCGCGTGAGGAGATAAAACAGGCGTTAGATGAGCTTATCGCTGAGGGATTAGCTAAACGAGTAGGAAACAATTTTGCTATTACCGAGGAGGGAAGAAAATCTGCCTGGGATCTAGCATTTGACCCAGAAATGAACCGCAGTTATCGACTTGTCTATATTGCACGTTGGTACTACAGATATGTCGAAGATCTAATATTACCTTTCATTATTAACAGACCAGTAAGCTTGGTCAAAGTTTTTTCAGACGAGTCGGATCCAACAGGCAAAGTTAAACCTATCTTCTCTAGATATGCAAAACAAAAGCCTAAACGATAGAATTATATTTATAACAAGAGGAATCTTTGGAGATATATTAATGCACACGCAATTGACTTTATTCCCTATGTACATGCAGATATCAACGCCGAGTATCCAGACTGGTTCATAATAGATATCGACGCAGGAGAAGAATTAAAATCTGCTGAGAATGGCTCTGAATTAATAAAAGAAGTAACCCTAGAGGTCTACTTAGTGCTATATGAGGAATTCGATGTGAAATCCTGCATCAAATTCTCGGGTGGTCGTGGATTCCAAATATGGGCGACGTTCGATCAGCCGCTTGGAAAGTTCGATGCTTATCGCGATGCTGTTAAGCTCATTCAAAAGCTGGTCGAACAAAGACTAGAAGAGAAATACTATGAATTCCGAGAGAAATACGGAACTATTTTTGATACCCCGATAACCACAAGCGATGTAGCACACGCAGATAGAAGAAAAAAGAGAATACTACTTGATTGGAGTAGTCTTAAGCCTGAAGGCGACGTCAGAGCACCTTGGTCAATACACTGGAAAACAGGGCTCATCAGTGTTCCGGTGGACCCCCGCCAGATATTAGATTTTGACATAGAACAGGCAGATCCTCGTATGGTTGTTGAGAATCTTAATAAACTGAAGCATTTATTTGAACTTCCTATATCTAGTTCAGCTATGCTTAGGAAGGCTTTGAAGCCGTCGTTAGATCTCTTCTTTGGATAACCAGTATTGACTGTCCAAACCTACTTAAGGAAATCAAAAACAACAACCTATCGACTTTACACTCACCACTGTTGTGTAATATTATTTGCATATTGATGAGGTATAACTGTGGATACTGCTCTTAAATGAAAATTGGACACTTAGAGATTCTAGGATTTTAGGGTGAATTAGGGTTGGACATTGAGCATATATTTAGAGCATATGATATTAGGGGTATCGTGGGAAAGAATCTTCTTCCCGATGTTATTTTGAAGGCATCAGCAATTTTCGCAAACATCATAACTGAAAAGGGAGGAAAAAAAGTAGCTGTTGGAGGAGATATCAGAATATCAACACCGTCTCTTGTTTATGCTGCGATGAGCGGAATAATAGCTGCAGGAGTAGATGTCTATCTAACATACCCCCTGCCTATACCCGTGTTTTGCAATTTTATTTGGCAAAACAAAAACATTCATGGAGGAGCTTTCATTACAGCTTCCCATAATCCACCACAATACAATGGAGTCAGATTCAGAAGGGGCGATGGCACGGGCTTTTCACATGAAAACATTGAGATTAAAAAAAGATTCTTCAAAAACAGAATCAAATTCGTTGGATGGGCGGATTATGGAACTTCAGACACTATCCAAAATGAGGAAGTCATCGATATGTACTTAGAGTTCATAGCATCAAGAATACCCAAACCCGACAGATCAATACGAGTTATCATTGATGGAAAACATGGAGCAGCAAACTTAGTTTCCTTGAAATTATTTGCTCAGTATGGCCATGAGACTATAGCCCTTAACAGCATAATAGATGGAACATTTCCAACAGGAATTCCAGACCCACTTCATGGGGATGTTAGTCAAATAAAAAATCTAATGATTACCACTAAGGCACCGATCGGAATAGCATATGATGGCGATGGAGATCGTGCAGCATTTTTTGATGAGAAAGGTAGGCTTGTCCCATCCGAAATTATCGGTCTATTTCTTGCGGAGAATCTACTCAAGGCAAATGATGTTATAGTATATAATACTATGTGTAGCTCTATGCTTAGACGAAGAGCTGAAGAAATGGGTTTCAAAACAGTTGAATGCCGCGTAGGAGATGTCTTTATGGCCGAAGCTACTAAGATCCACAATGCTAAACTTGGTATCGAGGAGTCATATCATTTCTTTCTGCCAATATTTGGTTTTCACTATGATGATGCTATTATGGCTTCCATTATTGTAACAAACTTGCTTGCAAGTATGGAAAAAAGTCTAGCCAAGATACATGATTACTATGGTCCGATATTTACAATAAGGCAGAATATTCAGGTTGATGATAAAGTGAAGTTCGAAATAATAGAAAAATTCAAGAAGTGGGCAACAAGCGAATATAGCGACGTAAGTACAATCGATGGCGTAAAAATATATCTAGAGAACGGTAGCTTCTTAGCTCGTCCCTCAAACACCGAACCATTAATAAGAATAGTTGCTGATGGAGAATGCAAGGATATTGCCGAAGAAATCCTAAGGAAATTTACTAAAAAACTTAAAGAGATAATCACGAATTTTTCAAAAGGTTAGATTACATAGACTTAGCTTCTTTTATTTTGAACCTAAACTGAACTTTAAGCTCACCGTTAAATGCTTTTTCGGCGCCCTCAAGTATTCTATCTGCGAGTTCACTAGCAACAGCATCGGCGTTTTCAATATTTATTTTACCCTCCTTAAGATCTAGATAGAACTCATAGAGAACCTTCCCAACATACTTAGCAAAGGGCGAGTCTCCCCTTACTTTTAGTACGGGTTTTATTACCTTTTCTATAAATTTACGTCCACGCTTAATGGCCCCAATTCCTATATCAATACTTACTTTCTCTATGAAATCATCTGTTATTCCGAGCTCCTTAAGCTTATCTTCTAGTCTTATAACCTCACCATTCTGTATAAATCCTACTCTATAGAGACCATTCTTGAGTACTTGAATTCCTATTCTCTCTACAAGTTTAGATAAGATCCGATCAGATAATATAGATTCCTTTTTCATTTCCTTTATACTCTGGCCTCTTCGAGATACTATCACCAGGTTTACTTGCCTTGTATACTCACTAAGAATTGCTCCTCGCACAGTTTTTTTGCGAGGAACACCTCGAAGATCGACATATCTATACCCTCCACCCTTTTTCTCAAGTTTATAGCGAGAAAATCTTATGCCAGGCGGCTCTGTGAGTACTATTTTCTTGAGCTCTGTAGTTTCAAGCGATGGATGATGCATAAACCCAAACTTATCTGTACCCCCCGTTATCTTGAATGTATATCCTGGAAGCCCTATAACCTTGCCATCCAGTATCTGTCCAATACGCTTTCCGTACAGGGCACTTCTAAGTTTTTCGTCTTGAAGTAATATCTCGAATGCTAATCCAGTACCAAAGAACGCCTTCCCATCGCTTATAACTAATATTATTCCATCCGGCTTAGGCTGTCTCTCCGATCTAGCGGGTTTTTTCTTTCTATGCGTCAATACCGATCACCTATAAGAATACCATGAAGTTCTCAACAGGGTCATCTATGGTCTCATCAGCCCCAAGCATGTCCCGTTCTCGAAGATACTGATTTGCTAGTAACCAATATATAAGCGCGAGTGCTTTTCGTCCTCTATTATTGCATGGTATGACCAGATCAACATTATATGGCTCATTCGAGGTGTCGGCTAATGCGACTACTGGAACTCCTATTTTATTAGCCTCACGTATAATGTTTGCTTCTTTCATCGGATCGGAGACAAATACGATTTCAGGTTCAACATACTGTGGGAGAGAAGGATTTGTTAATATTCCAGCATAATATTTTCCGATGCGAGCTATAATTCCTGTCCACTTAGAAAACATCAATAAAGGCTTCTGAGCATAAATCCTCATAGCAAAGGCGAATATTTGTTCAGGTTCGTAGTTAGCCAACATCTTCGCAGCTATCCTTATCCGCTCATCTGTCTTCCTGATGTCAATCAAGTATACCCCTGCTTTTTTTGAGTGCACATATTGTCTCATTGGTTCTGCAAGGCTATGAGTCCCTATGTGTACACCAAACTTCATATATACCTTTGATGGTACTAGGAGCTCTCCCGACATCTTATCACCGCTCAGACCTATCTACTTCTCCTTAGTCTCGACACGTATACTTCTAAACCATTTTTGTTCATATAAAATCAGTGAGTCAATGAGCTCAATATGGCTAAGAAACATTCTTCTGCAACATTCCTTTTTAATACCTAAGCTGTCTAGAACTAATCCTGGGTCTTCACCTGCTTTTACGCGTCTAGCAAATTCTTCCCATAAATGTCCTATAACCTCCCCACAACTAAAACAACGAATTGGGATTATAATTTCTGTTCACCTCGCCTTTAATGCTCTGCTGTCTAGCCCTAATACTTCGACATTGACACCTTCTTAACATATGATTATGATACTATAAAAGATAGCCTTCACTTTTAGTAAAGTTAAAGCAACGAGATATACTATTGGCTGACTTACATACTTCCGATATCAATTAATCTAACCTTAAATTTGTAGAAGTTAATGATAGGAATTGTTCGTATTAGTTGGTGTTGACTCAATGAAGATAACAAAGCTGGAAGATCTACAAAAACCCCTCCATAGTTCTATTGAAAAGGCAGTAATGACAGCCCCACCAAGAAATTTTGAGGAGAGTGTCGAATGCATAATTGTAATCCGAGATATAGATCTTAGACGTCCAGAGAATAGATTCAGAATGTTTGTAAAGCTTCCTCACGAAGTTGCTAAGGTTGATAAGATAGGCGTATTTGCTGATGGCCCCCATCTTACACAGATACAGTCTGCTAAAATTGATGGCGTGATTTTAGAAGTAATAGACCGTGCGAAACTTGAAGTTATAAGAGCTAGACCGAGAATGGCAAAGAAACTTGCTAAGAATTTCAGAATTTTCGTTGCAAGCGCACCGCTTATGACGATCGTAGCTAGGTATATAGCAAGATACTTAGCACCAAGAAATAAGATGCCAATACCAGTTCCACTAAACAAAAATATGGTTGATGCCGTAAACGAAGCCAAAAAGACTGTAGCTGTTAGGCTTTCTACAACACCACAAATAGCCACGAAAATTGGATATAGATCCATGCCAGTCGATCATCTGACTGAGAATGTTATGGCGTTGATAAGCAGTATTGTTAATAAACTGCCAAACGGCTTCAGAAATATAAGCGACATCTATGTCAAGACAACAATGGGACCTGCTGTTAGGATTTCGATAGATTAAGGGATTATCGATGTCTTCCTATATGGTATATAAGCGGAAGAAACCTTATCCCGAGAAGAAAAAAAGAAAAATAGAGGAGATTGCAAATTTGTTTAGGGAATATCGTAACATTCTACTTGTTGGTATACGGGACGTTAATGCTAATCAGATGAAAGAACTGCGAAGGAAACTTTGGGGCAAAGCTATCTGCAAGGTCATAAAGAACACTCTAGCTGAGTTGGCAATCGATACTGTTGCTAAGAAAAGAACAGAAGTCGCAATTTTGAAGGATTATCTAGTTGATATGCACGCACTAGTATTCACAAATGATGACCCATTTGAAATAGCACGAATAATAGATTCCATTAAGGAAGACAGACCTCTTAAACCAGGACGAGTATCGCCAGTTGATGTTGTTATAAAGAAAGGTTTTACGGGATTTAGGCCAGGACCAGAACTTAATGAAATGAGAATGGCAGGGCTTCCAGTCAGGATACTTGATGGTGAGGTATTCATAACAAAGGATCATGTTTTAGTGCGAGCTGGGCAAGTGGTATCACCGTACGCAGCACGCGTCATGGCTCTCTTAGACATCAAACCTTTAAAGATCGGACCTAAAGTAATTGTGGGAATAGTTGATGGAATGCTTGTTAGTAGTGAGATTCTCCTTAAGCCATTCGAGGAGTATATTAAGGAGATTCAGATTGCTATAAATGAAACAAGGACATTAGCTATTGAAGCAAAGATCTTCGTTCCAGAACTATTCGAAGACTTTGTAGGCCTCTCTATTAGAGAAGCTATAAGCTTGGCTACTATTATTGGATTTATCGCTCCCGATACACTACCAGAGGTGATAAGAGTAGCACTAAGTGAGATCTCCACGCTGTTAAATGCCATAAAAGATGAGCTTCCAGAAATCCCAGAGGATCTACAGAAACTAATTTCTGCGACACCCACTAAGGAGGAAAAGAAAGAAGAGAAGAATGTGGAGGAGAAGAAAGAGGAGAAAAAGAAGAAAGAGGGTGAAGAGGAAGCACTAGCGGGATTGAACCTACTCTTCTAAAACCCTTTTTACTTTCATAACGATACTCTGTATTTTTTCTAAGTCTAGGCTTTTTCTAGACATCGCTGCGACGACAAGACTATAGTCACCATGTCTCACAAAAAGCAGAGCCAAACCACTTTGTAAGTATATTGTGAAAAAATTTATTTTGCCTGACATCGAAGGTACTCTATTAAGAGCATCCTCAGCGCTTTGAGCAATCATACCTGCGAACTCCACTATTTTGTATGCATTTTCTAGGTCTAAGTTCGCCTTTATTATCTCTTGGTGCCTACATAAAACGACGTATTTTATGTCTTCTCGGTTTACTAGGGCTTCATATATCTCTTCTAAACTCAAACATACCACCTCATAGGAGTCTACGTATTTCCAAAAGCAACCTTAAAATTTCTAGGAGATCCTTGATGCTAAGTCTTTTAATTTCGAACTCGAGGGTATAGCTTATTTGATCCAAAATTCTTTTAACAAGTAGTTCTAGGAGCTTATCAATGTCTTCCATTTCGCTGGTTGGAAATCTAGGCTTTTCTCTCTCTGTATAAGCTCTTTCTTCAATTGTCTTATCCCAAACTCTAGGTTTCTCCTTAAATTCTACGATCTCTCCGCCACTAACTTCTCCTATAACTTTTATCCTTGATTTATCAATTCTTTTAAGCTCTTCTGGTGTGGCTAGGAATATCTCACAGTTAGGACAATATCTCAACCCTACATCTTTTCTTAGAAATAGAATAGCTCCACAGCGAGGACATGTCTCATCGAGCATCCTGTGGCCTTCCCTGAGAAGCAAAACCATTTTTTGGATAAGCTTATCTTTAAGCTCTGGATTTCTTATCCAGCTTTCCTCTTTATCGTTTTTTCTCTTCAATATCTAGCACCTAACTAAGTATGTGGTAAAGTACTGCGAAATCAGATATTAGCATTAATTATGATTAAGCTAATATCAACACAAGATTAAAGAATTATCAAAGCGTTACCGCATTATTTTTAATACTAACAACAATGTTAGTATGTATTGTATTCGAGGGGTACATGGTGATTTAAATGCCAACTAAGAGAGAAGCAAAATGTTATAGAAAAATACCTAATCACCTATACACGTGCAGAGAATACATAAAAAGTATACCGCAGTCGAAGATCAGGATTTACAACATGGGAAATCCAAACAACAAATATGATTATAAGGTACTCATAGTGTCCGATCAACGTACTATGATACTGGCGAGGGCATTAGAAGCTACAAGAATCACAGTGAATAGATACATGAATGAGAACGTAGGAAGAGGAAACTTTTTCTTCCGAATAAGACCCGTGCCACACCATATTGTTCGGGAAAGAAAATTCCTTGGAACTGCAGGAGCAGATAGGATCCAAAAGGGTATGAGACGAGCATACGGTAAGCCATCCGACCGAGCAGCTGTGGTTGACATTAATGACATTATTTTGGAGTTGTGGGTATATTCCAAAGACCTAGAGCACGCTAAACGTGCCGCCAAACTTGCGACATATAAGCTAGGCATAGATACCCGAGTGGAGATCGTTCCATTTGGCAAACAATAATCGCTGGATTATGCTAACCATATATAGGGAATCCTATTGTCTATGTGTTTTTGGTTTAGCTTTTAATTCTAAGAATTATTATGATGAGAGATTGTTTGCTCAGTGTAAATGGGTGTTTCAATGGCAAAGAAAAAAGCCAAGATGACGCTACCGAAGACTGTCGTAAGCAAATTCATGAGGCCTAGCGAATTTAAAAATGTTGTCCGTATAACCGACACAGATTTACCTGGTGAGATGCCAGTACTCTATGCATTAACTCGAATTGTAGGTGTGAATATCAGCTTTGCAAATGCTGTTGTTAAACAGGCTGGTGTGGATCCTAACAGGTTACTCGGCACACTCTCGGATGAGGAAATTGCTCGTCTTGATAGCATTATCAGGGAACCTATTAGACATGGAATTCCTTGGTGGTTAGTGAATAGGCGATATGATCGTGAGACTGGTGAACATAGACATCTTATTGGTAGCCATCTTACTCTTCAACTTAAGAGAGATATTGAGTACCTCATAAACCTGAAGCATTGGAGAGGAATACGCCATGCAAAAGGGCTTAAAGTAAGGGGACAAAGACTTGGGCGGAGTAGGCCTAGGGCTATAATCCATCATCTTAAGAGGTGATTAGAATGCGACGTTTAAGAAAGAAGTATAAATCTCCTAGAAAACCCTTTGAAAGGGACAGGTTAATCGAAGAAATGCGCCTAGTCGGAGAATACGGTCTCAGAAATAAACGTGAGTTGTGGCGTATGAAGACTCTTCTCTCGGAGATAAGAAGGCGCGCTAGAAAACTCCTTGCTATCCCACCAGAAGAAAGAAAAGAAGAGGAAAAAACTCTCATTGAACGCCTTTATCGGTTAGGAATTCTCGATAGGGACTCCACACTAGATGACATATTAAGACTTAGAGTAGAAGATCTGCTTGAAAGACGACTTCAAACAGTTGTTTGGAGACTTGGCTATGCTAGGACCCCTCATCAAGCACGACAAATGATTGTTCATAGACATATTATGGTTAATGGAAGAATAGTTACAATACCTTCATACTTGGTCAAAAGAGATGATGTAATTGAAATACATCCCCGATCACCATTTGCTAAAATGTTGGCCGAGGAGAGAGAAGCTGCTCAACAATCAGAAGAGAGTAGACAATAAAAATGTCTAGTGATAGGAAGTATTACTTACTTGTTTTTGAGTTAGAAACTCCCAGCGATCTCTGCCGTGTGCTCTATTGGGATTTTCTTATACATCCATCACCAAAATTGTTGTTGAGGGAACATAATGAGATTTTCTTCTTTTCATCGTGTTATTTGAGGGGCCGAGATAATAGCTATCTCTGCTTCGGGTTTTCTGTTGCGACTTCAAAAAGACAAAACACATATCTGGTTTGCTCGGAGGATAAGGGATACTTATCAGAGACACCAGATAGCAAAGCGTCGGCTTCCATCCGAATATTTGATGTGGTAGGTCTCTTTGGAGAGCATGTAAAAGAGCTTGAGTTTAATCACAAGCTTTTCTTCGACTGGGCTTATCTTATTAGAGCAAATAAAAAAGTTGTTGAGCATATAATTTCTAGGGGAAGACGAATATTTCTAATGCCAACATTGGCAGACTATCTGATATCTGTTGGAAAAAATATCTTCAGGATTATTCAACTAAACGACAAACTTAACTTAGGGATTTCTCCAGCAATGTTTCATAATATAAGACTATATCAGATAACCTCAAAAATGAGGTAGTGTAAACCTAAACTACTGTTGAAGATCATAATCGCTAGTTCTTTACCAGTATGTTATGTCCTCTTCCAACCCTTCTTCCTCCTCTTCCTCCTCGCTTTCTAGCTTCAATAGCTTTTCTGATACGTATATTTCCGCTCCACATTTAAGAGCCACTAATATCGCGTGGGACGGTATCATTCTGAAAACTTTTTTCTCATTATCGCTACTAGGAGATTCCTCAAGCTCTACATCTGCTACGTAAACTCCTAATTCGGGAATTATATCGGATATTATGACCCTCTTTACTTTAACAAGTTCGCATATTAGGTCTGTCACTGATAAGCGAAAATCTTTAGTGGGTTTTTGCGGTTTGTTATTTGTTATAAACCAGATCTCCATGGCCACTTCCACGGGGATTCCCATTAATCGTAATGTCCGATTATCCTCTAGACGAAGTTCGATTATTGGTCTACTCAGCTGCTCCCTAAGTTCTGGTATCAATGAGAGAGGAGCACGGGTATATCCGACGGGGAAAAGAGGTATTACCGTCTTAACCTTTATATATCTTTCGGCTGTCGCTTTTCTTTCGGACAATTCAGACTCCCAATAACTTTGATTATAATTATGTAAGACTTCATCAGCTATATTATTTTTTATTTTTCGGGTGGGATACCCAATTTTCATGAAGGATCTCCGGGATTTAAAATGACTGTGATCCAGCCAGTAAATATTCTGAAAGCTTATAGAATCTTAATCTCGCTTCCTAGCGGAATGACGAGGGAAGAAATATTAGAGTTCATCGTGGAAAGATTCAAACTAAGTAAGACAACAGCAAAGATCTATCTTCGCGCTCTTAAATCTTGGGGTTTTTTGAAGGGAGAAAAAGAAATCTATGCTGAAAAGACAAAACTTGAAAGCTTTATTCATCGATTACGTGAACTTATATTTGATGAGCTTGGAGATGATTTCATTTCTGCACTCAAATCAGCTATTAATATGCTACCCAGCAGCTCTATAGAGGGTATAGCACTAATCCTTAAGACCCACGGTTTTGACATCAGTCTCTGGAAGTTAAAAAACATTATTCGTATCCTGAAACAGACGAATTTGCTGTCTAGAAAATACTTATACGAATTCCTAGAAATGGGTGCTTCGTTGTCTGATATTGCCTATAATATGATCGTAGCACGAGGTCGTTACCAGTTGAACAAATTTTTGGAAATTTTCACATCGAATCTGAGCCTGGATCGCTGTGAAGCCAAGAAAATTGTTGTTCAGCTAGTCCAACATAAAAGAATCATGCTTAGTGCACCTAGAACCCTAGTAGATTTATGGATCGAGGCTATCCAAGAGGGTATCTGTGATGTACTAAAGATTCATAAGGATAGGCTCGAGGAAGATGTAGGTTTAGACGAGTTGAGAAATTTATCAGCTGAGCATCCAGATATCGTATCCATCGAAGGAGACTTTATTATTATCAGGATTCTAGAGGGAGACTTCCTAATGGTTCCAGTATATCCACATAGCGAGCTGAAGTCTAGCTGAAAGTTCTAACGAATTTCTCTATAGCTGCTGCTGGGCCTCTTAGTATTAGAACATCCCCAGTTTCTAACCGCATTTTATCCTCGAAACTGAAATACCATGTTATTCCACGTCTAATTCCGAATAGAAATACACCGAAGTTTTCTTCCACATTGAGCTCTTCTAAAGTTTTACCCACTAGCTTGGATGATTCCTTGACTTTAAATGATATTATTTTTTCGTCAGCGACATCAAATATTATTCGGAAGAAAGAAGAGACTTCTATACCCTTCTTCACTATTTGGGCTAATTTATACGCTGAGTCCGTTATACGCTCTGTAGCATCGATTATTGTGAAAAACCCTCTTAATGCGTCGATCTCATCAAAATGCCTACTGATCCGTAGGGTGTAGAGGTATAAGACCTCACGCATATAGTCTACCCACTGTTCTAAATGTTCGACTTCCTCGGCTAGTTTCACGTCTTCGGTTAGTAAAGCAAAATAGCTGAGAGCCAGACTTGTTTCAGCCATATATTTGAGTGATATTAATATATCGAAGAAATTCCTAAGATGTTCCGCGATGTTAACTTTTGAATACACATCTCCCAGTTCTCTTCCTACGAGGTATTCATATGCGTCATCTATTCTCTCTTCGGGTCCTGTTAGGTATAAGGTATCGCCACGCCAGACCTTAAAATCACCCTGTGGATTTAGAATCCAATGCTTAGCTCTTTTTACAGCAATGACTCTCATACCTGTCTGATGTTCTATCTGGTCTATCTGCATACCAGAAACTTTCTCATTTAGAATCTCAATCCGTATTGTCACCTCATCAGCATGTAGCAGAGCTTCTTTGAACACTCCAAGAGATATATCTTCTATCGTGAGTTTCGCTATATCTGCAGCTGCATCTGATATCTCTTCTAATGCACTAGCAAAAAGTATCAACGCATACATCTTCTCTGCGAGATCTAAATCCCTTCCTGCCATAACTGCTCTAATAATAACGTATCCAAGATATTCCGTGATTTTTGACTCAAGTCTGAGAGCTTCCTTAGCTGCTTCTTTATCATCATATATCACTGCTGAGTATGCTAGGTCAAGCTGTATTTCTGCTAGATCTTTTATTTGAACCAGAAGCTCCTTAAGCGACAAACTTGGTGTTTTTATTTTAGACATAGTGTTTTGACCCCATAGTAATTACAGATGTTTCCTTAATAAAAACAAGTATTAGAAGATTTAGAAAAATCAGGATTTTTGTGTTTCTGATTTATTCCCCATGGTCTTTTATTCCTACTTTTCGTTCTATTAGCTTCTTTAAATCAAAATATTGTGGACGAGGATAGTTTGATGCTTCTAATCCTCGCGGGATGTCTCTAATATATTTTCTGACGGTTTCTGGCCATGAATCCCTTTCGAAGCCTTTTTGAGCAAGAAACGCTAATACCCAACGCTCTATTCCAAAACCACTGCAACCAGTCCACAACGTTTTTTCTGCTGCATGGCGGATTCTAAAAGCTTTTGTATATTTTGCTCCGTGTATTGAGATATTCCCTATTTCAAGCCAATTTCTATGATCCTCTCTATCGCCTTTATATGGCAGATATGCCTCGAAGTCTATTGTTCCAGGTTGATTAATATCAATTTCCTCTTTCATCTCTTCTGTCTCCCCCGCATGGACCAAGAACCATGGTGTAACCCAAGCCCATCGCCATTCCAAATCTAGCACTTTATCCATGAAGTATTCGTATCGTTCAAGTAACCTATTTCTAATTTCTACCACCTGTTCTGGAGTACCTAACCAGACAATCTCAACTCTATGGAATTCAACTAGTCTTTCTATTCCTCTTAATCCCCCTGCTCCTTCCCATCTAAAAGATGGACCTGACCTATCAAACCATTTCAGAGGGAGATGCTTATCTGTGAATATAGTCTTTGATAAGAACCTATAGAAGGGAGGACATTGAGCGAAGCATAGGTAATATTTTGGAGGCTCAACAAATTTTTGTAGAAATTCTGAGTCTGCCTCGCCATAGATTGATACATAGTCTTGCCACGCCTCAAATTCTTCGATATTATAGGATATTGGAAGACTTGCAAACACCATCTGGTTCGGCGTTCCCTTGAGGTGCCCAGTTTTGAGGCCTATCTCTATGGGTTCCATTTTCGGGAATATTGCTTCAACGAAGCCTAATGGTTTAAGAACAATATCAATTAGCATTTCCTCAAATTTTCTGAAGATATATGTGAACGGAGGAGTAAAGAACCATTGGCCGGGCGCGATATTGCTTATCCATCCTATTCGTTCTAAAATTGCGTTGGGATCATCTTTGAATATTATTTCCTTTTTTCTACTTTCCTTGATTTTCTGCCAATGTTCTATCTTCCCACCCCATCTTTTTCGTTGCTCCTTTTCTTCGATTAGAGATATTAATCTTTGAAGTATTGGTTTCTGCAACAAGGATTCTTCAAGGGGTTTCAAGGTTATTACTGTTTGGCCCTCCTTAGTCTCAATTTTCTCAACTATCGGCACCTCAACACCAACACTGAATTCCCCATCTAGCTCTATCCTCACATCTTTTAGGAGAAGGGATCTTATTCCAATCTTATACTTTCGACCAAGTATTGGAGCTAGATTATTTTTTATTCGAAGTATAGCCACATGTATAGGCACTGCTCTCCCAGATTCCATATTGAAGAATATTTCATCATCCTTTATAACAAAACTTGTTATCCTTGCTCCGTCTTCTGGGTGCTTAGCACCTTTCAGTAAAACCTCCTTATTCAGTTTCTCCACGAGACTTTTTAACTCTTCGGCAAAATCCCTAGGCGGTTGTTTTGAGAGTTTAAGAACAGCTTCCCCATAAAACCTCATTATTAGTGCACCATATCAGCCCGCATCGGAATCCTAAGTCCAGCCATCGACTCTATGAATATCCCGCCTCAAGGCGGGGCTTCATCATATATACACTATTCGGCCAGACGACCCCCCTCATTGACTAGCTCATAAAGCCTCTGGGGAGCATTTCATCCACGTCAAATATCATAATATACCGATTCTCACATTTATAAATTTTGTGTCTTATTCTTTAGACCTAATCACTCTTGGGTTAATAATTACTATCATTCAAAAAGAATAGTTCTATGATTTTCCTATGATCTCTTTTTTGGAATTCTAAAACAATTAATTGAAATCTTTTTAGGCTAATAAAACTCAAAATTTGCTAAATCCAATCGCCGATCTCGAGTTTAGAAGGCAAGTATTTCTGAGTCAGGAATCTAAATCCCTTTGATGCTAATGCCTGTATCTCTGCTTTTTCTCTTGTTCGCAACATAAGCTTTATTTCCTCAACATATTTAGGTCGTGCTTGGATAAATGGTTCCTCAAGCAGCTGTAGGGCTCTTTCTCGGTCTTTAGGAGAAAGCGGTATGCGGACATCTTTAGGTATTTGATACCTATCAAGATCGCTAGGTCTAACTCCTAGCCATTTTATGTCTGGCGTTACTAGGAATTGTGATTCATAAGAGAGTCTCTTTGAGCCTACAGCATATACAAGGAGTATGTGGAGACCATAGGGATCCGAGTCTACTAATCCGAAGACTGGTAGTTTGAGTTCTTTTACTAGAAGTTTTAGGAAAGCTCTTGTTCCTATGTCTGCCTGTCCTTTGCCAGTTATTATTATTGAGGGAAATCTATCGTAGAATCTATCTTCCGCCAATCGGATAAAAGCTGCTTCTTTCTCAACAACTAATATAAATTCTGCATCGGAGTCTAATATCTCTATTGTGTCTATAAGTGGTGTTATTGCTTTTCCACCCGTTCCCATTTTAGTGCAGTCTATTATATCCTTCCCCTCTCTAAAAACTAGTCGACCTATGACCGCTCCCTTGGCGCTTGCAACCACATGCAACGACCATCTATCGACACCTAACATGGCTGCGACGTCTTCTAATGCCTCATCACTATCCCTTTGTTCTTCAAATAAAACAACATCGTTATAAAACACTTCTCTCTTTGTTGCATGTATATCTTCTTCTAGGAGTTCATGGACTATGTCTAATATGCGCGCTATTATCGTCGCTTTTCTTATTGATTGAAGAGAACCTAATGAGCTATGCCGGTATATCTGTTTAAGAAAAATAACATCTTGTATCGCATCGTATATGACGTTTTTAGGGTCTCTGGAGGGATATACAAACTCAGGTACTTCGCCTCTGAGAATTTCTCTGAATATATTTTCTATTAATGCATGAATTTCCTTGTGTAGAATTTCCCGAGGTTTTCTCTCAACTTTGATAGCATCGGATGGCACTACTACTTCATGTTGTTCTATTTTTCTTAAAATCTCTTTCCGCAATTCCTTTACTTTCTTGAGGACTCTTCTTACTGAAGCTCCATCGGTCTTTTTCTTTGACATAAATTTTCACTCCATGACACTCACGGTTCATAATAGGTATTCCTACTTTCAGGACATAAAATGTCTCAACACATAATTGGCACTTTAATTCTGAGGGAAAATTATTTTACAATATCATACCACTTCACCATACTACTTCCCTCGAAACACACTTTTGTATCTATACTTTCTGAGTGCTACCTTATAGTCAGTATGAAATTATTAGGATAGGGGTGAACATCACTATGAATCGGATGATTAAGCGATTAGTTAAATTCCTCCAGGATAATAGGGGATCCCCTCTTGTCGAGGAGGGACTTTTGATAGGATTAGCTATGATACTTTTCCTCGTAATTGTGGGTATCGTGGGCAATATTATTGATTGGATCAATAGCCTTGCAAGTGAGATACCATGAGCACATCTATGTTACACAATATTATGAGGCTATCAGATACGGACAACTTAAAAACAATTGAGGATCTTTTGGAAGGAATCCTTAGGTTACCGCAGATTATCACATCATTAATTACCGAGGCAATTTTATTGATTGTACATATGATCCTATTCATCGGCATTCTACTCATTATGTGGGGTGCTTTGGAATGGTTATCGGGTTGGAATGAGATTTCTGGTAAGAAAAATGTCATTAGAGGAGTGGCATTATTGCTACTTGCCTCAGCACTAGGGATTTACCTATGAATTTGTTTCTACCGACAGTTTCTGCCAATACGATATTCTTTGGAATAGCCCTAGCCCTATTCTTATTAGATTTAGTAGTTGTCCTGAAAAATATGACGTCTTTGGGCATATATCTGAAAATGAAATCTCTTAGTAACTACAGACACAATATCGATTTTCTACTTTCGCTTATTGCAGTAGAGATGAAATCTTTAGGACATATAATAAGAATGTTAGATGAATTTCAGATACCAGAGGCTCTTAGGAAAGAAGTAGTAGCTTATATTAATGATGCCATATTTTTTCATTCCAAAAGAGAAGAATTTGCCCGCATGTATCCCTTTTTATCCTCCCTAATATGTTCCGACAACATATTTTTCCGAGTACCAAGCAGAATCCTAGATGACATGTATCTTTCCAAGAAGAAAAAATTGATTGAAAAACAACGGATATCCCTAGATGAACTAGATGAGATGCTAAGTATCTATTTTTTCTCCCTATTTTTATTTCCACTAGTAATGTATCAGATAGTGCTTCTAACTGGACGGTATTTCTGGCTTCTGATCCCAGCTATCTTTTATTTGTTAGTTTCTATACATCAACGTAAAAAACTATTTGCTGAAAAAGATGACGAATCGAGCAACTAAAACTGGTCATTCCATGCCTAAAGGAGGTATTATTAGGCATAGAATATAACCTTCGTTTTGCCATATGCTATTTTCACTCTTTGGACAAGACCTCATCCAGAGGCTTTCTAGCTATTGAATAAATCGTAAATGAATACACTTAAATACGACTAATAATTTTATCGAACAAGCGGTATAAGGTGATGGTCTATGGCTGGCGCAGAAACACGTAGGGCAATTCCTGTCTTAGTATTAAAGGAGGGAACGCGACGTTCATATGGTACTGAGGCCTTGAGAAATAATATTCTTGCAGCAACAACACTCGCAAGAATGATGAAGACTAGTCTTGGTCCACGAGGATTAGACAAAATGCTTGTAGATCAGTTTGGAGATGTTGTAATAACTAATGATGGCGCAACTATACTCGATGAGATAGACATTGTCCATCCTGGAGCCAAATTCCTAGCAAAACTTTCCAAGTCACAGGACATTGAGGTCGGAGATGGAACAACAACCGTTGTAGTCCTTGCCGGTGAACTACTAAGCAAGGCCGAGGAACTTCTGGATAATGATATTCATCCAACAAAGATTATAGATGGGTACCTAATGGCTTTGAGAAAATCACTCAAAATTCTTGATAGCCTAGCAATAAGGATAGATCCAAATAAGAAAGAGGAAGTATTAAAAGTCGCTAAGACCTGCATCGCATCTAAGACTATCGCTCCATACGCAGATCACTTCGCAAGCATCGCATACGAAGCTGTAAAAACAATCATGTATGAGGAGAACGGTCGACTTAAGATTCCACTTGATGAAATAAAAATAGAAAAGAAAGAAGGGGGAAGCTTAACAGACACAGAGCTTATTTATGGCATTGTACTTGATAAGGAAATAGTACACCATAGAATGCCTAGAAAAGTTGAGGATGCAAAAATTCTTTTGATAGCATACCCACTAGAACTTGAAAAAAGCGAATTTGCCGATGTTCATGTATTCGCAGGAAAAACTTCAATAGATGCGCTTCTACGCTGGGAAAAAGAAAAACTCCAAGAGATGGCAGAAAAAATTATAAAGACGGGAGCAAATGTCGTTATTTGCCAAAAAGGTATTGACGATATAGTACAACATTACTTAGCTAAAAACGGAATACTAGCTGTCAGAAGAGTCAAGAAAAGCGATATGGAAAAAATCGCTAAGGCTACTGGTGCGAAAATTATACAAAACGAAGAATTTGTAAGTTCTGATGCCCTAGGTTACGCAAAGATTGTCGAAGAAAGGAAAGTTGGCGATGAAACAATGATATTTATCCGTGGATGCAAGAATCCGAGAGCAGTCTCGATTCTTATTCGGGGTGGCTCAAAGTTAACTGTAGAAGAGGCAGAAAGAAATCTAAAAGATCTGCTCCATGCAGTGAAAAATGTTATGCTTGACCCACGAATACTTCCTGCAGGCGGAGCACCCGAAATGGCCATTGCAATAAAGCTACGTGAATTTGCTGAAAGAGAGCTAAGTGGTCGACAAAGCATAGTTGTCAAGGCATTTGCGGACGCCATTGAAGCTATTCCAAGCACACTTATAGAGACAGCTGGCCTTGATCCTATCGAAGATCTCAACAGACTTCGAACCTATCACGCGCAGGCTAAACATACCTATGGTGTCGATGTTATAAATGGCGGGCTAGCTGATATGAGAGAACTTGGATACTTTGACCCCTTCGTCGTCAAGAAGAACGCTATTGAGTCCGCTGTCGAAGCTGCTGTGATGTTACTAAGAATCGATGATATAATCGCAGCAAAAGAGGCCTTTGAATTAAAGAAAGAAGAAACAGAAGTAGAAGAGAGAGAATCTGAAGAAGAATTCTAGCCTTTTTTATTTCTACCATTTAATCTTTTCTGGAGAAGTCTTGAAGGGGATCAATTGCCACCTACCAGCTTAGGAAGTTCTACTATAGGCGCCCAAGAAATCAGTGTAACTATGATTCTTCATCGCATTTTTGCTCTGGCTTGCCGGGTTCTCATCACCCGAAGGATCATGTTAGTCGCTACAAATATTTTTAACACATTTTAACACAAATTAATTTATATGTTTTTAGGATTTGTTGAACTGTTGAGGGTCGTGATAAGAATGTCGGACGATGAGCTAAAGGAGCTTACTCCCGAGGAAATAGAAGCTCTAAGAGCCATGTTTTTTAAGGAAATCTCTGCGGGTCCTGCTGAGGAGCTTAGATTGATAGTTCATCCAGAACTCGAACAGCTGCTATATAATAATGTGGATATTATGGCTGCACTCCTAGTAGATTCGTCGGGATTTCCAATAGATTTTGTTACAAAATACGAAACAAAGCTTAAACAGGAGGATCTCCTGGTGATTGCAAGTGCGAATATTTGGGGATTATTTGCTGCATCGGAACGAGAAAGCATGGGTCTTAACTTAGGGCACGTTAAAAGAATAATTACTAGGACTAAAAATGGTTTTCTGTTCATAACAAGATGTGGAGAAAATTTTGTTTTGGCAGCAATAATTAGGCCACGAGCCAGATTAGGAGTAATAATGCGCGAACTCGCAGTGGCTGCTAAAAAAATTGCAGAGAAAACATCAAATTATACACTATAAAATAGAATTTTTGGAATTCTGCGACCCCTCGTTTTTCTTAGCTATATTTTCTCAGCTATAAAGCCTATGTATCTCCCAACGCTCCGTAAAATCGGAGCTGACGAGAATTTATAATCGACACTTGCCAGAAACTTATGAAGTATTGAAAATCTCTTCGATTTAAAATCCATAGGAAGTATAGAGAAAATTCCCTTCAGGTATATAAGCCTTAGGCTATTTTTTCGTAACAAGTTACCTAGTTCAAAAATTGTATAAAAGTGTGTTGGTATCCTTACATAGCCCTGTCTTATAGGCACCCTAATTTTTGCAAATAGTCTATCAGCATAGCGTAAGGTCTTCACGAACAGAGAAAAACTTCTAAGAACTTTGAATATCCAATCTAAAGCAAATTTGTTAAGAACGGTACCTATGAAAATCCCGTTGGGACGCAAAACACGAGATATTTCCTTAAATGCTCTTGGAAAAATTATAGAGTGATCGAGAGCACCAAACACTGCTAAAACAACATCAAAGATTGCATCTTTGAACGGCAAAAACTCCGCGGGGGCGCAGATAAAGTCTATGTTTCTTGCAGATAGAGCTTTAGATATTATCTTGGCTTCAAATAGGGCTTTGAGAGAGATGTCAATCCCAATGGCCCTAAATCTAATATTTGTACTCGTCCGCTGGAGGTATTCTCTTATTAGCCATAGTTCCCAACCGCTTCCACAACCCACGGACAAAATGTTAAGCTTTTTGATATTTCTGCTACCAATCAGATATTCCAGTCCATGGATAATAAGCTCGGCTTGTTGTCGCCTTAAATGCCTAAACCAATCACTTCTTGATGCTCTCCAAGTATTTGGCGAGATTCGCCTATAAGCAGAGATTACTTTTCTAAGATGTCTATGAAGGATTGTTGGATAGATTATTGGGACTCCGTGATATATCCTATAGATGCGATTTGAAGATTTTATGTATCCACCTAAAATCTCGCCATCAGACTTCGCTGCATATAGCTCATCAACTCGTATGAGAAGAAAATCAAGGAGCCATTCATACATTACAGCACCACACTTTTGCTGTTTTTATTCTGACATCACAATTTCTGTTTCGAGAACATCATAAAATCTCATTATGTAGATCTCCTCATCCTTAGAATAGGCCTTAATAATTACTTCCTTATCCTTCAGCTGATCTTTGGGTGGCTCTTTAAAGTATACGGCCTGAAATACTCCCGAACTGTCAGCTAGAAGATATCGCCATATGCGTTCTGTTACTGGTTGGTCTATTTGACCATGTTCTGGGCAATACCAGGAATCTTCGACCATCTCAACACCCTTGCCGCACAGTGGACATGCTGAATATTCGCTGGTGATCTCTTCTAAAACGATAGCTTTCACTAACCATGCGCCTCTGTGCTCCATTACAAACTTTAGTGACCCAGCCCAAGCAGGTTTGAGCTCTGTTATCGGAGGGAGCGTAGTATCGTCTAGAATCTCGATGACAGAGTTCTCTGTGACTTTTATTCCAGAATACTTTTCGAGTCTCATCTTAGCATAGCCACGTATCATTATGACATTATCCTCATTACTGCGAAGAATTTCAACGTTATGTTCTCCGAATGCCACACCCAGAACACGCCTTCGCTCATCAACTATGCTAAAAAGAACGAATGGCGTTCTTTCTTGAGTACCCTTCGTGTATCTCACAGGACCTACTTCCACAATCCTACCTATAATGGGTGGGTAAAATAAATCATATGACTCTACGCCAAAACGCCTAGCAACAATAATTGCTGCCGCTCTAGGGCTCAGTTTCCCTTCCGTCTTATTCATTAGATCCCTAACTAAGTTATCAAACTCTTCTCTTGATATATCCGAACGCATTTTAACAAGCTTATACACATCATCATATTCCTCCGAGCTCACCATAAATATTACCCATATTAATCAGCAAACCACATCATCTGATAAGTCAAACTTTAAAAAGACATAAATATTAAAAGACAAACTTCGAAGAAAAAAAGCCCCGGTGGTGTAGAAGGCCAAGCATCCCGGCCTTTCAAGCCGGGGATCGCGGGTTCAAGTCCCGCCCGGGGCACTAACACTATACTCTTTCTGGGAGATAAATTCCTCGAACAATAAACGTTATATTTGTCATTAAGGACGAATAACATATTGTTTCTTCAAACGTATTGATATACTCTAACTCATGTATATCATTTTATAAAAGAGATAATGAAGTAATATTCGGTGAAATATCAATTTAATGATAATGCTAGGAGGTGTCAAGTTTGGCAGGAGCAGCTCCAACTCACAAAATTCCTGAACTAGAAAGACCAGCAGTAGTAGCAGACCTTGGAACAGGATTCACTAAGGCGGGATTTGCTGGAGATGATGCACCAAGAACTGTATTTCCAACAGTTGTAGGTTATCCGAAATACTCAGTTGTTATGCCAGAGGCAGAAACACTTGAATACTACGTTGGCCGTGACGCTATCCATATGAGGGGAGTCTTACAACTGGTTTGGCCTCTAGAACATGCTATTGTTGCTGATTGGGATGCTTGGGAGAAACTTATGTTTCATCTATTCTATAAGGAGCTTAGGGTGAATCCACAAGATCAAGCTATTCTCATTACTGAAGCCCCCTTAAGCCCTAAAGATAATAGGATTCGTATGGCTGAGATACTCTTCGAGACTTTTGGTGTTCCTGGGATATATGTTGCTACGCAAGCTATTCTCTCTCTATATGCGGCGGGTAGAGTTACGGGGTTAGTAATAGATTCTGGTGATGGTGTTACCCACATAGTTCCTGTGCAAGAGTCATACTTATTAGCCCATGCTGTTAAGAGGCTTAATCTTGCTGGACGCGATATTACGCGATATTTAGCTAAGTTGCTTACGAAGAGAGGTATCTACTTTACTTCCTCCGCCGAAATGGAGATTGCTAGAGATATCAAAGAGAAGCTATGTTATATTGCTATCGATTATAAGGCCGAATTAGAGAAAGCCAAGAAGATTCCTAAGGCTGTTGCAGGAATGTACGAACTCCCAGATGGACGTGTGATTGAGCTTGTGGAAGAGAGATTCATGGCTCCAGAGATAATGTATAACCCTATGCTTATAGGGCTTGAAGCTAGACCTTTGGATGAACTAGTTCTCGAGAGCATTTTCGCCACCGACATGGACGTCAGACCTGCGATGTATTCAAATATTGTAATTTCTGGTGGTAACACTATGCTACCCAACTTCGCTGAGAGGTTAGAAAAGGAGCTTAAGGAAATCGTCCCTGAAAGAGCTAAGGATAAAATCGCTATTGATGCACCTGAAGAGCGTATATACGGTGTTTTCATTGGTGGATCTATACTGGCTTCATTACCCGCATTCAAGAAAATTGTTGTTACCAGAAAAGAGTGGTCTGAAGTTGGACCAGACTCTGTTCTCAGGACTCTATAGTTTTTTCGTTTTTATTCCTACAAATATATACTAAAATTATCTTTATTTTTCAACAAATGTTGATTTTTTTGATAGTAATGGTTTTAGTGGTTTTTGTACTTTATTAGTGTACTTGTAGGGTGCAGTAGTCATGGTTTTTAAAGATAAGTATGGTCACTATCGATTCAAAATTGTACTGTATGGACCCTCACTAAGTGGGAAAACAACAATGCTAAAAATACTGTACAATAAGATAAGAGGCCTCAAAAAAGGGCGGTTACGCATGGTTGCTGACCAATCTGGACGGACAATATTCTTCGACTACTTACCACTTAAAACTTCTGGCAACATATTCTTCGATTTATATACTGTCCCGGGACAGAGAAGACATAAAACTCAGAGACGCCTAATACTTAAGGGTGCTGATTCTGTAGTATTTGTTGCGGATTCCGATCCGGAAGCTCTCGAAGAGAATATTTATAGCATTCAAGAGCTTAGAACTTTTCTGGGCAACGAATGGGGAGAGATACCAATAGTTGTCGCTCTAAATAAACGTGACCTACCTGATGCGCTCCCAGAAGTCATGATGTTACGTGTTATGCGTCTCGATGGTCCATATCCCGTATTTAAAACTGTAGCCATAGAAGGGTTAGGTGTAAAACGTGTATTCCAGGAAGCTTGTCGTCTAGCAGTTTTGGCCAGAATATTTCCTGAAGCTTTTAAAAGAGAGATCGAAATCTTGGCCAGAGAAACCCGACGAAAACTCGGTCTCTGACACTTCTATTTTAACTTATTCCTATTCGATAGCAGATCTAAGTTCTTTAGCTATATCTCTTGTGTAAGTAAGGATAATAACATTTTTTCCTAATCTTCTAATCCTAACAAGCTCATTCGAAAAAGACATGTTTGTTGATGCTTTTTTATCAAGCAGTTTGTTGATAATTTCTGGGTCAACATTATAGCTTAGTAGCAAACTCCGCACCCTTGAGCAATCTCCTAGAGCCTCAAGATTGAACATGACACGAAAATCATCAAGTAGCTTATATGCTCTCTCTTCGAGATCCTGAACAATATAATGAGGAATCCTCTTTAGTTTCTCTATAAACGCATTTATCTTATCAAGAGTAAGATTCACGTCGCCCTCTATTTCCTCCAGCTCATGTTTTAGTATCTCTTTTATCCTCCCAATCTTATCTAATACCTTCCTTTCGACATACCTATATAGCTCTGCTACTACTAGGTCGCCTCTCCCCAACTCGCCATGAGCCAATCTTTCTAGTTCCTTCAAGTAGCCTGGAGTATCATTTTTTCCATAAATTCCTATAGCGATCCTTTCTAATTCCTTCGGACCAGCACCAAGAATTATAGATGCTAATGCCAGAGCTTTAAGCCAAACACCTGGCGTATCAAAAGACCCTATTTTTGTTTCCTTAAGCCACTTAACAAATTTTTTAAAAAACTCCCAAGGATTATGATATCGGCTTTTCACTAATGGTTTTAGCTCAGTTCTATGTGCAAAAACATATGGTATCGCCCAGAGAAGGTCTTCTATATCAACTGCTTTTCTCCCCTTCAGCCATGCCCTTGCTCGAGCATAAGCAAAAAGCGCTATTGAAGCTCTCTCGTCAGGAGGTTCTTGAATTTTACTGCAAGGCTCATTAGCATATTCACATTCCGTACATGGAAGCCTCATATATCCTGGCATAAGGTCTAATCTACCAAACTTACATATACGGAGAGATGAAAGTATCATTATTCCCAAGAGTTTTATATGTTCAGGTATAGCTATAGACATCACATCATTCCATATACATTCCAGTTCTTCGAAAGACATAATTTTGGGCATGGTTTCGACAATAGCAAGTTTACCAGATGTTTCTTTCTCACTTTCTAAGAGTCTATCAATTATATTCTTTGATTCCTCTAAGCCTGGAAGTCCTATATAGCAAGACCCCCAGAACCTAGATTTTAAGGCCCGGTCGATTTCTCCTCGGAATGGATTCATGTCAGCGAAGCATATGTAATCGGGAGTCTCAAAACGCATACCTCCATATTCAATATATCCTTCCTCCAACAGACTTAGAAGAGCATCTTGAACACTCTTAGAAAAGCGATTTATTTCATTGATAAACTTTACTCTTGCCTTTACTATGGGACGTACTATTATTTCTTCTTTACCAGTAGTCAGCAATTTAACAAGATTCGTGCTAACCAAAACTTTTTGGAGAGTCTTCTCGGGAGCTCCTATCACAATTCCTAAAATGTCCTTCTGCCCCATTGAAAGCGCTCGGCTTATGAGTCTTACAAGAGTTGACTTTCCCGCCCCAGGATATCCAACTAATAGGACTTTGTTATTACGTATTAAGAGAGACGCGATAATAAATTCTTTGAGTGAACGATCCTCCGTGAACCATCTCTCGAAGAGTTCCTTATACAAAATTGCTATTTTGTCACGATATTTCTCAATCTCCTCAGAATTTTCCTCCAATGCTACTCCCCAAGGGCATCCATGCATAGTCTAGACATTTTGTTAACAACAATGTTTACTTCTTCCTCCTCAGTAGCATCAGGTGATACATATATTATTGGGACGTTAAGAAGATTCAGTGTGGTTTCGGCTTTTTTCCACAGCTCATGTGTAATCGCAAAGATTACTAAAAAAGCTCTTTCTCTTAGACTCATCAGATTATTTATTACTTCTGGGAACGCAATATCATATATTGCAGTATCCGTTATTATCGCTACTAACGCTTTCTCAAATAACACGTTGAGGTGCTTTTCAATAAGCTCAAATACGTGTCGAATATTTGTTCCCCCTTCAGAGTCCAATCTCAGCAATAGTTCTTCGATAACATCATAATCGAACGTTGGGGGCGATCCCTCCCATGCACCTGAAGAAAAAGTTGAGATTCCGACAGACATATGAAATTTCTTCGCAATTTCAACAAGAGCAACACTAAGATCTATGGCACGCTCAATAGCATTTCCGTCCATGGATCCACTAGTGTCTATGCAAAGTTCTATATGACGTAGAGTTCCCCTTCCAAAGATCCTTTCACCACCCCTCTCATAGACGTCGCGTAGGGTTGATATCTCGGGTATCACATAACCAAATGTATCAGCCGAGATTTCAATATTTAGCTTTTCTTCATCGTCTCCAAGAAACCACTCACTGAATCCGTATTTCGTCGCCCTAGGCTCTATGCTTATTATTTTCTCCTCGATTATCGAAAGTAACTTCTTTATACGAGCCCTCCTAGCAGCAGCTAAGTATCGTCTCTTATCGAGCAATTTCTGAATTAAAACTTTATTCTCAGAGAAAGCTGGTTGCTTACCTTTTCCGCCGAGTTTAGCATCCAATTTTTTAGCAATTGTTTTTGCAAAGTTATAGTCTATCTCACCTAATAATTCCAACTCACGGGGATTCAAACATATCTTACCGCTACGATCTATGATTTCATCGGCCGATATCGGAAGAATGTATCTCCTTAAGTTTCTTTCATGGAACGACCACGGACTCAGAGAGCCCATCTCAGATAGAAGTTCCTTGAAGAAGATTTTGGCCTTGGCGTAGAGTGGGATTTTCAGGGAAACTATCTTGATAAGACGCTTAGTTCTTTCCGAAATTTGTCTCCCGAGCAGACCCTCATAGAACTCCATTAGAATCCTTCCTAGTGGGCTGTAGAAAGCCTTTTTCTGCTTAACGATCTTACTTATAGAATCCCTTACTATAGGTCTTATGCTCTTATGGTTTGAGAATTGAGTAAATATTGAGAACAAACACATTAAGGAGACAAAAAACCCATGTATTTTCTTATCGACATTTCCTAGGATTTTTCTGGAAGCTGCTAGCATTATGAGTCTATTAAGCTCAGTTGCTGGAAGAATAGCATGATACCCAAGACCAAGCAATAGGAGATAGCGATCGAAGTCATATAAAGTGTCTCCTTCTGGGTATTCAGATAGTATTATTGTGCCCCATGAATTATACCATGCCGACTTTGGTGAATCTATGCGTATGGTAAAGCCAGGAAAAAGATTGTATTCCCTAGAAACCGTTAGGACAAGATTCCTTAGTTCAGGACATCTTATTTCGTCAAGGCTATATTCTTCCTTCATGGCTTCAAAGCCTATTATTACTTATTCCGCAGATTCGCTTGGTATGAGGATGTTACCAACACCAACAGTATTTCCTATTCCTAGGATAACTACCTTACCGCCCTCTGGCACCTCCTCGATTATTATTTTTTTAACAATATCACATGCTTTGTTTACAGCTTGAAGTAACGTCTCGTTAAGAGGTGTCAAGGCTTCAACATAATTCTCTTTTATAACAATAGCGAATAAAGGAATTTTATATTTAGATGACCAAGATTCAATTCTATATTTCTCCGGGCCCGGATCGCCAATCGCGGCTCCGTAACCCACATCTACTCGACCGGACCTTTCCGATTCTAGGCGAAGAGCAGCATCAACAGTTATTATCGCGTTCACGTCACCTCCTATCTTCTCAAGAAGTTTTTCTAGAAAGCGACCTGGATATCCTACTTCGCTACCAGGCCCCCTAGCCTTGACCGCCAATACGTAGCGACCATAAATCTCAGAAGAGCTAAAAACAACTTGTAGCTCCTCGTCCGTATCGACCTCAGTACCAAAGAAGTTGAGTGCTACGAGGGCACCTACACTATCTCCTATGGGAACGCCCTCTATAAATCCTTTGAGAGCATCAAAATAGCTTAGGCAGAGCTCTCGGAGAAACGGAACAAGCAACTTCAATTGAAGTAGATAATAGATATTCTTCGTCCGGTACCCTATCTCATATATATGGGATGTTATTTTCCAGAGATATCTTATCGCCGCAGCGGCTTCTAAAGCGCTTTCCAGATTCCTTTGGACATATTCTGGAGCGTCAGGAATTATGTGTCGCGCTACATTCCTCAATCTGCTACGCCTAACATCGAGTATGTGCTCTAGCCGTTGCAAAACACCGGTTGGATCTAATGTCACGGGTGCAATAACAAAACTATTTATAATCTCATCAATCCACCTTAGGATCCGCGCGAAGTCATCTGATTTCTTCAGATTTTTTGCGATCACATCCACATTCGTTGCAACTTCTGGCAGTATGTCCTGTCGATGCATCAAGATTAGACGCATAAACATTCTCTTCGAAAGCTTTTCATACAGCGTGATCTCATTAATAAATGACCTTAGGCTCCAAACAATGAATTGTACCTGTATTTCGTTGATTAGGAATATGAATAATAGGAATATTATGAGAGATATCAGATAGTCCATGCTCAATTGCACGAACACCAGCACAACACCAAAAATCCTCTTTCTCAAATTAAGGACACAAATAACTTAATTTTATTTATTCGAGTATCAAAAAGGTATTTGGGGGTATCAATGGGAGTTAAATTCGGACCCCTATTCAGAGAAAAGGGAGTTACTGGCCAGATAGTTGAGAACCTAACCATCTTAGAAGGAAAGATCATTGCTATAGATGCATTGGTGACACTATATGAGATGCTTTCGATTATCAGAGACCGCCAGGGAAAACCATTGAGAGATTCCCGTGGAAGGATAACATCACATCTAGTTGGATTATTCAATAGGACATGCCGCATGTTAGCCTTAGGTATAAAACCTGTTTATGTCTTTGATGGTCCACCTCATCCACTTAAGCTGAAGACTATACAGGAACGCCATATAAGAAGAGAGGAAGCGGAACAAAAATATGTCGAGGCCTTAGCTCGTGGAGACTTTGAAGAAGCGAAGAAGTACGCAAAACAAGCTGCGCGAGTCGAAGACTACATGGTAAGCACAGCTAAGAGATTATTAGAGTATCTCGGTGTCCCAATAATTCAAGCTCCACATGATGGAGAAGCGCAGGCAGCTTTTATTGTTAGGAAAGGAGATGCGTACTCTGTGAGCTCACCAGATTATGATTCGTTTCTCTATGGATCCCCTCGGGTTATAAGAGGACTGAGGATCACCAAGGGGGGAGGAAGAAGGGGTGAAGAGGAGATAAAGGAGTATACCCTAGATGAGGTACTTACCAAGTTAGAACTCACATATGAGCAACTAATCGATCTAGCAATACTTATAGGCACGGACTTCAATCCAGAAGGTTTTCCTGGAATAGGGCCCAAACGTGCATACGAATACATAAAGAAGTATGGTAGTCTGGAGAGAATTGTTAAGTTGGGTTTAGTTAGATGGCGCTATCCATTCGAAGTGGATGAAATCCGAGCGATTTTCCTTAACCCACCAGTAACAACTAATTATAAGATAGAGTTCAAGGAGCCTCAGCGAGAAAAAATCATAGAGTTTCTTGTGGAAGAGCATGATTTTAATCCAGAGCGTGTTAGCAATGAATTAGAGCCCGTCTTTAAACGATTGGAACGTGAAGAGAAGGCTGGGCGCCAGGCTAGTCTATTTGATTTCTTCAGATAAATCTAAATACCTATTCGGCATAGATCCTACTATTCTTTGTTGCCAATCTGTCGAAAAAGTTTTTTAGCATTTTTTCTATATCTACCCTCAGTAGGGTAGCTAGGATCACCATCTCTAACAACGCCCCTTCCAAATATTGATAAATCATATGAACATCTAGATTTGCCTCTACTAGGAGTTCCTCCGCCAAACGTTTCGCATCTTTTAGAAGGTCACTTATATCAGGATCTTTCTCAAGTATCAATTTTTTAATAACTCTTTGAAGTTCACTTAATCTCACTAGCATGCACCAATAGGCTTCAGAGCTGAGCAATAAAAAAGAAAAGTCATATATGGCCTCTATCCCAAGATACTCCCAGACATTTATCATTGTCATACGATCTTTAGTCTGCGCAGCTTCAGACTCACTTTAAACCTTAATGTGCTTTCAATGTTATAGTAAACTATGTTTCCATCTTGATCTATTATCGCTAGAACTAATATTTTTCCTCGATTTCTTGCCTTCTCAAGCGCGTTATAAAGTATCTGAACCGCAACGCTTTTTTCTGAGGGAAGTATCATCACATAGTATTTAGACTCGGACATAAGAGGGTCTGACCCCCGCCCGAAGACCTCAAAGCTTATAGGATACTCATTTAGTACTCTAACTATGAATCTCCTTTCTCGCAGATCCAGATATACTGAAAATTTTAATGGAAAAAGAGGGTCACTCTCAGAATACCTATATACTACATCCTCAACAGTCATAGTTGGTTGCAGGCAAACCCTATTTTTAAGGATCAAATACGCAATTTCGATGGGACTTAGAACTATATGTTCTCCTTCTATATAGCCAAAACCTTCCGCTACGAGGATACGCCAATTCAGATTCTCCTTTTTATGCATTAGGAATCTATCATCTTGTAATCTCACAATAAACCTTGGCAATGAATGTCACTTCCCGCAACTTATCCTATCCCTAACCATTTTCCATATGTCCTCACCGACCGCCTCAGGATCTCTATCCGCATTGATGACCTCGATTTGTCCATCGAAATTTTTCAATATTTCTGGTATTCTCAGATATATTTCTCTCACACGTTCTAAAAACTCTCTGGTTTCGAAAGTATCCTTTTTCTTTAACCTACCTAGTGCCGTTACAGGATCTATATCGAGTATTATTATTATGTCTGGTTGTGGAAGGTTTTTATGATCGTTCAGAATCCTATCTATAGGTATCCCCTGAGCACCTTGATAAGCTATTGTTGATATATAGTATCGATCCAAAATCACTATATACCCCCACCTAAGTAAACTTTGTATATTTTTTGCGTTTAGCATACGGTCTTTAACGAATAGCTCATAGAGCTCCTCAGCTGTATAATTTCCTTCTCTAAGTTTTTCTCTGATTTTTCTACCATAAACACTTCCCGTCGGCTCTGCAAGTAAAGCTACTTTGTAGCCTCTTCGGATTAATTTCTTAAAAAGCATCTTCGCTTGCGTGGTTTTTCCACTTCCATCGATACCCTCTATCACTATGAATAGGCACAATCTCGTACACCTGCTCTCGAAATTACTAAAAGCGTTCAAAGTAATCTTGTTAAATTGGCTGGCGTTGACTCTAGTGAGTGATTCTAATGGTGGAATACCTAGACGAAACAACAAAATTTAATGGAATTTATCTTAGAAGAATAAGAGAGGGAGAAACACTTTACTGGATACCGGATCCACAACACTATGCAAAACCAGGTTACTATCTCCCATTTGAGCTACCATTATTTTATAATCCCATGATGGAGATCAATAGGGATCTATCAATAATAGCTCTCGCAACATTCCTAAGAGTGTCTGATAAGGAGCCAGAAGAAATTACATATATAGAACTGCTTGCTGGGACGGGGATACGAGGTTTCAGAGTGCTAAATGAAGTTGGATTGCTTAATGTTATTATGAACGACATCAACCCCAAGTGCGTGAAATTTATGCATTTCAACGCAAAATATTTTTCCCCAGAGATCCAAAGCCGTGCAACGATACTAAACTATGAGGCTAATCACCTACTCAGCTCAATTAGGCTCTGGAAAAAACCAATAGACGCCATAGACATAGATCCCTTCGGGACACCCACACCATTCATAGACTCCGCAGTAAGAATACTTAAGAGGAGAACGGGCCTATTACTAATAACAGCAACAGATACCTCGGCTCTCATAGGAAAATTCCCTCAGTCAGCCCGTAGGAAATACGGAGTCTACACAAAAATCACACCTTTTGGCGGAGAAATAGCCATCCGTACATTGATCCATTATGCTCTTAATACAGCCACAAAATACGGAATAGCGCTCAAACCGCTATTTGGATTCTTCTTAATGCACTTCATAAAAATCGCACTTATCACAATTCCAGGAAGAAGGGTCGCAGATAAGTTTCTTTGGGATAGATCGGGCTGGATTGCCATCGAAGATGACAAAATACACATACTCGGGAAACCAAAAAACACACCCAAAGGCGACCTCATAGGCCCAATATGGCTAGGACCCATATACGACGAAGAATTCGTAAATGAAACCCTAAACATAATAAACAAGCTACCCATAGATAAAAAATCGAAAACAAAAATCGAGACATGGCTCAAAGCAGAACTCAAAACAGCCCTTATCCCCTTCTACTACAATATAGAACTAATAGCATCAAAACTCCGAAGAACAACACCACGAATCAAAGACGTCATAAACGAACTACAGAAACAGGGCTACATAGCAGAAAGAACACACTTCCATCCAAAAGCTATAAAAACAAATGCCTCTCTCGAAGTCATACAGAAAATTGTTAAAAAACTCTAACAGAAGAGCTCAGCCTGCCCATCGGCGCTCATGATTTTTCGCACAAGGCTGAATTCATCATCGCATATAACTACTAGTCAAAAACCTGGATCATCAAAATGGTTGACCCACGCAGAAGAACTGTTCCCCATTTACGTACGACTTCTCCTTTTTCATTAACTTCCTTCGTATCCACAAGCATTATGTTCATTACCTCATCCGTCGACATCACTACGCCATCCAGTATCGTACCATCTTTAAGCCATACTTTTATGCGTTTGTTTATTGAACGCCTAAGAGTCGCTAGGGGTAAATTCGAGGACGACATTGAGAAGCCCCCCAAGGAGTAGTATTTAGCCGAATAATGCTGCCAAGCCTGCTAGCGCTTCCTCTTCCTTCTTTTCCTTCTTCTTTTCCTCTTTCTTCTCTTCTTTCTTCTCTTCTTCGGCAGGTGGTGTTGCTGTTGCGGCGGCGGGTGCCGGAGCTGCAGCCACTACTGGTGCTTGTTTTGCTTGCTCTATTATCTCATTGAGATTCACTTTACTTACAGCACTCACAATTGCTTTTATGTATCCCTCTTCATAATCTGTTATGCCTGCCGCCTGAAGGATATTCTTGATATTCTCCTCATTTATCTCTTTTCCCGCGTAGTGCAGTAGCATGACAGCATGCAGATATACCATCCCAGATGTCATGTCGATCCCCATTACTAATGTTAATCTCAGTTAAATCCAGCAACAATTATATGTTTATTTGGCTTTATAAAAATACCACAATACTAAACCTAGGAAAGAAGAAAATTTCTTCTAAATCTTACATTAACAAGTAGTAGTGTTTCTTTGGAAATTCTCGCCCCTGGCTCCTAATATTTCCACACCAAACCTATGAGGATATTACCCTTATAATATCAGGTGTTAATTACTTCTTTAGGCTTCCCATTTCACGCTGAAATGGAGAGAGTTATGTCGATAGATGAGATAAAGCTTTTCCGATGTGAGAGTATCGAGGGGGTCATTGATTATGTCAAATCCTCAAAAATAGATGAAAAAGCAAGACATCAGATACTTCTATTCGTGGACGAACTCAGGATGAAGGGATTTAGCCCATTCCGTATAATGGCATATGCTTTTACACTGGTTGAATTAGCAGATATAGTGAAGAAAGATTTCGCTGAGCTCACAGCAGTAGATTTCAGATACTATGTAAGCTATCTACTCAACAAAAAGCATAATAAGCATAGCACAATTCGGGAGAAGATGATGAGAATCAGAGTGTTTATGAGATGGCTTCTTGATTTGCCGCCTAGAACAACTCCAGAGCCCATGCGTTGGTTCTTTACGATAAACCCAAAATCGACGAAGGGAGAAAGAAAACTCGAAATACTTGAAAAAATAATTAGCTATGAAGAATATGTAAAGCTTCTACAAGCAGCCAGCAATCCGAGAGACAAAGCATTGCTTCAGTTTATGTATGAGAGTGGAGCGAGGATCCTTGAGATACTTAAGGTTCGCATAAAGGATCTGCACCTAGATGAGAACTATGCTGTGGTAGGTGGGGGGAAAAGACTTGTTCCCCTCGCAAACAAGGAATTTATCGAGGAATGGCTCAGAATACATCCACTAAAAAGCGAACCAGAGGCATACCTATTCTGCAACTTAAGAGCCCCAAAGAAGCCTCTCAGTTATCCCGCGGTTAGAAAGCTTCTAAGAAGAATATCAAGAAAAGCCGGGCTTAGCCGAAGAATAACAGCACACATGTTTCGGCACTCACGAGCGACACTTCTAGCTAAGCTGGAAGTTAGCCCATACACGATGAATCAGGTAATGGGATGGAGCACATCTACGAGAATGTGGCAAGTATATCTACATATTACACAAAAAGATGCAATACAGGAGGTACTTAAGAAGTATGATGAGCACGTAGCAAAACTTAAGTTATAACTCTAAACCAGCTCATATGTCTCCATAAATTTTTAAAAGGTCTGATTGTTATCTGATAAATAACTGGTATAATTCCTTAAGCCTTTTCAATCAAGCGGGGGTTCCGGAGAGGTCAAACGGGCGGGACTTAGGATCCCGTGGCGTATGCCTTCGCGGGTTCGAATCCCGCCCCCCGCACTTATTTTTCACTTTTATGGGCCGGTAGCCTAGTGGCTATGGCGTCCCGCTCACAGATATTTTTGAGACACGGGAAGGTCGGCGGTTCGAGTCCGCCCCGGCCCACTTTTCTGTGTCTTTTGTGTATTACTTTCATGTATTACACAAAACTATACGCCCATTATACCAGAATCATAAAAAGCATTAAAATACCTTTGTTTCCTTTGCTAGATAGTGTTCGGGTGCGAATCTTAATGGTTACCGTGGTAAGTATGGAAGAAGCTGATAAGCTAGATGTAGCTCTAAGGGAGATCTATGATAAGTTGAATAAGCTCATTAGGGAAATGGCTAGAAGTCTTGGAAATGTTGAATTAATAGTCGTAAGCGCCGACGGTGTTCCTATAGCTGACTATAGTGCTAAGCCGAGAAGCGATGAGAGAATAAACGAGATAGCATCACTCCTTAACGGATCTTTGGAGGGGCTTCAAACGCTCTTCACGGAGATCTTAAAATTGAACGTAAGTTTTGGTAGGGATTTTCTTTTCCTCGAGACACAAGACTCTATAATTGTTTTGCTTCACATAAGCAAAGCAACATTACTCACACATGTCCGTAAGCCAGCTTTATTAGGAACTGTTCGTGCTATCATTAAGAATTATCTACCCAGAATCAGTAAGCTTATAGAAGAGCTTCAGAACATCCAGAACAAACTCCTTGTTGCCGAGGTATATCGAGATATAATTCCGCAATCGAAGTAGAAATAGATCTGTTTAGGACAACTCTTTTATTTGTGCTCCTCTTCCAATCAGCAATTCATAGTTTTTCATGGGAATATTCGCAATAGTTCCTTTTCTCAAACCTCGATAAACCAATCCATCCATTCCAACAAAACTCCTTATTTCAGTTTGCACTATTATTGGTTGGCGTTTGATTTTTTTGTCTACCTGCTTTTCTACTCGTATAAGCTCTAGGGGATCACTAACAATTTCTTTTTCTCTTCGCGTCGTCTCTATGATGTTTTTAAAAGCATCGGCGAACACCGCTTCTTCTGGCAATAAATTTTTTGGAACTTCATTATGTGCTATGATAAACGCTACTATTTTTAGTCTTCTTAGAAGCTTAATATCGTCTAAAATCCACCTGAGAAAAACTCTATACATGGAAAATATTTTTCTATGTATGTCATCAATATCCGCGGATTCCTGTCTCTTAAGCTCCTCTAGAAAAAGATAGATGTCAGATAATGTCTCGGGGCTTATGTTTTGTAATTCTGCATTCTCATACTCTTTTGTCCAGATTAACACAAGATTCATGAATGCTTCAACGAATTTCTTTTCTATTGTAACCCCCTATTTACTGGCTATCTCTCATGTTATACCAAATTCCTCTGTTTCTGGTTCAAAACGTTCTTCTTTTCTTTGCCTCATCTCTTCTCGAGCTCTCATCTCCATGAGACGAAAAACCTCAAGTTGAATCCTCGTATCGAAGGGAGACAAATCTAAACCAAAATCGAATATTTTTGCTATCCTCTTTGCTAGTTTCAATGATGCTAGACTATCAACATATCCTGCTTGAGCATACGTAGGAGCTAATAAACTTACTGCAGGAACCCCCTTTAGTTCGGCAAACATCAGGAAAATAGCTATGCCCCCAGACACGACAACACCAGGTGGGGATTTCTCTATATCCCATTTAAATGCACCGGAATTCAGCATGGTTTTAAATACTGAGTTGCTGGTATAAACTATATCCGCGTTTTCACGCTCAACGGAAGGAAAAACTTTTATGTCTATTCCTCCTGCAAGTATCAGTATTATTTCGTATTTCTTCGCAAGGTCTGTTATCTTATCTGCGATGCTCACATGAAGGCCGCTGGGAACTTGGTATCTGAAGAGAAGAACACTTGCTCTATCGCTTATCTGACAGAGCTCCACAGGATAATTAAATGTCCCATTATTATTTACTTCAACGATTGGTGGAAGGCTTGCTGACCACACGAAGCCTATTCGACGTAGGTAGCCGAGTTCCTCCGCCACTTCACAAAGATATCTGGAGGTTAAATATCCACATAAGCCAAGGCCATAGAAACCAGTTACCATATACTTTATCTTTTGTAGAGCTTCATAGTTTTCTACTATTAGTTTGATTTCACTAGTATTTCCTAGCTCCAATAAGCAAACACCTACTTATGCGAACTCTAACTCGGAGAGAGCCTTTAATATGTCCTTCTCTTTTTTCTTAAGCTCCTTAGGGGATACAGGTTTTCCCTCTTCTGTGTCTGGAGACACCTCAGGTATTGCTATTTCCTCAGCAGATGGAACCTCGGGCACTTCTAATTTTTCTAATCCTTCCAATTGTTCTAATCGCTCCAGATATTTTTCTAAGTCGAATTCCTCCTCAACTTTTCCTTTCTCGGTAGGAACACTAACTTCTTTTCGTTCCTCGGTGATACTTGGTACTGGAGGAACAGGCAAACTTTCTGCTTTTTCTCGGGCTTCGGTGCTTTCGATTTTAGCTTCAGTTCTAGGGGCTTCCAATTCCTCAATCGACGGGACTTCGGGTAGCACCATGTCAAGCTCTGTTCCGATCGCTTCTTCTGGAGCACTGGGTGTAGGAGGCATAGCGGGCATAGCACGCCGTTCAATTCTTGATAATTTAGCTTTTATTGTGTCTACCTCAGCTTTCAAAGTTTCTACATTTTTCTCTAATCTCTCAAGATGCTCTTTTTGTCTCTTCAATTCCTGTACTATTATTTTTAGGTACTTCTTAACTCTCTCAATGAATTCTTCAAGCGTAACCCTTTTTGTTTCGAATTTTTTGGGCATTATTCATAACCTCCTAAATAGAACAGTAATGCTATTTAACACAAGAATAATGCAATAACATCACTTAAAAAAGAATGCAATTTATGAATTATGAACAGCAAGCAAATTAGCTTTTTCTCCCAATAAGATTGAAAAACTAATCTATTTCATCGATTACTTCGAGAATACCCAAAACAAATTTTATCGCCGCAAGAAAATCATCAATTGTCCTCAAAATACTGCGTATCCTATCATCGGTTTTTTTCTCTACCCGTACGTCTAGCGTAATTATATCTCCACTAAGAACTTGTTTTATTTCCATATCTTCGAACCTTATTAAGCTCTCTGGTAAAACTGCTAGATTTATTAGCTTTGTGCATCTACCTTTTGTTTTTATTTTTGCTGTAGCTTTAATTTCTCGGATAATATACGCATTACTATATTCGTTATTCATGATAAAATCTCCTTGCTTAGAATACTTAAGAATAGGTCAAGACTTTCTTCTGGTATATATGCTCCTGCTGCTGATTCATGACCACCCCCAACAATGTTTGGCATTTTCTCTGAGATTTTCTTAAGTATGTCTGTTAGGCTTTTTTCGAGAAGGTTCGTCTTTCTTAAGGAGATCTTCAGAGTACCCTCAATGCTTCTAGCGATTGCAATTACGACCTTAGCTCTATCTTTTAGTGAGGATGCTAGGATACTCGATATCGTGCTTGTTAGCTCCTCATGAATCTCATCCCTACCATCATAGATAGCCACCTCTCCCATCAAGTCGATTTTAGTGTCCAGATTCGAGAATACTGACGACAGGATTGCTCGGTATCTCTCATATAACTGGAATATTCGCTGAACCGCAGATTGGTCTGAGGGATTAAGCAGACCTTTTATCGCTATTTCTGGAGCCCTCATCTTACCACAAGCATTAAGAAGTATTGACATATCCCTAGCATATCGGCAGAAGAACTCCTTATCAGCTAGAAATTCATATACATAGCCCCGCAATATGTTGTTTAGCTCCTCTATGGAGTATTTCCCAGAGTATTTCAATACTAATGCTTCAAGAAGCTTTCTTCGTAAGACATCTTTCTGCTCTGGAGTAAGTTTCTCCCAAAATATCTTTTCGGGATCATCATCGTGACTCATTATTCCGATTCTGATAAGGAAGTCTATTGCTCCGTCATAGCTTCCAGATACTCCAGGAATTTCAAAAATAAACATTTCAGCGAGAAGTCTATATAGAGGTTTAAAGCCCCTTCCGATTAGGATGTAGTCCTCATAACTACATAATATGCCATGTCTCTTGCCATACTCGACAATTGACCGATTTAGCCCCAGTAAGGATCTCTTCGCACCGATATCTTGTGCGTCACCCAGAGCTCCAACCACCGCGCAGAAGAGAGAAATTGGATTGTTTGCGAAGAAATTGCTAATGGTATTTGCTAACAGAAAAGTCATCCCTGCTGAACTTATTTCAACTCCTCCGTCGAGCCCCCAGAATCTTGGGTTAATGACTAATGACTTCGAATAGCTATTGCGAATGCTAAATACATGATGATCTATAACTATTCCCAGAGATACACTAGGAGTCTTCTCAATATATTCTAGTGGGGCATCCGTACCTAGATCCAAAAATATGGCATAGCGAGGTTCAACTTCTTGCCAGAACTCCCTAAAGCTTTCTACAGATATCTGCGGAAAGAAGTTTAACACAAAAGGCTTATTCATTTCGATAAGAAGCTCTATGATTATTGCTGCGGAGCAAATGCCATCTGCGTCTATATGGGAGAATATGAATATGGGGTCATCTCTCCCCATGTGTATCAGGACTTTTGCTATCCGTGCCATATTACTTATTATTCCTGAAAGTCTACATGTTCTAACTGTGCTTATTGAGACTCCCCCTATCCCTCCAGACAAATTACATCCCAACAAACACAAAAATTTATTTTTACTATTTTTTGACAAAATTGCAACGAAATATATTAACAATTGACATTAATGGGGTGATGATTTTGGGAAAGAAAAAAGCTAAAGCTGAGGAAAAATTCGTAACTTTGCAGGAGGGAGATTTAGTAGGACTTCTCTTACGCATGTTGGGTGGTGACTGGATTGAGGTTTATTGTAGTGACGGACTAATACGCAAGGTTAGAATCCCTAGATCGAAGAGATCCATCCGTGTACGTCCTAATGATATAATCATTATTAGGCCTTGGTACGGCATAGATGAAACACGTGCCGATATGGTAAACAAGCTGACTTCTCGTGATATTAAACATCTGCTTAAAACAGAACATGCAGACAAAATAAAGAAAGTATTAACTGAAGAACTCAAAGAATTGTATGGAATAGAGGAATAATTTCTGTGCGCTGATGTTTATGGGGAAAATTATTGTAGCACCAGAAACATTGGATCACTCATTCATTCCAGAGAAATTACCGACACGAGAGAATATTCGATCTGAGCTTTTTTTAAAGATTCGACAGTTTTTTTCTCAGTCCTCTGGGAAGGGATTTAAGGGCATTCATATCTCTGGAAGTGTTGGCTCTGGAAAAACAGTCTTATCACGTAGGGTTGCTGCCGATTTAAAGACAGTGTTTGGGGAGAATCTCATCATATGCTATGTTAATTGTAGGTTTTCTAAGAGAGTCTATCGCGTACTCGCACAAATAGCATCGCAAATATCATCTTCCCTTCCCCAGCGTGGTCTGTCTAAGGATGAGTTTTTAGAGCTAATATTTCTTGCAACAAAAGAGAGAGCGCAGAGACTCCTCATAATATTGGATGAAATCGACTCTCTATTTTGGGGAAATGAAGGTGAAAAAGCTACGGATATGCTTTATTCTCTATCGAGGTATCTTGAAAGAACAACATTCAGCAACTTTTTTGTCGCAACTATAAGTATCAGCAGAACCGAAGAATTCATATTTAGCTGGCTTGATCCAGCAACTAGGGCCTCGTTTATCCATGAGAAAAAACATCTTGAGGCATACGGTCCAAGGGAACTTGTTGAGATACTAAGATATCGGGCCAAGTTGGCCTTCAGAAATGGAACTATTAGCGAAGAGAGTCTGTCATATTTAGCTAACTTTGTTGCTAATCAGGCATGGGGCAATGCAAGAACGGCAATAGACCTTTTGCGACTTGCTGGTGAGATAGCAGAGCATAAGAATGAGGATGTTGTTAGACCAGAACACATCAGATTGGCCATAAAGGAGTATGCATTAATACCTGCACTCGACATGGAAAAGCTTATTGGGCTAGGACAACATAAACTTATTCTGCTCCTAGCAACAATATTGGCACTAAAAAACAGTAATAGGAGCTATGTCACAAGAACTATGGTTCAGGAATACTATCGAGAACTCTGTGCCGAATATGGCGAAGAACCAAGAAAGACAACACAAATATGGCGCTACCTTAGAGAAATTGAATACGAACTTAGTGGTATTGTTGAAGTTACAGTAAGTGGAAAAAATCAGCGAGGACGTTCAACCAGAATATCAATAAACGCGCCTCTGGATACCCTCGAAAAAAATATTGTTAAGATTCTAAAGAAAATCCCTTCAGGGTTGGGGTAATTTCGTTCTATTTTGTCCCCTTGAACTGCTCCCTTATTTGCTCTATGGTTACTCCCTGTATTCTCTTGAGTAATTCATTGAGTTCTTCCAACTGAAGGAACTTTGGTTCCCGTATATCTGGTAAGAATAGGAAAGCTGGGATGTATCGCCCATCTTCTCTTAGTTTCTCACGAATAGGCTTTGTTATATCAATGAATTTTTCGGGCATGAGTATTATCGCGTATTCGGTTTGTTTTGCTTCGAGAATTTCTCTTAATACGGCTAGAAGCTCCACATCATCCTCCATTATTTTTGCTTCCACACCGACAATTGCAAAGATTTTTCCTAGGTCTTCATAGTCCTTGGTAGCTGCAAACAGAATTTTGTATGTCTCCGTACTCAAGTTTATCCTCTCAGATAATTCTCTATAAATTCATCCACAACATTTTCTAGTGTATATCCAGAAACTTCAACAATATCATACTTGACCTGTACAATAGGCTTACTCACATTTAAGCCATATACTTCAAAAATCCTACTGAGCGTCACCGGTGTTCCCGAGACAATCACATCTGCCTTCACACGATTTATTACATCAAGAAGCACTTTGACCTGCTTCTTATTGTAGCCTATTGTAGGTAGAATCTTACCTAGGTGGGGGTATTTTCCGTAAATCTCTTCTAAAACAGAATCTTTAGGTACATAGGGACGAGGATCAACTACTTCTCTCGCACCAAACATTCGCGCTGCAAGTAGGCCTGCTGCTAGATCGGCTTCTCCATGAGTTACTGTTGGTCCATCCTCTATTACTAAGACCCTCTTATCGCGTATCATTGATGGATCCTCAACACGTATCTGTGATTCCGCGAGTATTATTCTAGCTTTTGGATTCACTCTCTGAACATTCCTGATTATCGCTTTCCAATTGTCGAACGGCGCTGGCCCAATCTTATTTATTAGTACAACATCACACATCCGTATGTTTACACTACCTGGAAAATATGTTAACTCGTGACCTGGTCGGAGAGCATCGGCAACAGTTATCATCAAATCTGGCTTTATGAATGGAAAATCGTTATTGCCTCCATCCCAAAGAATCACATCGGCATTTTTCTCAGCCTCTCTGAGGATTTTCTCATAGTCTATCCCAGACCACACTTCAAAACCATTCTGCAAGTAATGCTCAAACTCCTCTAACTCTTCTATGGAAAGATCTCCTGTCACTAACTTTTTGTATGCATCATCCATTGTCTTGAAGCATTCCACTACCTTCTTACTTAGATCCTTCGCATATGGCATGGGATGTCTTATAGCTGCGATCTTTATTCCCTTCTTACGGAATATCTTAGCAAGCTTCCTTGAGACCGAAGATTTACCTGCTCCTGTCCTAACAGCTGTAACTGCTATAACAGGTTTCTCACTTTCTAGCATAGTATCCTTTGGGCCTAGCAGCATAAAAGACGCTCCATTCGCTAGTGCTATCGATGCACGCTCCATCAAATACTCAAAGCTTATATCTGAGTACGAGAATACTACTAGGTCCACTCCTTTCTCTCTAATAATTTTGGGAAGGTCCTTTTCAGGAATCAAAGGTATTCCTTGAGGATACAGTTTTCCTGCTAGTTCTGGGGGGTATATCCTATCAGAAATCTCTGGAATTTGAGTCTGTGTGAAAGCAACGACTTCAAAATCTGGGTTATCTCTAAAGAAGACATTGAAGTTATGGAAATCCCTACCTGCAGCACCCATAATCACTACCTTACGCCGCTTAGCCATGCTGAGACACCTCTAAAAGAAATCAATATCATTGAGAATGCATTGTTGATTAACAGGATTAAAGATAAGTGAAAATATTCTGGAAAGAGTAATGAGGGATAAGAATATGTTCTACCCCTTGGCGATATATCTTTCTTCTGAGAAAAAATTTATCTTGGAATTCAAAGAAACCATCATATTCCTCGACCCACGCAACCTAGAAAATATAGCTGAATTTACGGATAAGGTACATAAACCTGTAAATATAATGCTGAGCGGAAAGGAATTGAATCCAAGCATATCTGACCTTAGTGAGATGTACAGGGTCATAGCACCGCCCATACGGAACTTCTATCACCCTCTAGTATCAATATACAGAGAAGAAGAGACAATCTTCCTAACAAAAAATTTACTTGGATATTTTCTCAACCCACCTACCATAGATAGGGAAAACAATCATATAAGCTACTTCATCTTCCTAACGACTACACAGTTAGAAATATTATATGTGCCGAGGATAACATTTGTCGCAAATCCACCAAACGTTGATATAATATTGACCTATGAACATGTATTGGACAAAGCAAAAAAGTTTTCAGAAGAACCCAATAACATTCCAAAATATCTCGGAGGAACTCCTCAATGGTGTATAGTATTAAGCAAGAAAGATAGTGTCGAACCACCCATCATATACATAAATAGGAAGAAGTACGGGGTGTATAGACACCTCTTAGAGGTTTGTATAAGGGAGATTAGAAGCTAATGCGTATTAAAAACATCCTAAAATTCCTTAGAATAACCAAAGATTACCACTAAAAAAACCGCATGTCAATTTCTCAGTACCCTAGTGTGTCGGTGCGTATTCGCATTCCAAGCGATGCTACATCTATCTAAAATCTCACCAGAAACATCCCTAAACAATCCACACGACAAACAAGAAGTAAATAAAAACAGGGAACCAAAAATTGACATGTAGAAAAAAATAAGCAATAGGTCAGAGTGGTGCACGTTCATCACTAATCAGAGCAGGTCAGACATCATCACCATTTAGTATATTACTATTTGGAAAACTTAAAATTACAACGCGGTTGCTAGACTTTGAACTGTAATTCAGTGTGATTCGTTTTCCGTCGGATAAATAGTAATACTTTCGTCTTTGTAGTGATACCCCAAGAAGTAGGCTTATCTGTTTGGGCAACAGCCCAATGCGAAATTGGAAGAAAAACAACATCATAGCCAAGATCATCAGCATACTTTCTTATCGAGTCAAAATTAATAGCGTTCATCCATGAAGAATCTGCTGAAGGCCCCTCACCAATATCTATGAAATATCTGACAGATGGAAAGCAGAGTATCTCCACACCGTACTTCTCATTTGCTGGAATCCAGCTACCCAAAACCGTCTGTGGATTATACTTTTCAAGAGCCTCCTCAATACTTAACCTCTCAACACAGAATCTTTTACCCCAAAGCTTCCAGGAGTAATCATCCGTAGCAATAATGTCGACTCCAAGCCTCCTAAGCCAAAAAGAAAGCTTGCCCCGGCCAGCACAGACCTCAACTTTAGGATTGGGGAGGCTCCTAAGAATATCAGCAAGAACAAAAACAAATTCTTTGGTTTCAACATTAAACAATGAGTATTTCGAACAGAAATGACGCCATCCATCATCACCCAGACATCTAACAAGATTCACAACTTCAGAATATGTGGGGATCATGTCAAGACAAAGAATCTTCCTAGCAACATAACCGTAACGAACAGAGCAATCCTCAAGGCTCCACATCAAAGAAGAACACCTAGGGATAAATAGGAAACATTACAAAGAGAATATAGTAAGGAAGATTGGCGCCCCCGGCGGGAATCGAACCCGCATGTCCCCAAAAGCTCTGGGGCTTGACAGGCCCCCATGCTAGCCACTACACCACGGGGGCAAAACCAGTAGTATCTAAGTAGCTATAATATCTCTAGGTTTTAGTTATTTTTAAAGCATACCAATAGGAACACACCACCAAAGCTAAGACAACATTTATCTTTTCTGATTTGAACACCCAAAAAATTCTAGGATTTTCCATATCTATCCATAGGACTACCATGGCAAGTT